>Ga0307515_10020467_pt1 | contig 11801 bp, 3 predicted proteins | sample 17_EM_MG_FD_194513 | JGI IMG/M metagenome (GOLD analysis project Ga0307515, IMG submission 194513) | Populus trichocarpa ectomycorrhiza microbial communities from riparian zone in the Pacific Northwest, United States - 17_EM | ecosystem: Host-associated > Plants > Roots > Unclassified | place...
TAATAGTTATAAACGTCTATAGGTTCTTATGGTCGGTAATAATTTTAAACGGCTTTTTAGTCCCTTACAGCTTAGGACGTTATTCCTCTAAAGCCTTAATAATAGTTAAGAGTTCTTTATTATAGATCTTATAGTTATACTCTAGTGTAAAGTGCTTTATAAAAAAGAATATAACCAGTCTTAATTTTCCGTTATTATTATACTGGGAAAGGACTCCGCTAAAAGCCTAATTTAATATATCTATCTCTACTACTGTTTTCTTTATATAGTTATAGTATATTAGTACTAGTGCTAAAGTAAAGGCTCCCTTAAGGGCCTTAAATAATTTAGCTTGTTTTAGTCCCTATAGCTATCCAATATCCTTCTTTAGGAGTTTTATTATAGGTATAGCAATGGTAGAGTAGCCTTAGATAAATTATTGGTAGAAGTTCGCGAAGCCGAGAAATTGTTATAGTTCTTTAATTAATATTAGGTCCTTTTATTCCTATAAGGCCTATACCTTCTTAAGGTCCATAGTTATGCTATTAGTTAAGATAATTAAGCCGAGGTATTTTATTTAGTAGAGTAGAACTTAGATTTATTAATATTAATCTAAAATCTAGTATTGCCAAGTCTTTAAATAACTTTATTTACATACTTAGTATGCTTAGCGCGTGTTTTAGAAAAGATAAGGATGTTATTAAGGTAGGCAGTGCAGTAGTTATTAAGGGCGTTATATAAAATATAGTTAATATAATTTTAAAATATAGCGGGTGCGTTATAGAGGCCGAATAGTATAACTAGTATCTTATAGAGTCTAAACCGGGTAATAAATGCTATAAGCTACTTATAGCCCTCCGTAATCCAGATCCGGTTAAACGTAGCAATTATATTAAATTTAGTAAAGTACTTAGTACTATAAAGTGTGTTAAATGTCTTGCGGATTAGCGGTGTTTATATTATATATATACTATAGTCCTACTTTAATATTACTAAGGAACTTATTAGTATAGTTAACAAGGGTAAGGTAAGCTTTACTAGGCTTAAAGGTCTTAGGATATAGGGAGCGGCGGATTATCTACGCGATATTAGGGTATATCTCTGTAAAGAGGTCTGCGAAAACGTTATAGGGGTTTTAGGTTTTGGCCATTTCGGCGTTATTAGTATCGCCTATTTAGGCGCTAGGTAAAAACTAAGGATCGTTCTAGGACTGTGCTAGGGACGTATTAGTTTTAGTAGGGGCGCGCGTAGGTCGCGATTGCTTTAGGGCGGAGGTTAATTAGCTAGGGTATAGGGAATTAGTGATCGCGATAGGGCGTAAATTAAAGATACCATAAACTGTTATAGTGCTGCAATAAAGTAGACTAAATAACTACGTTATGGTATAAAGAGGGGAAGAAGGTAGAAAGGGGGTATTGTATATAAATAGTAGGGCCGGCCGCTAAGTCGCTAGTAGTGGGCCAGCTAATAGTAGGAAATAGTACGAGATAGTATAAAACAGTATGCGTTAGGTCAGTGCCGTGACACTATTAATATTAGTTAGGAGGCATTTAGAGATAACTTTATAAGTATTAAAGATATCTTTAAACTTAAGGCACTAGCGTACTGTAACGTACTATACGTTAAATAGAAGGATAAAGTACTAAATCAGCCATTCTTTTACGACGTTAGGCATATAATAGGGGGTGTTAATGTTCTAAAAGATAAAGCCTTTCTATACTTAAAATACCGTAACATATTTATATACTTAGGGCTTATTACCGGTTTTAAAAAAGTACTAGAGTTATACTAGCTATAACGGGCTTTAGGTTAAAACATTAATAGTAGGTCGGCTCTGTTATCAGCTCTCGGTTTCCTTTATTCTATACTAATATTATAAAATCTATAGACACTTTTACTCCTAAAGAGCGGAACCAGACTATAGGCTATCTTGGTAGCACGTATAAAAAGTACTATATACTAATGTATATTACGCATAATTACTAAAGCATCTATTTTAGAAGTCCTTTATAAGATATCCTTATTAAATCCATTATAAGAATAGGTCTATTATAAGATTAACGCGCACCTATAGAGCTTAATAATAACTAGCTGGAAGAGCTCCAGAACCACCCTAAGCTTAGAGCGCTTTATAGTAAATAAGGAGAATATAAGAACTAAATTAATAGCGTAGGCTTCTACCCTATTACTAAGGCTAAAGGAACTAACTTATACTAGCAATATAAAGATGCTAAGCGGAAGATTAGTATAATATATTAAAGATTACGCAGAGAACGATTAAATAAGGCTATTTGTAACTTCTATAATTTAATTAACACGATTAAGATAGCCAGGCAGCTTAGTAAGAAGACACTAACCGAAGTATTAACACTACTAAGAGTTAAATTTAAAATTTAAGAGCGGGCCACTATTGCCAGTATGCTCTTTAAGCCCTTAGAAAATGACAATAATTATATTAAGTTTATTTATACCCTAGCCTAACTATATTATTAATAAGAAACCACTTAACGTAAAGCCTTAAAATAAAAGAAGACGGACTTCGTTATCTTTAACATCAATAATTTATCTTTTATAAATAAGTAATAAAATATCTTAGATAACCTAACTCTTAGTTATATAGCCTTTAATAGTATCCCTAGTTAAGGCAGTAAGACTATAACGCGAGAACTAGGCACATTAAAAGCTAATAAAGTTAAGACCGCTTAGTATCTACGTTAATATCCCACGGTGCTTCCACACCTAATATACTTTATTTATATTAGCAACGAAGAATTTACGTATAAAAGGCGGATGCGTAAAATACTATAAAAGGACGTCTTTAATAAGTATATAAACACCTACTTTCGACCACCTAAGTATTAGAGAGAGTTTAAATGTCGCTATCCTAAATGTTTAATACGACTAAAAGGCATTATATATTTTAAGAGATACGTATATAATATACACGGAGTATTTTATTAGTATTTCGGTTTTAGCAGGCAGTAGGGAATTTATTTTAGAAGGAGGATTATAAGTTTAGGAAAGGAATTAATTTTAGACGCTAATATTTACGGACTAAGGAGGAGATAATTTTTAGAGAGATCTATTCTATTAGGCTTATAAATTATAAAGGGGGATAGGAGCTATTTTAATCCTATTTCCAAATACTAGTATTAAGAATACTTTCCCGCTCCTTAGATAATGAGCTTATAATAATAGTAGACTTATAACTAACAGTAATTATAAGAGTAAGAGTAGTTATATAAGAAGAGTAATTATATAAGGAGAGTAATTATATAAGAAGCGCTTCTAAGAGAATTAATAGCTTAAAGAATAGAACTAGTCTTACTCTATATACATATATATAGTTTTAGAGCAGCTATAATTAAAAGTAAATATAACCTAGGAAAGACGGGTACATTCTAACCTCTTTAGTAGTCTACCTTTACGGAATTCTAAATAATAATTATAAGATCCAGCTGTACATGTCTAGAAGCCATCTTGGGCCTAGAGCTATTAACGCTAGCCTAGTCTTATTGGCTTACCGCTCTATAGTTATAATGTGGATTTCCACTATATATTCCATAATCGTCATCTTATATTATCTACCTCGGCTCCTAATTATATTTTACTCTTTTATTCTTAATCTTATTTTAGTATTTAATAAATGATAGGGTCTATAGGGAGTCACGTGTCTTACAGCGCACAGCTTAAAGTCTCTATATAAAGAACTTTAAGCAGCAACAACATCATCTAATTGAATTTAAATATGCTAGTTCTCGTTAATTAAAGCTACTGTTGATTTATTCATTCTAATCTTATTTAACCGTTAAATCTCCTCCCTTAAAGCCTTAAATTTAGGCCGTTGCCGTCGCTCCTCTCCGCTATCTAATATTCATCCCATCTACTCCTTATAACAAATCCTTTTAAAGACGCTCCTGCACACAGTATACGCTCTTATTTACGTGTTCTTGATAGCGAAGGCTCGCAGACGCGTCGCCCCTCCATTACTATAGCCCCTACGCCCTCCACCGCAGCCATAGCTGCAGCTAAAAAGCGCCTATAAGATATTCATAAATAAGAGCTAAAAGACCGTAAGCAGGAGCGTACTTATAAGGCGGCTTTAAACTAGGCTACCCTTAAAGCACTTACTACTTCTATAGCTTAGGCAAAGTTAGCCACAGAAGAAATATACTAGGCTCGGCTTGCCGCTATTAAGAAGAACCCTACTATAATTAACGCGGTAGAGACTAACTCTGGTAAGTCTTCTCTCCCTTTTATTATAAAGAGCCTAGACTTGCTTCTTTCTAGGATTCTAGTCTCTAAAGTTACCGTAATCTAAAAGGGTATATTTGTTCTAGAGAACCTTATAAAGCTATATAATAACCTATTTAGAATTAACTCTAATTAGATAGAGTTAACGGCAGATAAAAGAGTTATTGCCTCTAGCAAGGGCTCTAGAAAGGACTTCTCCTCTATAGGCATTTAGCTTAAGGGTTTTACTAACTATAGTATTATTATCCAAACCCTCTAGGCCATATTAACCCCCTTAGCTATTATAATGGCAAAATTCTACTAAGCTATTATAGGTTTCTCTACACAGTTTATCTGAAACAGCGTTTTTAATTTAGCTATAGTTGTCCACTAAAGAGCTATAAGGCTTAGTTAAACTAACCCTACTAACTAGACTATTCTTATTAAACTATAAGCAGCTAACTATAACTTCGCCACCCTACGCCTGGCCCTATTGTCCTCTTATAGTAGTTTATTATCTAAACGCCCTTAGGTAGATATATCTACCTTATCCCTATAGGGCCAGATATGCGGTAATTAGAACGCGGGCCATCCGTACTTTAAATTGCTATACTCTTATTAACATCTTTATAAAGTATATAGAGGAAATTACGTTAAGAAAGACTATAAGGGGTCTTTATAATAATTTATACCCCCTCCACGCTCGAACTTAACGCCGAGATTTAAGGTATTTACCCTAAGGTATCCACTTTATACTTCGCTGTTACTATTAAACGCGCTAGCCTAGAGAAATAAGCTACTTCTATACCCCAGAGATCTTAGCCCCTTAATTAAGGGCATCCTAATATATAGCGCGCGGATTGGAGTTACTGCCTTACTACTAGCACGTACATATTTAAATTAACTCCCATCCGGTGCTGACCCTAGGGAAATTACTATAAAGATTGCTACCGATCTGCCTATCGGCCGTATTACTATTTGTCTACCTAAAGTAATCTACTGCTCCCCCTTAGGACTTGTACCTAAGCCGGATAGAACCTTCCGCTATATTTATAATCTCTCTTTACCTAAGCCTCGCTAAGGCCTCTCTGTTAACGCTACTATCCTAAAGGCCTACTCTACCCTTACCTATAGCACTATAGACGACATTCTAGCGCTTATCCTTCTTGCTAAAAGAGGAGCCGTTATCCTTAAACGTAATCTTAAAGACGCTTTTCGGAATATCCTAGTCGCTATTACTAACTAACGCCTACTGGGTTTTAAGTGGGAGAAGATAGTATATACTAAATGCTGCCTCCCCTTTAGTCTAGCTACTGCGCCTTTTCTCTTTAACCTCTTTATAGAGGCCCTATATTAGGTCCTTAAACGCCGCCTCTATCTAATTATTACTTTCTTCGCACTAGTTTATTATCTAAATAACTTTATATTTATTTTACGCCTAGGCACTAGTAACGCGCTAGTGGTTTATATATATAACTTTATAATTATACTACTTAGTTTTCCTCCTAACGCCATTAAAGACTCCTATAGCACGGTATTAGATATACTAGGTTATTAGATTAATACTAATACCTTCTTTTTATCCCTTAGCCCTGCCAAGCAGATAGCACTATAAGATTTACTTACCTCCTTTATCCTTAGGCCCTAAGTCTCTCTTAAACAGTACTAGTAACTTAGAGGTAGCCTTACCTAGGCCATAAAAGTTATCTAGTTAGGGCGATCTTACTTAAGATCGCTATAGGACCTCATTATAGCTTTCTCTCTTATAAATTGCCGCACTTTGCCTATCCTGCTAGCGGTAATCTCCAATTTAGCTTAGTAGAGTAAAGCCCTAGCGCTTTAAAATAGGGTTTACTTCTTTTAGGAAGACGTTACTCGCCCCTAGATTTATCTCTTTATAGATGCCTTATCCAAATATAGTTACGCTAGCTTCTTCTATAGCTATCTAGGCCACTCCTCCGCCGAGACCCATTCTATTCCTTATAGTTAATAGCGCCCTTATGCCTCTACACTGCTATAAGATAACCTCTTTACAGCATCTCCTGCCCCTAAGCACCTCTATGCCCACATTAATATGCTTAAAGTACTCGCTATTACTAACGCATTTGTGAAATAGAGCCCTGCCTGGCAATATTTATCTATTTACGTCTATACGGACAATATAGTTGCCCTTATAGGCCTACAAAATACAGTACTTAAAGGCCCTGCTAATTTACTCCTCTAATAAATCTTAGTTTAGGCTGCCGCATTTAATATCTAGTTATAATCTTCCTGGATTTTATCTGAAGATAATACACTAGCTAACGCACTCTCCCGCTTTAACTAGGCCACAGTTAAAAATCTCTATCCTTAGATTAATCTCTTAGTGCTAATGGCTTATCTTTAGGCTCGCTTATTAACCTACCGGGCCCACCACCTGCTTTTATTACCTAATTGGGCTAATCTTACTTAGTTTTAAGCCTTTTATAGCACGGCATTAAGCCTAATACCTATAAGACGTACGCCTTAGGTACAAAGTTATAGGAGTTCTTCTGCGCTATAAGGGCTGTGGCGCTATACCTAGCCCAGTTACCTAATCTTATGGAATGGGTAGCATAGAGGATATATAGCAATAGTTCTCCGCATATAGGCAGGGTAGCTTTAAAAACCTTATACTTATACCTCGCCGCGATCCGCTTTACACACATTAACTACATTCTCCTAGTTGCAGTATTTAAGAATGCGTTACTTTGTTGCATACTAGATAGGGCAACTTCTCTTAACCCTAACTGTTACGGACGCTTTAAGTACGATGTTACGACTACTTGGAGAAGAGTTGGAAGAAGCTAGTTGGTTAATATAAGCACGGTCCAGGATAGATCCGGTAAAACCATGTGACGAGGAATAGTAACCAAGTTACGTGATGTGATCTGTGTAATCTGTGTGATCTATATAATCTGTGTAACAGAGCAGATAGAGCACACGTATATTACGTACAAGAAGGATTTTATAGGAGTACGGTTATGTATTTAAGGACCCTTAGTCCCTACCTAGATAGTTCCTTCCTTATAGTGATTCTCAGAATACAATTAGAGTTAATCTGTTGGGCAACCACTCTACTAGTTATTATTACGTTGTTGACTTTACGCATTACCTATACACCTAGCCTATTGACAGGACCCACCGTAGTACTTACTACAAGGTTCCGTTACACAATTACTACCTAGTTACGGTATTAAAAGTTAAACAATATGCCACTAAAAGCAGCCACTATAACGCCATTAACGGCGGCAACAACTTTAAGGTCCGAAGGCAATACCAGTATAGCAGATACTGACTCGCAACAACCTGTGACGGTCGGATAACTACAAGCAATAGTTAACCAGTTAACAGAAAATAATACGACGCTTAAACAACGGATTAACAGGATAGGAGTAGTAAAGGTTAAGTTACCATTAATTAAAAGATTCTTAGGAGAGAGATTGAAGCTTAAAGGATTCCTTACGTAAATGCACTTTAAGGTTGCGCAAGAGGGAGCAAAGCTGGCAACACCCATGGATTGAATAGCTTACGCAGGATTATTCTTATTAGGAAGAGCACTTAAATAGTTTAAGCCTTACCTTACAGAAATACAGATAAATAGAATGACGACCACTAATCAGGAGGTGCGGTTTATGTTCTTAAGTTAGGAAGGATTTATAGAGCAACTTACACAAATATTCGGAGACCCGGAGGCAGTAACTATAGCGGAAAGAAAACTCCAAGATATTACGTAACGAACCTCAGTAATTAAGTATATAACACAGTTCCAAACGCTAGCTATATAAGTTAAGTGGAATAACAGGGCGCTTATAGCATAGTACAAACAGAGACTTAAGGCTAAAGTCTAGGACGCAATTATTCTAATAGAAGATGCGAACACCCTAAGGGAATTAATAGATTAAGTAATAAAAATCAACAATAGGATCTTCCAAAGGGAACAGACTAAGAGAGGTTAGGATAGAGTTCTATAGTCGTATAAGGCGCAGAGCACGTAATAACAAAAGCTAAGTTAGAAACCATGGTATAGCGCAGAGCTAATGGACCTAAGTGGTACTAAAGAAGCCCATAAGAAATGGAGTAAAAAACTATAGAAACCCAAAGGTTAAGGATCTAGTGATTATAGGACTAAGGAGCAGAGGCTAAACCAGGGATCTTATTAGCAGAAGACGTTTAGGCGGACTTTATAGTAAAGTTAATGGTTTAAAGACGGAGCTTATATAAATTGCGGGAAATAGGGTTATTTCGCGAGGGATTATAAAGATGGTTAGAGTTACTATATAATAAAGGGAACCTAACTAGTAGAAGACATATACGTATAGAGGGATAATAGTGTACTATAAAGAACAAAAGAATGTTTAATTAAAAGTTTCGCGTTTTATTACAATAACGCATGCCAAATTTATAAAGACGCTAAGTACGGTGCAAGCTATTAGCTATAAGAGCCAGAGTTAACAGGACTTAGAGGAACTAGAGAGTTAGATAAAAAATAAAATTAACTCTACGAGCTAGATTAAGATATTACAGCAACATGCGGATAATAATCAGCAATAATGATAATAGAGTTAGAGTACTTATTAATTAACAGCAACGAGGATAGTAAAGGAACTAACTAGGGGTATCTAAACCTTAATAACGCAACAGAAGTAGAGACTAAGACCGCCACAGAGCAAGGTTTAGTAACGGGTATCATGACACCGTTGGATACGGCATCCATCGCTTCACAAGACGGCAGGAGCAGTATCTAAAAGAGATTAAGCAAGCAGACGACTGCTAGTGCTAGCTTACCACTTAATAAAGGCAAAAAGCTAAAGGCTTAAGATTCTTAAGACGAGATAAGAGAGATCTAAGATTCTAAAACTAGGATAAGGACAACCCAAGGACCCATAATAAATAGAAACCGATGGAGCAGGGCAGTAGCTTAGTTTAAAGATATACAAATAAGCGAGGGATAGAGTTTCCCACAGGCATTAGATTCTTAAGATAAAATAGATAAGATTTAAGACTTTTAGGATAAGATAAGAACACTACGGACGCCTAGTTGGACTAAGGTAAGAGCTAAACTTAAGTTAGAAGCAAGCTTAAAGTTAGTTATTCTAGGTAAATAAAGTATTCAGCCTAAAGATTAAAAAGTTAATACGTTGGTCAAGAAGTACAAGGATATTAAAGATCTATCGGAAAGACGACAACCATAAGAAAGTATAGAAGAATTTAGAAGATAAATCTTTGTATAGCAAAAGCAATCTACAGAGCTAAGAATGCCAGATCGCTTTGGGAAAAAGACACCTATATGGAAGGTTACTAATAGGCTAAAGGCAGGTACACCTAGAGCTAAGTAGCTTACGGAACTAGAAGAAGAAGAGAATCTAGGGATTTTAACTAGGTTCCAAAAACGACATACAAAAGGCTGTTACGAAGCAGCAATAAAAAGATACTTCCTTACAGACAGATTGTACACACTTAGTAAGCTATACCGAAAGTAGTTTAGGCAACGACACAATAATAAGTGGAAAGACTTTTACATGTAGTTAGACAAAAAGGTTATACTAGATTAGGCAATGTCTAAAAGACAGATAAGCTATATTAAAGGAGCCTTAATCATAATATTAAAGAACCTAGAGGAACAAGCTGTAGACTAAAAAGAGATAATGCGAATATTAGTACCAGCAAATGAGACAGCAACGTTTAGATTGGCGCGGTAGAGGTTTAAACTTAAAAACGAAGATAAGTCAAGAGTTAACCCAAGACACCTAGCGCACCACACATTGGCATAGATTGCATGCGTGGACGATATGTGCGATATACACAAAAACCCAAAAGAAAAGAACCGGAAATACCCTATAAGAATATATTAGGCACTAGATAAGAAACGGTTTAGGAATGCTAAATATATACACAAATAGCATTCCGCGGAAGTTTAAGAATAAGGGGACTTAATACTTTAACTAGGAAAATTCCTTACGGAAGAATACCTAAATAGACGACAATGGTGGGAATGTCTAGAGAACACCTATCCATAGCACATTAAAGATAAAAAGCGAACTAAGTATTGGCCTAAGTTAGACTAAGTACAAACAGGATTAAGCAGCTATTAGTTAGGAAAAGTAGAGGCCTACGGAACCAGAGGGAACTAGTAGTAGAACCTTAAACCCTTAAAGGAATTTAAGGACGACACCTAAATCTATAAGTTAAGTAGCAAGATTAACAGTTCGAGGCACTGATAGATAGTGAAGCAATAAGGAACCACATCTCGCTAGTAGTAGTTAAAAGAATGGGATTACCACACAGGAAAAAGGAGCATCCTTACCTATTAGTGACAATTTTAGGAGATCCGATAGCCTACGGAGGAGGCATTATTAATCTTAAAATAGGACCTATTTAGTTAACTATTAAAGGGAGACAAATCGAGATGTCTTTTGATATATTACCATTGGGGAATAATAAGGCAGTACTAGGAATACCTTAGTTACAGGAATACAATCTAAAGATCGATTAGATTACAGGTCAAGTTAATATTAGGGATACTTAATACCGTAAGATGCAATAATAAGCCAAGTTAGTATAGTACTAAGTAGGAGCAACCTACGAAGAAACAGAAAAAGGGCTAAGCTATATACCAAAAAGATACCATAAGTACGGCAAGAAACTATAGTCACCAGAAAGTGAAAAACTATTAGAGCATATAGCATGGGACTATAAGATAGAATTGGAACTAGGAATAAGTCTAAGGTTCTTTCCAATCTATAAGCTTACCAAAGAAGAAGGTAGAGCATTAAAAGAGTTTATCTAGGAGAACTTACGAAAGGGATACATTAGACCATCGCAATCATCAGCGGGTTATCCAGTATTATTCGTCCTAAAGAAAAATGGCAAGCTAAGGCTGTGTATCGACTATAGACAGTTAAACAGCATTACCAGAAAGGATAGGTATCCTTTACCCTTAATTAGCAAAATCTAAGATAGGATAGGCAACGCGCAAATCTTTATAAAGATAGATCTAAGATAGGCGTACCATCAGATTAGAATTAAGGAAGGCGACGAATAGAAGGCAGCCTTTAGGTTAAAGGAAAGACTGTATAAACCATTAGTTATATAATTCGGACTTATAAACGCACTAGCAACGTTCTAGAAGCGAATTAACAATGTGTTAAAAGAATACTTAGATAAGTTTATTATAGCATATCTCAACAATATTATTATCTACTTAATAACTAAGGAAGAACACGAGAAACACGTTAAATAGGTTTTAGAAAAACTACAAGAAGAACAGATACTAGTAGTAATTAAGAAATACAAGTTCTTTATAAGGAAGACCGATTTTGTTAAATTTATTATTAAACTAGGCAAATTAAGCATGGACCCAAAGAAGATTAAAGCTATAGTAAATTGGCAAGAACTAGAGAACGTTACGTAATTAAGGTCGTTTCTAGGGTTTTGTAATTACTATAGGAGGTTTATAGCATAATGGTTAAAGAATATTAAGCCGTTTACTTAATTAACAAAGAAAAAGGAACTATAGGTATAGGCAAAGAAGCAAAAGAAGTTGTTTAAAGAACTTAAGGAGTTATTTA
>Ga0307515_10020468_pt1 | contig 11800 bp, 10 predicted proteins | sample 17_EM_MG_FD_194513 | JGI IMG/M metagenome (GOLD analysis project Ga0307515, IMG submission 194513) | Populus trichocarpa ectomycorrhiza microbial communities from riparian zone in the Pacific Northwest, United States - 17_EM | ecosystem: Host-associated > Plants > Roots > Unclassified | place...
CTGATCTTCCAATGAGCGCACTGTATGACCATCGGGTCCGCAATATGATTGCAGCTCTGTCCCTGCTGCGGTATGCACGAGGAAACGTCACCAACACTACAGAGTCTCTCCTACTGGCTTCATTCCTGCAATCTCGGGAGCTCTCCATCTCCTCTGTAGCGCTGGAGTACTACATGAAGACCAAGATATCCTATCTTGACCCCCCAGCACCATCCCCTTACCTCTCCGCAGCTGTATCTTCTGCTTTCAACGTCATGTTGCCTGAAGAACAATTATGGAGGAGGTGGGAAATACTAGATATATTTGTGGATGGGTTCGAAACACTCTCAGTCGAATGGCGACGATCGTTCGCTGACGGCTTCTTCACCTTGTCGCGTCGGCCGCTGCAAAGACCACGGGGAGACATGGAGTCAAGCACACCAGAGAGCGAGCTGGAGGCGTTTCTTACATGGGAATATTTCCATGCAGAGGAACCAGAGCCAGAGTTGACGGATTCCCAATTCAGCGGGTTGGATTGGATGGCGATGGCATGGTCACTACGTTTATCGCAACAGTTTAGGAGGAATAGAACGGGTTCAATCCAGGGGAAAGCACGATTGCAGAATTCGATCGGACTGGAAGTTAATGAGGAATTCGTGTTCAGAGCACTTTGCAAGCTCCTTGGTGCAGCTCCACACCGCCGAATCATTCCAATCATCCCCAAGCTTCGCGAGTTCATCCAGTCGTTTGACGCGCCTGAGCTCCCTGAATACCGTAGTATGATCACCACGCGGATAAGCGAAGCAGTTCGTAGACACGAGGAGTTTCAGATACGCCACAGGTTCCGCAAGTTCCGCAAGTTCCATTGTATATGGTATATCTAAGCACATCTTGTCGGGGTATCAATGTTCTCGTCTTAATTGTTTCCGATTCGATTTTTCCCATGGCGGCCAAGCTCTGGTCATTTGCACGAGCCCCAGCACTTTTGGCAATTCCCTGTACTGATCTTCTTATATGTGGCTCGCTGACCGTTTAGGATATAAACGGGTTCATCGTAGAGTAGAATGTGGTCGGTCGTTCGCTGTCACAATTTTGGAACCTTTTTGTAAAATTGGGTACTTTGTCATCATAGTTTTGATATAGACATGAAGTTATTCACAATTGGGGTTGACGGGTATGTGCCAAGAGAAAGGGATTTTTGGGACTCGTGGACGGAGAAGTGTTACTCACTTGAATACCTTCGTACCTCCTGACACACTGGCGCGTATGAATCCCTGGCCCCGCTCGTTGCCCCAGGGGCGGTCGAAACCGACCGTTGGGGATTATGGATACATCCAAATTACCCCAAAGTCCAATATTGTAGACATCTTGTTCCCTTTGAGGCTATGCCAGGAGGGTAGGATGTGAAGGGGCTAGTTCAAATTCTCTCTACCTAAGCAGAGTGAGGTGCAGTGTTTAATTGGTGAGTCTCTTCCTTGTGAGCCATTGATAAGATTGAGGTCTGTATCAAACTTGTAAGAGAAAAACAAGAAAGAGGAGGATCGACCATGAGTAGATATGAGACAAACATCTGGCAATATATATACAGAATGGAGACCAGACAAGATACGTAAGAGTGTGATGAGTCATAGCACCCAGGAAACCTGCGTATCAGGGGCTCATTTTAAGGGTGGCCAGGTTCTGGCAATTCAAGTGGAAGCAATGCCGATTCAAGAATCAGGAGGTGGTAATACATCAGAATTTGTACTACTTGTAGGACTTTGTATGGTGTGGACCTCTTTGTTTGTCGGGCTTTGTTGGAGTTAATGACTCCTCCACTTACAAGCTGGGTAACGTAGCGTGGCGGCAGCGCACCCTTCTAGAGTTCATCCCAGGTCTGTCCTTTCTTTTTGTTTCTTGGTGTTCGAAACTAGTGGTGGTCGGCTCTCGAGTTTCATGGGACATGATCAGAGATTTTATTGGTTTGGTGGTGGCACAAGAAGGCTAAGGCATGGAAGTGGTGGTGTGCACTTAATCACAACTATAGAAATATGGAGAAGAGAACATATAATTGACGTGGGTCCACCACTTCCGCTGGCTTGTGCAATTCATCACAGCGAGCGGATGTTCATTTTTCCTAGTTTATAGACTTAAGCGATGGCTCTGCAAATCTGAATTTACTCACTAAGGCAATGTCTGCTTATCTCCCATCAAATGTTCCTGAATGTAATTCATTCTTGCATTGCCATGAGCACGCATAATTCAGTACATTGTGGTTGTACTACCCAATTCAAGGGTCGCTCAGTCTAAAGATGGCTCGCGAATGAGCATTGGCCCTGATGTCTTAATATTATTTAGGCTTGTGCATATTTGTAGGTCAAATCCAGAGATGCAGAGACGGGATGTGGACGGGATGCTACAACTTATGTGAGCCTTTCACGAGACGGCCCTCCAGACATATAGGTTCGATTCGAACTCTCCAGAGTCTCTGAGTAGAGGTGGCCGCTCAGAACTCGAGCAATTTGCTGAGGCGGATGGTGGGTGACAAAGCAGATTCACACATAGAATTGACCACGTCGGCGTGAAGTAAAGTAATGGCACCTCCACCCCCACAACAATCAGCCTCAGAGCACAACTTTCGAGCACAACTTTCCCAATTCCGATGGGCGCGCGGCAACAACGATGACTCTCAACCAGCCGCAGCGAACACGAATGGCGGTGGAAACGTCTTCTCGCGTGCATATAACACCGTATCCACAACGGCTTCTGGGTACATACCCTTGAACAGTTCAGACCGGTCCAATGAAGAGGAGGCCTACTTTGCGCTTGGCCGATGGGAAAGGTGAGCCGCGGCACTCGCTTTAGTTCTGTAGTTCTGTACGGTTTAATTATAGACCGCCGACAAGTGAAGCTTTTCCCCCATACTACCAGTACTGCCTACTTTGTGTTGATACTCCTGCGATCCTCGATACGTGAGGCGCAACGTTGAGCTGATCTTGGTGTTGCAGGCTTGCAGGATTCATAATGTGCTTGCTCGGGGCGGCAGCCTGCTTCTCTATTGCATTCTTTATACATCTACCCTTCTTTGCCCTTCGACCTTCCAAATTCGCGGTGTCAATAAGGTGCGTGTCTATCTCTCCTTTCCGTCACTCACAACTTATACACCGTACACAGTCTCGGGAGCTTGCTGGTTATGCTAGGGTCAGTTCTACCTCACAACGTTCGCTATCAATTTCCTCACGCTGCTCCAGATTCGTGATTCTCATTGGGCCGGTGAATCAGTTCAAGCACTGTGAGCTTACTCGTATTATCTTGTTCAAAGTCTCATGTTCTTCCAGTGTTCTCAAAAGAGCGCCTCCCTTTCTCGGTTGCCTACCTTTCCTCTCTTGGACTCACGCTCTACTTCTCTCTTGGCGTAGGTCCTTCTCGCTCAATAAAGATACAAGTCTCATTTAACTCTGTTACAACAGAATGCTTCGTACTTTGGGGCCATCTTCTCTGCGGTCATCCAAATAGTCTGCCTTGCCTCTTACGTCGCGGCCTACTTCCCGGGTGGCGTCCAGACCCTTAAGTTTGGCGCACAAATGGCGATGCGTGGAGCCGGAAGTCTCCTACCCATCTAAGCGCCTCTTGATTATTACCTCTCGAGTCGCGATGTTGGATGTATCGCACACCCATGTATCAATACCATGTCGTCTCACTATTTTGTAAAGGAGGAAGGATGCTATATTGTACATTTGCCTGATGGGCCGTATTCTGGATCGACTGCATGGGACTTTTCTGATTCATGACTTGAACCGAATATAAATACATATCAAGGGCAGCAGCACATTAATCTCAATCCCTCAAGAGCATCATTTCGTCATCTGGTTCTCCCTCTTCGGTTGGGTCTGCGACGATATCTCTGATCCTGCGGTGGAATGCCTTCAGATACGCCATTCTTGCTCGTGAGTCCAACTCGGATACGTCATCAGGCTCCAGGTTAGTGTCAGTCACATTGTTATAACGGGGAATGATCGAACACATACGAGCTGCAGGCCGTCTAAATAGCTTAGCACCGGCTTCAAAGCACCCTTGATATCTCGCCTAAACGCCTGCGCAGCCAACCACGGCTGCTGTTGGTTGTGCGACCCAGCCGGGTTTGTCCACGTGCTCTTTGAGAGTGGGGCTGCGGGCTTGGCGGTCGACTTCCATGGCGAGAAGAGACCCCCCCAAGCTCCTTTTGGAAGAGGAGACGAGGCCGGTGTACCCGCAGCTGACTCCTCCTTGGCTGGAGGGTTTGAATAGTGGTCTATGTGGCGCCATATGAGGAGCAGGAGCATTTCTACAGAGGCTGCGAGAGGGTTCAGCGAGAATTCACGCAATCCAAAAAAGAACATACTAAGGAGATTAAGTGATTCCCTGATGGCAACTTCGTGGGCCGCTCCGGTCTTGTAGAAGGCTACCAGCCTTCTGTGCGGTACGTCTAGCTTGTCAAGGCTATCATTGCTCATGTGAGTGAACTAGGGGTGAGTGAGCTTCGACGTTGCGATGCCAGGGCCAGAACCCACCTCTTCCATCTCCTCCAGTCCAATGCTTTCCCAGTTCTCTAACCTATTGGCGCATACAAGCACGCCCTGCAGAAGGCCATCGAGGTCGATCATCGCCTCCTGCAGTGCCAAAACTGCATCCAACACGCTAGGAGCGGCTGCAAGATGTTAAAAAAGAAACTGAGAACGGAGAACCAGAATTTACTTACTCCGTATATGTCCAGAATCTCCGTCGCGGATTGGAATGGCGCTGGGTAATAGGACGGGTTGGAACTCTCGACCTACCAAAATTAATATAGAAAAATACGAGTAATAATTGAAAAATACATACTGCTTGCATCACTGGCGGCAACCAAGTATACAAGGAGCCACCGTTGCAGAGACTCCGTCGTTATTTGGATCTTCTTCTGGAACGGATTAGATTGCCCAGGTATCCGTGCTTCTGTCATCTCTGTATCGTTCACGGGAATCACAGTTGCACTCCATCGACCTTTACACATTGTCTTGGCCGATAGCGAATTGAGCACCTCATGCAATGGGCCGAAACCAGACGCCCTTGTGAGCTATTGGAGGTATCAGTAAAGCACATGGTCGAAATGTGGCCCTGCTTACTAGGTCGGCTCGAGGGACACGGGGTACTACGTAAGAGCAGATCCCGACGACCAATGGTAACTCTTTGAGCTGGGAGAGGGACAGTTGCTGGCTCTCAACAATGAGGATACGCAGAGTCTCTCGATGGTGCATGACAAAGTCGAGGGCTTGCTTCGTGGCATCTGAGTTTGTAGCACCTACAGTGACGAGGACACTCTCCACCAACTGCAGCGTGGGATGTAGCAGTTGGTGATACCGGTCAACAGCAGGCGGCAAGAAGCTATCGTGATCTGCAACGGCGTTCAATTTCGAGCAATGTGAATGAGTAAGAGCACGGACCGACGAAGGCTTGATCTGCTTGGGGTCGCGAGTCGATATACTCGCATTGGGCCAAGACGGAGAACAAACGGGCTGTGACCAACTTCTCCGCACCGGCTCGCGTCTGTGCTACTCGGATCAAAAACGACATCTTCGCTTCGTGAACGTATAAGGCATTGAGACTCTCTGCGAGGTGAGTAAGCAAGCACAGGTTGCAACGATAAAAATAAAATAATGCGAACCGGGATCAGGCTTGAGAACCATCTGCAAATCCTCGTCCGCCTCCTGCAAACCAGACACAAAGTTTTGCAAATAGCCCTGACGTACCAGCACGTTCAAAATCTTGTGCTGTCGGTGCAATCTCGAGAGGCGGACAAGAGAGTCCAAGAGCGTAAAGGCCGCAGATTTCCAAACCTCGCTCCCGTCTATGGCGTCTCGGCATACCAGAGGAACGAGTCGATCGGCAACACCAGCGATAACGTCGATAGTCCCTATCTCAAACCCTGAGTACCGAACAAGTGCCATGGAGAGGGCAGAGCTGTTCCCGAATAAGGTGCTGTCAAGACCAAAGTCGTCCTCCGCTGGCTCGTCTGCAGGTGACTCCTCTTCATGAGCCCTGCCGAGCTGGAACTCGTTGATAAGGGCCACGTAGAGATTTCCTCGGACGACCTCCGACATGCCAACTGTGAGTAAGCTCGCCAGTAGGCTCTTCAACAGTCCGTGCAGCCGGTCGACAGGGAGGCCGCCAAGTGTGTTCGCCGCAACGAATTGAACACTGGATTGGCGGTCCTCTCTTAATTTTGTGATCAACATAACAATGGTCTCGGAAAGAATTGCGGCAGTTGGGACGCTGAGAAGGGGTCTCCGGATGACGGGTGGGATCTCCTGGAGAATATCGAATAGTATGGATTCACGGTTTTCGGTGGGTAGGCGGTCAAACCATCTCGAAAGAGCAATGTTGAGGACCCTCCGCCATGCTTCGAAACCCATCCCCTTTGCATGTTCAATCTCTCGACGGTGGTTCTCCCTCACACAACTCTCCAGCAGGTACGCAGTCTCTGCCGCCAGTTGTGCCCGTTCTTCCGCCGCATTGATCACCCCTCGCTCGTGGAGCACTCTCCTCTTCAGGGTGAGGAGCTCGACCAGCGCATTCTGATCGATGATCTCGCACCCGTGGTCGTCGACTCGAAGACAGGATGTATAGTCAAGGTTCGCATAACATAGTAATTGAGTGTCTTCTGGAGGAGGGATCCCGTCCTCCCAATCGAGATCGTAGGATTGGAATATTTCTAGTACTCGCATCAACGACTGGCCCGATGCCAAACCCGTCCCGAAGAACTCCTCATCGAGGTGGTCGACGGGGCCGTCATCGTTCAGGTTCACCCCTCCAAAAAGCACATCTAGTAGGTGCCCGGCGCGTTGATTTTGCTTCTCTTCTGCAAGCATGTGCAGTTCCAGGGCGACCGATTCTAACACCCATGACCGCAACCTCAGGAACGAGGTAAGAGCCGCACAAGTCGACACCACCCGCGATGCATCCGCGTATACCACCTGTCCCGCGCTCGGGTTCTCAACAACAGGGGTTTGAACAGGCAGTGCAGAAAGATGCCTGACAAAGAAATCTTCCGTTGTCCGCAGATATCGAGCAGTAGGCCGAGTGGTGAGTTCGTTCTTACAAAGTTGGTGTAAGAGCTTGTAGCACTTTTCTGCGAGGATCGGCGAGCGAGCATACATCGGGGTCCGTTTGAGAGTTTGTTGACGTTTGTTGCGAGGGACGTCAAGCCGAGGAACGCCCATGTTAACCATGTCTACGATGGCGTGGAAGCATGACCTCCGTCCCTCTGCTGCGTGAGGATCTTGGAGTGACATTTCGGAGGCGGAGGTGACGTCGAAGCCGAGAAGTAAGTGGGCGATATTAGGGCCTGGTCGTCCTCGTTGGGTGTTGACGAGAAGCATACCGAGGATCTCTATACGGATGGTTTGAGCAAGCGAGATCCCTGCGTCACCCTCGTCAGGATCCGGAGCACCGGCCCCCACTCTCCCTTCCACCTCCATATCATCACCAGCAATGTCCAAATCCGACCCGTCTGTGAGGAGCAAGTTGGTGAAACCGTCACTAATTCGAATTGATTCGACGCTATTTTGAATGACGACCGCCAAGCGATTGAGTCGTCGGGCACCCCGAGAAACTTGCATATCCATGACATTGAAGTGCGGAGACGACGCCAGTATGCTAAGGATACGAACAGCGAGGAGCTGCATGTCTTCGGATGGCAGAAGGACGCCAACGGCAATACGTTCGACGAGGACATGGTTGAAAAGCAGATACTGGTCGAAAGGCTGCAATGCTTGAGGGCTGAATTTGGCGCCAATGACAGGTGAAGCATCGAACGTAGCCAAAGCAGGGACCAATCCCTCGACAAACGGCGACTGGATCTCCAGTAGGCGGTGGACGATTCTCATGACCCGAAGCATACACTTTTCAAAATACTTGGTCTTGATAGTCCGCTGTTCGATCTTGTCCATCCCCACCCTCAAGAAGTCGTCTACCAACGCTCTCAACTTCGACTCCGAAAGCAATCGAACCATGATGTCGAACCCGGGGTGGGTCAACCACGGAACGAGCACCTGCGGGCCCAGAGTCCCGACTCTCTCTATTGCTACTCCTGCGTGCTCCACTCGGAAACCAGCCAATGCCTTCTCCACGTATCGAAGACAAAGGTCCTTAATCATCCATCGTTCCGACTCAATTTTGAACACGTCGTCGGGGAGGAACAACACGTCATCCACAACGAACGCCGTGTAGGGGCTAATCCCCGGTAGGCGGTATCCAGCGCCTAAACCCTCGGGAATTGTGTTCTCGGGCTCGACATCGAACAGGACCTGCTTGAGAGAGAGATCCTTCGGCGAGCGTAAAAGGGACGTGAGCAGCCGAATGAACGCCGTTGAACATGGATACTCCTTTGCAGCCATCTCAACTTCCATCAACTCGTTCCGCACGCCTTGCGTTACAACGCTTGGTCGTACATTGACGAGTTGCAGCTGCTCCATCATCAGCCAGGTGTTCCTGCACAACTCTGCTCCTTGATGTCCACCACCGGACGACACAAAGGCGGAAATAGTCTCGTAGATGGCGCCTTTGAGTTCAAGGACGATACGGCATGTGGCGAGGAGGAGAAGGGAGGGCACTGCTCGGTATTGGGGATGCTCTGCCAGAGCGAGTCGAGCCGGGATGGAGTGGAATACGACGGCGCGTAGGAGCTTGAGGAACGCGTTGAGCAGGAGTACTTCCTCACTATTCATAGCCGCTACAACTTGCTGCTGCTGAGGCTGCTGCACTTGCTGCACCATATTCCGCGGACTTGGTAGCGCGTTTGCATAGTAGTCGATGGCACCGAATAAGGTAGCCCATGAGAACGTGGAGCCGGTACCGGTAACAGCAGTGGCTAGGAAGTTGTACGCATGTTCGCTGCACGCCGCCCCTTTCGCCAGGCCAGCAAACATCTCGTAGGCCGCGGGCACAAGCGGACCAGGCCTCGACTCCGCCGCCCAACGGATGAACGCGGGGAGCTTGGTGGCAGTCACATCGATGTTGCGGGGGGCAGTCCAGAAGTGGAGAGCGCTTCCAGGGGGTAAGGCGGTGTAGAGAGCACCGATAAGGCGGAAGAGGGCGGCAATGTCATTGCGGGGTGCGGATGAGGAAGCTGCGGGGTTGCCAACTGGTGCGAGAGAAGTAGTCCCAGTGAGAGCGGCGAATGCACGCGTGTTTGGTTTTCCAGCGGCGCCTACGTCCTCCTGGCGGTGCTTGACTTTCCGGAGGACGGGCGCGTGGGAGATAATAAGTGAAGTGATTACATCCTCGATCATGCGGAGGCATCGAGTCCGGAATACAGGCGAGATAAAGTCGCCACCTTCTTCGGCGAGAGGTATGGCGGAGACGTAGGTCGAGGTGTTTGCATCCCCAACAACTGCATCCTGCCCACGAACGAGTAAGACGACCTTTTGTAAGAAGCTAAATGCATCTCCTTGCATTGCGTTCCATGCGAGCTTCTCGATATCTTCCCCAGTCGCCTTGCACTCGTCACAAATTCTGGGCACTACCGTCCGGGCGGCATAGAGGAAATTAGCCCATTGGAGCATGAGCGCAGCCCGCAGCTCGGAGTTCTTCCATGCTGGGCCGTTGTCGAGTCTTGCTATGACGAGGGTGATGAACTGTTTGTCTTGGAACAGATCCTGAGCGGGGCTGTCGTCGGGGATATCATTGATTGAGAGCGCGTTGAGCAGTGCAGTGAAGATGTAGAAGGTAACTTCGTCTTTGAGTTCTGCTTGAGAGACGATCGTGAAAAGTTCGATAATTTCAGCTCGACGGAGCTCCCGTGCTTCAGCGATGAGATCAACGAGCGCAGCCAGTTGACGCCGTTCAGAAAGGAGTCGCAAGAGCTGTCCTTGTAGCGTTTGATCTCCAAGGGTAACACCTACGAGCATAGTCAGAACGCGTTCCTGTGGTAGCTGTTGAGCCTTACCTGTGGCTGTCTGGGAAGTCGCGTTCACCAGCCGCCCTCGGACGAGGTCCGCTTGTCTCTTCACCACTACAGTTTCTTTCAATAGCTTATCAATCAGCCTCTGACAGGGCTGTCCCTCTTGCACAAATGCGAGCCCTTGCTCCGCAATCCTGGCGAGTAGGTCAAACTCAACACCCCCTCCTACTTGTCTCGAAGCAGAAAGAGCTTCAAGGAGTCGAGTTAGGATATTGAGAACCGTCTGCCGCTTTTCGTGATGGTCTTCGACTGCCAGTTCCAACCGTCGCAACAAGTCGAGGTTGGGTTCGCGCGTCGAGACGCGATTCAGGAGCTCAGCACAGTACTTCTCAGAGCACTCAAGCTGTTCGGACAAAAAGATGACGCCCTGCGCGAAGTCTTGGTTCACTGCGAGCGATTTACCGTCCGAGAGCTTGACCGTGCCTTCAAAACGCGTATATTGTCAGCAACGATTATACTAGGAGAGCACGGATATAGCGAACCAGACTCCACCTCTTTCTTTTCGTCTATATTTCGCGTTCCAACATCAAACAACTTGAGAAGACGCGGTTTGACCTCGAGGAGAGCTTGAACGATGGCATGCTGATTTCCTACATACGGAGGCTCAAGCGCTTCTTGTAGTGACGCGTCGAGCTCTCCAAGATCTACCACCATGGCAGAGAGGTCGGAGGAGGGGAGGTGTAAGTTGGGCGGGCTCTGAGGCTGGGAGATCGCCAGAGTGATTCACGGAACTATTACTATAGCGAAAGAGCATTGGTATTCCTATTCTACATAGAAAGTTAGGATATTGGAGTTTCCGACGGCGATTTGAAATTAAAATGTGACTATTTGCAAGCCCAGTGTTGCTATATAAGGTACACAACCTGGAAACCACCAAGTTCACTACGTAACACCAAACGGTGAATCCAGAGCAGGTGTGCAGAGTCTCGCCGACTCCCGGACAGAGTTCACCACGATGCTCGTAGCTGTGAGCGAGTACGAGTATAGTGCGGCAGTAAACGCAGTAGTTTGGTTGACATTGTTCTCCCTGCCATCCCAGAAATCGCGGTGGTGTTCCGAATGTCAAGGACGCGCGAGTTGTATACAGTTGACTTCAGAACATTGAAGCGGATTATCCATAGAATTTGGTCCCTTGCTTCCTTCCGATAATTGCAAACCCGACATCACGAAGGCCCCTGATTCAAGACGAAAAAGTGAATACGTATACCGAAAGAGTGGCAGTATTTGTTCAGAGTCCGTCCCAACCGCTGAATGAACGCGTCTCAACGAGCTATTACAAACAACAAACTGGACTCTTCACTTTTCTCCTTTAGCCACGAACCGAACCGAGACCAAACGCTTGACGCGAGCTTTTCCAAGTGGTGCACAAACAAACGCGTCTTACAGTTCGACCAAGCGAGTTATTATGTCCCTTCGTCAGGCCTTTAAGCCCCTCGGTGCTATCAGGAGGTATTCTACGCCTGCAGGGTGCGTTTTACGCGTCTTATTCGCGCGTTTTTCTTCACGGGACTGAGTTTTCTTTCTTTTTTAACCTTTCAAGTGGAAAGCCGAATGTCTTCGTAAGCAGCCTATGACGCTCACGTAGACACACTCTTAGACTAACGTACATCGCTGTATTGAGTTTGATGTCTCGATTAATGGCAAGGCGGCTGGACGACTCAATTTCAAACTCTACGACGGTAAGAGACACACCGCTTATCACTACAAATATTTGATCAACGGGTTTCCCCTTTTATTTACAGATGTGACTCCCAAGACGGCCGCAAACTTCCGGGCGATCGCTGAAGGGAATCAACCAGACAAGAAGCAGAACTACACTGGCACCATTTTTCACCGCGTAATCCCCAACGTATGACCCTCTTGCCC
>Ga0307515_10020469_pt1 | contig 11800 bp, 8 predicted proteins | sample 17_EM_MG_FD_194513 | JGI IMG/M metagenome (GOLD analysis project Ga0307515, IMG submission 194513) | Populus trichocarpa ectomycorrhiza microbial communities from riparian zone in the Pacific Northwest, United States - 17_EM | ecosystem: Host-associated > Plants > Roots > Unclassified | place...
TCGCCGGAGTACTGCTCGACCAGCGCGCGTGCCACGGCGGGGCGCTGGGCGGGGTCCTTGAACTGCGCCTTGATCGACTCGCCGGTGACGCCGACCTGCGCGCTCCCGGACAGCGGCGCGAGCAGGACGTGCAGCGCGTCGGCCGCGGGCACGCCGGCGGCGATCGCCGCCTCGGCCGCGAACACCGGGTCCTCGAACACCCGGCCGGCCTCGGCCACGCCGCCGAGCTCGCGCACCGCGTCGCGGACCGACAGCCGGCGCCACGGCGGCGCGAGCTCGATCTCCACGCCGTCCCAGGTGACCCGCGTGCCGCCGGCGACCTCGCGCGCGAGCTCGCCGAACAGCTCCTCGGTCAGCGCCATGAGATCGGTGTAGGTCGCATAGGCCTGGTAGAGCTCGAGCATCGTGAACTCGGGGTTGTGCTTGCGCGACAGCCCCTCGTTGCGGAAGTTGCGGTTGATCTCGTAGACCCGCTCGAAGCCGCCGACCACGAGCCGCTTCAAGTACAGCTCGGGCGCGATCCGCAGGTAGAGGTCGATGTCGAGCGCGTTGTGGTGGGTCTGGAACGGCCGCGCCGCGGCGCCGCCGATGATCGAGTGCATCATCGGGGTCTCGACCTCGAGGAACCGGCGGGCGTCGAGGAACCGGCGGGTCGCGCTGACGATCTGCGAGCGCTTGCGGAACACGTCGCGGACCTCGGGGCTGACCGCGAGGTCGACGTAGCGCTGGCGATAGCGCAGCTCGACGTCGGTCATGCCGTGCCACTTGTCGGGCAGCGGGCGCAGCGACTTGGTGGTGATCCACAGCCGCCGGGCCAGGATCGACAGCTCGCCGCGCTTGGTCCAGAACGCCGGGCCCTCGGCGACCACGATGTCGCCGGCGTCGAGCTGGGGCACGACGCCGGCGAAGTCGCCAGGGTCGAGGTGATCGACGTTGAGGTAGAGCTGGAGGTCGCCGGTGGTGTCGCGCAGCGGGACGAACACGGTCTTGCCGAACCCGCGCTTGCCCATCGCACGGCCGGCGACGCGGTGGATCGTGTCGTCGATCGGCGTGATGCCCTCGGTCTTGTCGCGCGCCGCGCCGGGCTCGGCCGGCGGCGGTCGGGTCGCCTGGTAGCGCTCGCGGACCTCGGTCAGCGAGATCGCGGGACCGATGTCGTTGCGATACGGATCACTCCCGGCGTCGCGCAGCGCCTTCGCCTTGCCCCGCCGCTCATCCATGATGCGGTCCAGGGTGGTCTCGGGTGGATCGGGAGGTCGCGAGGACATGGCCGGGCACCATACCTCAACCCGCGCGACGCGACCCGCGGCCGGCGTGGTATCACGCGGACATGAAGCGTCTGCTCGCGCTCCTGCTCGTGCTCGCCGCCTGCGACAAGACACCGACGAGCAGGGCCGAGCGGAGTGAGCCGGCCGCGGCCCGGCCCGCGGCGGTGCCCGCCGATCACGGCCGCAGCGCGGCGGAGCGCGCCGCCAAGGGCACGGCGTCGGATCCATGCGCCAAGGCCCACGCCGAGGGCCGCGAGGCGATGCCGTGGATCAGCGACGATCTGCCCAGCGCGCTGGCGTGCGCCAAGCTCCGCAAGGTCCCGGTCGTGATCGACGAGTGGGCGCCGTGGTGCCACACCTGCCTGTCGATGCAGTCGACGGTGTTCACCGACGCGTCGTTCAAGCCCGACGTCGAGCGCTTCGTGTTCGCGGCGCTCGACACCGACAAGGAGGTCAACGCCGCCGCGGTCGCGAAGTACCCGCCGTCGGCGTGGCCGACGTTCTACGTGATCGGCGAGGACCGGGCGACCGGGGCGAGCGACGCGGTGCTGGCGCGGTTCGTCGGCGCGGCGAGCCTGGCCCAGTTCCACGCGTTCCTCGAGGCCGGGCTCCGGGCCCAGCAGGGCGGCGCGGCCGGCGCCGACGCACGGCTGCTCGGCGCCGAGCGCGCGATCGCCATCAAGGACCTCGCGACCGCCGAGCAGGAGCTGACCGCCGCGCTCGCCCAGGCACCGGCCGACTGGCCGCGCCGGCCCGACGCGCTGACCTCGCTGATCTCGACCAAGCGCAAGCGCAAGGACTTCGCCGGCTGCCTCGACGTCGCCGACCGGTCGATGGACGCCACCGGCAACGCCGCGGCGGCGACCGACTTCCTGGTCTCGGCGATGATGTGCGCCGACGAGCTCAAGGCCGATCGCTCCGCCGCGGCCCGGATCCGGAAGCTGCGCGAGCGCGCCGCGACCCGGCTCACCAAGCTGGTCGCCGACGACCGCGCGCCGCTGTCGATCGACGACCGCTCCGACGCGCTCGCCAACCTGCGCGAGATCCAGGACAAGCTCGGCAAGCCCGCCGAGGCCCGGGCGACCGCCGAGAAGCAGCGCGCGCTGCTCGACGACGCAGCCGCCAAGGCCCCGACCCCGATGGCGGCGATGACCTACAACTGGCAGCGCTGCGAGGTCTACGTCTACCTCGGCAAGCCGCTCGAGATGGTGCCGGCGCTCGAGAAGTCGGCGGCCGACCTGCCCCGCGAGTACGACCCGCGCGCCCGGCTGGGCTGGATCTACCTCCAGGCCGGCAAGCTGCCCGAGGCCGCGAAGTGGACCGACGAGGCGCTTCGGATGGTCTACGGCCCGCGCAAGGCGCGGGTGCTCGGGTATCGCGTCGAGATCGCCGAGAAGCAGAAGGACAAGGCCGCGCAGAAGCGGTTCGCCCAGGAGACGGTCCAGCTGTGGGAGTCGCTACCACCCGGGCAGGCCAACGCTGACGCGCTCGCCGCGGCCAAGGAAGCAGTCGCCGCGCTCGACCGGTGATCTACGACATGGTCCACGCCGGAGCCCACGAAGACGTAGGCGCGTTCAGCGGCAGCGGTTTTCACGCGCGCTGACAACAATGCGCCTCAGGCGTGATCTTTCGGCCAGGGGATCAACCTACGGTAATCGCTCGCGCCGCGCGGTCACGGTCCGCGCAAGCGGCGTGAACGGCCTCACCAGCGCCGGGCGCGATGCAGCGCTTGACCGCCGCTCGCCCCGTTCATGCAGCCGATTTTGCTGGGCTCGGTCCGCTCACTGCGTCCGATCGCGGCACGCCGTCGCCGAGGCCGCCCTGTCAGCGCGTACTCGCAGCTGGCTATCGATCGCGAGGGTCACCGTGGGTGATAGTCGTGGCGAGGGTGAACGTGTCGCGCTGCATTCAGTCCCACGTGGCGGACAGCTTCCTTCACGGGAGGCTTGCCGGCGACGAGTTCGCCCGGGTGCTCAAGCACGCGGCGGGCTGCGCCGACTGCCGCCACCTGCTGTTCACCGCGTCGCGGCCCGGTCGCGAGGTGCCGATCAGCTCGATGGACGACATCCAGGAGCGGCTGACGACCTGGCGCGCCGCGCGCCGCGCGCCGCTGATGCCGGCGTTCCCGTGGCGCAAGGGCCACGAGGTCGATCGCTTCGTGATCATCCGCAGCGTGGGCGGCACCGAGGACGGCGTCATCTACGAGGCGTTCGATCCCGAGCGCGAGGATCGCGTGGTGGTCAAGCAGCTCGATCTCCACATCGAGGACCCCGCGACTCCTGCGCTGATGACGCTGGCCCAGAAGCTGGGCCAGATCACGCACCCCGGGCTGCTCCAGATGCTCTCGGTCGGTGTGCACGAGGGCTTCGTCTACTTCGTCTACGAGTTCGTCAAGGGCACCACGCTGCTCCACGCCGGGATCGACGACCCGCGCCAGGTCCTCCGGCTGTTCGCCGAGGCCGGCCGCGGGCTGGCGGCGGCCCATGACGCCGGCATCGCCCACGGCTGCTTCTCGCCGGCGAGCTGCGTGGTCGGTCGCGACGGCAAGGTCAAGGTGCTCGACTTCGGCATCGGCGAGGCCCGGATCCACCGCGTCGCCGCCACCCGGACCGCGCACGACGCGGACTGGACCACGTCCAGCGACCAGGTCAGCAGCGAGGACTCGTTCGTCGGTTTCATCCCCGGACGGTCGCGCCCGCCGAGCGGCCAGTTCGAGTCGATCATCCTGGCCGCCGGCCCCAACTCGCTGGGCCCGCGGCTCTACGCGGCGCCCGAGCTGGTGCTCGGCGCGGCGCCCACGGCGGCCTCGGACCAGTTCTCGTTCTGCGCCGCGCTGTTCCACCGGCTCTACGGCCACCCGGCGTACCGCGGCGACACGATCTCGCTGTGGCTGCGCGAGCTGCTCAAGGGCGGGCGGATCCCGCAGCCCCCGGCGCTGTCCGGCCTGCCGCCCGGAGTAGATGCCGTGCTGCTCCGCGGCCTCGAGCGCGATCCCGCGGCCCGGTTCGAGGACATGCCGGCGCTGCTCGCGCGGCTCAAGCGCCACGCCGCCCCGCCCCGCGACCGCAAGCGCGTGATGGCCGCGGTCGCGATCGGCGCCGCGGTGATCGCGGTGGGTGGGATCGGGATCGCCGCGCTGCGCGGCCGGGCCCGCGCCGCGAGCGCGCGCAGCTGCGACAGCGCGCTCGCGAGCTGGGACGAGGTCTGGAGCGCGCGCCGCCAGGACGAGCTCGCGCGCGCGACCGGACCTGCCGCCGAGGCGGTCCCCGCGCTGCGCGCGCGGCTCGACGCGTGGGTCGGCTCGTGGCGCAGCTCGACCCACGAGTTCTGCCACCTGCCCGCCGACCGGCCGCAGGCGTCGGAGTGCGCCGCGCGGGCCCACGCGCTTGCCACCGACCTGTTGCAGCTGGTGCACGACGCGCCGGCCCGCCTGACGCTCGCCGTGTCCGCCACCGAGGCGCTGCCGACCTACGACCAGTGCACGAGCACCTCGCCGTCGCCGGCGTGGGCGCCGCTCGCGGCCGTCCAGGCCGATGTGCGCCGCCGGCTCGGCCTGCTCGACGAGGCCGACCAGCTGACCGCCAAGCCGCCCGACGAGGCGGCGCAGCGCGGCTACCAGTCCGTGGTCCGCGGCCACATCGCGCTCGACCGCGGCGACCTGATGGTGGCGCGCCGGCTGTTCGAGGACGCCACGTTCGAGGCCCAGGTCGCGCACCAGCCCGAGCTCGGCGTGACCGCCGCGCTGCAGCGCCTGGCGCTGTCGTGCTCGGCGTCCGAGCGCGCGCTGTGGACCGGCTACCTCGACGCCCAGATCCACCTCGCCGACAAGGCGCTGCCCCAGCCCGATCACCACGCCGCGCTGGCCCAGAGCCTCCAGTGCGAGGGCAAGCTCGCCGAGGCGGTCAAGCTGCGCCAGAAGGTCGTGGGCGCGCTGCACGGCGACGACGCGGCCGGCGGTGCTGCCGCGCTCGAGCTGGCGCGTGCGCTGCTCGCGCAGGGCGACGTCGCCGGCGCCGAGACCGTCGCGCGCGGCGCCACCGCCGCGTTCGCCCAGGTCTACGGCGCGCGGCATCCGCTGACCCAGTCCGCGCGGCTGGCCACCGCCGAGGCCCAGATCTCGTCGCCGACCTCGGCCGCCGCCGCCGAGCAGGCGCTGGCCCACGTGCTCGCCGACCTGCATGATCGCAAGGAGCCCGACGCGCTGCGCGCCCGCGCGCTGCTGCTCCAGGGCGAGCTCGCCGAGGCCCACGGCAACCGCGACGAGGCGCTCCACCTGGTGCAGCGCGCCACCCAGGAGTACGAGGCGGCGCTCGGCGGCACCCACCCCGAGCTGGCGAGCGCGCTGCTCGCCGCCGGCGACCTCTTGCTCGCGGCCGGCCACGACCAGGAGGCCGAGGCCGACTACCGCCAGGTCGCCGCGATCTACGACACGCTCGGCCAGAGCGACTCGGCCCACCTCGCCCACGCCCGCGCCGGGATCCAGCTCGCGCGCTGGGGCGCCCGGCCACCGGCCGACGCCGCCGACACCCTGCAGTGGGGCGTCTCGCCGACCGGCGGAACGATCGATCCGGCGGTGACCGGCTGGATCTCCGCGCAGCTGGCCCGGCTCGCCGCCGCGCGCGGTGACCACGCCGCCGCCCTCGCCCAGTACCGCGCCGCCGCCGCGGCGTGGCAGCAGAGCGGCGACCGCCGCAGCCTGGCCTCGGCGCTCGCCGCCGGCGCGCTGCTCGCCGTCGAGCTCCACGACGCCGATGCGCGCGCGATGCTCGAGGAGGCGCTGCAGATCGTCACGCCGGCCGACCGGCCGCGGCTGCAGGGCGCGCTCGCCAGGCTGCTGTGGCCGGTCCAGCGCGACCGCGCCCGCGCCCTGGCCCGCGCCGCGCTCGCCGATCTGCCCGACACATCCAGCGACGCGGCCGATCTCAAGCAGTGGCTCAAGCATCACGACGGCGAGCGCTGAGCCGGCGAGTCTTCGAGCCGGCGATCACGCCCTAGGCGCAGCCGGCAGCATGCCGGCAAGCCGATCGACAAGAGGTGTCGAACAATGTTCGACACCTCTTGCGCCGCCCCGGCGCCCGGCGGCCGCCCGAAAGCCGCCGCCGCGGGAATGCCGCGCTTGCGCCGCGCGGTTGCCGCGTCATGGTCCAGCGATGCGTGCTCGGCGCTCTCTAGCAGCTCTCGGTGTCGCGGTCGTCGGGCTCGGCGCGAGCGTCGCGAGCCTGGTCGACTACTTCGGCGCCGGCGCGACGTTCTGCGCCGAGTCGGGCTGCACCACGGTCCGCGAGTCGGCCTGGGCGCACCCGCTGGGCATCCCGATGCCGGTGCTCGGCGTCGCGTTCTTCCTCGCGGCGATCGCCCTGGGGTTCGCCGACGCTCCGCGGCTGCGGCGCGGGCTGGCGGTCGTGGGCGCCGCGTGGGCCGTGGCGCTGATCGCCGTGCAGGCGGTCGCGATCGGCGCGTGGTGCAAGCTGTGCATGATCGCCGACCCCGCCGCGATCGCGTACGCGCTGCTCGTGCTCGCTGGTGCGTCGACTCTGCGGTTCTCGATCGCGCGCGGGCTCGCCACGCTGCCGGCGCTCGCGGCCGTCGTCGCCGGCCTCGCGCTGTGGACCCACACCGAGCCGCCGGCGCCGCCGCTCGAGGGCGTGCCGGGTTTTGTGCAGGCCGCCCAGGTCCCCGGCGCCGCGACCGTGGTCGAGGTCGTCGACTTCGAGTGCCCGTTCTGTCGCCGGCTGCAGGACCGGCTGACCACCGCGATCGCGCAGGCCAGGACGCCGGTGCACGTGGTCCGCAAGATGATGCCGCTGCCGATGCACCCCCACGCGATGCCAGCCGCGCTCGCGTACTGCTGCGCCGATGCCCAGGGCAAGGGCGAGGCGATGGCCGCCGCGCTGTTCGCCGCGCCGCCCGACGAGCTGAACGCCGAGGGCTGCGAGAAGCTCGCGACCCAGGTCGGCTGCGATCTCGAGCGCTACCGCCGGGACCTGCCCCGCGCCGAGGCCCGGGTGGCCGCCGAGACCGCCGAGGCCCGCGCCGCGGGCGTCCACTCGCTGCCCACGCTGTTCATCGCCGCCGAGCGCGTCGTGGGCGCCGGCAAGTCCCCGGAGGAGCTGACCGCGATGCTGGACCGCGCGCGCCGCTGAGCGTGCGCCGGCGCGCAGGGCGCGAGTCATCGCCCCGTCGGGGATCCGTGCCAAGCTCGCTCCACCACCAAGGAGGCGCGCATGTCCGACGACGAGAGGGCCATCCGCAAGCTGATCGACACCTGGATGACCGCGAGCAGGATGGGTGATCTGGAGACCGTCCTGGGCCTCATGTCCGACGACGTCGTGTTCCTGGTGCCCGGCAAGAAGCCGTTCGGCAAGGCCGAGTTCGCCGCGACCTCGGGGTCGATGAAGGACGTCCGGATCGAGGGCCGCAGCGAGATCCGCGAGCTCGAGATCGCCGCCTCGTGGGCGTGGGTCCGCGCCGATCTGTCGATCGTGATGACCTCGCCGGGCGGCGAGCCGATCCGCCGCTCGGGCCCGACCCTGACGATCCTGCGCAAGCAGCCCGACGGCCGCTGGCTCCTGGCCCGCGACGCCAACCTGCTCGGCGCGGCGTGATCGGCGCTCAGTTCTTGGGCTGATCAGCCGCGCGCAGCAGGTAGGTGCGGATCAGCTCGTCGAGGTCGCCATCGAGCACGCCATCGATGTCCGAGGTCTTGAGCTCGGTGCGGTGGTCGTTGACCTGCTGGTAGGGGAACAGCACGTAGCTGCGGATCTGCGAGCCCCACTCGATCCGGAGCCGCGACTTGGCATCCTCGGCGGCCTTGGCCTCGCGCTTGGCCAGCTCGTAGTCGTAGATCCGCGCGCGCAGGAGCTTCATCGCCTTGGCCTTGTTCGAGTGCTGGCTGCGCTCGTTCTGGCACTGCACGACGATGCCGGTCGGCATGTGGGTGATCCGCACCGCCGAGTCGGTCTTGTTGACGTGCTGGCCGCCGGCGCCGCCGGCGCGGTAGGTGTCGATCTTGAGGTCGACCTCGTTGATGTCGACCTCGATGTCGTCGTCGATGTCGGGCGTGATCGTGACCGCGGCGAACGAGGTCTGGCGCCGGCCGTTGGCGTCGAACGGCGACACCCGGACCAGCCGGTGGACACCGTTCTCAGCCTTGAGCAGGCCGTACGCGTAGTCACCCGTGACCGTGAACGTCGCGCCCTTGATCCCGGCCTCCTCGGCCGGGGCCTCGTCGAGCACCTCGACCTTCCAGCCCTTGCGCTCGGCGAACCGGATCAGCATCCGCATCAGCATCTGCGCCCAGTCCGAGGCGTCGACCCCGCCGGCGCCCGACGTGATCTGGACGATCGCGCCGCCGCTGTCGAGCTCGCCCGACAGCATCCGCTTGAACTCGATGTCGTCGAGCGCCTTGCGCACCGCGGCCACCACCCCCTCGGCCTCGTGCACCGAGGCCTCGTCCTGGGCCTCCTCGGCGAGCTCGAGCAGGACCTCGGCGTCCGACAGCGCGCGCAGCTGCGCGTCGTAGCCGCCGACGATCAACTCGAGCTCCTTCTTGCCGCGCAGCAGCGCCTGCGCCTTCTTCTGGTCGTCCCAGAACGTCGGCCGGGACGCGATCGAATCGAGCTCCTCGATCTTCAGGCGCTTCTGGTCGACGTCAAAGTAACCTCCGGAGCTCCTGGGCCTTGTGCCCGAGCTCCTTCAGCTGCGCACGCACGGCGCGGATATCAACTGCGTCCAGACCCATGACCAAGCCTATACCCTGGCCCGCCGCAGCTGGACAAGGTCCGACGTCGCCAGCGGTACCGGATACTTGCCGGTGAAGCACGCCGAGCAGTACCCGGTGCCGAGGGCGGCTCCGGCGGCGGTCCCCGGGTTGGCGCCGATCGCCGCCATCATGCCGTCCTGCGACAGGTAGGCGATCGAGTCGCAGGTCACGTAGCGGCCGATCTCCTCGACGGTGTGCGATGCCGCGACCAGCTCGCTGCGGGTCGGCGTGTCGATCCCGTAGAAGCACGGGTGGGTGGTCGGTGGCGCGCTGATCCGGAGGTGGACCTCGCGAGCCCCGGCGTTGCGCAGCATCTTGACGATCTTGCGCGAGGTCGTGCCGCGGACCAGCGAGTCGTCGACCACCACGATCCGTTTGCCGTCGACGACCGAGCGCACCACCGAGAGCTTCAGCCGGACACCGAAGTGGCGGATCGACTCCTGCGGCTCGATGAAGGTCCGGCCCACGTAGTGCGACCGGATCAGCCCCATCTCGAACGGGATCTTGGCCTCGTTGGCGTAGCCGATCGCGGCAGGGAGGCCCGAATCGGGCACCGGGATCACGACATCTGCGGCGACCGGCGCCTCCTGCGCCAGCCGGCGGCCGAGCTTCTCGCGCATCCGGTACACCGACTTTCCGTTCAGGAAGCTGTCGGGGCGGGCGAAGTAGACGTGCTCGAACACACAGAACGTGGGTGCCGCGGTCTCGGGCAGCCGATGCGAGGTCATCCCGCTCCGGTCGATCACGACGATCTCCCCGGGCTCGACCTCACGGATGAACTCGGCTTCGATCAGATCGAACGAGCAGGTCTCGCTCGACAGGACGAACGCGTCCTTCAGCCGGCCGATCACCAGCGGCCGGAACCCGTTCGGATCGCGGACGCCGATCATCTTCGCGTCGTGGGTCAGGCAGATCACTGAATACGCCCCACGCACCCGCTTCAGCGCCGCCATCAGCCGGCCGAGCACGTCGGGCTCGCGCGCCTTGGCCATCAGATGGACGATCACCTCGGTGTCGCTCGAGGTCTGGAAGATCGAGCCGGTGGCCTCCAGCTCGGCCCGCAACTCCTGGGCATTCACCAGGTTGCCGTTGTGGGCGATCGCCAGCTGACCGCCGGCGTACTCGAACACGAACGGCTGGGCGTTGCGCAGCTCCGAGCTCCCGGCGGTCGAGTACCGGACGTGGCCGATCGCGGCGTCGCCCGGGAGCTTGGCCAGGGTCTCGCGATTGAAAGCCTCCGAAACCAGGCCCATCGCCGCCTGGCGGCGGAGCTGGCCGTCCCCCTCCACCGCCACCAGCCCCGCCGACTCCTGGCCCCGGTGCTGGAGCGCGTGCAGGCCGAGATAGGCGATGTTCGCCGCCTCATCATGGCCATGGATGCCGAAGACGCCGCACATGGCGCTCACTTACCACGGTGGTGTGATCCCCAGTAGCGAACTTGTGGATCTCTCCGGCCTGGCTTACCTTTTTCATCAGACACGTGGCCCGGCTCCTCTGGCGCGATGCACAGGGCATCGAGGGTTCTCTCGATCTCACCTCGGCGGAGATCAGGATCGGCCGCGCCATGGATTGCGCGATCCGGACCGACGACGCGATGGTCTCGCGCCATCACTCGCGGGTGTTCTGGGGGGGCGGCGGCTACGTCCTCGAGGACCTCAGCTCGGCCAACGGCGTCTACTTCCAGGAGCAGCGGGTCCAGAGCCACCTGTTCAAGCACGGCGACGCCGTGCGCTGCGGCAGCCTGTGGCTGCGGTTCGTCGACACCGGCGCCGCCGTCGTCGGGGGCGGCGATGGCGGCGATGGCGGCGGCCAGCAGCCCCCGATGATCCCGTCGCACCCCGGGATGGGCGCGGTGGTGCCGATCGCCGCCACCGGCCACGTCTCGGCCCTCCAGTCCCAGCCCCAGCCCCCGGCCCAGCCAGCGCAGCCGGCGGCTCCGCCGCTCAGCGCCGGCCCGAGCGAGGCCGACGTCGAGATCCGCGTGCTGCGGCGCCGGGTCGAGCAGCTCCAGACCGAGCTGCGAGTTTACCGCACCAACAAGTTCAACCAGGACACCGCGCGCCGGATGGAGGACCTCGAGAACGACCTCTCGATGATCGAGATCGAGCGCGACAGCCTCAAGAACAAGCTCGAGCGCGCCGAGCAGCAGATGACGCTCGAGGCCGGCAGCGTCAAGGTCCGCCGCGCCCTCGAGATCGCCGCCGCCACCGCCGAGACCTCCGCGTCGCTCAACGACCTGCTATCGAGCCTGCGCATCGAGGTGATGGCCGCCGAGGGCGAGTTCGAGCAGTACGCGCAGAACATCCCGCGGGCCAGCTTCGAGCTGATCCGGCAGTCGCTCAAGGACGGCGCCTCGCACTGCGACGAGGCCCGCGAGCTGCTGCGCAAGCTGCGCGAGGTCGCCGAGTAGGCCGCGGCGCCGCGTGACGGCTCAGATGCAGACCGGCGGATCCGTGCACCTGTCAAACACAGGCCCGACGAAGCAGTAGTAGCTGGCGCACTCGCTCAGAGACTCGCAGGTCGCGCCGTTCTCTCGAGGAGCGACGCAGGTCCCAGAGCCCATCGTATCGAGCAGACAGAACGACGCTCCTCGACATGATCCGGTGCAGCTCATCCCGAGCGATGGGACGTCCCGACACATCCCATTTTCCACGTTGCATTCCATGTACGGCGAGCAGTCCGCGGCGCTCGCGCATGAGGATCCCGGGAGACCAAGGGCGACACAGATGTTGGTTCCAGCGTCGCACCGCAGTCCTTCGTCGGCGCACCG
>Ga0307515_10020470_pt1 | contig 11799 bp, 8 predicted proteins | sample 17_EM_MG_FD_194513 | JGI IMG/M metagenome (GOLD analysis project Ga0307515, IMG submission 194513) | Populus trichocarpa ectomycorrhiza microbial communities from riparian zone in the Pacific Northwest, United States - 17_EM | ecosystem: Host-associated > Plants > Roots > Unclassified | place...
TGATTACATTAGTTATCTTATTCGAATAATGCTAATACTTGTAAATGTTGTCAGGCATTCATGATTATAACTTATGTTAACAACAAATCAAGTTCCTTTCATAGCACAAGTGTCGGTTATACCATACAGTTGGGCTATGAAAGTGCCAAGTATTTGTTGTACCAAGGGTTATACAACATAAATCTAGATTAACCATTTAACAAGCAAAGTATTCAAAGTGAACAAGATAAAAAATATAAAACATGTTAGTATCAAACATTAAGATCCATGTTGAGTTTATATTATACTTATTCTTACACCATTAGTGTAACCTTTTCACCTTGACATGATAAACTTAGCTAAACATAATGAAAGAAAAAAACATAAATAAACAAGGAGAGGAAATAAAAAGTATAAGCAAGAGATTAATATAAGCAAAACTTAAGCATTACAAAATAGAGAGAGCAAGAGCATGATCTTGATCTAAAAACCAAGATGCCTAAATACATGGCAAATGCCTCATTTTATAGGCCAAAATTTGAAACTATTGATTTGTTGACTAATTATTGAGTGGGTGGCCACATCTTGACTTGGTAACAATCCTTATCTTCTTGTCTGCCAAAAATGTCATTGATAACGTCATAATTTGAACAGACTTAAATCATAAAAGTTCTAGGAAATTGTCTTAGCTTTCCAGGAAAAAAGAGTGAGGTCATTTGGACTTCTAGAACTCTAGATATGGGCTAAATACTGAACAGTATCTGGGTTGCAGGACAGATTCGGACTTCTCTGTTGTTGCTACAATTTGGACTTGAAAACGGCCTTTTTAAATCTTGGACTCCCATGAAAGTTTTAGGCCTATGTCTTAGCTTTCCATCCATATAAGTCAGATCTAAATCCAAGATCTACAGCTCCAGATATGACCCAATGACCGAACAATTTTCCAGTTTGGACTGAACCAACATCTCTTTTCTAAGTTTGGCCCTCTCTTTGTCCTTTCAATTTCCGTACTTAAACTCATCAATCAATCCTTTCATTTATGTGATAGGCCTGCATTTAAGATGAACATTTACCATAAATTAAAGGTATCTTATGGTATCAGACTTGTTATTATAAAACATGCTTTAGTTAAGGAGTTATTGATACTTCAAGTGCAAAATGATGATATAAAACCTTGATAAAAATGCACTTTTAAGTACTAATCATGCCCCTTTGAGCCCTCATTTCCTTTCTCTTTTTACTTGGGTAGGTCACCCATTACAATGAGACCCTTCCTTCCTTTCTTAGGCAGGTCACTCATTACAATGAGACCCTTTCGTGGGTAGGTCACCCATTACAATGAGACCCCTTTTTTTTCTTGGGTAGGTCACCCGTTACAATGAGACCCTTTCTTTGTATTTTTACTTGGGTAGGTCACCCATTACAATGAGACCCCTTCTTTTTCTTGGGTAGTTCACCCGTTACAATGAGACCCTTTCTTTGTATTTTTACTTGGGTAGGTCACCCATTACAATGAGCCCCTTTCTTTGTATTTTTTTTCACCGGGTAGGTCACCCATTACAATGAGACCATGTAAAAAAAATAAAAACTCAATAAAAAGAAAGAAAGAAAAAGAGGAAGGGTTTTCATAATTATTCTTCTTTACAAAACTTACTATACAAAGTCAAAAGAAAATAAATTTTCTAATGCCTTTGCACCGTAAGCATTGTAAAGAGGGGACAACTGTTGTAACCTAATTTTGGCCCATTGGCTTTTTAATTTAATTTTATTGGGTTTAAAATGTAAAATTAAAAGATCAAAGATTTATTTCGATGAAAAGTGTGATTTGTCAACTTGCGTGAAAACTAGGGACTACAATGTGCTTTTGTCATTCTATCTTTATCTTCAAGATAATCCCTGTCTTCAAGATAATCATACTTATCCACTTTCAAATTTGATTGTTAATCAAATTCAAACTTCAAAAAAGAGAACGAGTTTGATTGAAACTTTGTTTCTCATACGCGAAGGGACTCTGGCACTATAAATATAAATCTCAGTGTATGCAAAAAAGGGGGGAGACAATATAGAGACATTACAAAAAAAAAAAAAAGCAGGAGAGAAATAAAAGAATTTACAATAAAAACATAGGGGGAGACGATATAGAGACATTACAAAAAAAAAAGCAGGAGAGAAATAAAAGAATTTACAATAAAAACATAAAAAAGGGGGCACGGCTAAACTTATACTAGCAGCCGCCGGCCCCCCTCAATCTTTTTTCCCTTCTTCCTGGCCACATGAACCCTCACAGTAACCACTCCCTCACCCTTACTTTTAAAAGAACACCCTTTAGTCTCTCTCTCTTGAACCAGCCGCCCCCCTCAACCCGTTCTCTATTTTCTCTTCACCGCCTTCTTCAGCCTCACTTCCTTCCCTCCCCGCCAACTGAAGCCTCAACCACTGGGAGTATGCACCAGCCATGGTAGCAGCATCATCTTTGGCTTAGGCAACATAACCACTCCATTGCAGCGGCACACCCCGACAAATGGCACACCCTCAGCCCAGTTATGAGAAGTTCCTTTCCACTGTGACCGGCTTCCCTATATCTCGGTCGATGCTACTCCATCTCTCTTCTCCCCCTGTGACAACAACTCCAACTAGCATGCAGCCCCATCGTGATCTCTTGTTTCAGCCACGAATGATAGCGACAACACTGTGAGCAGCAGCAACACAACAACCACACACTCTCCCAGCCTCTATTAAAGCAACATTTAGAAGCTCTCCTTCGCAATAACAACACCTTGTAAACTCCATTCAGCAGCGAGAATTCTTCATCATCGCCTCGCGACCTTGTCTCCGCACTAGGTAAGCTCTTCTCGTCTCTATGCATGCATAACATAACTCACTTCATACTATGCATATGAAATTTAATTCACCGGTCATGTTCGTTCGTTTCCATGTGAAATTTTATTCCACGCGTCCCTCACGTTCATTTCCAGCCACAGCAACGCCAGTTGAGATCTCTTTTTCTTTTCCTGTTTTGCTAAACTAATTAGCATGTTATTGCTGCTTGCATGCGTGGATTATTCACGCATGCATGCAACAGTGGCCAGCCGGATCACTAGCTTAGGCCAGTGACTGGGCTGGCTGCTGGGTTTAGCCCAACCCATACAGCTAGGCTAGATCCAGTCCAAAAAAATAGTTTCCCTTTCTCTTAATTCAAATTTTGCAGATTTATTCACTGGCGCCTGAGTCAGGAATACTATACTTTTTGGGTTACATGATTTTTACTAACGCCAGAGTTGGAAATATTCGTAGGAATTGTTCACTAACGCCAGAGTCAGGAACATGAAAGGAAGAATAGAAAAGGAAAAAGAGAACAAATTCTTAGCATTTTTAGACAAAACCAGCAATGTAGCTTACCTTAGGTAGGACGCTTAAGGGGTGATAGCATCTTCCCTTTTGTGTAACCAGTCTTGTACCATAAAATCTATGTTGACCAATTAGGGTTCCTAGTGACCATAATACTAGGTGGCGACTTCTTGAACAAGACATTTTCCTATAAAAGAACAAGATGCCAGAGATCTGTTCTTTTTCCATATCGAGGGATAATTTTTAATCGGTCGCCGTGATGTCCGGGTGTGACACCATCAATTCCCAAATTGGAGGGAACCAAACCAAATTTAAACTTGACATATATTGCACACCACACTGAGGGCAAAAAAAAGTGCACATAGGGGTCCATACTGAACCAAAGCCCAAAGGGGTATCATCATAAAACTTATGAAACACCTTTTATGAGAATTGCTTGAGATAGTATATGATGATTGCATTGAAAGTTCCAGTTTTCATGAACAAAACCAAATCTTTTGAGTTTTCCTCTTAAAATAATTTCTTAAAAATGGAAAAGGCAATTAAAACATCGGCAAAAGTATAATAAAAGGCAATATTCAATGGAGCAAGAAAGGGCCCTATAAGGAACTATAGGAAATATAGCGCGTGGAGCATATTCCGGTTCAAGAGAACAGGTCGGGCAAACAAATGGAAACATGAGCTCGAAGAAGTTTACAACGGAAAGGGGGACCTATGTTTCCAAAATAGTTAGCAAAAACACGCATGCTATATTGTCATTACACTAACCTGGCAAGAAAGGTGTGACGAAAGCCAAATTAGTTCCAAGTTTTTGGAAATCGCTAAGAGACAGAATCTCAAGTCAACGGAGCTACGAAAAAGAATATGAATTGGGAACCAGCACTGCTTCATTCCTCAAGGTAAGATGATTTCTTTTGAAGTTCAAAACGGACAGGTCACCCTATATCAAGGTGATTTTTTTTAGAAAAAACATGGAGTATTTCTAAAAATCTTAAGACAGGCAGGTCACCCGATATTGAGACCATTATTTAGAAAAAGCATGGAGTTTTTCTAAAAAAATTAAAATAGGCAAGTCATCCGATATTAAGATCGTTTCCTAGAAAAAAAACATGGAGTTTTTCTAAAAAAAATCTTTAAAACGGGCAGGTTTCCAGATATTGAGACCCCTTTTAAAATCCTTTTCAATTTGCATTTGAGTAGGTCACCCATCACAATTAGACCATCTTCCACTTGGGTAGGTCACCCATCACAATGAGACCATCATTTTTTCTAGGTAGGTCACGCATTAGAATGAGACCATTCTCTATTTTTTTTACCTAGGTAGGTCACCCATTACAATGAGGCCATTCTTCCCCCTGGGTAGGTCACCCATCACAATGAGACCATCTTGCATTTGGGTAGGTCACCCGTCACAATGAGACCATCTTGCATTTTGGGTAGGTCACCCGTCACAATGAGACCAAAATGGGTATGTGTGGGCAGGTCGCCCGTGAAATTAGATCAAGGTAAGAGTGCATGGGTGGTTGCCCCTGAAAATAGAACAAAATGATTGTGTGTGGGCAGGTTGCCCGTTAAAATAAACCAAGGTGAGTGTGCGTGGGCTGGTCGCCCGTGAAATTTTCTTCAAAAAGGGCAGGTCACCCATGATAACGAGACCATTTTCTTTTAAAAAAGTGAATCACTCAGCAAGCCAGGAAGACCTTTTGTTTCTTTACAAGCTTACTATGCAAAACATTGAGGAGTTTTGCTTTGTAAGCATTGTAAAGATGGGGCATCTGTTGTTACTCATTTTTGGACCCCACGTGCTGGAGACGGCATATACCTCTTTTGAACCGAGTGCAAGAGTGTAGCTTATGTTTGCTGCAAGATTGACAAAAGCAGAGAAGGAAGAAATGTTTGTTGAACCCTATTTAAGCTGTTTTCTGCCCTCTTTATCCTTCCTCTTTGCTGCCAAAATCGTCAGGTTTCTTAGACTGACTAGGAGTCTTCATAATGCTAAATTTGTTCCTTCTTTATCTTCTTTTTAAGGTTGGATAAATCCCTCAGAATTTGCACTAAAAAAACTGATTCTACTGGTGTCGCAATTTTTTATTCCAAGTTAGGCTCTGATTCTGACTTGGTTTCGTACAATATCTGACCATCCTAGCTATATTCTGTCACTCATGACATGTTGAAGAATTGACCTACACCTTTATTGGGTCCTAGGGCTAACTATTTGGATGCTCGGCATTTTCAGTTTCCTGAATCAGATCAGGAAACCCTTTTTGACCAACCACATTGCGACCAGATTCTGTTTTTCAAAATGAATTTATCTCACTTTGAACCCTTCATGAAAGTTGTAGACCTGTACGTGTAGATGAATTTAGGTTTTTTAATCTCCTGATTTCAATATCAGAAGCTCAAGATATTCCCGTGAGAATATCTAATGAGAAAGTAGAGATTTATGCCGCGAGAAGGATTCTGACCCACGTTTTGTACTAAAGACTCTGCTTCTATCATAATTTTGTTGTTCACTATCCTTAAGTCAGTACCTCAGTTAGATTTGGGATGCTCGACATTGGAAGTTTCCGAATCAGATCAGGAAATCCTTTTGACCGACGAGGTTGCGGCTAGATTCTGCTCTTCAAAACGAATTTATCTCATTTTGGATCCCTCATGAAAGTAGTAGTTCTACAAGTGTAGATGAATTTAGGTTTTTGAATCTCCTGATTTCGATATCAGAAGCACAAGATATTCCCATGTGAATATCTAATGAGAAAGTAGAGAATTCTGCCGCGAGAAGGATCCTGACCCGAGTTTTGTACTAAAGACTATATTTCCATCATAATTTTGTTGTTCGTTGTTCTTAGGTCATACTCTCAGTCATATCAGGATGCTCAACTTTGTCAGTTTCTGAATCAGATCAGGAGACCCTTTTTAACCAACTAGATTGCGGCCAGATTCTGTTCATTAAAACGATGTTATCTCACTTTGAATCTTTCATCAAATTTGTAGTCCTTAACGCATAGATAAATTTGGGATTTTGAATCGCTTGATTTCGATATCAAAAGCTCAAGATATTCCCGTTTGAATATCTAGTGTGAAAGTAGGGAATCCTGCCGTGAGAAGGATTTTTGCCCGAGTTTGCAGGGACACAATTGCAATATGCTTAAAGTTTGAAGACCAATTCCAGGCCAATTTGAAGCCACTTCTTTTGAATTTCCTTTTAAAAAAAAATATTTGAAGTTTAAAAAAAAATGTGTTTTAGCATGGATTTCTTAAACACAAAAAATATTTTCTTGCATTTTTGGATTTTACAACATGTTTGTAAATTCCAAAGGGTGTTGGCCAATATTCCAAAAAATAAAAAAATCTTATTTTAGGGGGAATTCATCTATTATTCACCGTTAATGTTTGGATAAAAAAATCCCGAAGGGAAGAATATCCAAAATATTTTTGGGAATAACTTGTTATTATTCATTATTAATATTTGGATAAAGAAACGCTAAGTGGTAAATATTTAAAATAATTTTCTAAGAATAATAGGTCATCACACATCCTTGAAAGAAGCCTTGATTATAATTTAGGACATTTCAATTTTTGACTCCATAGTTTACGAGTCGTGAGAGTATGAAACACTAAGGCAAAAATAGGCTTTTAAAGCGCCCTGAATTTCCTTAGATTTCTAAATTTTTGTCCCTCCTCCTTGCGATTTACGAGTCGCAAACTACAAAGGGAAAAATGAGCTTTTAAAGCACATGGAATATCCTTGGATTTCTATCTTAATAAATTTAGTTTGAATCAAACACAGATTTCAAGAGATCTGCATTGGTTCTCCTTGGCACTTTGTAGACATATCTAAAGGTATGATCCATATTGGCCAAGGATTCTTGCTTTTAGACTTTGAACCCAAATCCATTCATCATAGCAAACCTATCCTAGGAAAACTAATTAAGAGAACACCAACACCATAGCAATTATAAGGAAAACCAAACACTAAGCAGCTTACCTTAGGTAGGGCGTACTACGGGTGCTAATACCTTCCCTTTACGCAACCAGTCCCTTGCCTTAGAATCTCTGAAACACCAGTTAGGGTTTCTAGTGACCATAATACTAAGTGGCGACTCCCTTATTCACAAAACAAAGACCCTGAAATCAATCCCCGCTTACGGGGAGGGTCGCCGCGACGTCGAGCTCTCGCGAGGGTGCGACAATATTTTTATTTTTTGTTGTATGAAAATAGAATATGGTGATTTTTTTTCTTCCCTTTGAGAGACTTGGCCGTATGCATGAAAACAAAAAAAAATTGTTTTATAGTTTTTTTGCAATGTTTTGACGAAAATTGAATATTTTAATACTGGATTTGTATCTTTACGGTATAAAAATATAAACCAATATTAAGAAAAATTGATGAAAAAATATGCGAGAAAATAACAAATTTTTGAAAGGATTTTTTAGAATTTTTAAAACTTTACATATATATAAAATATTATAATTATGTGGGTTGGGCCGGCCAACTAACTGGGCTGGACTCAGCCCAAAAAGGTTAGGCTGATCTCGGCCTAACAATCCTCTTTATTTCTTTGGTTTGGGCCGGACTCGACCCAGACATCAGGGCTGGGCCAGAACCGGCCTGACCCAGAAAAGAAAACGGAGGGGGGGGATTACTTTCCCCCTCCCATCCTCCTGCTTGCAGAATGATGTTTGTTCTAGATGCAGGAGGAGATGAAGCCGAAGACGAAGGAGATGTTGGATGGGAAAAAAGAGGTACATGTCGTGGAGAAGGCGGTGCCTTGCTGGTTTGGCTGAGGACGTGGCTTATGGACAGAAGCTCCGGGCGGTGGTGCTACTGTTTCAAATAGCGAAGAGAGAGGTTACTGCTCTTCCCCTCTCCTCTGGTGTTTCGTTTTGCTTTCTCTTCTTTCGTTGTCAAGCGGTTTCCCCTTTTGTACTCTCTGCTCTCCCCTGTTTCTTTCTCTCTCAAACCCCCCATGTTTCAATCTTCCCTGTCTTCTTTCCTTGCTCTCTCTCTTTCGTCCCTCCTTCCTTTTTTTGTTCCTATTTCTTCACCTCCCTGTTTCAAGCCCGTCTTCTTTCCTTGCTCTCTCTCCTTCGTCTGTTTTTCCCTCCTTTCTTCTCCCTTGTGCTGGTGTTGAGAGTGGTATTTATAGCGCAAAGGGGAGCAGGATCGACCCTATCCCCGCCTTATCATCGTGCATGGGTAGCGGGGCCTTCCTGCCCTGTCACGGCGCCGGACGAGGTGGCCAATGGGTGTGGCTTGCAGGGCACGGCTCCCCTGGTTTCTCATCATGAGGGGGCGTGGGGTTTTAGGCTTTGGCAGAGCATGCGTGGAGAGAGAGAGGCAGGAAGAAGTAAAGAAGAAAAAAACAAAAATTGTATCTTCCCTTGCTGCACGTCCAGGGGAAGAAGAAGAAGGAACAACGTCGTTCTTTTAAAAAAAACATGAAACAACGTCGTTTTGGACAAAATGCATCCCTGCCAAACTTCAATCGTCGGCCCTAAAGTTGGCCGGCTTTTTCACTTTAGTCCTTGGTTATGAATTTATGTATTTTGACCCTCAATTGATTAATAAACTTCAAATTCCTTCAATTTGGTCCCTGATTCGGTCAATTTCAATCCCTCTATTTACACGCCTTTTCCAATTTGGTCCTTGGTTTTGGATTTATGTAATGAAATCCCTAATTGGCCACCAAACTTCAATATTCATGCAATTAAGCCCTTGATTTGACCAAATCAACTCTTTAAAATTGTAATTTGACCCTTGAACTTTAATTTCTTCTAATTAAAACCCAAATTGACTTAAAAATCAATTATTCTTGCAATCAAACCCTCTATAAAATCAATTAAACCTTCAATAAAATCCAATTGAGTCTATAAACATCTAATTTTGGACTTTTCTCCTCAAATTGAATTTTCTTTTTCAACAAGGCTCTCATCATTCAAATATATACTGTTAAAATTTCAATCTTTGTATTTTTTAACCTCCTTAATCAATTTTTCTGATCATTTTTTGGGCACTCCGGCATCGTACTGCTATTATTCAAATATATACTGTTAAAATTTCAATCTTTGTATTTTTTAACCTCCTTAATCAATTTTTCTAATAATTTTTTTAGCACTCCGGCATCCTACTGCTATTATTATTTTTCCAATTTCTTCCAACTATATATTTATATATTTTCATTTTTTTTTCCTTTTTTATGCGGGGACCCAAAAATGGTTTACAACACCCTTCTAGATGGCGTTTGTGTCAATACAATACATGTGCACATAGCGAGTATTCTAGAGTCTTATTTGGCCATCATAGGATGGGGTCCAACCATTAATCTCGTCGTTCCACGCCAAAAACCTCAAGCTCCCTAGAACTTTATAGATATAAGAGTGGAAAGCAGCTATGATTTCTGCTCGTCCCGCCCTTCTTCATCAAATGGCCAACGAACCCTGAGACAAAGTGTTTCCCCTTGTGGACAGCACTCCTCTGGTCCTTCTCGGTCCGTCTCACCCCCCTCTGGCCCTCCAAGATCAACAATTACTCTAGCAGATGTTGTTACTTCTAATTGTGAAGCTAGGGTTCGCACGAAGCATCGAAAGAGGGATTTACAGCGCACACCTCCAGCTGCTCTTCCATCATCTTCCACTCAACCCCGTGAGCACCCTATTAGAATGAAGATCAACATTATCAGAATGAATTTCAAATCATTCATGTTTAAACTCCCTTGTATTCAGCAACAGTTCAAACTTCCTTAAGACTAGGAGTCTTCGTCTTATCCTTCCTTGTATTTAGGTGTTGATTAGTTTCTCTTAAACCTATATATGTACAGCTTGGTTGATTAATAAAACACAACAACAACAGTGTATAAACTGTTCCTTCTATTACACCCCTCACCCTCCCCTATCTCTACTAGACCACGTCGTGGTCCATCGGCTGAGACTGGTTCTCTGAGCTCTCGGTTCGGCGCTGGTATCCCTAACAATGGGTCGACGGTTGGAACTGCTACTTCATCGACTCCCTCAATGCAGGGTAAAGCCACTTCAGGGAACCCTGACCCTTCTTCATCCCATCCCCACACAAGTACTACCATTCCACCGTCCCATCCTCTAGTGCATTTCACTGATTACACTGCTACATCGTCTTACTCTTTCTTAGAAACAGATTTGGGTGTGTACAAAGATTTGTGGCGGTTTAGTCTAATTGGGTTCATAGTTGGGAAGTTCCCAGGATATTCGTCCATCTCTAAATATGTTACCTCTGCCTGGCAATGTCATGTGAATTTCTCTATGCATGATTCTGGGTGGCTTATTTTCAAGTTTACTTCTGAATTGGACATGCTTGCTATGCTCAGTGGAGGGCCTTACCATGTGTTTGGCCGACCCTTGATATTGAAACTTATGCCTGATTATTTTGATTTTGACACTTCTGATATGATTCGATAGCTTTGACTCTGCTACCACATTACCTCCAAAGAGGCAATACTTGACAAGGAGCAAAGTCGCTGCCTCCTCTGCCATTGGATGCTCAGGCATGTTTGGAAAGAGGGGTCCTTCCAACAGCTCCTCCTCGGCTGACTTCAGGATCCAGGGCAGCTCAGCTTCAACTCCATCCTCCTCCCTTTGATATATTATGTTCTTATGGAATATTGGTCAAGGAATATCTCCTTGTGTCTATTTTGGGTTATTATAGTATTGTTTTCTGGTGTTGCCTTTGTCGGCCTGTTTTCTTGGTGCAGTCATATATTCCTGCCTGTTGCGGTGATGTTCTATGTTTTGTTCTTGCCTGTTTTGCTGGTGAAGGTGCAATTCTGGCACTGTATGTAGCCTCTTCATTTTGGCTTCTTGTTTAATCCTGCTGGATTGATGTTAGTTCTCATTTGCTGATCCTGCATGCCGGCTCTTTATTGCGGGCTTGTTGCCCCTGGTTTTTGATGCTACATTTGTCTTGCATTGGCTTTGTGGGAGTCTGATCCTCTCGGTTTTGTTTGGGGGTTACCCCACTGTTAGTTGCTATTTCTTGCCCTGTTCTCCTGGGAGATACATTGTGTTCCCTAGTTTGCTTGCTGTTTGGCTTGTTGCTGGATATGGCTTGCTAGTTGCTGGCTGTTGCTTGCTCCTCTCTGCCTTGCTTGTCAGGCTTGTTGCTTGCTGTTTGGTTGTAGCTGGATGTGGCTTGCTGGTTGCTGGTTGCTGGCTTGCTGCTTGTTGCTTTTGCTGTAGAAGCCTGTTCCCCCTTTTTTGGATGTTTGGCTGGTCTGCTGGATCGGACCTTATGTTTGTATAAGGGAGCATGTTCCCTAGTGATTTTCAGTGTGCTTGTCCTGGGGAGGCTGTTCCCCTGCACACGCCTTTGTGTTGTACTGTTTTAAAAGCTAAGCTTGCTTTGGTTTCTTTGCTTTATGGTCCGGTTGCTTGTTCAGGGGAGGCTGTTCCCCAGCACAAGCCTTTTGTTTTCTTATGTTCAGCACGATCTTCTTGCTT
>Ga0307515_10020472_pt1 | contig 11799 bp, 7 predicted proteins | sample 17_EM_MG_FD_194513 | JGI IMG/M metagenome (GOLD analysis project Ga0307515, IMG submission 194513) | Populus trichocarpa ectomycorrhiza microbial communities from riparian zone in the Pacific Northwest, United States - 17_EM | ecosystem: Host-associated > Plants > Roots > Unclassified | place...
GCGCTCGGCGACAGCGCGACGCAGATCTGGCTGGCGCGCCGCGCGCTCGAGCTCGACGCGCCGCCCGGCTCGGCGGCGCGCGCGATCCACGACGTCGCCGGGGCGGTGACCGACGACCTCGCCCGCCTCGCCGAGGCCGCCCGGCTCGGCGCACCGGCCGGCGCCCGCGGCCCGGTCGGCGGCGGCCTGGCCCGCCGGTTGCGCCACGGCCGGCTGGACGCGCTCGAGGCCGCGTTCTCGCGCTGGGCCGACCGCCGCCACGACCGCACCCCGCACCCGTCGATCGACGAGTGGCGCGAGTTCGTGGCGCTGTGGGCCGCCTACCACGCCGCGGTCACCGCCGGCGGCATCGAGCTCCGGCGGCTCGCGTTCCCCCACGCGTTCTCCCGGGGCAGCCAGATGGCGGCGTGGCTGTGGAACAAGCGCGAGGAGTACGCGCTGTCTCACGCAATCTCGACGTGGCTGCTCGCGGAGGCCCTCGCGGTCGGCGATACCGAGGCGATCGAGCTCGGCCACCGCAACTGCGCGCTCGCGGTCCCGACCCGGCTCGGCCAGATCTCGTCGTAGCGCCCCCGGCTCTGGTATCACTAGCGCATGACCAGATGGCGTCTCGCTGCGCTCGTGTGTGGGGTTGGCCTGGGGTGCTCGAGCAGCGCGACACCGCCGCGAACCGCCGCAGCTCCGCCGGAAGACCCGCCGGCCGCCACCGAGGTCCCGCCGACCGCGATGGTCGCGGCGCCGCCGGCCCCGGTTCCCGCCCGCAACTACCCACCGAGCCGGCGCGAGGACGTCGTCGAGCAGCTCCACGGCACCGCGGTCCACGATCCGTATCGCTGGCTCGAGGATCCGTCGCAGCCCGAGGTCCAGACCTGGATGGCAGCGCAGGACAGCTACGCGCGGGCGCGCCTGGCCAAGCTGCCGGGTCGCGACGCGCTCGCGGCGCGGTTGGCCGAGGTGTTCTACTACGACGACGTCGATCCGCCGCGCCACCGCGCCGGCCGCTACTTCTTCTCGCGCAAGCACAAGGAGCTGGAGAAGTCGGTCCTGCACTGGCGGCAGGGCGAGCGCGGCGACGACAAGGTCCTGCTCGATCCCAACACCTGGTCCGCCGACGGCTCGGCCGGGCTGCGCGGCTGGTGGCCCAGCGGCGACGGCCGCTACGTCGCGTTCAACCGCAGCGAGCACAACGCCGACGAGGCCGCGCTCGGCTTGATCGAGGTCGCCACCGGCAAGGTCCTGCCCGACACGATCCCCGGGACCAAGTACGGCAACGTGTCGTGGGCGGCCGACAGCCGCGGCTTCTACTACGTCTGGCTGCCCGCGCCCAACCCCAAGGTCCCGGTCGCCGACCGCCCCGGCCTCGCCGAGCTGCGCTACCACGCCCTCGGCAGCGATCCGACCAAGGATCCGATCGTCCACGAGGCGACCCGCAATCCGCAGACCTTCCTCGGCGGCACCGCGTCGCACGACGGCCACTGGCTGTTCTCGCAGATCCAGCACGGCACGCGCTCGACCGACGTGTACTTCAAGGACCTGCGCGCCCACCAGAAGGGCTGGACCGTGCTGGTCGAGGGCGTGGCCGCGACGTTCGCGGTCAGCGACCACCGCGACGTGTTCTACGTGCTGACCAACGACGGCGCGCCGCACTACCGGATCTTCGCGGTCGATCCGAAGAAGCCCGCGCGCGACAAGTGGCAGGAGATCGTCGCGGCCAACGACGCCACGCTCGAGTCGTTCGCCGTCGTCGGCGGCAGCTTGGCGCTCAACTACCTGCGCAGCGCGGCCAGCGAGGTCGAGCTCCACGACCTGCGCGGCAAGCTGATCCGCAAGATCGACCTGCCGCCGCTGGGCAACGTCGGCCGGATGATCGGCGAGCCGGGCGACGACGACGCCTACCTCGGCTACACCTCGTTCACCGAGCCCCACGTGGTCTACAAGCTGTCGATCCAGCGCGCCACGATCGAGGAGTGGGCGCGGGTCGCGCTGCCGATCGACACCTCGAAGTTCATCACCGAGCAAGTCCGCTATCCGTCCCGGGACGGCACCGAGATCACGATGTTCCTCCTCCACCGCAAGGACGCGGTCAAGGACGGCAAGACCCCGGTCTACCTCACCGGCTATGGCGGGTTCAACCTGCCGTCGCTCCCCGGCTTCGTGTCGTCGCGCTCGTCGTGGGCGGCGCACGCGGTGTGGCTCGAGCACGGCGGCATGGTCGCCGTCCCCAACCTGCGCGGCGGCGGCGAGTACGGCGAGGACTGGCACAAGGCCGGCATGCTGCTCGCCAAGCAGCACGTGTTCGATGACTTCCTCGCCGCGGCGCGCTGGCTCGAGACCACCGGCTGGACCTCGCCGGATCACCTCGCGATCAGCGGCGGCTCGAACGGCGGCCTGCTCATGGGCGCGGCGATCACCCAGGCGCCCGAGCTGTTCAAGGCCGTGGTCTGCGAGGTGCCGCTGCTCGACATGGTCCGCTACCACCTGTTCGGCTCGGGCAAGACCTGGGTCCCCGAGTACGGCAGCGCCGAGGACCCGGCGCAGTTCCAGGCGCTCCACACCTACTCGCCGTACCACCACGTCCAGCAGGGCGTGTCGTACCCGGCGGTGCTGATGTCGAGCGCCGATCACGACGATCGGGTGGATCCGATGCACGCCCGCAAGTTCACCGCGCTCCTGCAGTGGGCCGCCGGCAGCGACGCGCCGGTGTGGCTGCGGATCCAGACCAACGCCGGCCACGCCGGGGTCGATCAGGTCAAGCAGAAGATCGAGCAGAACGCCGACACCTACGCGTTCCTGATGTGGCAGCTCGGCATGAGGTAGTGACCGGCTACGCCAGCTCGAGCCGGTACGCCAGGTCGCACTGATCGGACAGCGTGGCGAACGACACCGCCGCGGTGCCCTGTACCGGCACGAAGCCGAGCTTCTGGTAGAGCTGGTTGGCGTCGGTCAGCCGCAGCGAGGTCTCGAGCACGATCGCGCGGGCCCCGGCGGCGCGGGCGGCGTCGATCACGCGCGCGACCGCCCGGCGGCCGAGGCCGCGGCCGCGCGCCGCGGCGAGCAGGTACAGCTTCTTGAGCTCGATGACACCGTCGCCGGCGGGGCGCCAGCCGAGCACGCCGACGACCTCGCCGCCGAGCTCGAGCAGCTCGAAGCAGCCGCCGCGCGCGTCGTAGTGCTGCTCGAGGTCCGCGAGGTCGCGATCCGAGGTCTCGGGCAGCGCGGCCATCCCGTAGTCGTGCAGCGCGCGATCGACGACCTGCAGCGCCGCGGCGCTGTCGCGGCGGGTTGCTCTCCGGAACGCAACGTCCATGGCGGCAACATACCCGAGCGCCGAGCGCTCAGCGCGCCGACCAGTCGCAGCCGAGCTCGTCCTGGGCGATGTGGCAGCGCAGGCACATCCGGCGGTTGCCGCGGTCGAGCGCCCGGCACCGCGCGCTGCCGCGCCAGCCGGCCGGGTGCGGCGACGCGCGCAACCCGCCGGGCTGGGCGCTGTGGCACTTGAGGCACTCGTCCTCGCGGTGGCAGGACGCGCAGCTGGTGATGCTGCGGCGCGCGTCGCGGGCGTGCAGGTTGGGACCGGGGCCGGGGCTGGCCCAGCCGGGCGGATGGAACGCCCGATCGGGGTCGATCGAGGTGAACTGGCTGTCGCTGCGGGTGCCGAGGCCCTCGCGCTCGTGGCAGCCGACGCAGAACGACTGGGCGCGGTGGCAGGCCGAGCAGTCGGGCTTGCCGCGCCGCGCGTCGACCGCGTGGGTCAGCAGGTAGTTGCCGGGGTGGAAATCGAGCGGCTTGGTCACGCCCTGGTGGCACGCGACGCACTCGCTGGCGTCGTGGCACGCGGCGCAGGTCGCGCCGATCTGGCGGGCCTCCTGGGCGTGGTGATCCTGGAAGCCGGGGCCGTGCGCGTCGCCCAGGCCGTCGTGCGCCGGCACCAGCGTGCCGTGCTCGAACCGGGTCTCGATCAGGCCGCCGAGCTTGGCGAGATGACAGTCGGCGCAGTGGCGCTCGTCGCTGCCGTCGCGGTGGCAGCCCAGGCAGGTGGCCATGGTCGGCAGCTGCCGGGTGGTGGCGAGCTCGACGCGGCGCAGGTCGCCGTGGCAGCGCTCGCACAGGCTGCCGCGGTGCGCGCTGTGATCGAACTTGAGCGGCGGCGGCGTGAGGTAGACGCGCGCGACCTCGGCGCCGGGGGCGAAGCCGGGGTGGCACGCGCGGCAGGCGACCGGCGGCGCGCCCGGCACCACGAGGTCGGGCTGCGCTCGATCGATCGGATGACAGGCGCGGCACGCCGCTTCGGTCGGCAGCAGGTCGTCGACCGCCGAGCGCGAGCTGGTCGCGGCGGGGTGGCACGCGGCGCACGCGGTGCCGCGCTTGGCGTGCGCGGCGTGCGAGAACACGAGCGGCAGCCGCTGCAGCGGGTAGATCACCGGTGACCACGCGTCCCCGCGATCCTCGTCGGCCAGGACCACGCCGGTCAGCGCGACCGCCAGGGCGGCGATGCCTGCTGCCAGGTGGATGCGGTGCCAGCGCGGAGCGGTCGCCATGGTCACGGCTCCGGGGCGAACGCGAGGTCGAACACGCCGATCGCGCGGACCTGGAGGTCGTGGATCGCGTCGCGGTCGATCTCGAGGATGGTGTGCAGCGCGACGCCGTCGGACACCCGCCAGGTCGAGCTGACCACGCTCGAGCTCGACACGTAGCGCGGGCGGCGGTCCTCGTCGGACGCGACCGCCAGGGTGATCGCGCGGCCGCGCAGCCACAGCGATGGCGCCGGGCGCCACGCGGCCTCGGCGCTGGCGCCGATCCGGCGGCCGCCGTAGCCGTCGTCCCACAGCGCGTCGACCCGCACCCGCCAGGCGGCGCCTAAGCCGCGCTCGATGCCGGCGTCGCCGCCGCCGGCGTACGACGCAGCGCCGGCCTCGTGGTGATAGGCGCGCAGCCAGGCGCTGGCGTGGACCGGCACGCCGCCGGCGAGCTGGTAGCCCAGCCGCAGATCGGTGGTCGGCTCGATCGAGAACACGTTGAAGATCGAGTCGCCGTCGAACGTGGGGTAGAAATACTCGAGCGACGGCTCGAGCGTGTGGTCGCCGCGCGACAGCCGCACGCCGGCGTCGGCGCGATCGATCGCGGCGTGGAGCAGCGAGTAGCGCAGATCGGCGTACGGCGCGACCGAGGCGCCCCAGGCGCGGAGCTCGCCGTGCGCGCGCGCCCACAGCCGCTCCTCGTCGACGCCGGTCCCCGGCGCCTGGCCGAAGTCGTTGGGGTAGAGGCCCAGGTCGGGGTACATGAGCCGGTCGACCGTGCCGATCCGCCCGACGGTGTCCGACCACGTCCGGCGATAGCCGAGCTCGGCGCCGAACCCGGCGATCCGCGCGGTGGCGACGGTGAACCCGACGCTGGGCTGCCGCACGTCGCGCTGCGGGCAGTACTCGAAGTCGCTGGCGAGGTGGTGGTCGGTGATCATCCGGTTGCGATCGATCAGCTTCCAGGTCCCCGAGCCCGGCGTCGGGCCCTCGACGTACTCCTGGCACGCCGCGCCCGAGGTGCCGTCGAGCTCGTACGCGGCGAGCCCGAGCGGCGAGCTGGCGCGCACCCGGAACCCGGCCGATGCCGAGAGCGCGACCGGCGCCGACGGCACCTCGAACCGCGCGGTCGCGCCGTCGATCGCCGTCGAGCCCCAGCCGTCATCGGCGAGCACGCGGCCGATCCGCAGGGTCAGCCGGTCGTCGAACAGCCCGGCGAGCTCGAGGTAGCCGTAGAGCAGCTCGAGCGACGCGACCGACGCGCCGAGCTCGGGGGTGATGTCGAGCGCGTCGCGCCGCACCGGCACGGCGAGCGGCAACAGCACGCGCCCGCCGGTGTAGTCGCCGAAGTCGTGGTCGATGCGGAGGTAGCTCTGCCAGCTGATCCGCAGCCCGCGGTCCGGCAGGTGGGCCTCGCGGCGGGCGGCGGCGAGATCGCCGACGTCCCAGATCCGCAGCGCGAGGGTCTGGGTGTAGCGGTGGCGGCCGAGGAACAGATCGGGGCCGATCAGCCGGTACTGGCGCAGCTGGTAGGACTGGCCGATCGCCTGCGCGCGCAGCCAGAACTCGTAGGCGTGTGCCGGGGCCGCGACGGCTGCGAGCACCACCGCGGCGAGGCACGCGCGGAGCATCCGGGGCGACGGTATCACGTCGCCGGTCGTCCCCGCGCCACGGTGACCGAGTCGACCGTGACCTGCGCGCCGGCGCCGAGGGACGCAATGCCCCACGCGCCGCGCTCGGTCGCGGCGAGCGGGCACGCGAGGACCTCGCTGCCGCCGAGCGAGACCTGCGCCTCGCCGCCCTGGATCGCCAGCCGCAGCGTGACCGGCGCGGCCGGATCGAACGCGCCGAGCGCGGCGGACGCGGTGCACACCACGCGATCGGTGCCGTCCTCGATCCGGATCAGCCGGGCCGGGCTGCCGGGCGCGAGCTCGGCGATGATCGCGCGGCCGGGCGCGGTCTGCTGGGCGATCAGCGCCACACCGCCGGCCACGACGTGCACGGTCGCCAGGACCGATCCGGTCGCCATCCGCGGGCCGCCGACCAGCGCGCGCGCCATCGCGGCGCCGGCGGGCGTGGTCAGCCGCCACGCCTGCGCGGTCCGGGTCACGGACGCCGGATCCGGCGCGGTCAGCACGACGCGCGCGCTGTCGCTCGTCGGGGTCGCCGTCACCGAGCCCGACGCCGGGCCGGTCAGCGACGGCCGGTACAGCCACGCGCGCGGCGACACCGCGCCGCCGACCACCAGCACGGTGCCGTCGGTCAGCCGGGCGAGCGACGGCGAGGTCAGCGGCCCGGTCTGATCGATCGACGCGACCTTCGCCGAGGTCCACGCGTCGCGGATCGGATCGTAGGTCACGACCCGGCCCATCGCGGCGCTGCCGCCGCCGAACCCGACGATGCGGCCATCCTCGAGCCCGATCAGCCGTACGCCCTGCAGCGGTGGTGCATCGGCGGTCTTGAACGCCGCCGCCGCGCCCGGCGCGATCACCATCACCGTGGGGTCGGGATCCGCCGCGGCGTCGTCGCCGAACGCGGTGAGCACCGCGCCGCCGTCGAGCGCCGCGGCCTGGAACATGCCGCCGGGCACGACCTGGGCGTTGACGTCGCCGAGCGCGAACCGATCGGCGCGGGCCGGAACGCCGGTGCCGCCGGCGAGCAGGAACCGGCGGCTGCCGTCGAGCTGGACCCCCAGATCGAACAGCTGCGGCGAGATCCGGTAGCCGGCCATCAGGATCGCCGACGGCTCCGGCAGGCTCAGCCTGGCCTGCGGATAGCGCAGGCTCTGGACCCGCGCCACGCCGGCGCACGCGAGCGCGGTGACCTCGGAGCAGCCGCCGGCGACCAGGACCTCGCCGTCGCCGGACGCGATCGCGGCGTGGAACGCGCGGCGCGCGATCAGCGTCGGATCGGTCACGAACGCGTGGGTCGCGGGATCGAACACCACGAACGCGGCGCTGGGGCCGCCGACCAGCGCGACCCGGCCGTCGGGCAGCGTGGCCAGCGCCGCGCCGGTGAAACCTTGGTCGTTGACGAGCGCGGTCGGCACCTCGACGGACACGAACGTCGCGGTCGTCGGATCGTAGTACTCGGCGGTCGACAGCGGTCCGGCCGGGCCGATCCCGCCGACCACCAGCGCGCCGTCGCCGGCCCGGGCGACCAGCGGCCGCGCGCGGGCCTCGATCATCCCGGGCAGCTCGCAGAACCCGTCGGGCGGGGCCATCAGCACCGGGATCACCGCGCGATCGGCGAGCGCGTCGAACACCAGCGGCGCCGACTTGCCCTGCGCGCCGATCGCGCCGCCGCCGACGAAGACCTCGACGCCGATCTGCTCGGTGTCGGCCGGGAAGTCGGCGATCGAGACCGTCTCGGTGAGCGCGACCGGCCGGATCACCTCACCGCCGGCCGCGTAGGCCGTGATCCTGACCGCGTTGGCGTCGGTCGGCCGAGCGCAATGGTCGCCGAGCGGCACCAGCTGGACGTGGGCCGACGGATCGCCGCACGCGGCGGCGAGCGCCGCGGCGAGCATCGCCGCGGAGGCCGACCGGCGCGTGCGAGGGAGGATCACCGAGCGCATGATACTCTCGTGGCGATGCCGGAACGCGAGCGGGACGATCGGCCCGTGCGGGACGCAACGCTGGCGCCCGACCCGCCCGGCGTCCTCGATCTGCCGGCGAGCTTCGGCAAGTACTTCCTGACCGAGAAGCTGGCGACCGGTGGCATGGCCGAGATCTACCTGGCCAAGATCGTCGGCCCCGGCGGGTTCGAGAAGCAGCTCGTCATCAAGCAGATCCACCCCAGGCTGTCCGGCCAGCGCCACTTCGTCGACCTGTTCGTCGCCGAGGCCAAGACCCTGGTCACCCTGGCGCACGGCAACATCGTGCCGGTCTACGAGCTCGGCGTGATCGACGACACGTACTTCATCGCCATGGAGTACATCGACGGGCCGACGCTCTACCGGCTCACCGAGACGCTGCGCCGCCGCGAGGTCCGGATGGCGCCGGCGGTGGCGGCGTGGATCACCGCGCGCATCGTCGAGGGCCTCGACTACGCCCACCGCAAGGGCGACGGCGTGATCCACCGCGACCTGTCGCCGCGCAACGTGATGCTGTCGCGCGATGGCGAGGTCAAGCTCGTCGACTTCGGCATCGCCGTCACGCTCGGCGCCGCCGGCGAGGACGATGCGAGCCAGTCGGCGCCGACCGGGTCGTTCCCGTACATGTCGCCCGAGCAGGTCCGCAAGCAGCCGCTCACCGTGCAGACCGATCTGTTCACGGTCGGCGTGCTGCTCTGGGAGATGCTGGTCGGCCACCGCCTGTTCGCGCGCAGCGACCCCGACGCCACCCTGCAGGCCGTGATCGAGGGCGACATCCCGCGGCCGTCGCTCGAGAACCCCGAGGTCCCGGGCCGGCTCGACGAGGTCGTGATGCGCGCGCTCGAGCGCGACACCGCCGCGCGCTGGGCGTCGGCCGGCGACATGCTCGCCGCGCTGCAGCGCTACCTCTACGGCCTCGATGACCCGCCCGGCCCGCGCGACATCGCGGCGCTGGTCGCGCGCCACTGCCCGCCGTCGACGCGGCGGCTGCCGACTCACCACGACGAGCTCGCCGACCCGGATCCGGCGGGCGACGCCACCCACCCCCGCGCCCGGCCGGCCAGCATCGCCGGCGAGCCGCCCCGCCCCGGCCCGGCCACCGCGGTGATCCCGCGCGACGGCGCCGGCCCGCGCGGCAAGCGCCCCGCTCGCGCGCGCACCGAGACGTTCGCCACCCACGTCGAGCTCGAGCAGATCTTCGTGCGCGTGACGCCGGGCTCGGCGGAGCCGTCGGCGCCGGACGCCGCCGCCCCGGACGCCGGTCCCGAGCGCGCCGCGTCCGATCACCGCCCCGAGCACGCCGCGCCCGATCACCGCCCCGAGCGCAGCAAGCGCGCCGAGCGCGCTGACAGCTCCGATGACCGCGATGATCCGACGCCGGTCCGGCCGAGCGCCGGGCGCGCTGCCGCCGATACCTCGCCGGCGGCCGGCGCCGCGGCGGCAGACGCCGACGCCGCGATCGCTCGGCCCGAGCGGCCGCCGCTCGTGCTGCCGGGCCGCATCGCGCCCACCGGCGCGCTGCTCGTGATCGCCGCGATCGGCTCGCTGATCCTCGGGGCTGCCGCGATCTACGTGTTCTTCAAGGGCCGCGGCGCCATCGAGCGGCGCGACGCCGACGCGGCGCTGCTACCTGCCGCCGTGCCCTTCGACGCGCCGCCCGAGCCCGACGCCGCGCTGGTGCCCGACGCGGCACTGGTTCCCGACGCGCACGAGCCGGTGCTCCCTCCGCCCGACGCGCTTCCGATCGCGCCGGGGCGGGACGCCGGCGCCCGCACGCCGCACGCCGACGCCCGCGAGCCCGGCGAGCTGACCCCGCGGATCGACGCCGGCGCGGCGCGGACCACCGGTACCGCCACCCTGACGGTCGGCGCGATCCCCTGGGGCACCGTGCTGCTCGACGGCAAGCCGATCGGCCGCACACCGATCGATCGGCTGTCGGTGCCCGCCGGCCACCACGTCGTCAGCGTGACCTTCGGCGGCGAGGATCCGCCGCGCACGCTGTCGTACCCGATCGATCTCGGCAACGGCGAGGCCAAGGACGTCGTCGCCGACTTCACACACCAGTGACCCTGCCCGCGTCACCGCGCTGCGCGTGGTCGTATTCGCGGGGACCGGCGCCGGGTCAGCGGCCGAAGCCGTTACCGTCGACCGTGAGGATGGGCGGAGGCTTCGATCCGGAGGTCACGGCGATCGCGATCACTGCGCCGATCACCACCGCGCCGACGCCGGTCCAGACCAGCGGGTTCTTGCATAGCTGGCAGCCCGACGGCGGTGGCTCGCGCCGCACGTCGCCGATCACGCTCGGGGGCTCGCGCAGCGCGCCGCCCTGGACGGCCTGCCAGGCCTCGCGCGCGGCGGCCGGCAGCCCGGCGCGATCGCCGTGGCCGATCTCGACCACCGCGGTGCAGCGCGTGGGCGCGCCGGCGCAGCGCTGCACCGCCAGCGCCGGCCCGCCGCGGCGATCGGTCACGGCGGCGACCACCACGTCGTCGAGATCTGCGAAGCGGAGCGCGGCGTCGACCAGCGCCTGCTCGGCGGGTGGCGCCAGGCCGGGCTCGGCGCCGCCGGCGAGGCGGACCGCGTCGTCGTCGGGATCGAGCACGAGCTCGACCGGCGGGACGGCGGTGGCGTCGATCGCGACGCTGCGGACGGCGGCGCGGTGCAGCGGGGCGCGCGCGATCACGAGGTGCTGGCCGCGCGTCACCTGGACGTCGAGCGGCGCCGCGCCGAGCTCCTTGCCGTCGAGGGTGACGAGCGCACCCGCGGGGCGGGCCGCGATGTGGAGGCGCGCCAGCACGGCCGGCGCCGCGTGCACGGCGTCGACCGCCTCGACCACGTCGGGCGAGAACTCGGCGAGCGTGATCGGCCGCCCGGGATCGAGCGCGAGCGCCAGCGCCAGCACCGCCGGGGCGTCGGCGAGCCGCCGGTAGTGCAGCACGGCGCCGAGCCGGAGCGCGGCGTCGGCGTAGAGCTCGGCGCCGCCGGGCAGCGCCGCGAGCCCCTCGGCCTCGGCGCGCGCGGCGGTGAGCTGGCCCTGCGCGACGTCGATCTGGACCCGGAGGAACGCGCGCCAGCCGTCGTCGATCATCTCGCGGACGCGGCGGAACCGCGTCAGGGTCGCGGCCGGCACCGCACCGGCGGCCAGGGCCGCGCGCGCCTCGCCGATCGCGTCGCCGAGGATCCGGCCGCGCGCCGCTCCGGCAGCCGGTGCTCCACGCGCCTCGCCGGCCGCATCGCCGGCGCCCTGGCTCTGCGCGCCCGCGGGCCCGGACGCTGCCGACGGCGTGGCGGTTCCGGGGGCTCCAGACGTCCCCGCCGCGCCGGGCGTCCCGGGCGGCCTGGCAGTTCCGTCGGCCCCAGACGTCCCCGCGGCTCCGGGCGTCCCGGGCGTCGCGGGCGTCGCCGCTGCGGGGGGGGCCGCGCTGGCCCGGATCGCCTCGACCAGCGCGGCCGAGACCGCCGCGCGATCGGCCGCAGACCCGGCGACGATCACGCCGGTGCCGTCGGCGCGCGCCCGGGGCACGGCGGTCGCGGCGATCACCGCGATCGCGATCGCGCGCGCGATCGGCAGACAGCTCACAACCCCAGTATACTCGGGGGATGTCCTTTCCCTGGCTCGTGAGCACGCCGCCGCGCCCCGATGGAGCGGAGCGCCGCGCGAAGGTCGCCGCCGCCGAGCTCGCGAGT
>Ga0307515_10020473_pt1 | contig 11798 bp, 6 predicted proteins | sample 17_EM_MG_FD_194513 | JGI IMG/M metagenome (GOLD analysis project Ga0307515, IMG submission 194513) | Populus trichocarpa ectomycorrhiza microbial communities from riparian zone in the Pacific Northwest, United States - 17_EM | ecosystem: Host-associated > Plants > Roots > Unclassified | place...
CACACCCACGTGACACATCACGACAAAGAGAGCCAGGACGCACCGCAGATTTTGTGAACGCGGTTTTCCCATAAATTTGGATTTTTTTATTTTTTTTTAAAATTAATTTTTTTATGATTATTTTCATTGGTTTATATTAACCATAACTTTTTAGTAAAAAAAAAATTTTATTTTAAAGTATTTTCAAGTAAAACAGCACTTAAAAAAAAATTGTTACAATATTCTCAAAAATCCTTGTAATGCTCTCATATGTTGTTCGATACAAGGTTACTCAAACAAGTGTTTGATAATGTGATATATGATATTTTTTAAAAATATTTTTTAATTAAAATAATATTTTTTTTTAAATTAGCACTTCAAAATCATTGAAAAAATACTAAAAAATCATTAATTTAATGTTTTCAAACAAAAAGCAATTTGAAAACAGGTTAACTTGCATTACCAAACACTCGTTTAGTCTATTCTAATCGTATTAGGCCTAAAATTTCTCTGTATATACAATTATGAGTGCTTGGAAGTTAAGCAAGTATATGTGTACAAATATTTGATTTTATTAAAATATATAACTATGTACAATCTCTATTTAAAATATTTTTATAAAAGGATAAACAATCTTCTTATTCTTCCATTAAATTTGATTTGTGGTGACTTAATTTATTTGTGAAATTAAACCAAGATATGTGCTTTGCAATAACATAAATGTAGGCGTTTATTCCAGAGTGAGATTTGATGACTTCATGCTTTTAAGAGTATATTTGATTTATCTTCAAAAAGTCATTAAAGAAATATTATGAGGTGTTTTGACTTGATTCAATAGAGTTTTGTTCTTTGCAGACTTCAAGCGTAGACGAAAAAGACTTGAAAGATTTTAAAAAAGTATACTTATTTGAAGAGCTTGTTTTGATGAAAATTTTGTATCTCCTAAAATAATTTTTTTTTCTATGATGAGGCCCTATATTTATATCTATAGTGAGGCCCCCAAGTCTTTTGCAAATGTCACATGATATTATTTTATTATTTAATTTTTTTTATGTGATTCTATATTTATGATAAAATATCTTAAATATCTCATCTCATGTGTCAACATTTCATTGACTAATAAATCTATAAAGTTCTATTTATTTTTCATGTAATTTATTTCAATGAAAAAAAAATGACACATGACAAATTTTTATTGGTAGAAAATTATTGTTTATGCATTCTCGTATAATAATTCTTTTTGCTTATAAAATAATTAGTGATATTTTATTAGTTATTATTATGTGTCTACTTTCAAAAAACAGATGGATAAAAGGAGGAAAGAGAAAGCCCAAGTGAAGATATTCTTATCACTTTTGATGGGTCCTATATATCATTTTCTTTATCCTCCATGTGTCTTTCTTCTTTTTTCAAAGTGGATCTAGAAGAATAACTAATAAGGTACTACTAGTTATTATCCGTGTACATTAATTTTTTTCCCTAACTAGTTTTTTGCACCTGACATCACGACAACCACTTTCTCTTTTTTTTTCTTCTAAATTTTTGGATAAAAAGAGGGGGGAAAGGTCTAAAAAGGAAATGAGATATAAAAGAGTCACCACTTAATATCATATCTAAGAACTTTAACTGGTCTATAAAGACTCATCTATGTTTAGACACTGTCATTGGATAATCATTTTGAGATCAGCACATTAATGATGTTTATCATTACTAGCACAATGAAGTTTTATTTTTTAGGTATGAGAACAACACATTATACCCCCAAATGGTACCTAAAAGTAACTCAAAAGCAATTCAATTACTTCAAATATCATTGATGGATATTAAGCGGAGAAAACTAATTTTAGAAAAAAGAATTTTAATTAAAAAAAAAACACTAAGTGTAAATAGTACTACCCCCAATCGATACCCAAAAGTAACGACCAACGATATTTTATTTACCTCAAATATCATCGGTGGATAAAAGATTCAAAGAGACCCATGCATTTCAAGAAAGAGAGTTTTGATTTTTAAAAGCCAAATTACAATATGACGACACTACTCCTAATCAATAACAAAAATAACAACTTGTTACAAGTTCATTCACCTTGAACATTGTAGGTGAATAGAAAAAAAATGAAAATTTTCCTTGGAGATTAAGCAAGCATGATTTAGAAAAATAAAGTATTAGTAAAAATATTGGAATGTCAACCTTTTGAAGGCTTTTAATATAGGCTGAACCCTTGATAAACTTTATGAACAAGTTTTGAAACCTAATATAAATGCATTTGTTAATTATCATTGATTTTTTTCCTTTGAAACCAAATGACAAAGTTAAAACTTACTATTGAAGATGTTCAAATTCATAATAAGAAAAAAAATGTTACTAAGTTGATGCGATGAGGAAATGGCCAAAAATAATGATATAAACAAGATGTAGACTTTTAAGGGTCTTGACCAAGATGTATCAAACAAGTAAAAGTAGAGAACATTGAATACGCAACACCAAATTGGATAAAAGCAGGGCTAAACGAGATAGTTAACAAAACAAAAGGTCATAATAAGTTTAACAAAGGGTCTTCATAACATCATAAACAAAACAAGGAGAGCTGAGTAATAACATGGTTGCTAAAAGTGGTAAAAAAAGAAGAAGCAAAACATCATAAAAAAGTCAACCATATACCCACTATGTATTATTCAATATCAACACAGAAAAAGACTAAAAAAGAACTTCCAACTTAGATGATGACCTTCAAACATTTTTAGTTTTGGACAGTAAGTTTTGTTACCAACATCTCTCTTATTTTTTTCTAGTTTTTTTAATAAAGCAATAAAGAACAAAAGTAGCAAACAAACAATAAATCATAAAGCCATTCAATTTTGGACAATATTTCTTAAACTACCATACATATTCCTATAGTGTCTATACTGTAAAATCATAAACCAATGTTTTATACAACAATAAACTCTAGAACACACCAAAAACATCAAATCACAAATTCAGGTTTAGTTTTAAATCCTTTAGACTCTATTGTCAATCTTCAAAAGCAATGTTCAACACAACTTATGATTTCTTAAACAATCATTACCCAAATCACCATACATTAAAATTCAGCAAGGCGTAAAACCATCAGAAGTAATTACAGAAGACTTACACATCACCAAATTTCAAGTGATAATTATTACCAGAAATCCAACATTAGAAAGCCAAATAAAATGCAAAGATCAAAGACCTAGCAAAAATCACAAAGGATAAGTAACATAAACATGGAATTTGGATAAGACAATATACCTATATCGGACACAAGGTTGGGGTATGACCTTTCACTTCTAAGGTTTTGTTTTTCCTCGGCTTTTTCTTTCATCTCCTATTTTTTCCTATTCTTTTAGGGGCTTTGGTGAGTGTCTCTATCTCCAAGTATCTCTCCTACTGGTTTTAGTATATCGATGATGTCTCTCCCTCTTAGTTGGGTTTCACACTCTATTGGTGATGTCTCTCCCTCTTAGTAGGGTTTCACTCTCTAACAGTGGTGTTTCTCTCTCAACTAGGATGGTGACCATTAGATGATGAGGTAAAATGCTCACTGTTAGATGAAAACTCATGCACAAATTGTGGTAACAAAAACACAAAGGAAACACAAAAGAAAGAGAAATACAGACCTTTACAGCTATAGGTAAAGACATGATTGTAATAATAAAAAGGAAGAAGGAAAGTATTGGGACAAAGGTACTTTATTGAGTTTTGTATGCATTGTAAAGGGACAAATGATGCCTATATTTGATGAAACAACATCGTGAACGATAATGGGTTTTAAAGAGGGTTGACAATGTGGCTAATGAGAGATAAGTCATCTCATTAACAATAATAGGAGAGGGAGAGGGAGAGAGAGAGAGAGAGAGAGAAGGTTAGGTTTTGTTCTGAAAAAATGGTTGGGATGAAGATAAAAAGGTATAAATACCTTAGTGGAAACGACATCGCTTATTGTGTCTACAATGGTACCTGAAGTTCATCGTATTTTTCACTTTAGGATTTATTTGTTTCGCATAAAATGTTTTCTAAATTTTCCTGAGTTTGTTTCTGGAAAATATTTTTTTTAAAACAAAATGTTTTCATGTGTTTGTTTCTCGTAAAATATTTTACAGGAAAACTAATCAATGTAAAATATTTTACAGTCAACCTTTAAACTTAGTTCATTTGTTGAAAAATATTTTTAATTTATGTGGTTTCGTAAAATATTTTAAGAATAGTAATCCACTTACAATATCGTTCAACTATTTCAAACACCACCACGACCACCTCACCACCACCTCCTTTTTCACCACCACCATGACCACCTCCATAACCATCCCATCCTCTTCCACTACCACGACCACCACTTCCACCTCCATGACCACCTATTTTCTTACAACCACCACGACCACCTCACCACCACCTCCTCCACCACTTCTACCACCACCACCACATCTTGGTCCTTAACATGCAATTTCTTTAAATTAGGATTTGATTGGTTATTAAATAAAAATTATTTCTTCAATCAAGTCCTTGGCTAAATTAATAGCATCTCCCAACTTATTAATTTGGTCTTTGATCCTTTAATCCTTCCAATTTTAACAACTTTTGATATATTTCTTCAATTTCTTTTCAATTAAGCCTCTCATTGTTGCTCAAGTTAAATTAGAAAATCTTGATTTCCTTTCATTTTTTTTTTAAATTCTATAGCTCGTCCAAATTATTCCCAAATTGAATTTTATTCTTTTAAAAAAAACATCTCATTGGGGAAAAAATCTTAAGCTCTTTTGATAATTTTTTTAGAATGCATATATTTTTCTACAAATAATTTTTTGAACACACACACATAAAGGAGGGCTTGAAAATGGGTTATGACAAATTATACTTACAGTAGACAAATGGGCTTACGAGGATTTTGCATCAAATATTTGTCATAAGCCTTTTTTTTTTACCATTCTCAAATATTCCAAAAAGGGAAAAAAAATATCATTCAAAAAAGAAAAAAAATGACAAAAAAATATATAAAAGAAAAATAAAAAAAACTGAAAGGTAAAAAAATATAAGGAAAAACATTGACTTTTATTGTGATTGAGATGAAATGGAGAGAAAAAGGGTTGAAATTGGAGAAATAATTGAAAAGCCAATGATTGAATTGGAAATGACATCAAAATGCAAGAACCATCTTAATGCAATTAGTAATGAAATTGAGATAAAGTGGTTGAAATTGGCTAAATAGTTGAAAATTAGAAAGTCAATGATTGAATTTAAAGAAGTGAAGAAATTAAGGGATCATTTTAATACAATCAAGGATGAAATTTAGAATAAATAGGTTGATATTGGTCAAAAATAAAACAGTTAAAGAACAAAGGACAAGATTTAAAAGGAAAAGAAATCGAGGGACCAGTTTGAAGAAAAATAAAGAAAAAAATCTTTTTATGCCAAAAAACACTGTTTCATTTAAGTGAAATGATGCCTCTCATCCCTTTGCATGGTAGCCTGCATGTCTTGATTTTTTCATGGTTCTGGCTAGACTTTGGCCACTTTTTTTCTCTCTCTCTCTCCCATGCTTCCCTAACATGCCAAACACACCACTCCCTTCCATTGTATGTGTATTACATGCTCAGAAAAAAAAACAATAATATTACCCTCTGAAGCCATGGCAAAACTGAAGCAAGGAGGTCAATACAAGTTTCATAACCTATTTTTAGGTTCCCCCCAAATTTATTTTTTTCCTTTTAAAATATAAAAAAAATAAAAAAAAAAGACTAGAAACTTGGCAAAAATAGGTTGAGAAAGTTTTAAATGTATAGAGGAATCAAACTGAAATTTTGAACACATTTGGGAGCTCAATCGTGCCTCATTGTACCCAAGATTGAAAGATAAAGGAAATTCAAGGTTAAATCAAATTATTATCACACGAATTTGCATAAAAATTAAGTCTGGAACTTAATTAGGATTTTAATAGCCCAATTTGATTTAATTATAGGCATAATAAAGAGTTTAATTAAATTTTAGAATTAATTTGGGTCAAATTAAAATAATTAATTAAGTGCAAGTATTTCATTGGGGTTTAAATGGTCAAATTAATTTTATTAGGGACTCAATTGGTAAGAAATAAAGTTTGAAAGCTTAATTTGAGCTTAATTAAGAAAATTGAAATTTCAAATGACCAAATTTAATTTTTTTTTCAAACTCCATTAAGCAAAATCAGAGTCAAAATTGCAAGGAAATCAAAGTTTAAGAGTCAGTTAAGGTCCAAATTGAAAAAATTCAAAGAACAATGATCTTTTTGCAAAAGTTGAGTGAATTTGGGGACCCAATTGAGCAAAATTAGAGATGAAATTAAAAAAAAAAAAACATTAGAAGTTTACAGGTCGATCGAGGATGAAATAGAAAATATCCAAGACCAAGGACCAAATTGAAAAATGAGCTAAACTCATAAGGTCATTTTAAGATTTTACAGTGGTGAAATTGAATTGATTCCCAGAATCAAAATTCAATTGAGTACTTAATTGAATAAATTGGAAGATTGAAGGCTAAAATTGAAATAGGAGATTTTAAACCTAAATTAACCCTAAATGCCAAAATAACGTCGTTTCATTTATATGAAACGATGTGTTTTGACTGAAACTATGAGTTTTAGATAAAAACAACATTATTTTGCTCAACAAAGGTAAAAAAACCAAAAAAAAAAATTATAGTGCTTAACGACAAGTCGTCTAACACTGTTCATCATCTTCAACATTTCGTAGCTGAAAGGCTGTCCAAGATGACTACTTTTCGAAGGCATTTAATGCCTCACCTCTCCACCAAACAGAACAAACAAGATATCACTCTCAAGGCCCGACACCATACTACACCCTAGCATGATTCTTGTCGGTTGGTTGCATCTATAGCCGCCGCAGCGCCACTCCAAAGAGGCTGACCCGATCAGCCTTTGCAGCCCAATTTCGTTGCATGTGATGATGACTTTTGACTAACGGTTGGATCTTTACCGTTTAAATCAAAGGCCAATATTTATTCCCAATAAATATCAAATATCCCTTTTTCATCCCCTATAAATAAGAGTAAATTTCATACGAAAGAGAAGGAGAAATTAGGTGGAAAAGGAGCAAAAAAAACCAGTCTTTACATATCATTGTTTTCAGCTGCCTAATTAACAAAACCTTGCATAGCTATCAACCAACCACCCAGAACCCCTAAACCGAATAGAATCAAGCTTTTAGACAAATAAATAACCTAAAAAACACAATAAACCATCATTATCTTCACCATTACCTCCCATGATTCCTATCTCTCTTTTTTTGTTCCACCGCTGCACCTCCTTTAACAACACCGATGTAAGCCGCCATCACTAACGAGTACGACCACCACACCAAAACAAGAACCCTTTATTCTCCTTATTTCAATAATAACTAGCATGCCATGAAAGGAAAACATGCAGAACTTGAATATTAATTCACATTCCGCTTGTTACAAAATCCACATGGTCACTGGGTTGGGCCCATGACCATGTAAGATGGGCTGGATCCAAGCCCAGCCTGTATAGCTGGGCTAGGTCCATCCCATTTCATATATAAAAAAAAAGATTATAAGGTCGTCAGTTGGCTTAAAATTTGGGTTAGGTTCAAGCCCAACCCTACACGTGGGCTAGAGCCTCAAGCCTAACCATGTGGCTAGACCAAGCCCAAACCTATGTGGCTAGGCCAAGCCCAAACCCATCCATAAGGGTGTGTTTGGCCCACCATGTTTTTCCTTTAAGCAATAAGTCCATGTTTGGCTCTTAAGAGCGTGTTTGGCAAACACGTCCTTAAAGCATTTTTAATGTCTTTGATTATCGGCTAAAGGTGTGTTTCGCAAACACACCCTAAACATTTTTTCCTTTAAGCTTTAAATTGTCTATATTTGCATATTTAGCCAAACAACCCCTTAAAAATTCTAAAAAATTCAAAGACCATCTTAAAATTTTTATGAGTCTCTCGCATGATTTTCCAACACTTTTACCTAATATTCAGTTGTAGATTTACATTGTAAAATATGGACCCGATATAAAAAAATACTTGATTTGTTTCTCCAAAAAATAAAAAATTCGAAACAAAATTCCCTCATTCCAAAAACTAAAAAAAAAAAAATTTCTTCAAGAATTTCATTTAACATTGGGTTGTAGAAGTACACTATAAGATATAGACCTAGCATTGAAAATACCTAATTTTTCTCTGAAATTTCAAAAAAGTCCAAAAAAATTCCTCATTTCAAAAAATATAAAAATATGTTTTGTTTTCATGCATACAGCTAAATCTTAAAGTTTTTTCATGCATATTTTCTAAAAAGAACAAAATCACATTTTTATCATGTTTTAAAAATACAAAATGGATATTGTAACAAATTTATGATTATTAATTAGGTTTTGTCTAAAAAACCAAAAATCTCACAACTAGTTTATTATTCAGAGTGTTAGGATTTAGTTGTAGATTTTAATATTTGGGAGTATAAAATTACATTGTAAATTAAAGATACAAAATAGAAAATAAATGCGATGCTAAATCTATATATTAAAACGGTTAGAATTTAACCAAATATGTTGTGTTTAATTTAATCTTAGTATTTTTTATATATATATTGCTTTAGTATGCATTTTTATATACTGCTCATGCATTAGTATACTGGGTATGGATTAATGCCTTCATGTATTTTAATTTTTGAATAAACTCAATTCTAGGTTAAGTGGGGAGTAACAGTTTGCCTCATTACTTTCAGTCGGGGTTTAGATTCCTGAAGCATCCAACTATAAGCTCAATATTTACTCGATAATGACGGTCACATTGTGCCACAACCATTCCCTCTAAACCCCTACACTACCTTCATGAAAGGTGGTCACTGGACAGATCATAGATCCTTTTAAGACCAAGTAGTGAACTTACCCCTCATGTAATAACCTAGAACCTACCTTTTCGATATGGACTCCTTAATAATTTATTTTCCATTAGGGCAAACCTAATTAAAATCCTGAACTTTGTAGGGGTTTTTTTAGATAAGACCATGACTTCCATGGCTTTTTCTGAGTAAGGGGAAAGATCCGAGATGATGCAATTAGTTGAAGGGAATTGCCTAAGGACCGAGGTCGGGGAACTACCGCACATAGTCAAAGTACATTACTCCATAGACAATATAAATAAGCTTGTGTCAGTATTGAGATTTATGAATGAGACTTGTTTGAGAGAAAGTATGAGAGAATTGCCCACCTAATAAGGATCCCAGTTCAGATTTCTGCAGTTAAGGCCTTAATGCATTTCTGGAATCCAGGTTATATATGTTTCACCTTTGGGGATATTGACATGACCCCCACCATTGAAGAGTATGCCTAGATTTTGAACTTCCCAAATGACCCTCACAAAGTATATTTTAAATAAAGAATCGAGAACACGGCTACTGAGGTAGTAAAATTGTTGCATATAGATCAAGTTGATAAGTACAAGACATTTAAATGAGGATTTAAGTGGAAGTTGGTTGAGAATAAGTTGAAGGTATATGAAGATAAGGGAAAGCTAGGAGAAGAGAAATAACAAGTAGTTGTTTTCACCATCTTTGGGTTAGTTGTTTTTCTTCGAAAACTACTAGGATCATCAATATTAAAGCTGTCAATGCCTTCGTTGAATATAAACAACAAAAAAAAAACCCCACCTTAGTTTTCTTATCTGAAACTCTCTTATTCCTAAACCATTATAGATTGCATGGAAAGGGAGCTATGTAGTGTTGTGCTCCTCTACTATTTATATGGATAATCATTCACTTGGAGATCGAGAGAAGTTTTCAATAAATTTTGGTGGTTCAACATAAGACCCCTCAAGGTGATTTAGAGCGATAAGTGGAACAACTTAGATGAGAAGGCATGGGTAAAAAAAATACCAAGCACACCACCAAAGTAATTTCAGGTGGAAAGCCCCTTGGGTAGGCAGTTCATCTTATTTTATGAGTTGTGTTGATAAACCATACATCCCACTGATTGGTTTGGCTAGTTATATTTGTTACTGACCCTCATTGGTAGCTAGGCAGTTTGAAGGCATTCACTATATGCCGGGGAGCTGAGAATTAGCCGCGTATACCGGTTTGTTCAAAGAGGTTGATTCTTTAGTTGAACTAGACACCATCAGATGTGATTAGGGGCACTTGTTTTAGTACCAACTTTTAAACGAAGAAAAAATGAAGGCCTTTCTGAACCAATAGTTGAGAGAAAAGGATGAGCGGATAGCTGAATTAATACAAGATTCAGAGCAAGAAAAGAACCACTAAGGGACAAATAAGTAGTCTGAGGAAATTATGCATGGAATATAGGAATAGTTGAAAGAAAGAATGGTCAAGTATGATGACCTGGTAAACAAACATGTGATGTTGAAAAAAGATTTGGTGACTCTGAAAAAGACCTCTAAAGGTAGTAGATGCGCTAACAAGATTCCAAAGCTTCTTTGAAAAAAAAAGGGGATTACAACAAAATGACATTGGAAGCTAAAAAAGAAAAGAACAAATTGGCTAATCTCAGTATTGAAGAAGAAAAAAGCTTAAGAGTTTAATACAAGGCCTAAGTTGATGATGAGAGAGAAGCAAGAAGGGTAGTTGACTTAAATATAAGGGAATACAAGAATAGAGAAAATACCTTAAAGACCGGGTCTTTACAATCCAGTCTAAACTGGAGTTTCAGGAAGAAGATGTGAAGAAAATGAAAAGGCAATTCGAGGAGTAGCAGGACCACATCGACAGCTTTGATGTACAACTAAATACAAAGATAGTTGAGTTCAATATCGAGAGGGAAGAACTTGAAAGGGCTGGGAACTAGATCCAACAGTTAGAGAAGATAGTTCAAATGCTGGATAGGAATAACAAATCACTAGTCATAAGCAATGGTAGATTGCTTCAAGATAATACTTTGTTACACTACAAGATTGGACAAACTAATAGACTGATTGATATAGTGGTTCGAAAGGTATTTTTGCGAGTAAAAGCCACCATGATCAACAACAATGTTCATAAGTATGATATTTCATCTTTTATCAAGAATGTAGCCAATTAAAGGGTGACATTTGAGAATGAGTAGAGACATAAGAAATCTCCTTATATGAACTACTTGCTTTTGATGAATGAAAATGGCTCGAACCCATTTTTTATGGTACTTTCTAATGTGTATGACATTCAAACAATTTAAGGACTCGGGAAAAACCTTCTTAAATCTATTAGATTATGGATTCTACTCGTGTTTAATAAGAAAATCATGGATTAGCTCTTTGAACGGGTTAACCCATACCCATTGTGTATGTACATACATTTGCTTTCATAAGCATATATAAATTCATTTTTAAATGGCATGAATACATTCCAAGTTGAAATATAGGTTCCTAAAGAGCTCATATTCATAAAATCTATAACACCCGACTCCGATATAGAAATATAAAAGATAAAGAGCGCACTCACCATGATGCTCATTTCCAAGATGAATTCGATTCTCTTAAGGTTAGAATGGCTCGCATCGCTAGCTTACTCGAGCAAGTGCCTAAAAATGCCTCTAGTGAAGGCCTTTCCAATCGACCCATCACTTTTTGTTCAAACTCAAGCAACAACTCAACTTTAAGAGAGGATGGGTGAACAGGGTCAAGATCCCTAATATAATGTAGCATTTGTGCAATCGATAATACCGACACCAACCCCTGCAGTTGTATATGCATTCGCTAATGAATAAGGGCTATTAAGGGAGTAGATTTGTATGATCCAACATGTCATAACCCAGTTCTGGGTTATTCTCAAAAATTCACTTTTTTTTCAAAATAAAAATAAAAATAAA
>Ga0307515_10020474_pt1 | contig 11798 bp, 3 predicted proteins | sample 17_EM_MG_FD_194513 | JGI IMG/M metagenome (GOLD analysis project Ga0307515, IMG submission 194513) | Populus trichocarpa ectomycorrhiza microbial communities from riparian zone in the Pacific Northwest, United States - 17_EM | ecosystem: Host-associated > Plants > Roots > Unclassified | place...
TCTAAAAGGAACTAGCTTTATAGATAGTCGTAAAAGCCGTTAATAACACCGCTAGCCCTAACGGACTAGTACCTACCCTCTTAGTTTACGAAGCCTACCCAAGAATAAGTAACTTAGGCCCTCCTGCCCCGTCTATTACGGAACGAGCAGCTATAATACGGAAGGCAATGGCCGAAATAGTTAAATTACAGGCTAAGTAAACTGTTAATAATGCCCTATACTACCGCAACGGACCTAATACAACCTTAGTATATAACCTCCCGCTTAACTCTAAAGTCCTTATATAGCGTGAAAGCGGCAGCTAGAATGGACCCTATTGTCTACTAGCTGTAGAAAACGAGACGTACTACGTACAGCTTCCTAGCGGGCCAACTAGCTTTAGAAGCACGTCCGTAAAACCCTACTTTCGATCCGAAAACACCTATAATGTTAAGTTAGACGAACCAGAAGCACCCGCCAAATTAGGTAAACCAGAAACACCCGCCAAATTAAATAAACTGGAAGCACCCTTACCTACTCTAAAGGTCCCCTAGAAACCTACTAAACCTACTAAACCTACCGTAAAGCGTGGCCGAGGACGCCCCCGTAAGAACCCTATAATGGAGAATTACCTAACCTCCACAGGTATATCCGTAAGGCAATCTCCGCCTATAAATATATTAGTTCTAGTACAGGAAACCCCTTTTACGGACTTACGACGCAAAGAGATTAACGGACTATTTAAAAAGGGCGTCTTTGCGGTTATAACGGAGAAAGACGTTCCGTAAGGCGTCCGTATATTTAACTTACGCTTTGTTAATAAAATTAAGCACCCTAGTACTAATAAAGCTTTTAAGAAATTAAGGCTTATTATATAAGCTTACAACGACTAGGGAAAGGGTTTAGTCCTTACGTAATCGCCTATAATTTAACAAGTTAGTTAACGGATTATACTTGCACTTACGCCTAGATTATAGCAAATTAAACCTATAGCCCTTTACTTATAGGACATCTTATAAGCCTACGTGTAGTCCAACACCTACCTAAATAGGGATATCTTTATACGACTACCCTATGAGCTTAGCCTATAACCAGAAACAATTTTATAGGTCGTAAAACCTCTTTACGGAGTATTAAAAGCCGGAAACCATTGGTTTAAAACGTACCACTAATATTACGTTAGTAAACTTAAAATGGAACAGTTGACCTACGACCCCTACCTTTTATACACCCTATCAAACGGCCTTAGCATTATTAGACTTTAAACCGATAATACCCTCTTCCTAGTAGACTAAACCTTTGCGGATGCTGAAGAAACTAAACTATAAAAGGTAAAGTTTTTGGCAAAGCCGCGAGAGCAGTTAACTGAGTAAACTCCAATTAAGTTTAATAGAGGCTTAATTACATAAAAGGGCAACCTAATTAAGCTAACTTAGGAACGCTAAGCTTAAAACCTAAAGCCCGTTATAGTAAAACTTATGGACTTTACTAGTTCCCGCGGAGAGACCTATAAGACCGTAAATATAAAGGACTAATACGCTGCATAGCGTATAAGAGGCGCCTATATTGCTACAGTCTGTTAACCTAAATCTGCCTACGATCTATCCTTTACGGCCCAGGCAGTAAACCCATAAGAAGAAAATATTAAGTAGCTTAATAAGCATATCTAGTGGCAAATCAATAATGCAGCAAGGGGACTTACTTTTATACCACTAGACCTAAATTCCCTTAGCCTACTGGTATTTACAGATGCATCTTTTACTAATAATAAAGACCTATTATTACAAATCGGCTTTGTAATTGTACTTACGGACCGCAATTAGGACGTAAATATACTACACTAGTCTTTAATTAAGTGCAAATAAGTAACCCATAGTGTACTAGCTTCTAAACTATATACACTAGCTTATAGATTTAATATAGCAGCCGTAATTAAATTAACAGTCTAGAAGATTCTATAACTAAAGCAGTTACCCCTGGTTTTATATACCGATTTAAAGTCCCTTTATAACTGCCTAGTTAAACTAGGTACAATATAAAAGAAGAGGCTTATAGTCGACCTAATATGCTTATATTAGGCCTACGAACGACGTAAGATTACAGAGGTTAAATAGATTAGTAGCGGAGATAACCTAGCAGACGCTATAACTAAGGCAAAGCCGTATTAAGCTCTTAAAACCCTAATTAACACGAATAAGCTTAACCTAAAGGTTATAGAATGGGTAGAGCGAGACTAACGGAGCATTTATAGTTCAGTTACGGCCCGTCGGAAGGCCGTATGGTGTATTTACGGCCCGTCAAAAGGCTATACAGTTTATTTTACGGACCGTAAGCAGGACTTACGGCCAGCTTGGAGCACCATTTGGAAGGCAACCTAGAAGGCACCTTAGGAGGGATTTCCTATATATTTTCTTATGTATTTTATGGTTCTATTAAGACAATTACGGAGGCTATATATAAGTGGTTTCATTTTCCAAGTACCGCTAGTGTATAATTATAGCACCTATCGTACTAACCGCGTGCTTACGCGTTCGGTACGCCGAGTACGCGTTTACGCATTTAGTGCACTAACCACCCGCTTACGCGTCTGGTGCACTTTTAAAGCACTAACTAATTAGGGGGGAGGCGTATTAGTATATAGACTACGTAGTCTGCTTTATATAATCGACAGTCACTATCATCTAAAAGAGCATACAATACTATACGTATTTCGTGCCCCTGGATCTGACTCACTCGTGCCATTAAATTGGTACGAACATTAGCATTTAAAACCGCTTATTTAAAACCTGCATATATAGTAATCTATAGTAGGGCATCTACGCGCCTTATTTTATTATAAATTACTAGCTTAATTTTAGCCTAGATAAATCCATTCTTTTTCTTCCTATAGATGCTGCCGTTTTTATTTTTAAAGGGTTTTAGATCTATTTATTAAGTATAAGTTTTTATAAAGTTTATAAACTGGTAAAAGTTTTAATAGTCTAACTGCATACTATTCTAGAATTATTCTATATTATTATATTATATAATATACGGATTTTAGGTCTAACCCTTTAGGAAGGTCTGCAGCTATAGCTATATCGTAATTTACTCTTTATTAAGTTAATTAAGCGCGATCTAGTTTACTAATTAGTCTTTAATCTTGCTAATAATCTACTATATACATTCTTTAGTATTATCCTAGATTATTAGTATTTTAAAGAAGTTATCTACCTTATAAACCTAATCGTCTAGTTATTAGGCGTTAGGTCTATAACAGAATTCTAAACTATTAAAGGCCTTAGCTGGTTAATCTATATCCTTTTTCCGTTTATTACGTAAATACCTCTTTAAGTCTTTTATACTTCCTTAAATAAGTATTAAGTAGCCCCTAAAAAGCCCTAAGCCTTAATTAGGTTATGAAAGAGTTTATCTAGCTTAGGGGAAGATTTTAGAGTTGTCTCTAGTACTTAATCTTCTAATTAGTCTAGGTAGGGCTAAAGGGGTTCCGGTTACTTTCTAGTAATATTATAACTATTATAAAGGATATCTACGTTATTTTTAGCGGTAACTATAGGCATATAAAAGTCTTTAAGCTTCTAATATATCTAGGTATTATGGCTTATTCGGCTGTTTTACCTAAAGGTTTATATTATCGCAATCTCTTACTATTAGAGGGACCTTTTTATCTTGGCGCGGCGGCTTTCTATAAGGTATTTATAGAGTTTCTATTTAGATTATCGCGAGATTTTAAGGGAGAATAGTAGGTATAAACAAAAATATAAAAAAATAATCTAGTCCTTAAGCCGACTGCCCTTCTAAAAAGAAGTGGGAATGATTTAAATATAAGGGGACTTTATAGATAGGGGGCTATAAGGCACAATTATAGGAATAGATAGATTGTAGAGGAGATAAATCCTTAAGGAGGTAAGGCCTCTAGGATTGTAGAGACTATATACTACGGATACGTGCCTCTAGTATGTAACCGGCGACTATTTAAGGGGCGCTTAAGGGTTGTCCTAAGGGCAACCCAAGGTAACTATAATAATATCCCTTATACCTAGTTATATAACTATAAAGTTTTACTAAGTTCTGCCATTTTTTACTAGTGCCGTAACAATTTCTAGACTAATTAAACTCCTCGCTTAAAGTTAATTTAGTACTCTAGAAGAAAACTTGTAAGATTTTAAGAATATTAAGAATATTAAAGCCTTTTTAGGATTTATTAACTATTATTAGTAGTTTATTAATAAGTTCTCTAGCTACTTTAAAATTAACTAAAATTTACCAACTTTAACCTTTTATAATTCCACCTCTATTAATGGTATTTAAATAGATTTTAAATATAGCTATCTAAATATATAAGCCTTTTATTTATATTTTTTTATTAAAATTAATTACATATATTTAAGTTAATATAGTAATTTTTAAAAGGGCAATTTTATAAGATCTTTTAATTATATATACTTTAAAAAGTTTATATTTGAAAATTCTAGCTAAATATCTATAGTATTGGTAAAGTTATAAAAGGTCAAAGTTAGTAGGTTTTAGCAGGTGGCTCGAGCGGGTGGCTCGTGCGGGTGGCTATTATGTTATATGTGTTCGGATATGTATGACATAGAACCCGTTGCCTCACTATAGCCATCGGCGGACGCGGAAGGGACCCTAGTTTTGATGAATCGACGGCTTCCTGCTGGTACTACACCGGCTTGACCACTAAGGCCTCAGCTAAACTAACTGCGGTAGGTGGTTCAGCAACAACAATTTCCGGTGGGTAGCTCAAAAAAAAAACGGTCTACTGCCCAGTGACATGATGCATCGGCTCATATTATCAATTAGGAATCTGCACGGATTATCAATCCCCACTTGCTATCCTGACTTTCTCTGCGGCACAGCAGCCGGTTTCTACTTCCTCCTACTAAGTCGCCCACCCTCAACAATTGAACATCCGTCTTGCTGTCACATAGTTAAATCTACTTGCAACAAAACTTTTGGGCTCAAGATGCTGCCTCAATCTTTTCCTGCTATCGTATCCGTCGGGCTAGCAGAAGCGCTTCCAGCCGAAAATGTGTCTAGAGATGAACCACTGACCCAAGGCATTGCACTTAATGATATCAATGTGGCCGGAAATTCCTCGACGGCAGAGACACATGTCATCGCGGAAATGCAGATACTGAAGGTGGTTTCGTCAGACCACCAAATGCCGGTTTGGTGGCAATGGTGGCTTCACAACAAAGGTGTGGTACTGGTGCTGACGTCTGAGATGTTTGGGGCTCTTATGAACACATCCACACGGCTGCTGGAGACCAGTTGTGACGATGCCAGTGGAATGCATCCGTTCCAGGTGAGCAAGAAAGCCCATATGAGAGCATCATTTCTCCAAACCACGCTGATACTGGTGCCACACCAGATTCTTTTTGCAAGGATGGCAGTTACCTTTGTGCTTAGCAGCGTCTATATGCGGTATTCTAAGGTACCATACTTCCCGCTAGGCATGAAGGAGGTTAGACGGCTGCTGCTTTTTCGTGGAGTCGCGGGCTTCGTTGGAGTCTATGGATTATATTGTAGGTATTGCATTTAGCCACCGTTATGCGAATTTACTACTGACAATATTCTGTTGGACTCCCTTCAGTATCTCCCTATGGCTGAAGCAACTGTAATTACTTTTCTTGTCCCAGTAATCACTAGCTGGGCTTGTTCGCTCTTGCTCCATGAAAGATTCAGCAGGACGCAGCAGATTTGCGGCTTTATATCATTCATCGGTATTACACTAATTGCTTGCCCAGGCCTGCCATACCTAAATCACTTAGAGCCACCTCCAGTACCTGGGTCGACCTTGACCGCGACTTTCAACTCAACTTTGCAAATTGTCAACGATGGTCCCACTAATGGCACCGCCATCTCCGTAACCCCTTTGCCCAGCCTCACCTCAGCCACTACCGTCCAGCGAATCATAGCTGTTGGTATAGCCTTGATTGGCACTATCGGTGGTGCCGGTGCGTATACAACAATCCGCTGGATCGGGCAGCGTGCACATCCTCTCATCTCAGTAAACTACTACGCTTTCACTTGCACCCTCATATCCGCCACCTCTCTTCTTTTCATTCCTTCAATCGCTTTTAAACTCCCATCAAATTTCAGGGAGTGGATGCTTCTTTCCTTCCTTGGCATCTCGGGTTTCCTCCTGCAGTTCCTGCTGACCGCCGGATTGCAAGCCGATAGAAGCAGTCGTGCGACGAACATGATGTACTCGCAAATGCTTTTTGCGCTGGTGCTAGAAAAGTTGGTTTGGGGCTCTGTTCCAGGGCTTATAAGTATAGTTGGTGGATTGCTCATACTTGGAAGTACAGTCTTTGTCGCGTTAAGGAAAGGGGTTAGTAATAACGAGCAGGGAATACGGCAAGCGGAGGACGAAGAATATAGTCTTATGTTGAATGGTGAAGGTTTGGCTAGGGAGGACGGAGAGGAGGATTAAAGTGCTGTAGATAGAACATGGAATACTTGCTGCAAGAGGTAGTCGACCAGCTTCCGAGTCTTGAATTGGGTTGGTAAGAATAGTGAGCGCATATCCTAACTCTTATTTGCCTATTAGAAGCCTACAAAAGCAGAGTTTATATTGGAGCCGCCAGCTGAAAAACTTATGTCGGCCGTAAAATAGTATACTTCTATTCTAATGCTCCTCTTAGGACCCCTATGATCTTGCGGAATATATTTAGTAAGATATAAAGTTATATTTCCTTAACACTACTAGTAAAGACCGTAGAAGCAGTTTCTATAACAAAGCCTTATAGTAGATACTACGGTGGACTTATTAATAGGCTAGGTATATAGGTAAATATAATACTAAGATATAACTAGTGGAGTAAATATCTAATAAATTAACTCTAATTATATTCTAATATTTACTGTAAAGAGAGAACTATCTAAGGTAGGGACTATAGTCCTTTAAATACATAACCTAACTTCTAAGAAATGTGCTTAGTATATTAGTACGTTAGTACGCTCTATATTTCTACGTACTTATATAAGTTTAGTCCTTATAACTTCCTTATATAACCTCGCTTACCATTTATACTATAGTTTAATTAGCTCTAGCGCCTCTTGCGCTATTATAACTAGTTCGTTTCTACCCTTTCTAAGTAGTTATATTACTACTAATATAAGGTTTAGAATACTATCCTTGTTACGGACGCTTTAAGTACAATATTACGACTACTTAGGGAAGAGTCGGAAGAAGCTAGTTGGTTAATACAAGTACGGTCCAGGATAGAGCCGATAGAACTATGTAACGAAGAATGGTAACCGAGGTTATATAATGTGATCTATATAATCTATAGGATCTATATAATCTATAATAGAGTAGATAGAGCGTATGTATATTACGTATAAGAAGGATTTTATAGGAGTACGGTTGTGTATTTAAGGACCCTCAGTCCCTACCTAGATAGTTCCTTCCTTGTAGTAATTCTTAGAATACAATTAGAGTTAATCTATTAGGCAACCACTCCACCAGTTATTATTACGTTGTTAACTTTTATACTTGCATTTCCTATATACCTAGCCCATTAATAAGCCCATTGTAGTTCTTACTATAAGGTTCCGTTACACAATCACTACTACGGTTACGGTATTAAATACAGAAAGTCAAACAACATGCCACTAAAAGCAGCCACTATAACGCTATTAACGGCGGCAACTACTTTAAGGTTAGGTAACGACACCAATATAGCAGATACTAACTTATAGCAACCTATAACGGTCGGACAACTATAAAAGATAGTTAACTAGTTAACAGAAAATAATGCGATGTTAGAAAATAGGATTAATGGAATAGGCGCAGTAAAGGTTAAGTTACTATTAATTAAAAGATTCTTAGAAGAGAAGTTAAAGCTTAAAGGATTCCTTACGTAAATACATTTTAAGATTACGCAAGAGGGAGTAAAGCTAGCAACACCTATAGATTAAATAGCGTACGCAGGATTGTTCTTAACAGGAAGGGCACTTAAATGGTTTAAACCTTACCTTATAGAAATCCAAGTAAATAGAATAACGACTACGAACCAAGAGGTACGGTTTATATTCTTAAGCTAGAATAAATTCGTGGAACAACTTACATAAATATTTAAAGACCTAGAGGCAGTAACCACAGTAGAAAGAAAACTCTAAAATATTACGTAATAAACCTTAGCAATTAAGTATATAACGTAGTTCCAGACGTTAGCAATATAAGTAGAGTAGAATAATAGGGCGCTTATGGCATAGTATAAATAGGGACTTAAGGCTAAAGTCTAGGACGTAATTATCCTAATAGAAGATGCGGATACCCTAAGGGAACTAATAGATTAAGTAATTAAGATTAACAATTGGATCTACTAAAGGGAATAGGCTAAGAGAGGTTAGGACAGAGTTTTATAGTTATATAAGGCGCAAAGCACGCAATAACTAAAGCTAAGTTAAAAACTATGGTATGGCGCAGAGCTAATAGACCTAAGTAGTACTAAAGAAGCCTATAAGAGATAGAGTAAATAACTATAGAAACCTAGAGGATAAGAATTAAGTAATTAAAGGTCTAAGGAGTAGAGGCTAAACTAGGGATCTTAGCAGCAGAAGACGTTTAGGCGGACTCTATAGTAAGAAAAATGGTTTAAAGAAAGAGTTTATATAAATTGCGGAAAACAAGGTCACTATATTAGAGACTATAAAAGTAGGTAGAGTTACTACGTAGTAAAAGGGACGAGGCTAGCAAACGACATATACGTATAGAGGGACAATAATATACTGCGAGGAACAAAAGAATGTTTAATTAGAAGTTTTACGTTTTATTATAATAACATATGCCAAATTTATAAGGACACTAAGTACGGCGCAAGCTATTAGCCATAAAAGCCACACTTAGTGGAGTATAAAGGAACTAACAAACTAGTTCGCAGATCGGATATTAAAGACGATAAATTTAATATAGGCGAAACATTCCGTGACAATAAGGTAATAGAGGCGGTTTACTAGGAACATGCAGCCATTAGAGATATTATACTAGAGGTAAAGGATAATTCCACTACAGAATAGGGAATATTAGTAGGGATTAAGACCCCGCTAGATATAATGTCTATTACTTTACGAGATGTAAGAGAAGTAGAATAGCGAGCCACTTTGGCACTTAATAAAGGCAAAAGGCCAAAAGCTTAAGACTCTTAAGATAAGATACAAGACGACCAAGATTCTTAAGATAAGATAAGGTAAGCTTAAGGACCTACAACGGACAATAACCGATGGAGTAGAGTAATAGCTTAGTTTAGTAATATACGAATAAGCTTAGGACGAAGTTTCCTAAAGGCACAAGACTCTTAAAATAAGATGAGTAAGATTTAAGACTCTTAAGATAAGATAAGAACACTAAGTAAGCCTAGTTAGACTAAGGCTAGAGTTAAGCTTAAGTTAGAAGCGAGCTTAGGATTAAAGAATCCAAGGGACTAAGAATTCGGAGTATAAATAAGGACACCCGTATACAAGAGGTAAGAGGCTTCTTTATAGATTAGAGAATCTGCTATATAAATAGTAGTTAAACTAGGAGATAGATATATAGACCTAGAAGACTTACTAGGAGAACACAGTGTTTAACCTGAAGATTAAAAAGTTAATACTAAGATTAAGAAGTAGGAGAACTTTAAGGATTAGTCTATAAGACGTAAACCAAAAGAAACTATAGAAGAATTTAGGTAAAGAATTATTGTATAGCAAGAACAGAAACTAAATAAGAGATCTAGCATATTAGGATATATAAGGGACGGAGCGCTAGTATAAAGAATCACTAATAGGCCTAGGGCAGGCATACTAAGAGCTAAGTAGCTTACCGAACTAGAAAACGAAGAGGATTTAGGAATTCCTACTAGGTTTAAAAAACGACACATAAAGGGCTATTATAACGTAGTAATAAGAAGATACTTCCTTACGGACAAGCCGTATACACTCTAGCAGCTATACTAAAAGTGGTATAGGCAACGATATAATAATAAGTAGGAAGATTTCTATATATAGTTAGATAAGAAAGTTATTTAGGACCACCTAATTATAGAAAAGGCTATAAGTTATATTAAAGGAGCCTTAATTATAACGTTAAAGGATCTAGAGGAACGATTAAAGGACTAGAAAAGCAAAAGACGTATCTTAATACCTATAAGTAAAGTTATAACGTTTAGATTAGCACGATAAAGGTTTAAACTTAAAGATAAAGATAAGTTAAAAGTTAACCTAAAGTACCTAGTACACTACACGCTATTATAGATTGTATGCGTGGATAATATATATAAAATGCATAAGAATCTAAAGAAAAAGAATCGGAAATACCCTATAAGGATATACTAGATAATAGATAAGCGATAGTACAGGAATACTAAATATATATACGGATGGCATCCAGCAGAGGTCTAAGAGGAAGGAAATTTAATACTTTAGCCAGGAAGATTCCTTACGGAAGAATACTTAGACGGATAATAGTGGTGGGAATGCCTAGAAAATACGTATCTATAGTATATTAAAGATAAGAAGCGAACTAGGTATTAGTTAAAGAATAAGCTAAGTGTATAAGGATTAAGCAGCTAATAGTTAGAAAAAGTAGAGGCCTATGGGACTAAAGGGAGCTAGTAATAAAGCCTTAGACCCTTAAAGGAATTTAAGGACAACACCTAAATCTACGAGTTAAATAGTAAGATTAGCAGTTTAAAGTGCTAATAGATAGTAGAGTAACACGAAACTATATCTTACTAGTAGTAGTTAAAAGAATAGGATTACCTTATAGATAAAAGGAGTAATCTTACCTATTAGTTATAATTTTAGGAGATCCAATAGCCTATAAAGGAGGGATTATTAATCTTAAAATAGGACCTATTTAGATAACTATTAAAGGAAGACAAATTAAGATGTTTTTTAATATCCTACTATTGGGACGAGATAAGGCAGTATTAGGGATACCTTAGTTATAGAAATATAATCTAAAGATTGATTGGATTACGGGTCAGGTTAATATTAGAGATACTTAACGCTATAAGATGCGATAGTAAACTAAGTTAGTATAGTACTAAGTCGGAGTAATATATAAAGAGACTAAGCGAGGCTTAAGTTATATACTAAAGAGATACCATAAGTATAGCAAGAAACTATAGTTACTAGAAAGTAAAAAGCTATTAGAGTATATAGTATAGGACTATAAAATAGAATTAGAACTAGAAATAAGTCTAAGGTTCTTTCTAATCTATAAGCTTACTAAAGAAGAAGGTAGAGTATTAAAAGAGTTTATCTAGGAAAACCTATAAAAGGGATATATTAGACTATCGCAGTTATTAGCGGGATATCCAGTACTGTTTATACTAAAGAAGAACGGCAAACTAAGGCTATATATTAACTATAGGCAGTTAAACAGTATTACTAGGAAGGATAGGTATCCTTTACCCTTAATTAGCGAAATCTAAGACAGGATAGGTAACGCGTAAATCTTTACGAAGATAGATCTAAGATAGGCGTACTATTAGATTAGAATTAAGAAAGGCGACAAATAAAAGGCAGCCTTTAGGTTAAAGAAAGGACTATATAAACCATTAGTTATACAATTTAGGCTTATAAACGTATTAGCAACGTTCTAGAAGCGTATTAACAATATATTAGAAAAGCACTTAAATGAATTTATTATAGTATACCTTAATATTATTATTATCTACTTAATAACTAAGGAAGAATACGGAGAATACGTTAAATAGGTCTTAAAGAGACTATAAAAAGAACAGATGCTAGTAGCAATTAAGAAATACAAGTTCTTTACTAGGAAGACTAATTTCATCAGATTTATT
>Ga0307515_10020475_pt1 | contig 11798 bp, 5 predicted proteins | sample 17_EM_MG_FD_194513 | JGI IMG/M metagenome (GOLD analysis project Ga0307515, IMG submission 194513) | Populus trichocarpa ectomycorrhiza microbial communities from riparian zone in the Pacific Northwest, United States - 17_EM | ecosystem: Host-associated > Plants > Roots > Unclassified | place...
CCCCCCCCCCCCCCCCCCACCCCCCCCCCCCCCCCCCCCCCTGGGGGGGGGGGTGGGGGGGGGGGGGGGGGGGGGGGAGGGGGGGCCCTACCGGCCTCGGGACGAGACCTGGTGAGGAGGGACCATATATGGATATGAGGAAAGCCGTAGAGCTGCTAGAAGCGAGAGAGGAGACCCGTACGAGCTTCAGCAAAGCGTCTCTAAGCGGCGAGGACTGTAGCGTAGCTGGCGAACAGAAGCTGGGCTATGCTTCGGGCCTGACGAGTCAGTGGCCTAACGATCAAGCAAGGAGGACCGAACTGGCGGAGCCTGCGCAGCGGAGGACGTAGAACGGCGGAGAAGGCTGACGAAATTTTTTTCCCGTAATGGGTTTTTTTTCTGGTATATACGACACGACACGCCTCGCAGGAGCTCGGAAGTAAGGGGGGGTACTGTTACGGGACCCACACGTTTTTACGTCTCTGCTTGTCTCAGCATGCTCAGACCACAATGGGAGGCCGGATAAACCCGGCCCGATGACACTAAACCAGTTTAGGCCATCTGTCCCGTTGTGGTCTGAGACACTTTGGCCGACGTTTGTAACGCACGTCGCGATATCCGCATAGCTAATATTACGGATATTCACTTCTTATTATTTTAACAAGTTTAGGCAGCTTAAAAAATCTATTAATTATACACTAAGCTCTAGCGAATTAAATGGTCTATATAAGAAGTCTCCCCGCCTTCCCACTCCTAATATTAATTTTAAAATAGCCGTGACGTGGATTGCTAAAGTATATAATCAGCAATATCCGTACTAACGACGCGTTAATCTTAACCACCTACTCTCCATCTATTATATCTATAGTCCAACAATTAAAACCTACTAAGATCTATCTATTATAACGTGTTTAAGCCCTCCCTGCCTCTATCTAACCCTCTACTCTCCCTCCGCTGCCTTTAAGCGCCATCTACTAATACCTTTATTAAAGTAAATAAGGCGAAGAGGTTATAAATCATAAGCCGGTTAAGCAGATAAATAAGCTAGTAGTACGTAATGGGCTAGGGATTATATTAAAACGGATCCCTAGCGGTCTCTACGGCTATATAGCCTATAAAAGGAGCTACCCTAGCTTATAAGCAACTCTTATAAGCAGTAATAGCAATAACTATATAACCATAATCAGCCCCATGATTCCGATTATTATATAATCAAAGAAAGTGATTCTGATTTAGTTATACAGTTATATTAATTACGTTTTTTAGGCACGGGCCTCCACGTGATATTATCTACACGTAAGATATTACGTATAGATAACACACTTGCCCCAGAGCTCCCGGAGCCCCGGGAGCCCCGCCCAGGGCTTCTACCTAGAGCTTTACCCCCGCCCCCCCTTATTTCCGTAGTATATCCGGGTTGGTTATATAGTTATATATATATAACATAATCACTAGGTGCGATTATAATTAGGTTAGTTATGTTCCTAATAATATAATATAATCATAACTAACTAACTAATTATTGCCATCACTGCTTATAAGCTTTAAATAAGCAAACTGGATAAAGCTATTGCGGAGATATATCTGTACCGCGGTTGTACGGAGCAGCTTAAGGCCTTAAGGGTGCTAATATTTAAGTGGTAAGATCTTATGCTTATGGTAAAGACGTCTTTTAGCAAGAGTATAATAATATAAGCACTACTATATCTTATACCTAATGCAGTTATTATTCTTCTTCTTCCACTTAACGCGATTAGGTTAAAGTAAGTAAAAAGATTATAAAGCTACCTTATGTTCGACTTATTTATATATAGGAGAAGATAATATCCGCTAAGCGAATTGAGGATATCTATATAAGCAGCTATACACATATCCTTATCTCCTTAGAGCTTTTGGTTAGTAATAAGCTATATAAGGTTCTAATAGACCCAATATTTCGTTCCTATGTTGCCCTTATAGTGGTTAATAAAGTATACCTACTTATTAATTGGGGAGAGACCTTCCGTATAGCATACGCACAACTCTTTAAAGTACGTTTGGTCTTAGTTAATAAGCCTTAGTTTATATATACCGCAACGCTAGACCCCTTTATATTTCAGACTATATATAAGCTAGCTAGGTTTAAACCTAATATATAAGTTATTAAAACCCCAATTAATTAGCTAGAGCTAAAGATTATACGGAGGGTTATAACCGCGCTAGAGAAGAAGGAGTTTCGAGCCCTTTACTTTATTATTGCTGCTGCTCTAGTATATTTGTATACTGCTAGTAATAGTAACTAAGGAGAGGGCGAGCAATTAAGAAGCCGCTTAATATCTGTATAGCGGACACACTGCTAACAGTTTAATTAACTTTAGCTAATTCTAAAGATGATAATCTTCTTTAATTCTAAGGAGTGGATAGCTTCCTATTATAATACTATTCGCAGCTAGTTAATCCGTTATAGCTATAATGCTACTATTACTAGAGAAACGGTGCAGAGCTACTATATAACGCTTGCGGATATTAATAAAGACCGCTTATATGCTGAATATACGCGCCTAACGTCTTAAATTCGAATTCTAGTTATATTAAATGTAGTAGCACACGGTATAGATATCCTAGATATCTACTATTTGATTTAATATAGAATGCCTCGCTATAAATCCTATAATATGCTAATATAGCGGTTTAGCCAGGTAGGCTAAGGAGAAGGCCTCTTAGGCAAAGCAATTTTTATAGTTAAGAGCCGCTAGCGGGGTCCTCGTAATAAATTAGGTAGTTTTAAGCATACATAACCTTAGTATATAGGCGATCTTCGCGTAAGCGCGCTGCGTAATAATATCCGCGGGCGATAAGATATAGAGACTACGGATATTATAAGCGATGCTTTATCTATAGCGTTAGCTAGTACTAAGCGGTTGGTAGATATAAGAAGCAGGCGTAGGTTAAGCCCTAGTAGTTCTATAGTATGCCTACCTAAAGAGCTTATTATACCAACCCTACGCCTAAAGAAGCGGTTAGCTAATACGCAGTTATGTAGTAAGCTGCTGTTTACCCTATAGCGGCTAGTTAATAATGATTAGGTATACTTGCGAGTAATATAACTTATATACTATAGAGACCCACAATCTACTATTAGTAAAGACTTATGTTATAGTAACTATAACCTAGTAATATTTACGGATTGCGAGTATAATATCCGCACTATAGCTAGTATAGATATCGCGAAAACCTGCTGGGAGCCTATATTAAGCAATATATAGGGGTGGTTTACGCAATAGGCGGAGGCTAGGTATTAGGATATACTATAAACGCCTATAGTTAATTGTATTATACCGGATAAGCAGCTCTATTGCCTTTATAATATAGGGTAAGTTCTAAATACGGCATTATTAAGGCAAGTAATGCCTAAGTGGGATCCTAATATCCTTGGCGAGGATCTTCTATCCCTTATTAAGCTTTTAGCAGATAAGGGATAAACGCAGAAGTAGGAAGAAATAGGGCAACTCTTAGGTTCTTTTGGGTTAATTATACAGATATTAGAGCGGTTTTTCTAGGCGTTAGAGCAGTACGCTGCTGCGGATAAGCGCTTATTATAGGCTCTTATACGGGCTTCGCAGGTTTTAGATAGAAGATTTAAAATATTAACGCCGTGGCAATTAGCGCCTTATTATGGCGCTAATATATTATAGGCTAGTTAATAGTTAGCTATAGACCTCTTACTAATAACTTAGGAAGAGAATATACCTATGCCTTTACTAACTCTCGGGTCTCTAGCTCCTACTCTTCTATTATTACCCTTATACTAGCCGTTAGATATATTTATGCCGCTAGCAACCTACTAGTTAGATATATCTTTACTAGTACTATAGAGGCGGTTAGCGCGATTAAATAGAGGCAAATGTATACGAAAAGCGCTATAGGAAATTAATAGTAATGCTAATTAGTATATAGTGGGCTAATATTAGGCGAGGTTAGCTAATATTAGGCGGGGTTAGCTAATACTAGGTAACTTTACCTTATATCCGCTGAGTAGATATTGCAACCTAGTAGCTAATATCTATTAGGACGACGCCCCCCCCTTTCCCTCTCCTACTCTATATACCTAACAAGTACGGCCTAGGAACTAAATAGATTAATTAATTAATAATATTAATTACTTGGGAATATGTACTAGTGCTACTAACTATAGCGGATATTAAACGGTTGTGGTAATAGCTTACGGCTAATATCTTGTATTACTTATTAAGTAACTCATATATAGGTTAAAGCTAGGTTTAAGTAAAGTTAGTAGGCAATATAAAGCCATCTAACTTATTATTATCGTTATAGAGATTAAGCTTATTAAACACGGTAAAAAGATCACCGCCTAATTATAAATTAAACTTATTAAGGGCAGATTAATTAAGTTATTTAATACCTAGTTATAATAGAGGCGGCGCTTCCATCTTTACTTGCTATGCCTAACGGCGGATAATAGAACCTATGGCAATCGCATTAGTAAGCAATTAAATATCCGCCGCAGCAGATTTAATAGTATATTAAGTAGACATCCGTTCGCCGAATATAATCTTAAACTTTATATATAGTGGCCCTGTATAATTAGTTATATAGATACTCTAGTAGAAGAGTAAGTCTAGGTTAAACGTTGAATTGCTATAAGTATATATAAGCTGCTTTAGCTCCCTTTTAAGTAGCTCGTTGTTAAGATCTATTAGGTAGTAACTATTCTATTTACCACGGTTATTTACTAGACTATTTACTAGGATAGCTTACTAGAGCTTAGGAGAATAGGCATCTATTAAAGTTAACTAAAAGAAACGTAGTATCTCTAGTAAATAGTTCTTGTTCTAACTACCTGCGAAATAAATATAGATATAGGGAAGTACGCGGCTAAATAGGCCGATATCCGCAAGCTTAATAGCGTGCTTAAGGACCTTATACGTCTCTACCAGTTATAAAAAGCGGATATGTGTTAGAAACTCCGCATTAGTAGGCTTAGGAAGTGTTTATAAGGATATAGCACTGCTAGCCTACTTAGGGTAACCCTTTCGCCGCGGTTCCGCAGGCTAGCTGGTATAGTTAGCCGCCTAAGAGACTTTCTAACCAAAAATAGCTATACGGATATCCTTAACTACCGCTAATAGACGTTGCGGAGATAGACTCTTAAGGTACCGCTTAATATTTATAGGCGACTTAGTGTTATAGGAGTCCTTAATCTAAGTATAGAGTAACGCTATAATATAAGCGTCGAAGCTATGGAGAATTAGCTCCTCTATATAATAAAATAGCGCGCGCTTAGCTGGGATATTTCTTTAACCTAGGTGGTTTATATAGGTATACAGCGTAAAGTACTCTTAGACTAATTGCTTGCCACTATACTAATACCATATAACTATATATAGGTAGTTTAGCTTTAGGTGCTAAAGAGCTAGAATAGGCAGAGCCCAACGTAGGCTATTATAGGCGGATATTAACTTAGTATATTCTCCCAAACACAACCAAATAAGCTTTATAGTCTTTTAATCACTATAGATTAGAAATAGTCGCTCTTTAAATGCTTTATTAATACATTATAGATTTATTCAATAGAGAAAGATATTGTCTAGTACCTTATAGGTTTTAGATATAGAAGCCTCTCCAGTTATAATAGGTCCTAGGTTAAGCCTAGACGTCCGTACAGCGGGTATTATATTAATAGTAGGTATACATAGATGTTTAAACCGCGGGTTTTACTAAGTAATATATTAAGGTCTAGGTACGCTTCTATAATAGCTTTATAGATTAAAGCTATTAAGATCTGCTTTTATATCTCGTTTTATAGATTACCTAGAGCCTCTGTAATATCTAGGAACTTAATTAGGATATCTGTATAAAGCATACTCTATTAAAGCCTACTATTAGGTATATATACGCTAAAGATAAGCTTACTAGTTATGCGCGAATAGAACGTCCTAGTATCCCTAAGTATTTAATGCTAAACTTATTAGAGGTAGTTAAAGTTATTATAGATAATAATCGTATTAGAAGCCGCACCTATTAAGCGGATTTTTACCTATATATAGGTTAGTGTATACCTGTATCGCGAAGATTATAGGCTAAACCTTAACTCCTAGGCTACTCGCTCCTTCTACTAATTTAGAGTAGTATAGCTATTAATTAATCTAAGCCTATAGAGTATAGAAAGCACATGGCGCTTAACGCCGTTAGCTTGGAGATATATCCCTAATAGCTATAGGATATAATTTACGGAGTTTTGTAAAAGACTAAATATAAGTGTAGAAGCTATTAGGACCGCACGGCCTTTATATAGAGAATATTTACGTTAACCCTCTTAATATGCTGTAATTATATGCTCTAGTATAGGTGTATAAGTCTTTACGGCTTAATAGCACTGCCTAAGGTTAAGCTGCTTAATATCCGCATATTGGTCAAAGCCGCTAAATAGTAACTCTTTCTCCCTTAGCTCTTTAAGCTCTCCCTAGATGGTAAGAGTAATACTAGTACCCGCTATACCGCGTTTCTCTATCTCTTTAGTATAGATATTTAAGATATTAGCATCCTTTAGGAGTTTATTAAGGAGCTCCCTTACTTTTTTTTTCTTTAGTGCCTTATATAAACCTTTAGCTATTATAATCCATTTAAGCGCTAGGTCTTCTATAGACATCCACTATAGCCTAAAATAGTTAATAATTACCCAGACCTTCTCTGCAGCGGATATCCTTTCTACAGGTATTGCGGATATTATAGATATTGCGGGTATTTCATTAACTCCTACTTTTTTATCCTCTTGGGGGTCTATATAGTTTAGTAGCGGTAAATAGGCTATTAAGGACCGTATTTAAGCTAAGGATAGTAATGGGGGAGACGATAAGGGAAACGATAGGGGAGATAATAGGGGTAGGACGAGACCGCTGATGCCCTCGGGTACTATATCCGCTATATCTCTTAATCCTCTAGCGATATTAGTTAATAGAGAGGGTAGTTTATTATTAAAAGCGTAAGAGGACTGGCTCCTACTAGACGAAGTAGAGGGGTTTCTTTAACGCTTTTTAGATGCACCTATAGCTAGTAGTTAGTTCTAGAAAATCTATTAATTAAAGAGCTAGTTAAGGCGATTCTAATGTAGGTATTTATAGGATAATAGACGTGGCGGTTACTTACATCAATTTTATTAAAGTTAATGGTTTGCCTTATATAAACAAAGCGGCTTAGCTTCTAAAAGCTTACTAAAGTGGCTTAGACTAAGAAATAGATGGATTGATCAAATAGGTTAGCTTACGGATATTTAATAATCCGCTTACGGATATTTATCGGTTTCTTAGTCTGAGCATATATTAGATAATCTGTATTCTCTGTAGCGTAGGACGTGCACAAGTTACATATACGAGTCACATGCATTGTAAATATCTTTATTTAAGCTTAGAGCTCCAGGTCAATAGAACCATTAAGATATAATTAAGATCATTAATTAATTAACCCATTTTATTAATAAATAGCTCTATATAAACTATCTAACAGTTATTATTAGATAACTCATATAGAGCTATTTATTGATGAAATGGGTTAATTGATTGATAATCTTGATCATGTCTTAATCGTTGCTTAACCTAGGGCCCCTGGGCTTAGACGAAGATATTTATAATACACGTAACCCATACACGTAACTTGTGTACATCCTACGCCTCTAAGAATATAGATTATCTAATATACCCCCTTAGCTTTAACCTGGTTGAGGACAAAGCTAGCTACCTTCTTATATCCGTCTATGCGTTAATTAAACCGTAATCTTATCTAAATCCTTCCTTCTCGCCCTAACCTTCTCCCTTAGGTCCTCCAGTTGCTTCTCCTTATTTAGCCACTTATTAATATCCACTATTCCAATTATATTAATAAAGCTCTTAAACCTCTACTTAGGCAGGGCCTTTATAAGTCCATTAGCAATCATCTCCTTCGTCGCTTTCTATTGTAATAGCACTCGTCTTATTACATATTCTTAACGTAACCAGTATTAATAGATGTCGACGTGTCGGAGCTTTATAATTAGCTTTACCGTGTCTTCTATAATTAGTTAGAGTGTCTAGACGTTGTCACAGTTAATAATTAAGGGCTCGTTCAGCCTTATTGCTTTAAATAACCTACTAATAAAGATAGCTTCCTTTACTGTCTGTAATAGGGCTAACAACTTAGCTTCTGTGCTTAACGTCGTCACCATATCCTACTTATTTACTCTCTAGGCGATCGGTCCCCTAAATAGCTTTATAATATATCCTTGCGAGCTCTTTCTATCAACGGAGTTATCTGTAAATAATACATCGCTAGCACAGATAAATGATTGCGCTTTACCTCTACCGTCTCTTCCGTCGTCTCGTCCTTTGTCGCTTATTCCTTTATCTCTCCCTTTCCCGTTTATTCCTTCCTTATCTCCTCCATAGTAGATTGCTCTACTCCTCATACTATATAGGTACTTAAATACTCTAACATAGCATTATAAAAGCTGCTTCTCTTAGTAGGGATATAAGACGGACTAGTAGGTCTATATTAGGGGACAGAAGCATTAGATGGATTAATCGGTAATTAGTAGGGAGCAGTTCCAATTCTACCATAGGAGTGTCCAAAAGACGCCCTATTAAGATTTATCTTATACTAGTTAGCTATCTTCTTAATATAGGCTTCCTGCGATAGCTATAGAAGCCTCTAGCTATAATCGCGTAGTATATAGATTCCTAGGAACCATTTTAGCTCTCCAAGGGTACTTATCTAGTATTTCTTACTTAGCTCCTTAATTGCTTCTTAAGCTTTCTTTAAGGTTAGTCTAGTTAATATAGAGGTCAAAACAGGGTTTATTAATATTCCGTTCTGAGAACCTTCGTAAGACCTAACGCTTAATTTTAGCGAGGCTGCAGTGTTGACATTCCGTTATTTTAGGGCATTAAAGCTTAACTCCTAGGGCGCTGATACCTAAATAATAAAGGCTTATAGGTCCTGGATGACCTAGACGTAGATGCCCTAGTTATACATTACCTTTCGCATCCAGACGAATGTCTCTTAACGATGCTCTAAGCTTCCGTTAGCGGCGTAGTAGTCGGCTTATATTAAACGCTAATAGACTTCCTAGTCGGACAAATTTAATAGTCTATTATCCATGACATTCGTGTTAAAGTCCGTATAGAAGGCAACGTCTTTAAGACGTAGGACTCCCTTACTCTTATCTTGTCATTATTAAGCTTTATCTTCTTATTTAAGTCTAATTTTAGCAACTAGATCAGCAAGATCCTTATTCTGTTCTACCTTCCTTAGTGCCTTTTTAATACAATTATCTCTAATCGTAACTCCTGCAGGTCTCTTATCTTTAAATAAAAACCAATAGTCCTAAAGTAAATATCCTCATCTTTTGCACGCTAAGCACTTGGGTGTTGGCTTCTTTTAGGACGTCTCCTTAACTAGTAACCCGGCTCTCTTTAAGCAGCTAGTGCGTGCTAAGGTATTTCCTCTCTATAAACCTTTAGTAGTATTAAAGTAATCCTTAATAGCTTGCTCTGCGAAGTCTGTGTTAAAGGTACTCCCTTTTATAGTAGCATTAGCTTTCTCTAAGGGTCTTCTAAGTCCTTCTTGCAGCTCCTTTACTACTCTACAGTATTTAGAAGATCTTAACTTCTACGGGTTATTTAACTTAGTAGTATACTTTATATAGTAGGCGTCGCTAAAAGGTTAAATAACTTCTACCAAATCTTAAAGCCAGATTCCATTAGACATTTAGGGTATCTTATACTTCTCTCCTAGTACTATTACGTGTTCCCATTAATCTAGCCACTAATTTAATTTTAATAAGTGTATAAACCCTTTAAGGGCTTCCGTGTACTAGTGTTGTACCTTCTTCCTAACGAATAACAAGGTAGGTTCTGTGTTCTCCTTTAACCAAAATAGCCATTCTTTAACGGTTAAGGAAGGGTTAAGTAGTAGCTTCTTCTAAATTAATACTATGGATATAATCTAGGTGCGGATCTGTCGAAGATAATCTTCCTATCTTAGGAAATACTTTATATCCTAGTTGTAGTATTATCTGCTATTCTTATACGCTCTCTGTTAATTCGTCAAGAGCTATATATATAAGGTTACATTCTTATTAAAATCTGTGACCTTTAGATAAGGTGGTTTTTTAAGTAGACCTTCTTAAGGTGCTTCTATAGCTAGGTTAACATAGGCCCAAATTTACTAATCCACAAGGGCTTAGAGTTACTATAGCCATTATTCCTAGTCTTCTGGCTTATTAAGGATAATCGTGGTTAATAAACTTAATGTCGGTGGAGTTATTTTACTAATAGGCAGATAGGAATTAAGATAGAATTCGTCGTCAGGATCGTCCTATTACAATTAAGGTAGAATCTCATAGAATCTCGTCGTTAGGATTGTCCTATAACGGTTAAGGTGGACTATCGTAAAATCTCGTCATTAGGATCGTCCTTATTGTTAAGATCGTCCTTTAACAATTAAGGTGGAATCTTATGGAATCTTATGGAATTTCATGGAATCTTGTCCTGTAATAATTAAGGTAGGATTTCAATTAGGGTCGTCTTATAACAATAAGGTGTCAGAGTCTAACAATAAGGTAGAATTTCTTTAAATAATTAAGTAATAGCTGAATAGCTTCTTATGTCGGCGGACCAGGCTTATAACTGTTAGATAACTTATATAGAGCTATTTATTAATAAAATAGGTTGATTGATTAATAATCTTAATTATATCTTAATCGTTGCTTGACCTAGGGCCCCTAGGCTTAGACGAAGATATTTACAATGCACGTGACCCGTGCACGTGACTCGTGCACGTCCTACGCCTCCGAGAATACAGATTATCTGACAGTTATAAGCCTGGTCCGCCGACATAAGAAGCTATTTAGCTATTACTTAATCATTTAAAGAAATTCTACCTTATTGTTAAACTCTGATACCTTATCGTTATAGGACGCAGACTCTGATAGAAATCCTACCTTAATTATTACAGGACGAGATTTAACGAGATTTAACGAGATTCGACGAGATTCTATAAGATTCTACGAGATTCTATAAGATTCTACCTTAATCGTTAAAGGACGATTCTAACGACAAGGACGATCCTAATGACGAATTCCATCTCAATTCCTATCTGCCTATTAGTTAAATGACTCTACCGATATCAAGTTTGTTTACTATAATTATCCTTAATAAGTGTCACGGGACGGGGGCAGTGGCTATAAAGCGTATGTATTCGAGGAGTCTATAAGACGTTGCGCGATCGATCGTAAGGGTCGAGGGCGTAAGGAGGTGATATACCTACGCGTAGCTGATATAAGCTGTACGCGAGGTGTATGTAAGAGCACGGGGCTCTCCTATAGAGGCCCCTGCGGTGGGGTTTTATAATACTACCCCCCCTCTTATAGAGGCGGAGCTCCGGCGACGCTGTGGTTACTATATATATATAGAAGGGACACTTAAGGTATAGAAAAGAAGAAAAGGGGGGTATTACTAAAGGCTTAAAACAACGTTATATAATAGGGCTTGGTATCTAAAAATCCAACTAATTAGATAAATTTAACCGCCGGTTAAAGTTCCTAGATATCTTAACAATATTCCAGTTACGTAATTAGACTTTGCCGCAATCTAACGGCAATTTAATGGTAATTTACCCTTACGTGGCAATATATAACGGTTTAACTCTATAAGGGCTCCTATAGAGGATTAGGTATAAAGTCTTTACTTAGGCCTAGTTTCTATAGGTTCGCGTAATAAAAGTTGCTAATTAGATCCTTTGCATTTTTAAAGTCTTCCTATAGTTGCCATTCTGGCTAATTTATGTTA
>Ga0307515_10020476_pt1 | contig 11797 bp, 9 predicted proteins | sample 17_EM_MG_FD_194513 | JGI IMG/M metagenome (GOLD analysis project Ga0307515, IMG submission 194513) | Populus trichocarpa ectomycorrhiza microbial communities from riparian zone in the Pacific Northwest, United States - 17_EM | ecosystem: Host-associated > Plants > Roots > Unclassified | place...
GGACGAGAGTTGCAACCAACATCAATAGCATAAAATGATCAAGTAATTAGTTTGTTCAATCATGGGGTCTTTATGATTTTTCCTTTACCAAATTATTATCAACAAATAAATTCATAAAGAAATGAGCCTATGGACATAGATACATAATAATAATAATAATAATAATAATAATAATGAAACACATAGCCTTTTCTTGATTTTCTCATGAAAAAGAAAATATAAATTTATATGGTAAGAGTTTAACATTTTATATCATTCCACTAAAAAAGAATTAATTATTTTCATGCGTGTAAAAATAGAAGCTGCCATTTATCATTTGGATCACACCCACATTAATGCAATATAATAATGCCTTCCAAAATGCTAAATGCATTTGGATCACACCCACATTAATGCACACCGAAATTTCAAACCCCTTGCTCCCTCAAATTTTGATTAACTTCGAGGAAAAAAAACTTTGATTTAAAAACAAACTGGAGATACATTAATTTGATACATGTGAACGTTTTTTATTTATTTAATAATTAGATGATGGTTTTTACCTTGCAATCATCAAAATTATCCATTATATCTGATCTCATCAGACAATTTAATTTAGGATTTGAAAGACTTATTTTTATCCCCGGAGACCCATTTAATTTTTAAAAAATAATATTTTTTTTTAATTTTAATATTTTTTATTAACTCGAGTTAATCATCATGATTTGTAATCTAAACTTTGCATAAGTACGCCTCTTGAATAGAGATGATTATTTTCAGTTCGGTTTGATTTTTATCAAAAAAGTAACTAAAACCGGTTTTTTTTTTAAAAAGCCGAAACCAAATCGAAACCGGTTCAAACCGACCAGTTTCAGTTCGGTTATTTTGGGAAAAAAACCGGTTCAAACCGCTGTCTCGGTTTTTTCCGGTTTGGCTTTTTCGGTTTCAGACTTATAAAACCAAAACCGAACCGAACCGCTCGATTTTTTTAAAATTCTAATCGGTTTAATCAGTTTTTTTTCACGATTCGGTTTTTTCAGTTATTTTTTTTTATTTTCTCAGTTTAATCGTTTTTTCAATTTTTTTCTCACCACTACTCCTGAATCATGGATTACCTGCTTATTTTGATAAAAGCATGCTATCTGAATTATAATTCGACTACTTAAAAAAAAACATCATGGATTTCTGATGATCTGGCATTGAAGGTAAATCTGATGGGGAATATAATCACTCACTGACTAGATCAGTGCTATTCTTGGTGAGCAACTTGATCTATAGTATTTGCAATTTTACTTCTAAATTGCCGGATTAAAACCTTGAAAGAGTGGAATCTAAAATAGAGAGAGCTCGATGCCCACGAGGTCGCTCATGAAAAAAATAAAATAAAAATGGAGCAGGTCCAAATATTGGAAAAGGGAAATAACATAACCCAGGAAAATCCCTCCAGCAAGAAAATAATCGTGGAAGGATCACAATTTATGTATTTGCTTCCACTATGCACAAAATCTCTGCATTCCTTTTATCAATCCCCTAATATCACGCTCTTTATATGGAAACCCTCTATACTTCGCTTCAGTTTTAGGCTTAATTAGCTCCTTGATCTTTTATTAAACAAACTAGTAGTATCAACGAAAGCCAAAAACTATTTAAGTTTCCTAGAAACTGCATACCCTGAACACGGTTTACTTCATAGCCTGATAATTTACGCCAAATAACAGAAAATAAATTGTGGGTTTATCACAATTTTGCTAGTTTTGTGGTTTTTAGACAGCATTAATTAGTGTTTCGTGGTTTAAAAGTTGTTTTAAGAGTAGAACAATCACCATGTCAAGGTGTATACGGTTCCCTCCACCAGGGTACGTGTGGAACGGAGTGAAAGGGGAAGCCTTGATAGAGTTGATTAAGGTTAGTTATTGATTCTTAACTTTAGTTGATTCTTGATTTGTTTAGTTACAAGCCAGACCTTGAATCTTGATGGGTTCTTGTTATCATCATATATTAGGTATGGCGTAATTTTGACTTGCAATTTTGTGACAACGTTACTTGTATAGGAAGAATAAGTGGGGGTTTTAAGAGATTAGAGAGGGAGACAGCATAGTTGTGATTTCGTTCTTGATAGCTTGGCTTCAGGTTTTTTGGACCCAAATTAAGTTGATGTTGATTGTTTGGCGGTTCAGGGAATTGATAAAAGATAAACTTTTTAATTACATGTTCTTATTTTCATTAGTTCAACTCGAAAGAACTCATACATTTCAACTATCTTCAGTTTTGAGTTTTTCTTGCTTGTTCAAATCCACAAGCTGTTGGAGTACTTTGAATAATATGAAACTATGCATTAGAGTTGCTCGAAAGAACTCGTACATTTCAACTATCTTCAATTTTGAGTTTTTCTTGCTTGTTCAAATCCACAAGCTGTTGGAGTACTTAGAATAATATGAAACTATGCATTAGAGTTGAATAAACTTGATTCTGAAAATTTTCAGAAAAGTAAGCTGAAATTATTGTGCTTGTATAGAAACTCAGGCTTTTTAATTCTTAATTTCCTCTGCATTTGCTTGATATTGCTTCCGAGTTATGTCATCTTCGTGTAAGTCAGTTTCTCAAGTTTAGTATTGGCCTTCTCCATTTTAAAGGTCAGGAGAGAAAAGGCCGAGGTTGAGAAGCGAAGGAAGAAAGAGGAGAAGAAGAAAGAGAAGAGGAGAAGAAGAAAGAGAAGAGGAGGCAAAAAATCGAAGAAGGATTGGAGGGGGGACAGATTAAGAAGAAAAGGTATAATCCTCACAGAAGGCAGGTGCAACACCGGAGAGAGGATGGCGATGTAAGCAGCTACTATCTAGCGAAGAATGAACATGAATTTCGAAGAACAGAGAGAACTAGTCTTGCCGAAGAGCTCAAGCAGCCTTCAATATCAGACAGCTTATATGACTCTTTTGGCACCAGCCAGAGTGCCGAGAGGAAGGGGACTGAAAGGTGCCAAAGTCATGGTGAGTGCATTTCTATTTGCTACTCTTTCTGGATGTTTATATGTTTGTTCCTGATACGTGCCTTTTGTGTTTGTTAAAACAGGAAGCGTTTTTTGGATTGATATCCAATTGCAAGGGCATGAAGATCAAGATCTGGTGTTTGGTAAACCAGTGTGCTCTATTACAGCAATGGATTTTCTTGTCCAAGAGAAATCTGAATTGCCCAAAAGCTGCTCCGAAGAGGAGTTCTTTTCTACCTGCAGTGAGTCCACAACCACTGCCTTTGAATCGGATAGACCTGGTGTTGAGTTGTGCCATTCATGTTCTCAAACTGAGCTCGTAAGAGATAGGAAGGCTGCGTCGGCTCTTATATCCCAATACTCTGGAAGTGGCTTGCAGCATACAGAATTAAACTTTTGGGAGCTAGATGTAAACTGGATTCCCCTTCCCATGAAGAGCGGGAACCCGGAATTTGATAATCTAGTTTGGCTCTACGAGAGGAAGCCCGAGAGACTGCCTAGAAGTGATTACACTAAAATCTATAGAGCTAGCAATGATAGATTGTCTCACCCGATTTCTTCTCTATACCCAACAGCTCAGTATTTGGCCCAAGCTGAGATATATGCCTTGCCATTTACAATACCATTCTAAAACTGTCACCTGAATCTGTGCATCTTTATCGTCTGTGTAAATAAATTTGTGTTTGTAAGCCTCTAGTATTTCTATACCCAGCTTTCCTATGATCAAAATGTGATTATCAGCTTTTCTATTCGCTAATGTTTTCAGTAGGATCTAAATTACAGTGACAATTCATCATAACACAAGCCTCTGTATGCTGAAGCCGTTTTCTGTTACTTTGTTTCTTTCCTTTTTTTTGTGGAGAATCTAGATAGTCAAGCTATCACGAATTGTTGTTGCGTTGTTCATTTTTCTGCAGATTTTGATTCAGATAGAGCAAATGCCCTTGTCTGTTAGAAAAATTGCATTCTCCGTGTTTCTTCTGTAGTCTCAAAGATTCAAAAAACAAGCTCTTGATAGGCTTGAACCTTAATCCTCTCTCATTATCACTTTAAACAAGAATTTTACAAGTCTACATCTTCAAAACACCTCGCTGCAGGGCGTAAACCTTTTTTTTTCCCCCTTAACTGTACAGGCACAAGGTTACAAACTATTTGTACAGAATTATGTGATAACCTAGGCTCTGAAACAGGTAGTCAAGAATATTGAATAGAGTGCAAAGTAAACTAATTGAAGCTTGATGATCGGCTCCACCTATCTTTAAAATACTCCTCAATAGAAAGATTATTTCCATGCTCCCAACTACTAAATGATGTGGAATCATAATCAACATCAAGCAATGCAAGACTTAAATGTGACTCTGCACTAGAGTTTGGATAAACTTCATCATCATTATCCTGGTTTTCTGGATCCTGAAGATCCTTATTTTGAGGGTTCACCCACTTTTCCGGTTCTTTATCTCCTCTTAGGAGCTTCAGTATCTGAAAGAAAAAAAAAAGGTTAAGAAAATCTACCATGACAACCAAATTAAATTTCCTGAGAATCCAGCCGCAGGTTTAAATTAGTACCTCACTCATTTTAGGACGTAGTCTAGCTGCTCGTGTAATGCAGTGTGTTGCTGCAAGAACCATTCGTTGCATTTGAACCTCATCAAAGTTTCCATTCAAGTTTGGATCCACTAAGCCTATTGCATTCCCACTCTCTATTATTGGTTTTGCCTGAAACTCACAGAATTTACTGTTATTGATGCTTGTGATTAATAGAGATATAGTATTTTGTAGTTGTGGTGACCTGAGAAACTCTTACCCACAAGACCAAACTCTCTTGGCTCTTGGTGTTCTCGGAACTAATTGGTTTTCTTCCTGATAGCAATTCAAGTAGAACTACACCAAAAGCATAGACATCAATTTTGTCGCTGACTTTCCCATACATGAAATATTCAGGAGCAAGATATCCAAATGTTCCAACAACATCGCCTAGAGTCACAAACGATGTAGTTGCCGGTCCCCATATTGCCAGCCCGAAATCGGACAACTGTCGAGTAGAATAAAACAAGTCATGCCATAATTTTGTGATAATTTTCATTTGTGGCTACCGATAATCTGCACGAGTCTCAGCAGAATACCTGTGGTTCAAATCCATCTGAGAGAAGAATGTTTGAAGACTTGACATCTCTATGAATAACAGGCCGAGAACATTCGTTGTGCAGGTAGTATAGGGCTTCTGCAATTTTAACAGCTATATCGAACCTCAGTTCCCATGACAATGGAGATTTGTCTTTGCTCTTTCCTACACATAGTTTCACATCAGAATTGTTTCTGTCAAGATTCACTAGTGAAGAAAAACATGCGCAGGTCGGTAAAGACTTACCATGTAAGTTTTCCTCTAAGCTTCCTTTAGATAAAAAATCATAGACGTAAATGAGATCAGCATCTTTGATGCAGACATCAACAAGAGGTGTGATGTGCTTGTGGTTCAATGAGGAGATGATTTCAACTTCAAGAGCAAGATCTTTCATTGCTTTCTGGGATGATTTCTGAACCTTCACTGCCACTGGCTTGCCATCTGGAAGAATCCCCTTGTACACACTGCTACATCCCCCTTTCCCAATCAAATTTTCTGTCAGAAAGATCAGAAATTTTTTGTCAGGCAAGAGAGGAAATTCAATTAGTCTAATCTCATGTGATTGATTCAGGGTAAAAACCTGAGTGAAAATTCGAAGTTGCGCCTTTCAGAACCTTGTTGCATATGCCTGACAGAAAACTAGGTGAGCTTACTTTCAGCAGAATATCCGAGCCATTTTCTAGTTCACCTGATGCAGAAGATCTACTCCTATTGCTATCTTCCAAGATGTTACTTATCTCTCTTTCTTCTGCTGTTGAAACGCGAGGATCTTGTTGAGAGGAGCGATCCGGTAAGCTCATTGCCCACTGTACTACAGACAGTTTCCTGGAATGCAAGTTCAGTGGAATGGCTGAACTTGCTCTTCGGAGGAGGGGCCAACCAGGTCTCTGATCCAAAAAATCACCAGAAAAAAGAGAATTTGATCTCTTCTTACGTGCATTTACAGTGCTGCAAACTTCATCCTTTATTTCTCCAATCTCATCTCTTGATAGCAGTTCAAAACTAGATATTTCAGTATATGCTTCAGAATCTCCGAATTCAGATTGGATTTCTCTAAAACTTAAATTTTCATTTATATTAAAACTTGGTTTTGGATCTCCACCGAGGCCTGACATAATCGAAAGCAACATCAATTATTATCTTCTCAGGATCTGCTAAATGGATTTTTATTTTAGGACACAAGTACCAAACCTGGTAGTTGATTGTTGTTGCACCTTCTAAACACAATTTTTCCATTGTGGATGGCCATAATATCTGTGGTTGGACGCAGTCGCTTGGCGCAATACTTAGCAGTAGAAGCCCAGACCCTGAAAATGAAATCTATCTAGGCTAATTAGAAAAGAAGCATTAAACCATGATTGATGCAGAACTTGCGTTTCTACCTGCCCCTACCTTAGAGCTGCCTGGCTACTGATCCCCACAATTACGGCTACAGCAGCATAGTTCTTTGCCTCTCTAACCAGAGTCCTTCTAACCGAAATCCCTTTGGCTATCTGACCAGAGAGGCCTACCTAAAGCCAAAGCAAAAAAAATCATTGTCATCTGCAACTTTTACTTTCCCACCGGAGGGCCAGGAAAAAGTGCTACAAGGTTTTTGATTACGGACCTTCTTCATGGAACATAGACCATCATAGACTTCTAAATAACTATCCAACAAAGGCTTGTCTCTCAAAGCATGGCCTGCATCAACAGCTCATGTTTCATCAAAATCATGCAAAACTTTTTAAAAAAAATAGAAGAAAAACACCACTGAACTGTTGAAAGCATTACCAGAACTTCCACAAACATGAACAGCAACAACACAATCACCAGGTTCAGCAACCTTTGCAATAGCCCAGCTAAGTAGTTCTCTGCTATGACTATCTATTCTTATCCCAACTAACACATTCCTCCTTTCAGTAGCCTTAGCTTCCAGCTCCTCAACTGTCATTTTTTCTTTTATTCTTGATAACTTACTTCCACAACATCAAAGCATCCATGTATATTCTCTTCCTCCTAGAATTCCCAGAAACTCTGCAAATTTATTCTCTTTAACACCCTTTCCACCCCTTGAAACAAGCGTTTCAGTCTCTGCAACACAAAAGAATTTACATGGTCATGCCCCACCACCATATTAGGCACTCACAGCTACCACATGAGAAATATAAATACAACCCATTAATAGATTCCCCATGAATAATCCAAACTCAGGAAAAAAAAAAAAGAAACCCTTTCTCATTACATTAATCCACATGCTAGCTCGCCATGAGATAAAACTATAAACATAAATACCCCAACAAGATCTTGAAAATACATATAAAAACAAAAGGTGAATCATACATAAGATAAACAAAACAAGACAACAAAAAAGATATGTACCTAAATATTTTTGTACCCATTTATTATTTTTGAAATTGCCGCCAAAAATCACCACCCACTTAACTGATGAAACTTAAGAGATTATAATTTTTTTTTAATAAACTAAACATGAGTGCTTCGGTGAAGATCAGTTAAACAAATGGGCTAATCTGAAAAAGAACAGTAAAAGCCAGTAAAGAACAAAAATGTAAACAGGTCAAATCTGGAGAAGAAAGTGTTGGCAAGTAAAGGGAAAAGTGGTCAAGAAAATTTATGTGCGCTGAAAAGAGAATTAAGAAAAATTATGGGAAGTGGTGTTATTTAAAAAAAAAACAAAAACAAAAACAAACAATAAATTATTTATATATTCTTTATTACTAATAATTTTAATTTTAGGTCGTTGGGAAACTGGCAAATTTCGCGGGAAACGCATGACAAGGGGCTTGTTGAGGCTTAACCATCGGCTGTCTCGGGTTGCAAGGTAATCTAACCACATGCTTGAGTTATCTTAGGACCTTTTTTTTTATTATTTTTTCTTCCATGCACATGAAATTTCTCATCTTTTTCCAAAACTTAAGATCTAGAATTATTTTATTTTCCAAAGAGTGGGATAAATCTCTTTGTTTTGGAATGGAGAATTTTTTTATTAATTATAATATTTTCTCAAAGCATTGACGACCATGCAAAGTGGAGAAATGCTACTTGCCATTTAAGTTAGGGACTTTTATTCATCATTAAAAAAATCTTGTGAGGTTTGGTGGTGAGTAGAATTATCATTAATTCATGAAAGGTCTATTTTCATGTTTGGAAATTGGAATCATGTTTGTCTTGAAAAAATATTAAATTAATATTTTTTTATATAGTTTTAATGTTTGAAAAAAAATAATTTAATTTATTTTTAAAAGAATTGAAAAGCACTGCATCACAATAGTAACAACACACAAAGATTAAAAAAATAGCTCAAGGGTCAATTTTATTATTATTTTATTTTCAAAATAATGGATCTGGTCTCCAATCAACAACCATTGTGGTTGATATTAATTCACAAAACAAACATGGTTGCTTGAGGAGATTGTCAAAGCATCTATTCTAGGTAAGGGGGATCACACCTAAATTAGTTTGGTCATCATATATATTATTAACAACGTGGTCCATTTACAATATCAACTATATTATCAACGGAATGAATGGTTTAAAGTCTGTTTAAGAGTGTGATAATGGTTAATTTTCATACCGAAATATATTAAAATAATATATTTTTTATTTTTTAAAAATTATTTTTGAGATTAGCGCATCAAAACGATGCAAAACAAAAAAAAAATTAATTTTTAGAAAAATAAATTTGATTTTTTTGAAAACATTATCAACTTGGTAAATCTTGTTCGGATATCTAAGTCTTGACTTTGGTATCATCTATATTTGTATGCTATAAAACTATATTTATGAGAGGTGAAGATTATCACTGCTGCATGCATGGTATAGGATGACTTTTTTGGTGGGTCGTTTTTTAGGGATAATTTTTTAATGTTACAAGACACGGTCCGGTCATCGACTAATTAAAAAAATAATCAAAGTTTAAGTTGATCTAAATCAACTCATCCATCAATAACTCGAGTCTTACACTGAATTTAGTCATGTACAAATCTTATATCTATACAAATATTTCATGAAAAAGTCCGTCTTTTGTTTTTGAGAACCCATGTTTCTATTTTAGTCATGTGTTAATGCGTATATGAACGCTATTTCCAAGAACATAAACATGCCCAGCATAGACAATATGATGTAACAACTAATTAAAGCTAGCTAGTGCATTAATTCCTTGGACTGGCTCTCCTTTTGATCTCACTAAATCTTGTCCATAGATCGTTCTAAAAAGAGCCGCAGACTCATCTTTGTCAAGCCAAAAGGAAGGGATAAAGTTTGGCGTGAGTAATGAGGCAGCAAGTGAGATCATTCGATCTTGAGGATTATTAGTTACTACTTTACTGTATAGTTTATAGTCATCTAACTTTCTAACTACGACAAAAACGGTGACTTTGAAGTTTGATCATTGACCCAAGAGATTGAGTAATATTCAAATCTTCAAAGTCTTGTAAGCTTAATTAGCTCATGGTTTTGGTCTTGTACTAGTTTAGAGACTATTAGTGTTTTATACGCTAAATATTAGTGTTTTATACGCTAAATATATTTATATTTAGCTTAACGACAGACAATAGATTAAAAGAAGCATTGTTATATACGTGCGTCAAAGGTTGATTGAATTTTAGACTACACTGAAATAATTCTCCAATCTCATGATCGTCCTCTCTCAACTGCTAGCCAGAGATGCAGTATAAACTTCAGTTTTTTTTCACGATAAACAGGCATGTGTATAAGATACTGTTGTCCCGCAGTTGGCCAGGGAAGTGACGAAGAAAAACAACCTGGGATGGTTAAACAACTTAAGAAAAATGACCATCGACTAAGAATCTGAAGAGGGTTAAAGAACACTACCAAAGATGGTCCCAAGTTTTGAAAGTTCAGTGCTGATGACAACTTGGCGTAAGTTATTTTGGCAGCCATGGTTTTTTGAGGAGTGGTTGGGCTTAATTCCCCAGTGCTCATCCTAAGGCACAGTATGCCATTTTGGCTGGTCAAGTGTCTTCTTTGTCATATGTGTATGCACAACAGCAAATCTACAGACGAATCAACGTCAATGGCCACTTGTAATTTCCTCTGCCAGTCAATTCTTCATTGCATCCAAGGGAGACGCAACACAAATGTTGGCAACTCTACTTGTATACTATTCTTTGACTAGCCAACTAACAATTATACCATTCGTTGATCAGAAGGAAAAAAAAAAAAAACTCTCTCATCCCATTTTGAACCTTCACAGATCACAACAACATTAAGGCAACAAGTAAAGAATTAATTGAAGGAAATAGATGTAAAAAAAAAAAAAACTAATGGGATCATAATGTTGATTTCTTTGGGAAAATGGTAATAAATAAATAAAATCTCAAGGACATTGGGTCTTTTTGTTGCATTCTAACATGTGTAGGGTTCGACTGGTGCTGGTTTGGAGCCATGTGAAGAAACCATTTGTTAGCAGAAGATCAATGAGGTGATCGAGTGTGTGGCTGGCTGGCCTACGTTCTTCTTTTTCCAAAAGAAGTGTTTATCATACACACACCATCATCAACTTTTTTGTAATTATGTACATGTTTTCATTTAGAAAGAAGGAACCAAACGCACTTGAGTGCTATTTTATTAAATTATTTGTTCATCATGGAAGCCTTTAAAGCTGCTCCTAATAAAGAAATGCTCTAGAAACCACGGGAAAATAGTGTTCCCCACACGACTATTCATTAACAAATAAATCACTATGTCACCACAGTGATTTAATTTTTTTTTTATCCTTATAGGTCAAAATTAATGATTAATTAAAAAAATATTTATTAAGAAAATGTAAGATTCAAATATAGAGAAATAAATGAAAAAAATAGTTTTTTTAAAAAAATTTGAGACTAAGAGTGTATTTTTATCCTTTAACTTTTTAAATTATAAACTTTTGGTCTTTAAAAATTTATGAAATTCAATTTTAATCTAAAATTTTATTTTCATTACTTTTTGATTCTTGGTATAAGAGATGAGAGAAAAAGTGATAAGATTTTGATGATAAAAAAAAAAATCTTGGTTGAAATCGATTCCAGCCACGAAAACAAGTGGTTTTTTGTGTCAATGAGTTTTTTTTATGAGAAAAATTTATACAAAGTGTTCCCCCCACCTCTTTAAACTTGCATAAGATGGTAGATGAGAATTTGAAAAGAATTTCTACAGCCAATTTTTGGGTTGTTAGAGGTCATGAATTAGAATATATTCAAGGTATTTTTTTTTTTAAGTCGAAATATGATTGAGAAAGAGCTTCTCTTGGTCTGAAATAGACCAACCCGATTTTTTATTGTCAAAATTTAAGCAGTACAAGTAAGGCCCCTTAAGAAAATTTTAAAAAATAAAAATAAGGTCCAGACACATGGGCTACTCTAGGCCCGTGGGCTCGATTCTTTTTCTGGAGGCCTAGGAACTTTAGGCCTTCCTTAGCCTAGAAAGTCTGAGCTTTTTTTTCTTTTTTTTTTCTTTTGTTTTTACCGATTATAGTTGCTTTCATCATTTAATAATTTGTTGATTATTAATTGAACAGTGTAATTTGTTTTGATTTAATTTTTTTTCAATTTTTTTTTGATACTTTGTTGATTCTTGATTTCATAGGTTTTTATTTTAGATTAAAAAAATATAAAAAAAAATTGCTAAACTCGATTGAATCTGTGATGCGGGTCACATATTTAATTGATTAACTTTAATCAGGTATGAATTGAGTATGATACTTTATTTGTTGC
>Ga0307515_10020477_pt1 | contig 11797 bp, 12 predicted proteins | sample 17_EM_MG_FD_194513 | JGI IMG/M metagenome (GOLD analysis project Ga0307515, IMG submission 194513) | Populus trichocarpa ectomycorrhiza microbial communities from riparian zone in the Pacific Northwest, United States - 17_EM | ecosystem: Host-associated > Plants > Roots > Unclassified | place...
CCCGTGAGAGCAGATCGTTGGTGATTTCTGAGTCCCTAGGGGCTGTTTGGGCTGTCGAATCCATGCGTCACCCGTGACAGCACTTCCTTGATGTTTTATGAGTCCCTATGGGTTGTTTGGGCTGTCGAAATCATGCTTCACCCGTGACAGCAGTTCGTTAGTGATTTTTGAGTCCCTACGGCTGTCTGGGCTGTCGAACCCATGTGTCACCCGTGCCAGCAGTTCGTTGATGATTTCAAAGTCCCTACGGGCAGTTTGGGCTGTCGAATCCTTGCCTCACCCGTGAGAGCAGTTCGTTAATGATTTCTGAGTCCATAGGGCTGTTTGGGCTGTCGAATCTAATGGTCACCCGTGACACCAGTTCGTTGCTGATTTCTGAGTCGCTACGGGCAGTTTGGGCTGTCGAATTCATGCGTCACCCGTGACAGCAGTTCGTTGCTGATTTCTGAGTCCCTATGGGATGTTTGGGCTGTCGAATCCATAAGTCACATGTGCAGCAGTTTGTTGATGATTTCTGAGTCCCTAGAGGCTGTTTGGGCTGTCGAATCCATGTGTCACCCGTGACAGCACTTCGTTTATGTTTTATGGGTCCCTATGGGCTGTTTGGGCTGTCGAACCCATGCGTCACCCGTGACAGCACTTCGTTGATGGTTTTTGCGTCCCTATGGGTTGTTTGGGCTGTCGAAATCATGTTCACCCGTGACAGCAGTTCGTTCGTGTTTTATGAGTCCCTAGGGGCTGTTTGGGCTGTCGAATCCATGCGTCACCCGTGACAACAGTTCGTTAGTGTTTTCTGAGTTCCTAGGGGCTGTTTGGGCTGTTGAATCCATGCGTCATCCGTGACATCTGTTCGTTGATTATTTCTGAGTCCCTATGGGCTATTTGGGCTGTCGAACCCATGCGTCACCCGTGACAGCTCTTCGTTTATGTTTTATGAGTCCCTAGTGGCTGTTTGGGCTGTCGAAATCATGTTTCACCCGTAACAACAGTTCGTTAGTGTTTTATGAGTCCCTAGGGGCTGTTTGGGCTGTAGAATCCATGCGTCATCCGTTACAGCAGTTCGTTGATATTTTATGAGTCCCTAGGGTTGTTTGGGCTGTGGAACCCCTGCGTCACTGGTGACAGCAGATCGTTGGTGATTTATGAGTCCCTACGGGCAGTTTGGGCTGTCGCATCCATGCGTCACCCGTGACAGCTATTCGTTGATGTTTTATGAGTCCTAAGGTCCTGTTTTGGCTGTCGAATCCATGCGTCACCCGTGAGAGCAGTTCGTTGATGATTTATGAGTCCTTATGGGCTATTTGGGCTGTCGAACCCATGCGTCACCCGTGACAGCACTTCGTTCATGTTTTATGAGTCCTTAGTGGCTGTTTGGGCTGTCGAAATCATGTTTCACCCGTGACAGCAGTTCATTCGTGTTTTATGAGTCTCTAGGGGCTGTTTGGGCTGTCGAATCCATGTGTCACCCGTTACAGCAGTTCGTTGATATTTTATGAGTCCCTAGGGGATGTTTGGGCTGTCGAAGCCATGCGTCACCCGTGAGAGCAGTTCGTTAGTGTTTTATGAGTCCCTAGAGGCTGTTTGGGTTGTCAAACCCATGCGTCACTGGTGACAGCAGTTCGTTTGTGATTTCTGAGTCCCTACGGGCAGTTTGGGCTGTCGCATCCATGCGTCACCCGTGACAGCTGTTCGTTGATGTTTTATGAGTCCTAAGGGGCTGTTTTGGCTGTTGAATCCATGCGTCACCCGTGCCAGCAGTTCGTTTGCGATTTCTGAGTCCCTGGGCTGTTTGGGCTGTCGAATCCAATGGTCACCCGTGACAGCAGTTCGTTGATGATTTCTGAGTCCCTAAGGGCTGTTTGGGCTGTCGAATCCATGCGTCACATGTGACAGCTGTTCTTTGATAATTTCTGAGTCCCTACGGGTAGTTTGGGCTGTAGAATCCATACGTCACCCGTGACAGCAGTTCGTTGATATTTATGAGTCCCTAAGGGCTGTTTGGGCTGTCGAACCCATGCGTCACCCGTGACAGCACTTCGTTAATGTTTTATGAGTCCTTAGTGGCTGTTTGGGCTGTCGAAATCATGTTTCACCCGTGACAGCAGTTCATTAGTGTTTTATGAGTCTTAGGGGCTGTTTGGGCTGTCGAATCCTTGCGTCACCCGTGATAGCAGTTCATTCGTGTTTTATGAGTCCCTAGAGGCTGTTTGGGCTGTCGAACCCATGCGTCACTGGTGACAGCAGTTCGTTTGTGATTTCTGAGTCCCTACGGGCAGTTTGTGCTATCGCATCCATGCGTCACCCATGAGAGCTATTCGTTGATGTTTTATGAGTCCTAAGGGGCTGTTTTGGCTATCGAATCCATGCATCACCCGTGCCAGTAATTCGTTTGTGATTTCTGAGTCCCTAGGGCTGTTTGGGCTGTCGAATCCAATGCTCACCCGTGACAGCAGTTCATTGATGATTTCTGAGTCCCTAAGGGCAGTTTGGGTTGTCGAATCCATGTGTCACATGTGACAGCTGTTCTTTGATAATTTCTGCGTCCCTAGGGGCTGTTTGGACTGTCGAATCCATGCGTCACCCGTGACAACAGTTCGTTGATGTTTATGAGTCCCTAGGGGCTGTAGAAACAATGCGTCACCCGTGACAGCTCTTCGTTAATGTTTTATGAGTCCCTAGTGGCTGTTTGGGCTGTCGAAATCATGTTTCACCCGTGACAGCAGTTCATTAGTGTTTTATGAGTCCCTAGGGGATGTTTGGGCTGTCGAATCCATGCGTCACCCGTTACAGCAGTTCGTTGATATTTTATGAGTCCCTAGGGGCTGTTTGGGCTGTGGAACCCATGCGTCACCCGTGACAGTAGTTCGTTCGTGTTTTATGAGTTCCTATGGGCTGTTTGGGCTGTCGAACCCATGCGTCACCCGTGACAGCACTTCGTTAATGTTTTATGAGTCCTTAGTGGCTGTTTGGGCTGTCGAAATCATGTTTCACCCGTGACAGTAGTTCATTAGTGTTTTATGAGTCTTAGGGGCTGTCTGGGCTGTCGAATCCATGCGTCACCCGTTACACCAGTTCGTTGATATTTTATGAGTCCCTAGGGGCTGTTTGGGCTGTGGAACCCATGCGTCACCCATGACAGCAAATCGTTGGTGATTTATGAGTCCCTATGGGCTATTTGGGTTGTTGAACCCATGCGTCACCTGTGACACCTCTTCGTTAATGTTTTATGAGTCCCAAGTGGCTGTTTGGGCTGTCGAAATCATGTTTCACCCGTGATAGCAGTTCGTTCGTGTTTTATGAGTCCCTAGGGGATTTTTGGGCTGTCGAACCCATGCGTCACCCGTGACAACAGTTCGTTCGTGATTTCTGAGTCCCTACGGCTGTTTGGGCCGTCGAATCCATGCGTCACCCTTTCCAGCAGTTCGTTAGTGATTTCTGAGTCCATACGACCAGTTTGAGCTGTCGAATCCATGCGTTACATGTGACAGCAGTTATTTGATAATTTCTGAGTCCTTAGGGGCTGTTTGGGCTGTCAAACCCATGTGTCACCCGTGCCAGCAGTTCGGTGGTGATTTTTGAGTCCCTACGGGCAGTTTGGGCTGTCGAATCCATGTGTCACCCCTGACAGCAGTTCTTTGATAATTTATAAGTCCCTAGGGGCTGTTTGGGCTGTGGAATCCATGCGTCACCCCTGACAGTAGTTCGTTGATCATTTCTAAGTCCCTAGGGCTGTTAGGGCTGTCGAATCCATGGGTCACCTGTTACAGTAGTTCATTGATGTTTTATGAGTCCCTATGGGCTGTCGAAATCATGCTTCACCCGTTACAGCAGTTCGTTAGTGTTTTCTAAGTTCCTAGGGGCTGTGTGGGCTGTCGAATCCATGCGTCATCCGTGACAGCAGTTCGTTGATTATTTTTGAGTCCCTAAGGCTGTATGGGCTTTGGAATCCATGTGTCACCCCTGACAGCAGTTCGTTGATTATTTCTGAGTCCCTACGAGCAGTTTCGGCTGTCGAATCCATGTGTCACCCATGAGAGCGGTTTGTTAATGATTTCTGAGTCCCAATTGACTGTTTGAGCTGTCGAATCGATGCGTCACCTGTGACAGCAGTTCGTTGATGTTTTATGAGTCCCTAGGGGCTGTTGGGGATGTCAAAGCCATACGTCACTCATGACAATAGTTCATTCGTTTTTTATGAGTCCCTAGAGGCTGTTTGGGCTGTGGAACCCATGCGTCTCCCGTGACAGCAGTTCGTTGGTGATTTCTGAGTCCCTACGGCTGTTTGGGCTGTCGAAGCCATGCGTCACCCATGCCAGCAGTTCGGTGGTGATTTCTGAGTCCCTAGGGTTGTTTGGGCTGTTGAATCCAATGGTCACCCGTGACAGTAGTTCGTTGATGATTTTTGAGTCCCTACGTGCAGTTTGGGCTGTCGAATCCATGCGTCATATGTGATAGCAGTTATTTGATAATTTCTGATTCCTTAGGGGCTGTGTGGGCTGTCGAATCCATGCGTCACCCGTGACAGCAGTTCGTTGATAATTTCTGAGTCCCTAGGGCTGTTTGGGCTGTGCAATCCATGCGTCACCGCTGACAGCAGTTCTTTGATAATTCCTGAGTCCCTATGGGTTGTTTCGGCTGTGGAATCCATGCATCACCCTGACAGCAGTTCGTTGATCATTTCTCAGTCTCTAGGACTGTTAGGGTTGTCGAATCCATGGGTCACCTGTGACAGCACTTCGTTGATGTTTTATGAGTCCTTATGGGCTGTTTGGGTGTCGAAATCATGCTTCACCCGTGACAGCAGTTCGTTAGTTTTTTATGTTTCCCTATGGGCTGTGTGGGCTGTCGAACCCATGCGTCACCCGTGACAGCATTTCGTTGGTGATTTCTGAGTCCCTACGGCTGTTTGGGCTGTCGAATCCATGCGTCACATTTGACAGTAGTTATTTGATAATTTCTGAGTCCTTAGGGGCTGTTTGGACTGTCGAATCCATGCGTCACCCGTGACAGCAGTTCGTTGATAATTTCTGAGTCCCTACGGGCAGTTTTGGCTGTCGAATCCATGCGTCACATGTTACAGCAGTTCTTTGATAATTTCAGAGTCCCTAGGGGCTGTTTGGGCTGTCGAATCCATGCGTCACCTGTGACAGCAGTTCGTTGTTTATTTCTGAGTGCCTAAGGTTGTTTGGCGTGTGGAATCCAAGCGTCACCCGTGACACCAGTTCGTTGATTATTTCTGAGTCCCTAGGGGTGTTTGGGCTGTCGAATCCATGCGTCACCCGTGAGAGCAGTTCGTTGATGATTTTTGAGTCCCTATTGGCTGTTTGGGCTGTCGAATCGATGCGTCACACGTGACAGCAGTTCGTTGACAGTTTTTGAGTCCCTAGGGGCTGTTTGGGTTGTGGAACCCATGCGTCTCCCGTGACATTAGTTCGTTGGTGATTTATGAGTTCCTACGGCTGTTTGGGCTGTCGAATTCATGCGTCACCCGTGCCAGCAGTTCGTTGGTGATTTATGAGTCCCTAGGGCTGTTTGGGCTGTCGAATCTAATGGTCACCCGTGCCAGCAGTTTGTTGATGATTTCTGAGTCCCTATTGGCTGTTTGGGCTGTCGAATCGATACGTCACCCTTGACAGCAGTTCGTTGATGGTTTCTGAGTCCCTAGGGGCTGTTTGGGCTCTAGAACTCAAGTGTCTCCCGTGACAGCAGTTCGCTGGTGATTTGTGAGTTCCTACGGCTGTTTGGGCTGTCGAATCCATGGGTCACCCGTGACAGCAATTCGTTTATTATTTCTGAGTCCCTAGGGGTGTTTGGGCTGTCTTAATAATGTTTCACCCGTGACAGCAGTTTGTTCGTGTTTTATGAGTCCCTAGCGGCTGTTTGGGCTGTCGAACCCATGCGTCACCCGTGACAGCAGTTCGTTAGTGATTTCTGAGTCCCTACGGCTGTGTGGGCTGTCGAATCCATGTGTCACTCGTGCCAGCATTTCGATAGTGATTTCTGAGTCGCTACTAGCAGTTTGGGCTGTCGAATCCATGTGTCACCCATGACAGCAGTTCGTTGATTATTTCTGAGTGCCTAGGGCTGTGTGGGCTGTGGAATCCATGCGTCACCTGTTACAGTAGTTCATTGATGTTTTATGAGTCCCTATGGGCTGTCGAAATCATGCTTCACCCGTGACAGCAATTCGTTAGTGTTTTCTGAGTTCCTAGGGGCTTTTTGGGCTGTTGAATCCATTCGTCATCCGTGACATCTGTTCGTTGATTATTTCTGAGTCCATAGGGCTGTATGGGCTGTGGAATCCATGTGTCACCCCTGACAGCAGTTCGTTGATTATTTCTGAGTTCCTAGGACTGTTTGGGCTGTCGAATCCATGTGTCATTCGTGACAGCAGTTCATTGATGTTCTATGAGTCCATAGGGGCTGTTTGGGCTGTCGAATCCATGCGTCACCCGTGAGAGCAGTTCGTTAATGATTTCTGAGTCCCTATTGGCTGTTTGGGCTGTCGAATCGATGTGTCACCCGTGACCGCAGTTCGTTGATGTTTTATGAGTCCCTAGGTGCTGTTGGGGCTGTCGAAGCCATGCATCACCCGTGACTACAGTTCGTTCGTGTTTTATGAGTCCCTAGGTGCTGTTGGGCTGTCGAATCCATGCGTCACCCATGCCAGCAGTTCGTTGATGATTTCTGAGTCGCTACGGGCAGTTTGGGCTGTCGAATCCATACGTCACCCGTGACAGCAGTTCGTTGCTGATTTCTGATTCCCTATGGGACGTGTGGGCTGTTGAATCCATAAGTCACATGTGACAGCAGTTCGTTGATGATTTCTTAGTCCTACGGGCAGTTTGGGCTGTCGAATCCATGCGTAACATGTGATAGCAGTTCTTTGATCATTTCTGAGTCCCTAGGGGTTGTTTGGGCCGTCGAATCCATGCGTCACCCGTGACAGCACTTCGTTTATGTTTTATGAGTCCCTATGGGCTGTTTGGGCTGTCGAATCCATGCGTCACCCGTGACAGCAGTTCGTTAGTGTTTTCTGAGTTCCTAGGGGCTGTTTGGGCTGTTGAATCCATGCGTCATCCGTAACATCTGTTCGTTGATTATTTCTGAGTCCATAGGGCTGTATGGACTGTGGAATCCATGTGTCACCCCTGACAGCAGTTCGTTGATTATTTCTGAGTCCCTACGGCTGTTTGGGATGTCAAATCCATGTGTCACTCATGCCATCAGTTCTTTGATCATTTCTGAGTCCCTAGGGGCTGTTTGGGCTGTCGAATCCATGCGTCACCCGGGACAGCAGTTCGTTGCTGATTCCATAGTCCCTATGGGACGTTTGGGCTGTCGAATCCATAAGTCACATGTGACAGCAGTTCGTTGCTGATTTCTGAGTCCCTATGGGACGTGTGGGCTGTCAAATCCATAAGTCACATGTGACAGCAGTTCGTTGATGATTTCTGAGTCCCTAGGGGTTGTTTGGGCTGTCGAATCCATGTGTCACCCGTGACAGCACTTCGCTGATGTTTTATGAGTCCCTGTGGGCTGTTTCGGCTGTCATAATCATGTTTCACCCGTGCCAGCAGTTCGTTCGTGATTTCTGAGTCCCTACGGGCAGTTTGGGCTGTCGAATCAATGTGTCACATGTGACAGCAGTTATTTGATAATTTCTCAGTCCTTAGAGGCTGTTGGGGCTGTCGAATCCATGCGTCACCCGTGACAGCAGTTCGTTGATAATTTTTGAGTCCCCAGGGTTGTTCGGGCTGTGGAATCCATGTGTCACCCCTGACAGTAGTTCTTTGATAATTTCTGAGTGCCTAGGGGCTGTTTGGGCTGTCGAATCCATGCGTCACCCGTGACAGCAATTCGTTGATTATTTCTGAGTGCCTATGGCTGTTTGGGCCCTGGAATCCATGCGTCACCCCTGACAGCAGTTCGTTGATCATTTCTAAGTCCCTAGGGCTGTTTGCGCTGTCGAATCCATGGGTCACCCGTTACAGTAGTTCATTGATGTTTTATGAGTCCCTATGGGCTGTCGAAATCATGCTTCACCCGTGACAGCAGTTCGTTAGTGTTTTTTGAGTTCCTAGGGGCTGTTAGGGCTGTCGAATCCATGCGTCATCTGTGACAGCAGTTCGTTGCTTATTTCTGTGTTCCTAGGGCTGTTTGGGTTGTGGAATCCATGCGTCACCCGTGACAGCAGTTCGTTGATTATTTCTGATTCCCTAGGGCTGTTTGGGCTGTCGAATCCATGCGTCACCCGTGACAGCAGTTCGTTCGTGTTTTATGAGTCCCTAGGGGCTGTTTGGGGCTTTGAATCCATGCGTCATCGTGAGAGCAGTTCGTTAATGGTTTCTGAGTCTCTATTGGCTGTTTGGGCTGTCGAATCCATGCGTCACATTTCACAGTAGTTATTTGATAATTTCTGAGTCCTTAGGGGCTATTTGGACTGTCGAATCCATGTGTCACCCGTGACAGCAGTTCGTTGATAATTTCTGAGTCCCTACGGGCAGTTTTGGCTGTCGAATCCATGTGTTACATGTGACAGCAGTTCTTTGATAATTTCTGAGTCCCTAGAGGCTGTTTGGGCTGTCGAATCCATGCGTCACCTGTGACAGCACTTCGTTGATGTTTTATGAGTCCCTATAGGTTGTTTGGGTTGTCGAATCCATGCGTCACCCGTGACAGTACTTCGTTGATGTTTTATGAGCCCCTATGGGCTGTTTGGGCTGTCGAAATCATGCTTCACCCGTGACAGCGGTTCGTTAGTGTTTTATGAGTCCCTAGGGGCTGTTTAGGCTGTCGAATCCATGCGTCACCCGTGACAGCAGTTCGTAGATTATTTCTGAGTGCCTAGGGCTATTTGGGCTGTGGAATTCATGTGTCACCCCTGACAACAGTTCGTTGATCATTTCTCAGTCCCTAGGGCTATTTGGGATGTCGAATCCATGGGTCACTCGTTACAATAGTTAATTGATGTTTTATGAGTCCCTATGGGCTGTCAAAATCATGCTTCACCCGTGACAGCAATTCGTTAGTGTTTTCTGAGTTCCTAGGGGCTGTTTGGGCTGTCGAATCCAAGCGTCATTCGTGAGAGCAGTTCGTTGCTTATTTCTGTGTTCCTAGGGCTGTTTGGGCTGTGGAATCCTTGCGTCACCCCTGATAGTAGTTCGATGATGTTTTATGAGTCCCTATCGGGTGTTTGGGCTGTCGAATCCATGCATCACCCATGACAGCACTTCGTTGATGTTTTATGAGTCCCTATGGGCTGTTTGGGCTGTCGAAATCATGTTTCACCTGTGACAGCAGTTCGTTCGTGTTTTATGAGTCCCTAGGGGCTGTTTAGGCTGTGGAACCCATGCTTCTCCCGTCACAGCAGTTCTTTGGTGATTTGTGAGTTCCTATGGCAGTTTGGGCCGTCGAATCCATGCATCACCCGTGCCAGCAGTTAGTTGGTGATTTATGAGTCCATAGGGCTGTTTGGGCTGTCGAATCTAATGGTCACTCGTGATAGCAGTTCGTTGCTGATTTCTGAGTCGCTACGGGCAGTTTGGGCTGTCGAATCCATGCATCACCCGTGACAGCAGTTCGTTGATAATTTCTGAGTCCCTAGGGCTGTTTGGGTTGTGGAATCCATGCGTCACACCTGACAGCAGTTCGTTGATCATTCCTGAGTCCCTAGGGCTGTTGAATCCATGTGTCACCCGTGGCTGCAGATCCTTGATGTTTTATGAGTCCATAGGGGCTGTTTGGGGCTTTGAATCCATGCGTCACCCGTGAGAGCAGTTCGTTAATGATTTCTGAGTCCCTATTGGCTGTTTGGGCTGTTGAATCGATGTGTCACCCGTGACAACAATTCGTTCGTGTTTCATGAGTCCCTAGGGTCTGTTGGGGCTGTCGAAGCCATACGTCACCCGTGACAACAATTCGTTCGTGTTTTATGAGTCCCTAGGGGCTGTTTGGGGCTTTGAATCCATGCGTCACCGTGAGAGCAGTTCGTTAATGATTTCTGAGTCCCTATTGGCTGTTTGGGTTGTCGAATCCATGCGTCACATGTGACAGTAGTTATTTGATAATTTCTGAGTCCTTAGGGGCTGTTTGGACTGTCGAATCCATGCGTCACCCGTGACAGCAGTTCGTTGATAATTTCTGAGTCCCTACGGGCAGTTTCGGCTGTCGAATCCATGCGTCACATGTGACAGCAGTTCTTTGATAATTTCTGAGTCCCTAGGGGATGTTTGGGCTGTCGAATCCATGCGTCACCTGTGACAGCACTTCGTTGATGTTTTATGAGTCCCTATAGGTTGTTTGGGTTGTCGAATCCATGTGTCACCCGTGACAGTACTTCGTTGATGTTTTATGAGTCCCTATGGGCTGTTTGGGCTGTCGAAATCATCCTTCACCCGTGACAGCGGTTCGTTAGTGTTTTATGAGTGCCTAGGGCTGTTTGGGTTGTGGAATCCATGCGTCACCCCTGACAGCAGTTCGTTGATCATTTCTAAGTCCCTATGGCTGTTTGGGTTGTCGAATCCATGGGTCACCCGTTACAATAGTTAATTGATGTTTTATGAGTCCCTATGAGCTGTCAAAATCATGCTTCACCCGTGACAGTAGTTCGTTAGTGTTTTCAGAGTTCCTAGGGGCTGTTTGGGCTGTCGAATCCATGCGTCATTCGTGAGAGCAGTTCGTTGCTTATTTCTGTGTTCCTAGGGCTGTTTGGGCTGTGGAATCCATGCGTCACTCCTGACAGTAGTTCGATGATGTTTTATGAGTCCCTATCGGGTGTTTGGGTTGTCGTATCCATGCATCACCCATGACAGCACTTCGTTCATGTTTTCTGAGTCCCTATTGGCTGTTTGGGCTGTCGAAATCATGTTTCACCCGTGACAGCAGTTCGTTCGTGTTTTATGAGTCCCTAGGGGCTGTTTGGGTTGTGGAACCCATGCTTCTCCCGTCACAGCAGTTCGTTGGTGATTTGTGAGTTCCTATGGCTGTTTGGGCTGTGGAATCCATGCATCACCCGTGCCAGCAATTAGTTGGTGATTTATGAGTCCATAGGGCTGTTTGGGCTGTCGAATCTAATGGTCACTCGTGACAGCAGTTCGTTGCTGATTTCTGAGTCACTACGGGCAGTTTGGGCTGTCGAATCCATGCGTCACCCGTGACAGCAGTTCGTTGATAATTTCTGAGTCCCTAGGGCTGTTTGGGCTGTGGAATCCATGCGTCACCCTTGACAGCACTTCTTTGATAATTTCTGAGTCCCTAGGGGCTGTTTGGGCTGTCGAATCCATGTGTCACCCGTGACAGCAGTTCGTTGCTTATTTCTATGTTCCTAGGGCTGTTTGGGCTGTGGAATCCATGCGTCACCCCTGACAGCAGTTCGTTGATGTTTTATTCATAAAACTTATTTCTGTGTTCCTAGGGCTGTACCCCAGATCCAGCTGCAGGTACTCCTTCCACTGCAAATGATGTAACTCTAAGTGTCCCTCCTATTTCCAAGGAGAAGTATCAACATTAATATTTTCTCATTTTCAATTAATCACACACATATATACATCCTAACATAACTTGTTTTTCAGCATCTCTCTATCTATCTTATTTTATTTAATAAAATACTCAATTCCAATCAAATCCCTAGCTTAGTTCATTTCTATTACGTGCTGGTATTAACTTTTCTACACACACACACACACACCTTTATTACCATTTCTATTACAATTCATTTGACGATTAATCTTTTAACATCATTTGTTATTTCTATAACCTTCTTAATAATTCCTTAAGAATAAACCTTAGTATTTGT
>Ga0307515_10020478_pt1 | contig 11796 bp, 7 predicted proteins | sample 17_EM_MG_FD_194513 | JGI IMG/M metagenome (GOLD analysis project Ga0307515, IMG submission 194513) | Populus trichocarpa ectomycorrhiza microbial communities from riparian zone in the Pacific Northwest, United States - 17_EM | ecosystem: Host-associated > Plants > Roots > Unclassified | place...
GCCGAAAAGCTATTGCAATATTATATAGAAAAAAATAGAAAAATCTAATAATATTGAATAGAAAAAATAAATTAAGAAAAATATTCTCTTCAAATAGAAAAAAAAAAGCATCATAATTTTTTTTAAAAAAAAAGTTCATGCAGCAAAAAATATTAGAAAGTAATCCATTTTTTTATATAAAAAAAATAACTTGTCATAAAATTCACTTTAAAAGGAAACGGAGTCTAAATTCTAAATATGGAAATGCATTGTTTATTTTCAACAAAAATGTATCCGAAATTATATTTGATGAACAGACTAATAAAATTACATGGCGAATACTATACATCAAGAAATGACCTTCGATTTCTATTTCAAGAGTAGTATTCAAAATAGCCAAGAAAAATCACGTGTGTTATTTATGGGTGTGAAAGATACTAAATAAATAAATAGGAGGAGAAAAAAATGAGCGGACGAAAAAAAGTAGGATATAAAAAATAAGAGAGCGTGTGGAGGGGAGGGGGCCCACACTTTGAATAGGAAGGAGAGTGCGCTCCAGCTGCAAGGGCGGACTTGAAATCAAATTTCAAATTTACTCTTTTTTTTTTTTTCAATTTTCTTATATATATTAAAAAATTTATTGCAGTGTTAATTCACCTATTTTTTAAAAAAATTATATGCTAATTACTCCATTTATCTCTCTACTTGTGTTTGTCTTTGATATATTTTAAGAGCCCGAAGCCGGCCCCCTTAACTGACATGTCTGAAAAGAACATAGTGTCTATCAGAGCTGGTTCTCTGATTTTCTTACTTGCATGGACAAGATCCGTTGGTCTTTGACACCTGTAATTTCTCATTCTTATTCTTATTTTTTAAAATTTATTTTTAATATCAACACTTCAAAATAATTTAAAAAATTAGATTTAATTAATCTCACATAAAGTAAACCAAAACATATAATGAAATCTGATTTAAAATATATTTTTTTCTTAAAAAATATTAAGATAACAATATATGGGATTGAATTTCATGTCTTAACCCATCAAACTCACGACCTAAATCATAGACTCCATTAAGTTAAATAATTTTTTTTAATTTATTTTTTACCTAAATATACAAAATTATAAAATTCTTTTTTTGAAAAAATAATTACAATATGAAATTGGAATTAAAAAATTGAATAAAAAAAGAGAGACAACAATATATTGGATCAACCCGGGTTCCGTAGCTTAATCTGTCAAACTTGTGGCCGAGGTCATGGACTTCATTGTATTTAATAATTTTATTTTTCAAATTTTATTTTTTGACTAAACATATAATAATAGAAATACATGAACTTTCTCTCTTTTCTCTCAAATTTAAAGACTGAAAAATAAATAAAATGATTTTTTAGATCAAAATTAAAATTTTAAAAACTAGAGGGACCGTGAAAGTTGAAAAGAGAAAATAAAAGGATAAAAATGAATTTTTTGAATCAAAATTTAGATTGGTAATGATATTTCTCTATATTTTACACTTTAATCTCCTATATTTTAATTAGCCCCAAACTTCACAAATTCCAACAGATAAAAAATTAATTTGGGCATAGAAAAACACAATAATAATAATAATAAAAGTTGAAGACAAAAAAAGAAAGTACTACAATAAATATCCCAGGTGCTGTAGTATATTTTATAATAGGCAACCCAATTTTTTTTTTTTTAACACGAAGATTACTGATGCTTTTAAATTATTAGTGTATAAAAAGTCCACAAATGGCTAGATAATTTGTTAGTTATTCTTGCTTGAAATTTGTTGCTATCTAAGTTATACTATGTGAACATAATTTCTACAGATTGAATTTAAGAAAATTTCACCTAAAAAAAAGTTCCTTGCTGATAATTTATCTATGTATTTGGACGGGATGTATAGCGTCCCCCTCCCAAAAATAAATAAATAAAACTTTATGTTTTAGTCCAATAATCTTGAAAAAATTTAATTATAATCTTCAAAAATATACATACAGCATAAAATAAAAATAATAAAAAAAGAAAGTACAGGATATAGGAGGTAAAACAAGTAAAGCCGGTGACAATACGGCACATGACAGGTCGTTTCCATGGCAGTTGGGAAGCATTAAGTTTGCCTTCTCTTTCTTACAGATCACACTCTCTCTCTAACAACCTCTGGATTTTAAAATTCTCTTTGTCTCTCCAAATTCTTTTATTGATTCTCAAAAAAAAAAAAAAAACTGAAAACACTCAGTTTGGATAGCATTTTAATTGAGCAAGGTAATGAAGTGCTTGTATTTGCATTTAAACTTGTGCTGTCTGGTTTCTTCGCTCAACCCCATGAAGCTTCTCTCTTCCTTTCCCTAATGCTCTCTCTTTTGTGCTCTCAGTTTCTTCTATCCAAATTTAGCTATGTTTATTTCGATTAAAAATTTGCTTTTTAACGGTACTAGTATTGTGACACACACACTCACACTCTTTTTAGAGCCAAATTATGTAGAGCTACAGAGTTTTTAAGCAACGAGGAGTTCCGTCTTCTTTTTTATTTTTGCCTGTTTGAAAAGAAGGAAACATAAATGACATACAATGATTTTTTTTTTTGTTTATCGTTAACTTAAGGTGATTTACAAGTTTGAAATTTTTTTTTTTTGCTTTCTTTTATTTTCTCACGTACAATTCAAATTCTTCAAAGAGCCACTCTGCTTCACTATTAGTTGAATCATGTTCCTTTTTTTTTTTGTGTCTGTATACTGCGCTTAAATCTGGTTGATTAAGATTGTTTACATTTAATTCAACTTTGATTCTTCTAAATTAGTTAAATATTGATTCGAGCTGATGTAATAGGTACTTTATAAGGCTGTTTGGAATCAATTCTTTGTAGAATTGAATTGATTTCTAAGTAATAGATTTGATTAAAGAATTCTTATGTTCGGAATGAAATCTTTTGGGTGATAGAATTCTTTTAAATTATGAAATTTAAAATTTATACCACGTTAACCTTCTGATAAAGAAAACGATAGATTGCTTTTAGGAGGGAGAGATCAGATTGGTTTACAGCTAGTTTATGCAAGATTTAGGATTTTGGGCTATTTATTGTTAGTTTAACTTGGTTAAAATTCTGGGTTTTGATCAAGAATATTTGCGAGTGAGAAGATGTTTGGGACTGAGCTGTGTTCTTCTAGGATTCTTTCACCTTTCAGAGAGGAAAGTGGTGATGAAGAGCTGTCTGTGCTTCCTAGGCACACTAAAGTCGTTGTGACTGGAAATAATAGAACAAAGTCTGTGTTGGTTGGTTTACAAGGCGTGGTCAAGAAGGCTCTTGGTCTTGGTGGTTGGCATTGGTTGGTATATTTGCTTCTTCCTTTTCCTTTTTCCCATTCACCTTTTCTATTCCTAATTAGTCTTTCATGTGTAAGTATTGTCCGCTAATTCAATGTTAATTTGATCTGGTTTTATTTTCTTTTCAATCATGGATATTTGAGCTTATTATTCACTAGTGCAGCGATCAATAAGATTTTAATTTTTGGCTGTTGAAAAGGATGTATTATTTTTGGTTTGTCTCTGTTTTATTCTTGTATGCAAATTTATCTGGTTTTGAGTTCTTAAACCAAAGGATCAAATGGAAGAAAAAGACCATGCTTGTCATTTATTTCGCTCATCTTATTTTATCATGTCCGTAAATTGTTTTACCAAATTTAATCGTGGTCTAGATTTGTGAAGTTATATCTCTTATCCAACTCTTCCATGCTTGGTTTTATTTTCCTTTTTCGAGAATCCGTGTTTGGTTTTGTGCTTTCCTTATTTGAGGCAGGGCATGCTAATGGTACATTAATAAATTTCGTTTATAGGTTTAAATATCAATTCCCCTCTTACAAAAAAGAAGAAGTCTGGATCTTAATTCTTCTGCAGAAAGTACAAAACTTGATCTTATTCCTCGGTGAAACCTCCCATGTCTGATGTTAGTAAACACTTGTTATAAACGCTCTTCAGACACTAGCATAAGTCGCTGTTATGACAACTGCTGAATTTTGAATAGTGATATGCTGTCTCTGTCTAGTATTTTAACCTCATTATTTACTTTTTGTGGTTCAAATTTATTAAAGAGTATAGGTTTTGAGTTCACATATTCTGTAGCGCACAAGGCTTGTTCGGAGATTTGATTTGATTTTTTACTTTTGAATTTCTCCAAGAAAGTTCTCTTTAGCTATAAAATTGTTTTTCTTTATAAGTGAGTAAATTTGTATGATTTGGTTTTGGAAGTTATAACTTTAAACACACTTTTTGAACTGGTTACAAAAACCACACTCAGATTTATTATATTATCTCGTGGCTGTGTTTTCTAAACTACGTTGAGTTTTCTTAATTACATGAGATTTTAAATATTGTCTAGGAAGGTAAAATGATGATTGATGGTTTTGTAATTTTTGGGATGCCCTATTCTTCTGACGTATTTCTAGTGAGGCCTTTGCAATCTTTCCTTTTAGTTACTATTGTCTGGGGATTATCCTTCTATTTCTATATTCAGCTCTGCTGTATTTTCTGTATTCTGTATCCATTGTGGTTTATGTGATGCGTACTTACAAGTCTCAAATGCTTGGATGGTCAAGGTTTTGAAAAATGGATCTGAAGTTAAGCTTCAAAGGAATGCATTGAGTGTGCTGGAACATCCGACGGGAAATGAAGTAGATGATGATAACGATTATGATACCAGCAGCGGCTCTGACATTGGTGAACATGATTTCTGTATGCCTCTGATAAACCAAGTCTAGTTTGATGTCACTTTCGTTGGTGGTTATTTGAAACTTGTATCTTCTCTGATATTGTTTTCCCTTGGGCAGATAGAGGCAGCGGGTTCCAAAAAATTAGCAAGCCAAGGGTTAGACCAACCAGGCCATGGGTTCCATCTGCACCTGCAAAGACAACAAGTGAGAGCAGTAACAGAGATGTTCAATCCATTATTCACATGCCTGTGCTGGTAAGAGATATTTGAACCACTTCATTGAATTGCTTGCCATGTTTGATTTTGTGTCCTCGTTCATCAAACATTATGCACAAAGATTTATAGCTTTGCAAAAACTTCTATTAACTTTTGTTGATGCTTTAGACGGTGAACTTGGCAAGACTGGGAACTGAATCATTGCGGAGATATTGCAAGGAATTCAAACTTGTGAGTCTTATTATCCTGCTTGATTCTTTCTATCAACTACTAGAATTCCTAGAAATTCTTTTAACTCAGGGTTCTGCAATTTTAAATTAGCCGGGTGTCAACTCTCAGTCATCAAGGGAACAGATGCTTAATGCTGCGCAAATTCATTTTCTTTCACAGGTTTGCCTCTCAACTCGCTCTGTCCTTGCATCTCCTCCTCTTGCCCATAAATTTAACATTTTTGTATTGATGCAGCGACCATTGGATGAGATGCAAGAGGTTGCAGAATTCACCCGTGTGGCAAAGAGACTGAAAGAGAAGGACAAACCGTCTGAGTGAGAAATCTGGATGTACAAGGCCGTGTATAATATAATAACCCTAACCTTTAGTTCAGATCCTAATTATATATTGGCATGGAAAACCATATTCTTCCTCCCCTGAATTCTAACCATGTAATGCCGGCAGATCCCCTAGTTAGATGTTTCGAAGTCTATTAGTTAGAATCACTTGCCTTAGTTAAATTATATATATAATGTGGATTTGTGGAGCAGAGATTGGAAACCATGATCACTGGTACTTGGAATGGATTATGATTTTGCAAATGTCTCTGATCATTGATCCTCAAAGTAGTTGTTAAATCAAGTGTCAAGTTGCAAGAAATTGTGAATTTCAGGTTTGAAATTAAATCATGAATGCTTATTGTGAGCAATTGGATTTTATTTGAACAGTAGTTTTGTAAAATCTTAGCTGTGGAAGGGTGATCATAGAAGAACAGACAAGTTTTGTATCACACATTTTACTATTAACCCCTACAATGTTATTATCGTTTTGTCATTCCCAAAAAAAAATTAAATGTCTTGGTGTTCGGGTGGGGTATTTGAGTTTTTTTTTTTTACAGCCATTAGAAATTAAAAAATTGATTGATGGTATAGGTTTTTTTAAAATAATATTTATTTTTTATTTTTAAAATTTATTTTTGATATTAAAATAATATAAAAACACACAAAAAAAACTATTTTTAAACAAAAAATAGAAAATTATATTTATTTCGTTCAATTCTTTTTTTCTCTTGTCTCTTTTTATGTTTATTTTTTTCTTATAAAGTAATTATTGGTGATTATATATCTGTAGCACTTTAAATTTTTTGGAAGATTTTTAAAAGGGTGAGTTAATGAAATAAGTTTACATATAAATAGATCAAACCAATTTTTTTTATCTGTCCCTGTTACTATCTTGGCTTCGAATTCCCCCATAAAAGAAACTTCATATTAAAGAGATCATTGGCTGTCCTCATCTTTTTATTTTTAAGGTGAGGATATTCTCGTTTCTATATTTATATTTGATGTTTTTGAACTAGCTAGAGAAAATGCGTCATTATCCATGAAGAAAAGTTATATCTGATCATACAATAACAGTTCCACAAGTCTTGGAGCACCAACCATTTACGGTTTCATAAATGTCCAAGTTAGTAATAAAATATTTATAAATAGATCCTACGAACAGAAAATACTTCTGCAGTCCCATCATTCATCTCTTCTACGTTTTTTCTGATTTAGTAGAGGATATATTCTTCTGAGGGCGGTTTCCAATTCACCGGAAACCGCTCTTCATATCGAATTTTGTTTCACTCTGAGTAAATCTAACATTGTTTCTTCCTGAATGACAAACCGCTCTTCATAAAAGGTTGAATACTTTTTTATCAGCAGGAACCTTGTCATTCCTATTTTATCCAGAATCAAAAGCTGCAAAAGAGATGGCTGCAACTAACCAGTTTTCATCTCTTCAACAGCCTTGTAAATGGGTGAAGGGTAAAGTTATTGGATCTGGGTCACATGGAACTGTTCATTTAGCCATCAATAAGGTCACTGGTGGACTTTTTGTGGCAAAAAGTGCACTTTCTGGGGTTGATAGTAAATATTTAGAGCATGAGGCTAACATTCTTGAGAGCTTGGATTCGCCTTATATGATTCGGTGTATGGGGAAGGGCTGGCAAAAAGGATCAGATGGTGATGCTAAACTTAATGTTTTCATAGAGTATATGGCTGGAGGGAGCCTGTCAGATATGGCTGAGAAATTTGGTGGGGCACTAGAAGAGGAAGTAATTCGTTTATATACCAAACAGATACTTAATGGTCTGAAGTATCTTCATGAAAATGGGATCGTTCATTGTGATCTCAAGTGCAAGAATGTGCTACTAGGCTTGTCAGGAAACATTAAGTTAGCAGATTTCGGATGTGCTAAGAGGCTGAAAGACCTGGACAGAAATGGAAAGTTCGCCTATTCCTGGCAATCTGTAGGGGGGACTCCATTGTGGATGGCCCCTGAAGTTTTAAGAAAGGAAGGCTTAGATTTTGCTTCAGATATTTGGTCCTTGGGATGCGCAGTTATTGAAATGGCAACCGGGAGGCCTCCTTGGGGTTATAAGGCATCGAATCCAATGGCGGTTGTATTGAAGATTGCATGTAGCAATGAGAGGCCTAATTTTCCAGTTCATTTCTCTGAAGAAGGGATGGATTTCCTGGCTAAATGTCTCGAGAGGAATCCCGAAAGTAGGTGGACAGCAGAAGAATTGCTGGATCACCCTTTTATTACAGGAAATTCGCAGAAGAAATACGTATGCTCTCCTGCGAGTGTTCTGGACAATATTGGAACTTACGAGGAGGATTATGATTCAGATGAATCAGGGAATCCTGATGAACACCTGCGATGGAATCCTTTTTCGATGAGGAATTGCGGAAAACCAAAAATAATAGCAATGAGGCAGCATGCTGACAATGATTTTGTATCCTCGGGAGATTGGATTACTGTTAGATCAGGTTGAAAGAAATGCGATTTAATTTCTGATCCATGTCTTGTAAGATATTCAGAACTAGGAAGATGTACATGTAGGAATAAAATACATTGGCTGTACATTACTTATTTATCTTTCTTTTACAGATCTTGTCTAAAATCAAATCATATGATACTACTACTCTTAGCACTCTATTTTATGCTGTTAGCAGATGGAAATTCATCCATCCGTGAAATAAAACATACAGGGTTACGTATTCCTGCTGATATCTAGATTCTGAAATATTCATTTTGAAGGCTCGCCCCATATTTGAGGTTGAAGATGATAAAAAAAAAACTGTTCTTTCCTGGTTTATTATACAAGGAAAAACCCTCGTTTCGACACGCACATGCAGTTGACTGCAACCAATGTACTTAGTTATAGTTATGGAAAAGGAAAACCTTGTTTTTTTCTTCTCTTTTTCAAGGACTAAAAATCTGATCTAATGCTAATTTAGCAGACATGGGAACATTAGCATTTAGATGGATATTAGCTTGCAGGAAAAACTTGATCTTCTTTGATTTCTTATCATCTGTGTTTAGCTAATCATCAAAGTCCAACGGTTAAGATTTCAACAATCTTCGCTTGCAATTTTAGATTAAGGTTGTGGGAGACTTCCAACGTCATGTAATATAAAGTCCATTAAATAAACCTTCGATCAAACCAAATAAATAAATAAAAACTTTACGAAATTAATTATCTACAAATCCCATATGATTTAGTGTGATGCATTTTTAAATCTATAATTTAAACAAAACACACATGATTATATATTTTATTATTATTTTGTTGCCTAAGTTTAAGTTCAAGATGCGCTATTGAACTTAAGACTAATTTTAACGTATAAAGGGAGAATCCATGATTATATTACAAGTAAGTCAAAATGATTTATATATAAACAAAGGAGAGTCAGATTCTCACGAAAGAGAAAATTCAAAGAAGCTTGAAGAACGAGAGTTGCACCTAACTATTTGTTTTTCGAAGAAGATGTGAAATGTGAGAGAGAAATACAAAAGGCATTTTACTTGGTTAGGCGTCCAAAAATCAAAGCGAGTAGAGTTCCACACCGTTTACCAAGAGCGTTAGACCAAATCCCACCATCAACATCTATTTTTTCTTATTCTACGCCATTAATTATCTCATGACTTAAAAAAATAATATTCTCCCGTATAAACAGGGTTAATGATACTAGCTATTTATTTATTTATTTTTAAAAGATAATAATGTGCTTGTTTTTCAGTGAAAGTCGTTCTCGGACACGAAAGTACACCCCCTCTTCCTCCCTGCCAAAAAAGAAAAAAGAAAACCATTTCCGTAATCCCGTTGGCTTGCCTCAAGACAAGCCACCGTAATTCGAATTCATAAACTTCTCCTTTTCAATCCAGTGATTCAGGTAAACTGTTTGAGCTCAAAGAGCTACAGATTGTGTGAATCAAATACTTTCTGATTCGGTGATTTTGATTTTGTTTAGGGTTTTGGAGAATATTATTGTTTAGTTGTTTGTTACTATTATAATTGCGATGTCTGTGTTTGTTGATTGTGGAAAACAGTGTTGGTGATTGGAGGATAAAGAGAGAAGAATCATACGATGATGATGAAGCAGTGGAGGAGATAGAAAATAGTATGGGAGGTTGTTGCTGTGGTTCCGCTAATGGAGCTGCTGATCAATTTAATAACGCACCGCCTTTTTTTTATGTTAGTTCAATATCCATCCCTTGCCTTTCCTTCGTTTTTTTTGCTAATTGAAAACTGATACTGATGCCATGAGTTAAGTAGGCTACTCGTAGCGAATGACTGGTTAACTGTTGCTGTTAAGGTTCAATTTGCTTAGGATATTAGATAATTAATGAGATATCGTTAGGGATGTCATTTGCTTTTAATCTTCTGGAAATTACGTTTTTAATTTATTGGAATTGACTGTTCTTGTTGTGCTTCATGTGAGATCGTTTATAGATAGATAGATATTCATGTTGCTGATGGTCAATTGGATATTACTTGCCAGATTTTGCTTGTATACTAGACTCAGTTCCAGGTTTACTATTTTCTTATATTTATCGCAACTCGTTTTCTCTGCAGTACCCCAGAACATCAGAAGAGCATGTCTCATTGTCATCACACCAAGCACCGGGGTCTGTCCTCCAATCCACCGGGCTCTTGGTTGATACAAACCTGGACACGTCAGTGCCTGATGCCTATAGACCACCTCCTGCACCTATCCCATTTGATGCGGCTGTAGGACGTCCTCAAACCCCGGGAAGGTTGAGAGAGGTTCGTGGTGACAAGAACCATGGAGCTTTGCAGACCACAACTTCCGCTTCTGGACAAGAAAACACTGCCTTGAATACTCGGGAACCTTTGGCTAAGTGTGAAGATGCGAAGGACTTAGACTGCAAAGTGCAAATCAATTCAGAACCTGGTTCGGCGAAGGAGTTAGAAATTGAGCTTTCAAAGCTAGTTGAGCCTCTTGTTTCAGCAACAGAGGAGGAGGAGGAGGAGGAGGAGGAGGATTGTCCTATCTGTCTGGAAGGTATAATGCCCTTACTAAATTCTTTCTTTAATCGTATGCTTGTGGCTTATGGCAGTGAAATTACTTCTACTATTTGGCTGTTTTAGCTGCACTCTTCTTTCTCTTGTGCAGAGTATGATATAGAGAATCCAAAACTTACCACAAAATGCGAGCATCACTATCATCTTTCGTGCATTCTTGAATGGATGGAAAGAAGTGAAAGTTGTCCTGTTTGCGACAAGGTTTGCCCAACTATATTTTGATCATTTGCTTTTATGGGATTTTCTTAATATGCATGATATCCACATGGTTCTTTTTTTTTTCACATTGCAGGAAATGATATTTGACCCTCCTATTGATTAGTAGCTTTGCAGAAAATTTGTTGAAGGTCAACTTTTCTTAGCTGTTTGATATCAAGTTTGCAAAGCAGAAGTTACAAATGCACAAGAGTTTTGAGTTTTTCTTTTCTGTGCCCACTATTTGGTGGTTGCCATAGATTTGGCTGTAGCTATTTCCTTTTCTTTTCTTTGAAGAGTCGGTCCTTGCTTGAATGCCATGTTGTTGTATCCTCTCTTTGTCAAACCTTAAAAATCTTAAAGGAAATGAGGGGAAAAAAGTTTGGGGTGGTGAGGAAGAAGATGAAAAGAGAGGACAGAGGTTGGCCCTACACCACAACTGATGTCCATCACTTGGTGGTTATAATAGAACACAGGTGGGCTCTTTCTTTCCTTCTCCTTCTCCTAGTATAGCTTTACTGCAATTCATGCTCTGAAATACTCTTAGCAGTTGCTTTCCTTTTCCTTCTACCAATTAAATTGGTCTGTAAATCGTATATAGTTGTTTTTGTCTTAAGTTCATCTGTTTGTGAGTTTGATTGATAGTGGGGGAATTGATCGGTGTAAGGAAAGTTGGGGAAGGATCAAAAGAAGGGGCTTTTTGTTTAGATGATTCATGTAAATAACACGCAGTCTAATATACACTTCAAGGTTTGATTTTGTCTATTTGCTGATCAATCATTTTTTAGTCTTAGGTTTTGTGCTGATTACTATTCTTCTGACTGTTTCAAGAGGGTGTATCTATACAAACTTTACTCGTATTCATTGGCTGATTGAGATTAGCAACAGGATCTGCTAGTTTTTATCGATACTGGAACTTGTGATGATGGTGCAGGTCAATTATGGGTACAGGTAAAGTTAAGAGCGTGGCTTCTAATAGTGAAGGCACAAGTACTTGCCCTTCAGAAAATTTATGTTAGGGTTTTTTAGTTTAATTTTGTTTAGTCATCAAATGGTTGTGAATCTACCATGATTTTAACTTAATTTTGATTTTTACTCTATTTAAATCC
>Ga0307515_10020479_pt1 | contig 11796 bp, 14 predicted proteins | sample 17_EM_MG_FD_194513 | JGI IMG/M metagenome (GOLD analysis project Ga0307515, IMG submission 194513) | Populus trichocarpa ectomycorrhiza microbial communities from riparian zone in the Pacific Northwest, United States - 17_EM | ecosystem: Host-associated > Plants > Roots > Unclassified | place...
GCCTCATACAACCTGCCCCGAGAACCCCGAAGAGTCAAAGTCAAGTCAAGTCAAAAAGTCGAGCGACCGTGACTGCGTTACATAAGCAACTTTGACTCGGTTAAAGTCATTGATTATCCAACACTGGTACAGCTCGTATAGGGAAATTTGATCTGCAGGAACCGTGCAGTCAACCCCCGGGTGGCCAGAGTACCGAAGGAAATTACCCCTCAAATCTTGCCACGTCTTACGAGTGTGGCAAATTTATCTTTCCCCCACCTTTCGATCGTTGTCAAGTTCCCTAGCAGGCGACGGAAGTGGTACAAGCTGTGGCTAGGTCAACGAACGATTCGGAAGACCACGACAAACCAACCAGTACCTGAGAACCTCGACAACGAGTAGTACTGGGACGCAGGTAACGTAGTTGATTATGAGGAAACCAACCCTACGGGCCCCAACTCGACCCACGGATCAGACAGCGTCCTGATGTTGGAGTTTTAGGCGTCGTGGAAGCCGTGCCGGCTGCTACATCTAGGGTTCTCCCGACCAAGACCCAGCTTCACAAGAAACCTGGCCCGAAATCCTCAGAGAGGGAGGGACGTTCAAAAGACACGGAGGAGGTCGCTCGCCAGCACTAGGAGGTCATGTATCGTAATGCGTCCGATCGCAAGATCGACGTGGAGTCACTGATGCAGAAGGAGAGACGTGCGGACGACTCTGTAGAGCTCAACGATGAACGGAAGACAAAGGAGTCGTAGAATAACCCTGCTGTGCCGCCGCTTTCTCACTAACGATATGCCCGTCTCATTTGTTTTCGTTCAGGACCCGCCTACGGAGATCGGAATACCTGGCCCGGCACCCCCACTGAACCACTTCGGGACCAAACCGGGATATCGACAGGACAGAGCGAGGGGTTTGAACAGAAATGCTTTCAGCGCAAAAACGAACGGAAACGCAAGGAAACGGAAAATTATGCGTGGGGTGTGGACGACATCAAAGACGGGAAAGAGAAAGATACGGGTACAGACCAAATATGAAAAGAGAAAGAGAGCAGGCCTGATAAATTGTGCGCAGAGCCTACAGCTCTTCGGAAACGGTAGTGTATTTCCCTAAATCAGACAAAGAGTCGACAAATCAAGGCTAATGCAAATTCCGGAGAGTAACGAGACTTACAGATACGGACCTGGTGATCGAGTGAATCAGTCGCCAAAAGGCTTCCGGCGGGGCTGAGATCAGCTGAGACGACTAGAACAGAGAAACTGTGAGTCCAGGGTGCTCGGATCGACCTCGGAGATAACGAACGGACCTGAATCCTTGTGACCTTTCAACATCAATTGGACGATCCCAGACTTTGCATCCCAGAACTGAACTCCCCGGTCTTTCGATCCGCTCACCACCCATCGGCCATCATGCGAGACAGCGACAGAATATACGTAGTCCTGCGCCCGACGGTTAGACACATCTCCGGTCAGCCAATTCGGCGTGTACCTTGTGACCGAGAAAGTTCATCGTGCACACGCTGTTGCCCTCGCGAGTGCCAACATCCCTCTTCCCATTCAAAGTGTCGCGCATTGACGTCCCCCACGGGTTCTGTCGACTGCTGGGTCCATTTGCCAAACGGGAAACGTCCCAGTATTTCAGTGTCTCGTCTTCACTGCCGCTCACCAATCCACGCCCATCAGGGGTGAACGCCACACTCCACACGCAATATATGTGTCCCCGCAGCGTCTCCAGCAATTCACCGGTGCGAGCGTCCCAGACACGTACTACCTATAGGAGTCGTATTCGGGATACATCCCAACAAACAATTAAAAATCACGTACCCCATCATAGTCACCGACGGCTACCAGTCGTCCATCAGGGCTGATAGCCACGCTTGTAACCCGAGCACCAACGCTTCCGGTGATTGCAAGGGTCTTTGATGACCTACCCGTCATATCCCAAATTCTCGTCGTACCATCGTACGACCCGGAGACGATCAATCTCCCGTCCGACGAGGAAGCGAGCGAGTAGATCCACTGGGTGTGACCCTGGAATATGCTGCGGATTTGCCTCTTGGCAATGTCCCAAATCTAGAGTGCCAGAAGCCGTCCTATGTTGAGCATTCGCCTTGAAAACGATGACGACGGTAATAACGGTCGCCACCATGAAAGTTCTAGAACTCACTCGGACCGCCCCGTCCCTGGCCCCAGTTGCAAGCAGTTTGCCATCTGGGTTAAAACATACGCTCAAAACGGATTCGCTTGTTTCATGGACCAAGACGCTGTGCAACAATGACAGTGTCAGAGCCAGGGCCCCATCAGCCAACATACACTAAGAAGGGACCGAACCAAGTTTCATCCCCAGTTTTTGTATCATAGATCTGGGCTGTATGATTGCATCCTGTCGCCAAATACTTGCCATCCGCAGAAAATCGGACACAGAGAACAGTACTAAATATGGAAAAAACATCGTCAACCCAGCGATTCCCGTTATAGAGGTGACCGAACGCATGACGCCACCAACCTTTCATGGACTAGAGTGTGAACCAAGTTGACATCTAACACTCGTTTGACTTTAGGATTGAATGTCGCGAACCAATCGCCATCTTCCTTTTTAAATTCTTGAGGCAACGTGGATCGGTCGAGATCTCCAAGAAACAGGGGAGACGCGCTTCCATTGGGTCCGGCTACAGGAAGATAGCAAATCAGCAATCGAGAACGTGGGTCGGTGTAAACGCAGGGTGATATTCAACTCGTGATCGACACCGTGGAAGAGCCCGGGGATGGAGGGTCGGGAAGATCCTTGGGATATGCCGGTTCAGCTCCTTTGACATTACTGGAATCGGGGAGCACCTAAAATGTGTCACGGATTACCATATAAAACAAACATCCACCGTTCCAGACATCTTACTCACAGGTAGCTTGGCCAGCCTCTGTTGGCTCCCCGGGACCGGCTGGTGCGAGCCTCGGCCCGCATACACATTACGAGGTTGATTTCGGGATGGAACTAGAGTTCGGGTATCATCCTGTGGATATATCCGGGCCGCTGCAAAGGCATTTGAGGGTGAGTGAAATTTAAGACGAGGTCAAGAAATGTACTCAGGTCAATACTTGCGTCACAGCTCAATGTGAAATCTGACTGATCATCGCTGTCTGACTGAGTGTAATCATCTGAATCGGGAGGTAGCGGCTGCCAAGCCGTTGAACCCCGTTCTAGGCATTGAAGTATGGCCTCGATTGCGGGGCGCCTCTCCAGTTGGGGTAACCAACACTGCTCCAGAATTTCCCAGAGATCGTCAGTGAACCACACCTCTTCTTTCCCCTCTGGTTTCCCTGGACGTTCACCATTGATGACCTTTGTTATCACAACCACGTTACTATCACCCAGGAAAGGAGGCTTGCCGCTCAACACCTCGAGTATCACCATCCCTAGCGCATAGCAATCCGATTCCTTTGTCATTCGACCGTCCCCACGGCCAAACCGGTCTGGATCAAGGAGTTCTGGGCCCATCCATCTTGTTGTACCGCCACTCTTGGGTGTGCTCGAGCTCGTGTGGTATGTAGAGTCTGAGACAATCGTGAGCAGTCCAAAGTCTGCTAGGCAAGCACGGCCATCTTGATCAACCAGAATGTTGAGCTTGATAAAAAGCACTTTAGGCGGCGGGGTAGCAATTAGCACTCGAATTCATACCCCCTTCAGATCCCCGTGTATCATCCCCTCGCCGTGCATATACAGTAACCCCTGGGTGATGCCTTCGAGCTGTCGAGGGTGGCTTCATCAGTGATTGATGTGGTCAGTGATGGGAGTGGGACCTACAAGCTCGAACCGATTCGCATTCCTATGTGCCTCGACGAACTCATTGATATTCCCATTGACCATCCATTCCGAAACCATCGCAAAGAGCCTCTCCCCCATCGTCACTCCCAACAGCGGAAGCACATTCGGATGGTGGAGGCTCTTCCACGTTACAACTTCCTTGCAGAATGTCTGCGTGATCGCGGCGATCATCAGCTCTTCGATACACACTTTTGGTAACCCCCAGGTGGTGACTCACACTTGTAATCTTATTGAAATTGCTCGTCGAGTATACTTTCAGAACCTTGACTGCGACCTTGCGACCTCGATGCTCGCCCATCCACACATCGGCATACCCGCCGCTGTACAGTGCTCGCTCCGATTGGTCAAAACAAAGCGGGATCTGGAATGAACTCGGAAGCGACGCGTGGCGACCGCATATCTTGCACAGTGTGTTCACACACTTCCTCTTCAGCTGCGGTACTAGGTTCTCCAATGTCTACTCAGCATGGGGTTAAGTCAGTGAGCCATTTTCGTTGGACGGAAGAGTGGGGAACCACCTCGTCTATCACATCGACAAAGGCCTGAGCATCCTCCCTGCATAGACACTTGACTGCCTCGGCCACACGGTGGTTGGAAAATATAGTCGTGATCAAGGAGATGCGCTGATCTATAGCAATGGGCTGATCAATCGACCGTTTCCACGCTGAGATTCTGTAACCCGTGAACCGGTCAGGCCGAAGATGCGCATTTCCAGAGAGGTCGAAACTTACAATCCGCACAAAATCTGCAGAACTTGTGGACGCCGACTAGGTTCCTGATCCCAGCATTGCTGAGTCATCGTCCATAACGTGTCCGTGAAAGTTGGGTGGACCGGCCGTGGCGGACGCTCACCGCTGACGGTCGCCGACACAACCGCGCGAGGTGATTTGTCATTGAATGGAACGGCACCGGTGAAGACCTTTGTTCAGATGAATCAAGCCCCCCAGATGCCAATTGAATCTCCAACGAACCTCAATCATGACCATCGCAAACGAGAAGACATCTGCCTCCTTGCTGAATGTCCCCTGATTGTCCAAGATCTCCGGTGCAATCCACCGTGTACTGTCCCCGTGCTCGCCCGGGGCGCCTCGTATCGAATCTAGGTTCCGAGTGACGATGGCGAGACCACAATCTGTGATCATTGCATGGCCGGTGGCGTCCACAAGGATGTTCGGCTGGTCAGTGGGTGTCAGTATGCCAGTGGCAACCCGATCAAGAACGTTCGCGTACCCCTCTGAGATCACCGTGAATGACGTTGCAGGAGTGGAGGTAATTGAGGCCTTTCGCAACATCAGATAACTAGAGAAGGAGTAAGCACGTCGCGCGGTACAGTAGAAGGGACACCCACGAGATTCAATCTGTTGGTGTCTGGGTGGTTCGTGATGTACCCCGTCAGGTCGACATCCGGCATCCAACCCGAAACGAGTTGGATGGGATCGGTGGTGACACCCAGGAGGGGAACGACGTTCGGGTGCTCCAAGTTTTTCCACACGGCGGCCATTTGGTGGAAGGCATGGGGATTTCTTTAGCACCTAATCATGGGCGAAAGTGTCATCAAAACGCACGGTCTTGAACATCTGGGGGTCTCCGTTGGGGTACGTTGTTACACGTTGAATTCGTATCTTCGAAGTTCCCTCATGGACGCGTCCGGAAGCTGGCGGGAGGGCGATGACCGGGAGGGAACTTGGAAGCGTATGTGATTTCGGTAGGACCTGCTTGGTGCCGCAGATATTTTTGAGTTCGTGTAAGTATTCTTGGAATGCGGGGCTCGCATGATTTGAAATAAACATCAGAACCTAGGATAGTGTTGGGGGCGGATTTGGGAGAAGTGGTTTAGAGGCTCACGCTTTCCAGGTAGTCGACAAGCCATGCCAAATCTTCGCCTTGCAGGTTCGGAACTGCACTCTGATACCCTTCACTGCGAAGGAAGCTGCTGAGGCGCTTGTGGAACTGCGACGAAGTTCTGTCGAGACCGTGGAGCTGTTTTAGAACCTTGTGTGTGCTCATGATGGATTTCTGGCAAGGTCAGTGTTGAAGGGTCTGGCGAATCTGCGGGGAGGACGGTGTACAGATGCCCGCCGGAACCTGGGAGCTCGGGCTCGGGGACGAACATAGTAAGCGCCGGATGTCATCCAGAAAGTGTTAGAACGCGAACGGCGCGCGGTTTGGACCCATAACACCAAACCGTCGACAGGTCATCCAGCCGCGCTCTGGGTTCGCCTTCGCAAGGTGCAGGGGCGGCAAGGAACAAAACTCAGAACCGCGCGCATGGGATTCACAAAATAATAGAGCTAGGCGTAAGACACTACATAGAAACTAGGAAGCTTGAAGAAAACTTAACGCCGCCTTCATCGCTTCGCATCCTATGGATGAAACCGATCGCGTAAGATGCAATTTCTTCTGTGGCATCGAGCTGCCTGTCCCTGCGAAACAGGAATCATATTCTTTGTCGTGTAAGGTGGGGTTGGCTTACAAGTGTCGGGTTCCCTCGAAGGAGAGGTACGACATGAATAAGTCCTCGTTGATCGATGAGATCGAGAAATCACAGTGACAACTGCTAGCTGCCAGTCGCGGCCTCGAACCAGAAAGCCATTATCATGATTTGGTGTCCGTTCCCTCACCGTCCTCACATGTTCGATACCGCCCCGGCTCTTCCAGCCGTTCTCTAACCCCCCTCATCCCTGGCCCTGCCATCACCTTCGTCGTTCTCATCCTCTTCGTCACTCATCGTAGCTGTTTCCCCCTTCACCCCGATCAGCCCTTCCCTGGCCGGCTCCCTCGCGTGCCAGTGATCGAGGCTCGACGTGTTGTCCCGTTGTCTCTTCTCGATCTATTGTACGAACTCCGTACTCTTCCAACTCACGTTGGATGAACCCCGCGTATGTCATTCGCGCTGTCTCGTCTGAGCTGACTTGCCGGCGAATGGTTTTGTGATTATACCTCTGTCTCTGAAACTGGGTTTCTCTCTGGATGAAGAAAGAACCGGAAATGATCTCGGGCGCTGGCTCGGTCGACGTCAATCCTTCCCGAACAAAGCGGCGAAAAGAAACCACGCAAGTTGTCATGTCAGCCGCCACCTCCAAATCTAACAACGTCGCGTCGGATCCCAGCGCGATCGAGTTCAATCCCTTCTCTCTGCCTGACCGTCAGGGATGCGACAAAGAAAAAGTGTGGTTTCCTCTGCTCTCACCTCTCCAACCGTCCTCATACTCGTTCCGTGGTCGCAGGGGTTGTCTGTTCTCTACGGAGTTCATGTGTCTGCCGTCAGAACGTCAATACGCGGATTATTGCCAGGAAATCCAAGATCCGGTCGCCCTCGACGAGATCAAGTCTCGAATAGAAACTGAAAATATCCCAACCTCGACGTAGTCAGACAGGACCTTGAACTCTGCCTCGAGAACGCGAAGACGTACAACGTGAAGGATGGTCCAATCTGGAGGGATGCAAAACACCTTAATATATGTTTGCGACGCAAACCCGTCGTTTACGCGACACAAATGACCTCCATCGACGAGGAATACGCCCGGTTGGCGGGGAGACTCGAAGGTGGAAGCAGAGGGTACGGATGCGGAGAACGATGGGGACCCAGGGTCCGGAGATGAGGGAGGGAAGAAGAAGACACCCGACCTCTCTCAGTTGCTCAAGTCGCGTTTGCAGAAGCTGGTCGACAAGGCCAAGTGCGTTTCATTCCACATTTTCATCGGTTAACATATTTTAACCTCGACCCTCCAGCCAATGGATTATCTCTGCGGAATTCATGGAGTTCCCCAGCAAGAAATTGTGGTCTGGTTACTGCAAGGTCATCAAAAACCTCAGTTTTTCGAGAACAACTTTGTACGCGTTTCCCTTTCCCAGCGGTCAACCTTATCTTACCCCTTCACCTCGGAAAAAGTTGAACGGAAGGAACGCCCTACGAGCGCCGACTTTCCAGCTCATCCTTTCGAACGCGATGGGATTCGATTCCGAAGAAATTCAGATCCATGAAGACGCGCAGGCTCTGAAGGCGTGCTCCTTGCAAGCGGTTGTTTGTGCTTTCCGGAAGGCTAAACCAACTGTCGTAGTCCTACTTCCGTCAACTTACGTCCGATCTCCCTGCACCATACTCTCTTCCCAAGCATTCGGCTTCAGCTGGACCTCCAAGATCACGCCGAGGCTTCCCAGTACCAAGGCCACCTCGACCTCCATGACGAATGGTACGGTATCTACCCCTGTAAAGGGAGGATCCGCAATGCTCGGGGTTCCAGGATTGCTAAAGGATACCAGTGCAGCCACCACGGCAAAGGCAGCCGAGCCCGGAAATCCAACTTCGGCCCAAGTACGACCACTCGGTCGAGGGCGGCGAAGGAAGAAGCCGTGACAGCCGAATCAACTTCAGCCCGCTCCGTCGACATCAAAGACTACAATTTCGACTATAACAACTCCTGTAACCAAACCGACTCTGATAATCTCGACCATAACTCCTGTTGAAATGACTCAACCGGTCGGGACAGCACCAGTCCACACACCATCCAAATGCCTCTACCAATAACCCATAGACCCAACTGGCAAGCCTGCACAACTCAACCCACCGCCCAACACGCCGCCTCCACCTCTTACACCCCTATGACGATCCTACCAACCAACCCCGCCTACACGAACACGGGGTATACATCCTCTACCTCGGCGGCTCCGCTAAACCCTCTGTCTGATCTGAGTAACTACGGTTATGCATATGGGGGACCGGGATTCGACGCAGAGGCTGCGGGAGCGACGCCTACTCAACGACAGACAGGATCCGGTGTACGAACATGACCTGCGCCACGGCAACCACTTCATCCATGCCGGCTCGATATTATGGGACTACTAGCACAACTACAATCACGGTCAACCCTTGTGCGAATGCCAATGAGATTTTGACCGGTGTCCAGTCGCTGCGCAAAAGAGATGGTCAATCCACACTGTTGATCTGTCGGCGGTAGGCATAGTCCATCGGAGAGGATATTATCACTGAAACTCAACAGTTAGGCCGATACCAACGACTGGGATGGTCTTGTACATGCGTTCACCGAGTCGCTGAACTGCTTATCCCTCGATGAGGGGATCCAATAGCGACCATGCCGGAAAAGGATGCGTCGAAATCAACGAGGCCCGAGACCCGCTGGCATATGTGCTCGAATGGTTGGATATAATTAAGGCGCTCGCAGAGTCCGGGAAGAAGGATACCAAGAAACGTCGGATGGTGGCCGAAGACAGAGAGCTGATGGAGGCTCCCACACGGCATAGGTGCGACCGTGTTTATTACACATTATATCAGGGGCCTAAAAAACCATCCAGCAAATTACTTAAGAAAACGATTGCGCTTCGGAAGAAACCCTGTCCGTCCTCACCGGGATCCCCCGAGGAACGATATATAAGCGACCTCCAACATGAGATTCTGGAGGTGAAGAGTATCCTGGAGAACATGGAAAATATACCAGGGTCGATCGAGACGAGAGACCGGATTAAAAAACGTTGGAATGAAGGATATAAGTGGATTGTTGAGAAATAGGGGGTAGACCGAAAGAGAGGAGCGCGGCGAAGCAAATTTCTGTGCTGGACCATGAAGTTCGTTGTACCTGTATTCGGCCCTGCGACGCCCGTGAATGTAAACCAAGCCATTGACTTGAGCCTTGCAAGACGTAGACAATCCGAAAAGCTGTAAGACCCGAGTAAGACCCCATGTTTGTAGTACCAGGCTCTTCCCAACATGTCATATTTTGTTCACGAGTGGGACGGGGTTTGCTCCGAGGTATATCAGGGTTTGCATTGTAGCCACTGCCGAAAACACTGCTGTAAAGGATGTCATCGTCCGTGAGACGGAGAGAGGCGGTCGGACGTCAATCAAGCTCGATGATACATTTTCGAGTTCATTTGACTTTGTGGTTCGAACGCGACGACCCGGAGATTGCGCGGTAGGTGTCTCACATAACCCTGAGTGGAACCCAGAGCCAAATATTATCTATGAACCAGAGGAGAAAATCGTTTAAATAAGCGGATGGAATCCAAGACGCGGGAAAGACTTAGCATGTATAATGATGTATACCGAAAATTCCAGACGATATTGGGGTTATCGGGATTGGGCTTCTGGCAACGTATTCAAGTCGTAAGATCACCCACATACCTACGCAATCGTCCGCCAAAGGTGAGGAACCAGATAAAGTCATTCGGCAGACGGCACCTGTTGTACTCTTCGAGCTTCAAGCTCCGAGCCCCACCTTTCTCACCCACCTCCCATGCCATGTCATCCAACGAACAGCGAATGTACTTCCCGTCTCTACCAAGACCGGGTCTCCCGCCTAGAACGTGTTTGTAAGGACAATTAGAACGAATCTCTGGATCGTCGGGGTCCGTACGTGTTGTCGGAAATAATAGGGTTGCCGAGATTGAGCATGAGGAGGTCGATTGAGTATTTGCCGAGGTTGAATAAGATGAGAGGGATCGTTGGAGAGTTGGAAAGTGGTTGAGGTTCGGAGTATCCCTTGAATCTTCTCTTGCTTCAAGTTTTTCTGGCCGACCGAGATCTGGCGCCTGTTCACACGTTTACCAGCCCTATGAAGATCTGATAAATCTCTAACTACTGCACGTTACAAGCATAGATGTACATACGTGGGCGTAGCTTATCCGGAGTACTAAACCCGGATTGCAGTCATTGTAATAGATCCACCTTACTGTTAGAGTCTATACGCGCCTGTGAGCAGTAGGATGCTCTGGGCTCGACGGCGAGACGGGAACCAGTGACCCCGGCCTTCTCGAAGCCCAAGTGCTTCCGAAACTACAACGGGCACGCTCGTTGCGTGTCCCAGGGGAGTGGAGCACGTCCAGGGCGGAAGGGTTCCGCGTTTGTTAACCCGCTGTATGCGCAAACCCTAGCCATTTACTCGCACCCATTGCACTTTGGATGTCAATATTCCCCACGCACAAAGACATACCCAAGACCATACTCTTCGAAACACTGGGCGAACAGAAAAAGACCCTCTCAAAAGGGACCTTCTCACACGTCCTGGCCTTGGCCACGGCCAAAGCCTCACAACAGTGTCATGACGCTATCCAAGTGGGGTGTCGCATCTCGAGGGCCTTAAGAGTTGAGCATGGGGTACACGGTTTGGGAGTCACATCGGAATCAAAGAGGTCGGTGAGGAACATAGGAGGAGGCGGCGGCGGCGGAGTGAGCATACTGAATAGCTCGGTCACACACGTCCTAGTGAGTGACAGTGTAGTCAGGTTTGGCATGTCCGAACAGATCAACTTGACGAAAGCCGGGGGGGGACTTCGAACGACTCTGGAATCGAAATCTCAGCTCTGAGGTCTTCCAACACGGACTTCCGGATCTAATAAAGGGGAAACTTCCGAACAAGTCCAATCGCGTCCGAGAGAACATGATTGTCGTCGCGGTCGCGGCTGGGTGTCACATTTCCATCACCATCGACCAGGATGAAGCTGTCGACGTTGTGCAGGTGAGAAATGGAGACCGAGGCGCCGTTAGACCTCTTGACAATCACCGCGCACTCGGTTGACAGCCGCTCGCGCTTCATCCAGAGCGTGAAACGACTGAGGTTCTGAAGGGAGAAGGCGTCCCATAATTCCGGAAACACGTTTTGCGGAGCTTGAGCAATGTCGCTGTCCGACCGCGCTTGCATAGGGACGGAACAATTGGGCGGGTGTTGGATATTGGCAAGGAGGGTATAATGAGATCGTGGTGTGGCCCAGCTGAGGTGTATGTTGTGCAGACAAAGGAGATCGACTGGCTGGAACCGATCAGGAAAACCGGAGTTTTCCTCAGACGCGTCCGGCACGACATCCGCGTGGATTTGTAGGTCTTCGATCAGACGAGAGTTCCGGAAAAGTTCCAGCAGTCCATCGACTATGGGGATACGTGGTTCGCTGAACGAGAGTGACAAGTGAGTCAATGTAGGGATGAAGTGGAGGAGAGTGCCGGAATTGATATTGTAGTTGGAGAGGCGGAGTGAAACCAAGTTTGTG
>Ga0307515_10020480_pt1 | contig 11796 bp, 6 predicted proteins | sample 17_EM_MG_FD_194513 | JGI IMG/M metagenome (GOLD analysis project Ga0307515, IMG submission 194513) | Populus trichocarpa ectomycorrhiza microbial communities from riparian zone in the Pacific Northwest, United States - 17_EM | ecosystem: Host-associated > Plants > Roots > Unclassified | place...
CTCAGGTCTTCCTTGGCGCGCACGTCGATGCCGCGCGTGGGCTCGTCGAGGATGAGCACGGCGGGTTCGGTCGCCAGCCAGCGGGCCAGCAAGGCCTTCTGCTGGTTGCCGCCTGAGAGTTGCCCGATGGGTGTGTCGGCGCTGGCCGTCTTGACGCCCAGGCGCTTGATGTAGTCGTCGGCCAAAGCCTGCTGCTGCTCATGGCTCATGACCAGGCGCAGGCCGTGGCGGGCTTGCAGCGCGAGCAGGATGTTGTCGCGCACGGAGAGGTCGAGGATGGCGCCTTCGTGCTTGCGGTCCTCGGAGCAGAAGGCGATGCCGGCGGCGATGGCCTGGCGCGGCGAGTGCCAGCGACCGGCATGGCTGCCGGTTTCGACATGGCCCGCATCGGCCGTGTCGGCGCCGAACAGCAGGCGCGCGGCCTCGGTGCGGCCGGAGCCCAGCAGGCCGGCCAGGCCCAGCACCTCGCCGCGCCGGAGTTCCAGGTCGAGCGGGTGCAGCGCGCCGCGCCGGGCCAGCCCTTGCGCCTTCAATACAGGGGCGCCGGTTTTCGGGGCGCGGCTGTCCAGGCGGGTGGGCTGCTGGTCGGGCGGCGCGCCCACCATCTTGTTGACGAGGGCCAGGCGGCTGAGGTCGCTCGCCAGGTACTCGCCCTCGGTCTCGCCGTTGCGCATGACGGTGATGCGGTCGGCCAGCGCATAGGTCTGGTCCAGGAAGTGGGTGACGAAGAGGATGGCCAGGCCCTGGCCGCGCAGGCGGCGCAGCACGGTGAACAGGCGCTGCACGGCCGCGTCATCCAGGCTGGACGTGGGCTCGTCGAGGATGAGCACGCGGGCCTGCACACGCAGTGCGCGGGCGATGGCCACCATCTGCTGCACGGACAGCGAGTAGCGCGACAGCGGGGCGGTCACGTCGATGTCGAGGTCCATCTGCGCGAGCACGCGTTTGGCTTCGACGTTGACGGCGGCCCAGTCGATGCGGCCCCAGCGACGCGGGAAGCGGCCGGCGCAGATGTTCTCCGCCACGCTGAGGTTGGTGCAGAGGTTGACCTCTTGGTAGACGGTCTGGATGCCGAGGGCCTGGGCTTCTTCGGTGCGTCTTGGGGCGATGGTTTCGGCGTCGAGCGTGATGGTGCCGGCTTCGGGTGTGTAGAGGCCCGTCAGCACCTTGATCAGCGTGGACTTGCCGGCACCGTTCTGACCCATCAACGCGTGGACTTCGCCGGGGTAGAGGCGCAGGCTGACGTCGGTGAGGGCTTTGACGCCGGGGAAGGATTTGTGGATGCCCGACAGTTCGAGCACGGGAGAAGTCGTTGTCATGTCTGTGCACCTGCTGGTTGGTGCCACGAGTGGTGCCGGGATTTCGCCCCGGCGGGCGAGTCACTTTCTGGTCCGCCAGAAAGTAACCAAAGAGCTCCCCCCGACCGCCCCGCCCTCGCTTTGCTCGGGTTCCCTGCGGTACTCAGACCCGAAGCCCCGCGCCGAACTCGCGCCGCTACGCTCTGCTCAAACAAGCGTCGCGAGTCAGTTCTTGAGGCGAGCTTCGCTCGCGGGCTTCGGGTCTTCCGTTCCTCGGCGGGGCTAAAGGGGGTAAGAGGAATACCTCGTAGCGAACGGCTTTCGGGCTTGGCTGTTGGCTGTTCGGTCCCTGGGGCCTCCCCTTCTAAACCGCCGAGAAGCGCAGGAGCCCGGGGCGCGCGCGCAGCGCGCTTCAACAACTGACTTCGCACCCCTTTGTTTGAACGGAGCGTAGCGAAGTGAGTTGGGTGCGGCCCCGGGTTTCGAGCATCGCAGGGGACCCACCCGCCTTTGGGGTGGGTGGTTTCGCAGGGGAGAGCTTTTTGCCTACTTTTTGGCGGCGCAAAAAGTAGGTCGGCCGCCGGGACGAACCCCCGGCTGGGCCTGGCCACAAACACCCCCGCAACGAAGCCCATGACCTCAATACTTCCGATTCGGCAACTCTTTCGCCGCCACCTCAGCCGGGAAAACGCCTTCCGTCACCGTGATGCGCTTCTCGACCGGCTTCTTGGCGACGATGTCCTTCGCCAGCTGCATCAGCTGCGGCCCCAGCAGCGGGTTGCACTCGACGGTCACGTTGAGCTTGCCAGCCTTCATCGCCTCGAACGCCCCACGCACGCCGTCGATGGAGATGATGACGATGTCGACGCCGGGCTTCAGCCCCGCCTCTTCAATCGCCTGAATGGCACCAATGGCCATGTCGTCGTTGTGCGCGTACAGCACGTCGATCTTCTTGTCGCGCTGCTTCAGGAAGGACTCCATCACTTCCTTGCCCTTGGCGCGCGTGAACTCGCCGGACTGCGAACGGATGATCTGCAGCTTGGGGTTGGTCTTGATGACTTCCTCGAAGCCCTTCTTGCGGTCAATCGCGGGCGCCGAGCCCACGGTGCCTTGCAGCTCGACGATATTCAGCGACGCAGCCGGCGTCTTGGCAGCACGTTCCAGCAGCCACTTCGCCGCCTTGCGGCCTTCCTCGACGAAGTCGGAGCCGATGAAGGTGACGTAGAGCGACGGGTCGGCGACCTTGACGGCGCGGTCGGTCAGGATGACGGGGATGCCGGCGGTCTTGGCTTCCTTCAGCACCGTGTCCCAGCCCGACTCGACAACCGGCGAGAAGGCGATGACGTCGACCTTCTGCGCGATATAGCTGCGGATGGCCTTGACCTGGTTTTCCTGCTTCTGCTGCGCGTCGGCAAACTTCAGCGTGATGCCGGCCTCCTTGGCCGCCGCCTTGATGGAGGCGGAGTTGGCGGTGCGCCATTCGCTCTCGGCACCGACTTGCGAGAAGCCCATGACGAGGGGCGCGGCCAGGGCGCCGAAGGCGGGCAGCGACAGGGCTGCGGCAAGCAGCGTACGGCGGGCAATGAGCTTCATCATTCGGTTGTCTCCGTTGGGTGGTTGGATATCTAACGCAGTAGTCGCAGGCCGTAAAGGCCCCCGGCAATGGATCCCGGCTTGGCGACGAACTTCACATTCAACTTGCCGGCTGCCGCGCGCACGAGGTCGGCGGGCAGCGGGAACTCGCGGGTGTAGACCTCTTCCAGCGTGTCGGGCTTGCCCAGCTCAACTTCCGCAATGAGCTGGCCGTTGACAACCAGATCGAAACGGCGGCCGGCGTCGCCCTTGGAGAAGCTCAGGCGCAGGGCGCGGGCTTCGGCTTTGGGGTCGTTGAGGTCGTAGCTGAACCACTGCTTGGCATGCCGCCAGCGGCCGGCCGGCGCGATGCCGTTCTCGGCGCCCTCGCCCTTGAAGCCATGGTCGGACTCGGGCTGCTGCTCGCCGGGGGCCACCTGGTCGATGGTGATTGCGTCCAGCGCCAAGCGTGCCTCCTCGGCCTTGGCAAGTTCCACGCGCAGCAGACTCTGCTGGGCCGGCGTGGACCGCGCCCAATAGAGCATGTAGCGCGAGTCGTGCAGGCGGAAGAAGGGGATGAGTTGGAGCTTCTCAGCGTCCTTGCCGCCCTGGATGAGGCCCGGCGCGGTGAAGGTCAGCGGCTGGCCCGGCACGGGCTTGAAGCGGCGGATGAAGTCCGCCTTGTCGCTCACGAATACCGGCGCGCTGTCCTGCGGACAGACGGCGCCGGCCGGGACCTGGTCCCCACGCGCGCTGTCGGCCATGAAGTTCAGCGTCTCGCCAGGCTGCGGCGTCTTGGCGGCCAGCACGATGGGGCCGTGCAGCACCGCCACGTAGTTCTTCAGGCCGGGCATGGGCTCCAGCGTCGTGCGCATGGGCAGCTCGACGTCGACATGGTCGCCCGCCTTCCAGTCGCGGCGCAGTTCGACATGGCCACCGGGCTTGGCCGTCACCTTGACCGGCTTGCCGTTGAGCTTGACCTTCAGCGCGCCGGGCGCGACCCAGCCGGGGTAGCGGATCTTGAGCGCAAACGTGCCGGCGCCCTCCACCGTCAGCCGCGTGCGCGACTCGTCAGGGAAACGGGTGGACTGCGTCAACTTGATGCCGCGCTCGCGCCAGTCCAGCTTGGAGGCAATGAACAGGTTGACGACCAGTGCGTCGTCGTCCTCATGCGCGTAGATGAACTCGCCGTGGCGGGCGTGGCTCTCGATGCCGGAGCCCACGCAGCACCACATGCTTTCGTCCACCTTGGAGTAGACGCGGTAGTGCTGCGGCCGCATCGGCGTGAAGTAGACCAAGCCGCCTTCGCCCGGGTGTTGGGATGCGAGGATGTGGTTGTAGAGCGTGCGCTCGTAGTAGTCGGCGTACTTGCCCGTTCCCGCGCCCTGCTTCGGCTGGGCCTGCGCCAGCAGCGCGGTCAGCTTGAGCATGTTGTAGCTGTTGCAGGTCTCGGGGCCTTCCACCGCGTCGAGCATCGGCTTGAAGTCGTCGGCCGGATGGAAGTGCTCCTTGACGCTGTTGCCGCCGATGGCCACGCTGCGCTTCTCGGTCACCGTGCGCCAGAAGAATTCCGCCGCGCGCCAGCCCTCGTCCTCGCCAGCCTGCTGCGCGATGCGCGCAAAGCCGACGACCTTGGGGATCTGCGTGTTGGCATGCAGGCCGGTCAGCTTGTCCTGACCGGCCGCGAGCGGCTGCAGGATGGCCTGGTGCGAGAAGCGCCGCGCCAGCGCCAGGTAGCGCAGGTCGCCAGTCATCTCGGCCACGTCGGCCAGCACCTCGTTCATGCCGCCGTGCTCGGCACGCAGCATGTCCTGCATCTGCGCGTCTGTCAGCGGCGTCGTCAGCTGAAGCGCCCAGTCGCTCATGCGGATCAGCATGGCCTTGGCGTCGGCGTTGCCGGCGTGCACCCAGGCGTCGCGCAGGCCGGCGAACGTCTTGTGGAGGTTGTACCAGGGCACCCAGCGGCCGTTCAGTCCGAAGCTCTCGACCTTGAGTTCGCCCGCGGCCACCTGGCCCCAAGCCTTGGCGCCGTCGGGAACGCCGCCGATGTAGCCGTTGCCGAGCTTGTCCTGGCAGCGCTTGAGTTCGGCGATGAAGTAGTCCAGTCGCTTCTTGACCTCAGGGTCGCCGGTGGAGGCCCACATCAGTGCCAGCGCTGAAACGTAGTGGCCGCCCATGTGGCCGTCCAGGCCGTGGGACTCCCAGTTGCCGTAGCTAGGCGTGGGCACCGGCAGGCCGGCCTCGCGGCGGAAGGGTGCCAGCAGGCGCTCGGGGTCCAGCGCCATCAGGTAGCGCAGGTCGGTGGCCTGCGCTTCCAGGAAGGGGCCGCCCTGCAGGCGCACGCGGTCGAGCGGGAACAACTGCGTTGTCGCATGAGCGCCATGGGCGAGCACTGCGAGGGCGATGGCGGCGAGCAGGCGCTTCATATGGCAGTGTTTCTCTGTGATTGCGGTGTCATGTCAGGCCGCGGTTCTGATGGCCCACAGCGCCACGCCGCCCGACGACAGCGCGCTGAAGCTCACGACGAAGGCGCTGGAGTTGGTGTTCCATTGCCGAGACAGCACGCCCTTGTAGGTCACGCCGGCGCTGACCACGGTGACCTTGTTGCTGCCGTTGTGCGTCCAGGTGCCGGTCATGCCGCCCGTGCCGCCGACCGTGCCGTCGGCGTTCAGCGTCACGACGATGGAGGCCTTGCTCGTCGCCGTGATGTCCTTGGCGTGGTTGACCAGCTTGTAGGTGCCGGCCGCCTGGGCTGCGGTGACGTCGGCCGTCTGCGCGGGGCTGGCCAGGCTGAGCGGCGCATAACGCAGCGGTGCGATGACCAGCCAGCCGTCCTCGTTCAGGTGCATCTCATGCACGCGGATCTCGTGGGCATCGCCGGTGCCGGGGAAGCGCGTGTGGAAGACGATGAAGTACTTGCCCGTCGCCGCGTCGTAGTAGGCCGAGTTGTGGCCCGGGGACACATAACCCAGCGCGGTGCCGGTCTCGAAGGCCGCGTTGGTGAACTGGTGGCCGCCCATCAGCTTCATGCCGTGAGGCGTGATGCTGGCGTCGTCGAAGACCGTGCCGGGGGCGCCCTTGACGGTGTCCATGTCCTTGCCGGCGCCGTCCAGGTAGGGGCCGTCGGGTTGTAGTGAGCGCGCCACGCGCACGTTGTAGCCGCCGTCTGCCGCCAGGCCTCCGAAGGACGTGAACAGGTAGTAGTACTTGCTCGTCGGGCTGTAGAGGACGTAGGCGCCTTCGATGCGCGCATGGTTGCCGCCCATCAGGTGCTTGCCGTAGCCCTGGCCGGCCACCGGCAGGCCGGTCGCCGGGTCGATGGCCATGATGAAGATGCCGCCGGAGTAGGAGCCGTAGACCATCCACAGCTTGCCCGTCGCGTCCTTGAAGACTTGCGGGTCGACGACGTTGGGGTGCTTGGTCGCGTCGTAGGTGGTGCCGTCCTCGGACACCCCCACCATGCCGGACTTCAGCACGATCTGCTTGTTGACGTACGGCCCTTCGATGTTGGTGGCCACGGCCACGCCCAGCGCCGACAGCGGCGAGGTGCCCTGGCAGGAGCAGTAGTACATGTAGAACTTGCCGTCGTCGAGCTTGGCGACGTCGGGCGCCCACAGGCCGGTCACCGTGGTCCAGGCAAAGGTGGCGGCCAGCTCGGTGGTGACCTTGTTGCCGAACAACGCGTTGTTGTTGTCGACACCGTCGGCCAGCTTGGTCCAGTTCATCAGGTCCGTCGTCTTGGCCGCCGCGAGGTGGGAGCCGAAGACGTAGAACGTGCTGCCGGACTTGATGACCGACGGGTCATGGACCGACGCGTTGCCGAAGGTCAGCGCGGTCTGGACGGGGTTGGGGTTGACGGGCGTCGGCTCCACCGCCGTGGGGGTGACCGTGCCGCCGCCACCACCACCGCCGCCGCAGGCGGTCAGGGCGAAGGCGGCAGAGCCCGCAAGGAAGTCGCGTCGGTTCTGAAAGGCCATGATGTATTTGTCTCTGGGTCTGTTGGTTGTGGCCGGCGCAGCCTAGGAGGCTCGGCGGCCGCGCACCAATGACATTGCAGACGCGGTCGATCCTGGTTTTGATATGGCGTGTGCGAGCCACGGAGACAGCGCAAGGCCTGGGCAAGCAGCATGGCGGGGCCCAGGGTTGCGGATCAGTAGAAGGCGCTTGGCCGAAGGGGGCGATCAGCCCTCGACGGCGACGACGATGACGGACTTGGCCGGCAGCTTCAGCGTCAGCTTGCCGTCGACGGCCTGGGCTTCAAAAGCCACTGGCACAACCTGCGCCGGCTTGCCGAGTTCGTTCTGCGAGTCCATCGCGCCGGCCGTCAGCAGCTTGCCCTTGACGGCCTTGGGTGCTGCCGAGCCCACCTGCAAGGTCAGCTCGGTGGCCTGAGTGGCGTGAGAGTTGACGAGGCCGATGTAGAGCTTGCCGTCCTTGCCGCGCGCGGCGGTGGCGGAGAGCTTGGGCATCTCGAACTTGTCGACCTTGTAGACCGGGTTGTTCTCGATGGTGGCGGGCAGCGAGGTCGCGTCCTGGAAGGGCGTGTACATCGCGAAGGCGTGGTAGGTCGGCGTCAGGACGAGCTTGTCCTTGCTCGTCTGGATCATGGCCTGCAGCACGTTGACCATCTGGGCGATGTTGGTCATGTGCACGCGGTCGGCGTGGGCGTGGAACACGTTGAAGTGCAGGGCGGCCAGCAGCGCGTCACGCAGCGTGTTGCGCTGGACCAGGAAGCCGGGGTTGCTGCCGGGTTCGGGGTCGTACCAGCTGCCCCACTCGTCAAAGTAGAAACCGATCTTCTTGCTCGGGTCGTTCTTGTCGAGGACGGCCTTGTTCGCCTTGATCATGTTCTCGATGTGCTGGGCGTGGCCCAGTGTCGAGACCCACTCGCTTTCGGGGAAGCCGACGGCCGCCCCCTTCTTCTCCCAATTGCTGTTGGGCAGCGTGTAGGCGTGGTGGGAGATGGCCTCGACGCCCGGCACGCCCTTGCTCAGCACGTCGGTCCATTCGGTCTGCATGCCATTGCCGCCGCTGGCGATGAAGATGGGGCGGTTGTGGCCGGGTGTCCTGAGGAAGGTGGTGACCTGACGGTACTGGTCGGCGTAGAACTCGGGCCGCATGTTGCCGCCGCAGCCCCAGGCCTCGTTGCCCACGGCGAAGTAGTGCAGGCGGAAAGGCTTGTCGCGGCCGTTCTTGCGGCGCAGTTCGGCGAGGGTGGACTTGCCCTCGGCCGTCATGTACTCCACCCACTCGGCCATTTCCTGCGCACTGCCGGTGCCAAGGTTGCCGTTGACGTAAGCCTCGGCGCCGAGCTGCTCGACGAGGTCGAAGAACTCGTGCGTGCCGACGGCGTTGTCCTCGGGCACACCGCCCCAGTTGCTGTTGACCTTGACCGGGCGCTTGCCGCGCGGGCCGATGCCTTCGCGCCAGTGGTATTCGTCGGCAAAGCAGCCGCCGGGCCAGCGCACCAGCGGCACCTTCAGTTCCTTCAGCGCGCCGACCACGTCCTTGCGCCAGCCGCGCACATTGGGGATCTTGCTGTCGGGGCCGACCCACATGCCTTCATAGATGCCGGTGCCGAGATGCTCGGCGAACTGGCCGTAGATGTTGCGGTGGATGACGGGGCCGGGCTGGTCGGCCTTGACGACCAGCTTGATGTCGGCGGCCAGGGCGCTTGCGCCGACCGCCAGCATGGCCACGAGGGCCAGCAGTTGCTTCTTCATCGGTTTGTCTCCTTCGTTGTTCTGTTAGGCCTGACGCGTCTTAGTTGCGCGTGAGGGCACCGTCGCGGCGGCGCCAGACGCCGCGCTCGTTGGGTTCGCGCAGCACCGCCGGCAGCAGCGCGCGCGGCAGGTTCTGGTAGCAGACCGGGCGCAGGAAGCGCTGGATGGCGGCCGTGCCGACCGAGCTGCTGCGGCCATCCGACGTGGCCGGGAAGGGGCCACCGTGGACCATGGCCGTCGACACCTCGACGCCGGTGGGGTAGCCGTTGGCCAGGATGCGGCCGACCTTGCGCTCCAGCGCGGGTAGCAGATAGCGCGCGGCGGCGAGGTCGCTCTCGTCGTCGTCCTGCAATTGCAGCGTGGCGGTCAGCTGGCCTTCCAGGCCTTCGATGACGGCGAGCAGCTCGACGAGGTCCTTGCAGGCGATCAGCAGCGAAGCCGGGCCGAAGATCTCGGACTGCATGGCATGGTTGGCCAGGAAGGCCGCGCCGGTCGTCTTGAACAGGCTGGGAGCGCCCTGGCAGTTGCTCGCTTCGCCGCGCAGCAGCGTGGCCACTTCGGGCTGGCCGGCGAGTTGTTCTTCACCGCGGTGGTAGGCGCCAGCGATGCCGGGCGTCAGCATCGTTGCGGCGGCCACGGGCTTGAGGGCCTCGGCGGCGGCGGTGGCGAAGCGGTCGAAGTCGGGGCCGGCGATGCCGAGCACCAGGCCGGGGTTGGTGCAGAACTGGCCCACGCCCATGACGAGCGAGCCGGCGAAGCCGGTGGCGATGTCGGCGCCGCGTTGGCTAAGCGCAGCCGGCAGCAGGATGACGGGGTTGATGCTGCTCATCTCGGCATAGACCGGGATGGGTTGCGGGCGCGCAGCCGCAGCGGCCATCAGCGCGATGCCGCCGCTGCGCGAGCCGGTGAAGCCGACGGCTTGGATGGCCGGGTGGCGCACCAGCGTGTCGCCGATGCCGTGGCCGCTGCCGGTCAGCAGCGCGAAGGTGCCGGCCGGCAGGTTGGACAGCTTCACGGCCTCGACGACCGCGCGCCCGACGAGTTCGGACGTACCCGGGTGGGCCGAATGCGCCTTGACGACGACCGGGCAGCCAGCGGCCAGGGCCGCAGCGGTGTCGCCACCGGCGACCGAGAAGGCCAGCGGGAAGTTGCTGGCGCCGAACACGGCCACGGGGCCGACGCCGACGAAGCGCAGGCGCAGGTCGGGCCGCGGCGGCGTGCGCGTGGGCAGGGCGGTGTCGATGCGCGCGTCCTGCCAGCTGCCTTCACGCAGCAGCTCGGCGAACAGCTTGAGCTGGTTCATCGTGCGGCCACGCTCGCCTTCCAGGCGGGCACGCGGCAGACCGGTTTCGGCCATGGCGCGGACGATGAGGTCGTCGCCCAGCGCCAGGATCTGCGCGGCGATCTGCTCCAGGAAGTCGGCGCGCTCCTGGTCGCTGGTGGCGCGATAGGCGTCGAAGGCGGCGCCGGCGAGGGCGCAGGCCTCGGCAACCTGGGCGGCGTCAACGGCGTTGAAGTCGGGGCCGAGGGCTGCGTTCTTGCTGGGGTCGAAAGCCTGGAAGGGCTTGCCGGCGCCGCGCACCGGCTGGCCGCCGATCAGCGCCAGACCTTGGATGGTGTTGCTCATGGAGAACCTCAGAAGCTGTGAACGGATCGCGCGCGGCCGAGCAGGCCGTCGCGGCGTCGCCAATCAAGGCGCAAAGCGGAGCCGTAGCCGGAACTACGGCGAGCATTTGCAACGCCGAGTGGCGGCGTTGCGGCGGGATGAGCGGCTGTGTGGGATGCGTTCACAGCTTCTCAATCAATGGGAGTGGCGCGGTACGGCCGAGCCGCGCTTGCCGCGCAGGAAGTCGAAGTCGCAGCCTTCGTCGGCTTGCAGCACGTGCTGCACGTAAAGCTGGCGGTAGCCGCTGGCGTCTTGCGGGTCGACGGTCTGGGCGGCAGCCCACGCGGCCAGGCGCTGTTCCAGCTCGGCGTCGGTGATGTCCAGGTGCAGGCGGCCGGCGGCGCAGTCGAGCTCGATCCAGTCGCCTTCCTGCACGACGGCCAGCGGCCCGCCAGCGCGCGCTTCGGGCGCCACATGCAGCACCACGGTGCCGTAGGCGGTGCCGCTCATGCGGGCGTCGGAGATGCGCACCATGTCCTTCACGCCGGCCGCGAGCAGCTTGGGCGGCAGGCCCATGTTGCCGACCTCAGCCATGCCGGGGTAGCCCTTGGGGCCGCAGTTCTTCATGACCAGGATGGACGTCGCGTCCACGACCAGGTCGGGGTCGACGATGCGGGCCTTGTAGTCCTCGAAGTGCTCGAAGACGACGGCGCGGCCGCGGTGCTTCATCAGCTCGGGCGTGGCCGCCGAGGGCTTGAGCACGGCGCCGCGCGGCGCGAGGTTGCCGCGCAGGATGCAGATGCCGCCGTCGGCGATCAGCGGGTTGTCCAGCTGGCGGATGACTTCGTCGTCGTAGATGGGCGCGTCGACGACGTTCTCCCACAGCGTCTTGCCATTGACGGTCAGCGCGCCGGGGTTGGGCAGCAGGCCGCCCTCACCCAGGCGACGCAGCACGGCGGGCAGGCCACCGGCGTAATAGAACTCTTCCATCAGGAAGCGGCCCGAGGGCAGCAGGTCCACGACGGTCGGCGTGCCGCGGCCGATGCGGGTCCAGTCTTCCAGCTCCAGGTCCACGCCGATGCGGCCGGCGATGGCCTTCAGGTGGATGACGGCGTTGGTGGAGCCGCCAATGGCGGCGTTGACACGGATGGCGTTCTCGAACGCTTCCTTGGTCAGCACCTTGGACAGCGTCAGCTCCTCCCACACCATCTCGACAATGCGCATGCCGGACAGATGGGCCAGCACATAACGGCGCGCGTCCACGGCGGGAATCGCGGCGTTGTGCGGCAGCGAGGTGCCGAGCGCCTCGGCCATGCAGGCCATCGTGCTGGCCGTGCCCATGGTGTTGCAGGTGCCTGCCGAGCGCGAGTGGCCGGCCTCGGCGGCCATGAAGTCGTGCATGCTGAGTTCGCCGGCCTTGACCTGCTCGTGCAGCTGCCACACGGCCGTGCCCGAGCCGATGTTCTTGCCCTTGAGCTTGCCGTTCAGCATCGGCCCGCCGGTGACGACGATGGCCGGCACGTCGACACTGGCCGCGCCCATCAGCAGCGCGGGCGTGGTCTTGTCGCAGCCCACCAGCAGCACGACGGCGTCCATC
>Ga0307515_10020481_pt1 | contig 11796 bp, 12 predicted proteins | sample 17_EM_MG_FD_194513 | JGI IMG/M metagenome (GOLD analysis project Ga0307515, IMG submission 194513) | Populus trichocarpa ectomycorrhiza microbial communities from riparian zone in the Pacific Northwest, United States - 17_EM | ecosystem: Host-associated > Plants > Roots > Unclassified | place...
AGCTGCATCCGAAGTTCAAAGCCTGGTGCGACGACTACTTTTTCCTGAAGCACCGCCAGGAGCCGCGCGGCATCGGCGGCATCTTCCTGGACGACTATGCCGACGGCGGCTTCGATGGCGGCTTCGCGCTGATCCGCTCGGTCGGCGACGCCTTCCTGAGCGCCTATCTGCCCATCGTCGAGCGCCGCCAGGGCTATGCCTACGGCGAGCGCGAGCGCGATTTCCAGGCCTACCGACGCGGCCGTTACGTCGAGTTCAACCTCGTCTGGGACCGCGGCACGCTGTTCGGCCTGCAATCCGGCGGACGCACCGAGTCCATCCTGATGTCCATGCCGCCGCAGGTGAAGTGGCGCTACGACTGGGCCCCCGAGCCCGGCACGCCCGAGGCGCGCCTGTACACCGACTTCCTGCGGCCCCGCGACTGGGCCGATGAAACCCCAACCGCACTTTGGCTGTGAAGATCGCACTCTTCGGCGGCAGCTTTGACCCGCCCCACCTTGGCCACCTGGCCTTTGCCCGCTTCGCGCTGGAGGCGCTGGCGCCCGAGCGCCTGCTGTGGCTGCCCGCCGGCCGGCAGTGGCAGAAGCCCGACCAGGTCATGGCCGCCGGCGTGCATCGCGCCGCGATGATCCGCTGCCTGATGGGCGGTGAACCCCGCTTTGCCGTCGACGAACGCGAGCTGCACCGCCGCGGCCCCAGCTTCACGGCCGACACGCTGAACGAGTTCAAGGTGGAGTACCCCAGCGCCGAGTTGATGTTCCTCATCGGCCAGGATCAGTACGCCCGGCTGCCAACCTGGTACCGTGCCGAGGCCGTGGCGGCGCTCGCCACACTTGTCGTGGTGCCGCGCGCGGGCGAGTCGGTCGTCACGCCTCCCGGCATGCCGCCGCACCGCCTGCAGGTGCTGAATCTGCCCGAAACCCCGATCTCATCCACCGCCGTGCGCGAGGCTATCGCCCGCGGCGACGATATTTGCCCCTTGGTGGGCGCCGACGTCGCGAGCTATATTGACTCGCATCGTCTCTACGAGAAGAAGCCCTGAATGGACATTCGCAAGCTGCAACGAGCCATCGTCGATGGTCTTGAGAACGTCAAGGCTCAGAACATCGTCGTGTTCAACACCGAGCACCTATCGCCCCTGTTCGAGCGCGTCATCATTGCCTCCGGCACCAGCAACCGGCAGACCAAGGCGCTCGCGTCCAGCGTGCGCGAAACGGTCAAGGGCCGCGGCCTGCAGGTCATGCGCACCGAGGGCGAGGACAACGGCGAATGGATCATCGTCGACTGCGGCGCTGCCGTCGTCCATGTGATGCAGCCGAGCATCCGCGACTATTACCACCTTGAAGAGATCTGGGGCGACAAGCCCGTCAAGCTCAAGCTCGGGTCGAGCGAGGTCAAGCTGGTGAAGGCGTCGGAAGATGCCTCTGCCAAGCCCGCCAAGAAGTCTGGCAAGCCCTTGGGTCCCGTGGGCGTGAAGCAAGCCGCGCCGGCCAAGAAGGCCGCGCCCGCCGCCAAGAAGCCGGCGGCCAAGAAGGCGCCTCACCGTGCCGTTGCCCCCAAGACGCCGGCGGCCAAGACCATCACGGTCGGTGCGGCCAAGCCTGGGGCCAAGAAGCCCGCTGCCAAGAAGGTCGCGGTCAAGACGACGGTCGGTGTGAAGCGGGCGGCACCCGCCAAGACGGCGCCGAGCAAGGTCGTCGCCAAGAAGGCACCGGCCAAGAAGGCGGCGCCGAAGCGCGGCTGATGCGCCTCTTCCTCGTCGCTGTCGGCCAGCGGCAACCGGCCTGGGCGGACACGGCTTACGAAGATTTCGCCAAGCGCTTTCCGCCCGAACTGAAGCTCGAACTCAAGGCCGTCAAGGCCGAGACGCGAGGCAGCAAGACAGCCGAGCAGCTGATGGCCGCCGAGGCCGCGCGAATTGAAGCAGCGTTGCCGAAAGGCGTGCGGCGCATCATCCTGGACGAGCGCGGCGAGCGCCGCACATCCGTTCAACTGGCCGAGCGCTTGAAGCTGTGGATGGGCGAGGGACGCGACGCTGCCCTCATCATCGGCGGCCCCGACGGCCTGCATCCCGACCTCAAGGCCACCGCCGACGAGACGCTGCGCCTGTCGGACCTGACGCTGCCCCATGCCTTTGCCCGCGTGTTGCTGGCCGAGGGCCTGTACCGCGCCTGGACGGTCACCACCGGCCACCCCTACCACCGCGAATGACCGCATTCATCTACCTCGCCTCGCAAAGCCCGCGCCGCCGCCAACTGCTGGAGCAGATAGCTGTGGCGCACGAGCTGCTGCTGCCCGGCGCGGACGAAGACGCTGAAGCGCTGGAGATCGTGCAACCTGGCGAGCTGCCCGAGACCTACTGCGCCCGCGTCACCGCCGCCAAGCTGGACGCAGCCCTGGCGCGCCTGGCTGCGCGCGGCCTGCCACCGGCGCCCATCCTCTGCGCCGACACGACGGTGGCCGTCGACGACCTCATCCTCGGCAAGCCCGAGGACGATGCCGATGCGCGCCGCATCCTGGCACTGCTGTCGGGCCGCAGCCACCGCGTCATCACGGCGGTCGCCGTGGCAAATGCCAACCAGCGCGCTGCCACGCTGAATGTCTCCCAGGTCGAGTTCGCGCCGCTGTCCGCTGCCCAGATCGACCGCTACATCGCCAGTCGCGAGCCCTTCGGCAAGGCTGGCGCCTACGCCATCCAAAGCCAGGCCGCAGCCTGGATCGTGAAGATTGCCGGCAGCTACACCGGCATCATGGGGTTGCCCCTCTTTGAGACTGCGGCGCTCTTGGACAAATTCGGCATGGATCTGTGAGCCCCCGAACCTGTCGCTTCGCGCCAGGCCCCCCGAGGGGGGTGAATTGACCTAGGGACGGCCTGTCGGTCAATTCGAGTTTTGACATCTGCGCCTGCCACGGGCGCAGAGGTCAGCATTCAAAGGTTCGCGATGGAAGACATCCTGATCAACTGGTCGCCGCAGGAAACGCGGGTGGCCGTGGTTGAGAACGGCGCGGTGCAGGAACTGCACGTCGAGCGCACGTTGGAGCGGGGCCTCGTCGGCAACGTCTACCTCGGCAAGGTCGTGCGCGTACTGCCCGGCATGCAGTCGGCCTTCATCGACATCGGCCTGGAGCGCGCGGCCTTCCTGCATGTCGCCGACCTGCACAGCGCCTCGCAGTTCGGCCACAGCCGGCACCAGAACGCCCATGGTGTCGAAGTGCCACCGACGCCCATCGAGCGCCTCGTCTTCGAAGGCCAGCCGCTGACCGTGCAGGTCATCAAGGACCCCATCGGCACCAAGGGCGCCCGCCTGTCCAGCCAGATCAGCATTGCCGGCCGCATGCTGGTCTTCCTGCCGCAGGACGAACACATCGGCATCAGCCAGAAGATCGGCTCGCCCGAGGCGCGTGAAGCGCTGCGCGCGCGCATGGTGACGCTGGTGGGCACGAAGGAGCAGGGCGGTGGCGGCGGCTTCATCCTGCGCACGAACGCGGAGGACGCGTCTGACGAGGAACTGGGTGCCGACATCGCCTACCTGCGCAAGACCTGGCACCAGATCCGCGACAAGGCGCTCACCACGCCGTCTGCGAGCCTGCTGCACCAGGACCTGAGCCTCGTCGAGCGCGTGCTGCGCGACTTGACCCACGAGCGCACCGCGCACATCCGCATCGACTCGCAAATGCAGTACGACGTGCTGCGCAAGTTCGGCGAGATCTTCATGCCAGCTGCTACTGCCAAGCTGGAGCATTACCGCGGTGAGCGGCCCATCTTCGACCTGTGCAATGTCGACGCCGAGATCGCCCGCGCGCTGATGCGCAAGGTCGATCTGAAATCGGGCGGTTCGCTGGTGTTCGACCAGACCGAGGCGATGACGACTGTCGACGTCAACACCGGCGGCTTCGTCGGCGCCAAGAACTTCGACGACACCATCTTCAAGACCAATCTCGAAGCGGCCGGTTCCATCGCCCGCCAGCTGCGCCTGCGCAACCTGGGTGGCATCATCATCGTGGACTTCATCGACATGACTCGCGAGGAGCACAGGACGGCGGTGCTGGCGGAGTTCAAGAAGCAGCTCGGCAAGGACCGCACCAAGGTCACGGTCGGCGGCTTCACGCAACTGGGCCTGGTCGAGATGACCCGCAAGCGCACACGCGAGTCGCTGTCGCGCATGCTCTGCGAACCCTGCCCGACCTGCGAGGGCCGCGGCCAGGTGAAGACGGCGCGCTCGGTCTGCTACGACATCCTGCGCGAGATCCTGCGCGAGGCGCGCCAGTTCTCGCCGCGCGAGTTCCGCGTCGTCGCGGCGGCCAACGTCGTCGAGATGATGCTCGACGAAGAGAGCGCCCATCTGGCCGGCCTGTCCGACTTCATCGGCAAACCCATCTCGCTGACCGCCGAGCCGACCAACCAGACCGAGCACTACGACATCGTGCTGCTGTAGTGGGGATTGCGCCGGACAAGGCCTTGTCTGACGTTACAACTCGCGCGGCTGCGGCAAAATCGCGCGCCATGCCTGAATCCTTAGCGCCAGTTTCCCGTCGCCGCAGCCTTGCGGCTCTTGTTGCCCTCACGGCCGCGCTCGGCGCCGGCCCGGCCCTTGCGCAAGTTCGCATCGACATTGCCGGCACTGGCGGTACCCGCATCCCGGTCGCCATCGTCGACTTCCGCGACGAGTCCAAATCGCCCCAGCCCATCGCCGCCATCATCCGCGCCGACCTGGAGCGCAGTGGCCTGTTCAAGAGCGTCGACGCGCCTGGCGCCATCAGCGAAACCAGCGTCCCGGTCTTTCCCGAATGGAAGGCCCGCCAGGCCGACGGTCTCGTCGCCGGCTCGGTCAACAAGCTGGCCGACGGCCGGCTGGACATTCGCTTCAAGCTCTGGGACGTGGTCAAGGGCGCCGAGATCATCGGCCAAGCGCAGGCCGTGCATCCGGAAGACGCCCGGCTGGCCGCCCACCGCATCGCCGATGTCGTCTACGAAAAGCTGACCGGCGAGAAGGGCGTGTTCGCCACGCGCATGGCCTACGTCACCAAGGCCGGCCGCCGCTTCAGCCTCGTCATCGCCGATGCCGATGGCGAGAGCGCCAAAGTCGCGCTGACCAGCCCCGAGCCCATCATCTCGCCTGCCTGGGCGCCCAATGGCCGCGAGCTGGCCTATGTGACCTTCGAGAGCGGTAAGGCCACCGTGCGCATCCAGGACGTGCAGGCTGGCACGCGCCGTGTGCTTGCCGACTTCAAGGGCACCAACAGCGCCCCGGCCTGGTCGCCCGATGGCTCGCAGCTCGCGCTCAGCCTGTCACGCGACGGCGGCACCCAGCTCTTCGTCATCAATCGTGACGGTTCCGGCGTGCGCCGCATCGCGCAAAGCAGCGCCATCGACACCGAGGCCTGCTACTCGCCCGATGGCAGCAAGATCTATTTCGTCAGCGACCGCGGTGGCGGCCCGCAGGTCTACCGCATGCCGGCCACCGGCGGCGCGGCCGAGCGCGTCACCTTTGGCGGCGGCTACAACATCAGCCCGGCCATCAGCCCCGACGGCCGCACGATGGCCTACATCACGCGCACCGGCGGCGCCTTCCGCCTCAGCGTGATGGACCTCGGCACCGGTCAGTCCCAACAGATCAGCGAAGCCAACGACGACGAGAGCCCGGCGTTCTCGCCCAACGGCAAGCTCATCGTCTACGCGAGCCGCGCTGGTGGCAAGGAAGTGCTGATGACCACCACGCTGGACGGCAAGATCAAGACGCCTTTGCTCGTAACACTGGCCGAGGTTCGCGAACCAACCTGGGGTCCGTTTACGTCCCAGTAACTTGACAGTTCGCACCATGTTGGACAATGCCCGGCCGCTGGCGCTGCCAGCCACGCTCTTTTCCTCGCCCCCCTGTCTGTGGAGACCACTCTAATGAAGCTCACCCGCTACGCGCTCACCCTGATTGCCGCCGCCGCCCTGGCTGGCTGCGGTTCTACCGTCAAGCTCGACGAGCCCGCGCCGGTCGTCACTGCTCAGTCCACGACTCCCCCGGCGGCCCAGCAGCAGGTCACGACTCCCGTGGTGCCGCAGAGCCAGGTGAAGCCCATCACCCTGGACGAGCAGCTCAACCAGCAGGTCCAGGGCAAGCGCGTCGTCTACTTCGACTTCGACAGCGATGCCGTCAAGGAAGAGTACCGCCCGCTGATCGACGTGCATGCCAAGCGGCTGAACAACAACAAGAAGCTGGCTCTCAGCCTCGAAGGCAATACCGACGAGCGCGGCGGCCGTGAGTACAACCTGGCCCTCGGTCAGCGCCGTGCCGAAGCCGTTGCCAAGTCGCTGACGTTGCTCGGCGTTGCTGGCACCCAGGTCGAAGCTGTCAGCTTCGGCAAGGAGCGCCCCGCCGTTCAGGGCAGCACCGAGGAAGCCTGGTCCAAGAACCGCCGCGTCGAGCTCAAGGACAAGTGATGCGCGGACTGCGTCTGTCGTTTGTCGCCCTGGCGGCAGGCTTAGCCTTCGTGCAGCCAGCTAGCGCGGGCCTGTTCGAGGATGACGAAGCCCGCAAGGCCATTCTGGAACTGCGCGCCAAGATCCAGGCCAACGACGACGCTGCCAAGCAGCGCGCCGAGCAGCTCAACACGCTGATCCAGGACCAGCTTCAGCCGCTGCGCCGCAGCATGCTGGAACTGAACACCCAGCTCGACGGGCTGCGCGGCGAGGTCGCCAAGCTGCGCGGCATCAACGAGCAGCTCGCTCGCGACCTGTCCGATACCCAGCGCAAGCTGGTCGATCAGACGCAGTCCGTCGATGCCCGCCTGAAGCCGCTGGAGCCGCAGAAGGTGGCGCTCGACGGTCGCGAATTCCAGGTCGCGCCCGATGAGCGTGGCCAGTACGACGCCGCCGTAGGCCTCGTGCGCCGGGGCGACTTCGCCGAGGCTGTCGGCGCGCTGAACGCCTTCCTGAAGCGTTACCCCGCCAGCGGCTACACCGACTCGGTGCGCTTCTGGCTTGGCAACGCCCAGTACGGCAAGCGCGACTACAAGGACGCGATTGCCACCTTCAAGGCCTTCATCGCCGGCAACCCGGACCACCCGCGTGCTGCCGAAGCCCTGCTCGCGCTGGCCAACTGCCAGGCCGAGCTGAAGGACAACAAGGCGGCGCGTCGCAGCATTGAAGACCTCATCAAGGCCTATCCCGGCACCGAAGCCGCGCAAGCCGGCAAAGAGCGCCTGGCCAGCCTGAAGTGAACGTGGCAGATCAGCTCGACGCTGATCTGGAACGTCGCTTCGGCGGCCTGCGTCGCCTGCATGGCGACGCCGCCTACCAGCGCCTGCGCGCCGCACGTTTCGCGGTCGTGGGCCTGGGCGGTGTCGGGTCTTGGGCCGTCGAGGCCCTGGCCCGCAGCGGCGCCGCCGAGCTGACGCTGATCGACCTCGATCAGGTCTCCGAATCCAACATCAACCGCCAGATCCAGGCGCTCGGGTCGACCGTCGGTATGGCCAAGGCCGAGGCGCTGCGCCTGCGCATTGCCGACATCCACCCCGGGTGCGCCGTACGCGTCATCGAAGAATTCGTCGAGCCCGACAACTGGCCCGCCTTGATCGGCGACGCCGAGTTCGACGGCCTCATCGACTGCTGCGACCAGGTCCGCGCCAAGGCCACGTTGGCCGCCTGGGCGCGCGAACGCGGTCTGCCGTTCGTGACTGTCGGTGCAGCGGGCGGCAAGCGCGAGCCGCATCGTGTGCAACTCGACGACCTCAGCGCCACCACGCATGACCCGCTGCTGGCCTCGCTGCGCCAGCGCCTGCGCAAGCACCACGCCGCGCCGCGCACGGGCAAATTGGACGTGGCCTGCGTTTACTCGCTCGAACCCGTGCACCTGCCGCAGCAAGGCGAGGGCGAAGCTTGTGACATCGATGGCAGCCTGAACTGCCATGGCTACGGCTCCAGTGTCACCGTCACGGCGACCTTTGGCCTCTGCGCGGCGGCCGAACTGCAGCGCCTCTATCTGGCGCGCAGATAAATCAGCCTGACGGCAATTGCATGAAACTAGTTGCGGAGAACAAAAAAACCTGCCTACAATGGCGGGCTCTGCTTGACACGGGACGTTAGCTCAGTCGGTAGAGCAGCGGACTTTTAATCCGTTGGTCGCAGGTTCGAATCCTGCACGTCCCACCAAGTTTTTCAGCGCTGATTCGACGGAATCCACGCTACAATCACTGGCTCAACTCGGTCACCCGGGTTGACTCAGGGCTCTTAGCTCAGTTGGTAGAGCAGCGGACTCTTAATCCGTAGGTCGAGTGTTCGAGTCACTCAGGGCCCACCAAATCAGCTTCCGGCACGTCCGGTAGCGCAAAAACCCCTTACGAATCAACGCGTAAGGGGTTTTTTGTTGTCTGTGGCGATGTGGATCTCGCCGAGGCCTTGCAACACGGCCTGGACATGCGCCAAGGGCTGGCAGCGGCTGCGGCTGGACTGCCGCAGCTGGGTGAACTGAAGCTCAAGGCGGCAGCGGTCTCGCGCTGCCGTTCAGGCTGCCCGCCGGGTAGTTGTCGTTGAAGAGCTGCCACACCCGGCCCGACTTGGCCGCCTGCTTGAGGGCTGTGCGCAGGATGAGCCGGTCGGCGTCGTTCAGGCTGTGCCGGGACAGGTAGACGCCGCTCTCTCCCCAGTCCAGTTCCACCAGTGGCTCAACGTGAACCTGCCTGGCGAGCGGGGCGAGGTCGGCCTCCTGGGCCAGCGTGGCGATGAGGATGCTGGCCGTCATGACGGTGCCCTGGGCCAGGCCCTGGCGCAGCGCGCGGGCCACGCCGGCAGCGTCGGGTTCCTCGACGAGCCGGTGCTGGGCGCGCAGGGTGGCGACGGCCTGGTCGTAGGCTGGGCCGTAGGTGAAGCTGCGGATGACCGCCAGCTTGTAGCCGCGCCGGGCTAGCAACTCGGCCAGCGAGCGCGGCACCTGCCGCTCCCGCTGCAGCGTCACCAGGCTGGCGCGCACCTGCACGAGGGGGACGAACTCGCCATGGAGATCGCGCGATGGCGCGTGGGCGGCCGGCAGCAGCAGGTCGGCCTGGCCGGACTCGAACATCTGCTGCTGCCGGGCGCGCGGCACGCGGTGCATCTTGAACTCGCAACCGTGGGCAGCGCCCAGTTCGCGCAGCAGCGTGGGATACAGGCCGACTATGCGTTCGGCGTCGAAGCTGACGCTGACGCCGACCGGCGCCAACGGCACCTCGACCGGCCGGGAGCAGCCGGCCTGCGCCGTGGCCGCCGCCAGCAGGCCCCATGCCCAAACGCCTGATCGCACCTTTGCGTTCATGCCCCTCAGCCCCGCCATGTTTTGTGCCGATTGTGAGCCCCCGCAGCCCGGCGTTCCAGCGCGTCGAACAGCAACTGCACGGCGATGGCCAGGGCCGCTGCAGGCAGGGCGCCGGCCAGCATCAGCGCGCTGTCGTTGACGGCCAGGCCGGCGACGATGCGCTCGCCCAGGCCGCCGGCGCCAACAAACGCCGCCACCGTGGCCGTGCCGACGTTGGTGACGGCCGCCGTCTTCACGCCGGCCATCAGCGTGGGCAGGGACAGCGGCAGCTCTATGCTGCGCAGCGCCTGGCCGCGCGTCAGGCCCAGGGCCAGCGCGGCGTCAAGCAGGCCGGTGGACACGGCCTGCAGGCCCGCGTGCGTGTTGCGCACGATGGGCAGCAGCGCGTAGACGAACAGGGCCAGAAGAGCCGGGACGAAGCCGATGCGGCCCACCAGCGCGATCAGGAAGGCCAGCAGGGCCAGCGAGGGCAGGGTCTGCAGCAGACCGGTGACGGCCATGACCGGTGCCGCCAGGCGCGGCAGGCGGTGCGCCGCGATGCCCAGCGGTACGGCCACCGCAATGGCCAGGGCCAGCGAGCCGAGCACGAGGGCCAGATGCTGGGCAAGCAGCTTGGCGAGATCCGGCGCCAGCAGCCGCGCAACGAAGCCCTGCGGCGCTGCGGCGCTGGCCGAGCCCTGCAGAAAGCCGCGCGCCACGTCCGCAAACGGCCGGCCCTCCAGCTCGGCGGCGGCGTTGAGCTGGATCATGCGTGCCTCGGTCAGCCGCCCGGCCAGGCCCTGCAGCGGCCGCTCGTCCACCGCCGCGCGCATCAGCAGCACGGCGTCGTAGCGTGGGAAGAAGGCGCGGTCGTCGCGCAGCACGCGCACTGGCTGCCGGGCCAACTGGGCGTCGGTGGTGTAGACGTCGATGAGGTCGACCTGGCCACCGGCCAGCGCTTGGTAGGCCAGGCCGTGGTCCAGGCCGCTGCCGGGCTGCAGCGCCAGGCCATAGGCGTGCTGCAAGGCCGGCCAGCCGTCGGCGCGGGCGATGAATTCGTGGGACAGGCCGGGCTTGAGCGTTGGGGCGTCCTTTTCAATTTTTGCTGCAAGCTCCGAGATCGTCGCGATGCCGAGCCGCGCTGCGTCGGCCTCGCGCATCGCCAGCGCATAGCTGTTGTTGAAGCCTAGCGGCACGCCGGCCTTGAGGCCCAGGGGCTTGAGCCAGACGTTGATCTGCTCCAGCGGCGCCTGCGCGTCGGCGGCGGCGTCGCGCTTGAGCAGCTCGCGCACGATGGTGCCGGTGTACTCGGGGTAGATGTCGATCTGCCCCTGCTGCAAGGCGGTGGCCAGGATGGCGGTGTTGCCCAGGCCCTGGCGGTGCTCTGCGGGGATACCCTGATTTATTAGTGTTACACTAACGAGTTCGCCGAGCAGATAGCTTTCGGTGAAACGCTTGGACCCCACCTTCAACGGTTGGGCATGCGCATTGCCCAACAGGGCGGTCGCGCAAGCCGCAAGGACGAGGCGGAGCAGCAGGCGGCAAGTCATGGCCGTCATATTGCCTGAGGCGAAGTAGGTTCTGTCCTACCCCCGCTTCTGATCGTCTCCGAATGCCTAAGCGCGATGCCGCGCCTAGAGTTGTAAGTCCAGCCCCCAGGAAGGAGCACAAGATGTCCCGCGCTACCGATCATTTGCTGCGTCAGCATCTGGAAAGCCTCGGCGCGCACCTGCGCCAGTGCCGTACCTTGTCCGACCGCAGCCAGCGAGCTCTGTGCTCGCTCGAAACCCTCAACGCCGTTGTCGGCCAGCGCTTGTTCACGACGGTGCTGCTGGGCGGCCTGGTCATGGCGCTCTTCCTTGGGGTCTCGGCCTAGCGCCAGGCGGCAAAGCTTGCCGAAGAAAAAGGCGGCCCTGCGGGGCCGCTTTCCTTTTTTGCCGCTCTGTTTCAAACCAGGGCCGGTTCGGCGCGGGGCACCGAGGCGCGTTCCGACGCCGGCACCCACAGCTTGAGGTCGCCCGGCACCTCGGCCAGCACCAGCGCGGTGCCCGGCGCGAGCAGGGTGTAACCGGCCGGCACCCTGGCCTGGGCGGACGCACGTTGCACCAGCACCTCCACCTGGCGGCCCTCCACGGCCAGCCGCACGCGCGCCTGCGACCAGTGCGGTGGCAGGCAGGGTTGCACGCGCAGCTCGCCGTGGCTCAGGCGCACGCCGCAGATCGACTCGACGGCGGCGCGCAATAGCCAGCCGGCCGCCCCCGTGTACCAGCTCCAGCCGCCGCGGCCCGCGTGGGGTTGGGCGGTCTCGATGTCGCCGGCGACGGCAAACGGCTCCAGCCCGTAGACGGCGCCATGCGCGCCGCGGTGAGCGGGGCTGATGGCCGTGAAGGCCGCCCAGGCGCGGTCGGCCTGGCCGAGGTGGGCGCTGGCCATCAGCGCCCAGGTGGCGGCGTGGTTGTACTGGCCGCCGTTCTCGCGCACGCCGCCGGGGTAGGCCTGGATGTAGCCGGCCTCGGGCTGCTGGTCCTTCAAGGGT
>Ga0307515_10020482_pt1 | contig 11795 bp, 8 predicted proteins | sample 17_EM_MG_FD_194513 | JGI IMG/M metagenome (GOLD analysis project Ga0307515, IMG submission 194513) | Populus trichocarpa ectomycorrhiza microbial communities from riparian zone in the Pacific Northwest, United States - 17_EM | ecosystem: Host-associated > Plants > Roots > Unclassified | place...
ATATAATATATAGTTTGACCGGATTCAAATAGTTTTATTGGTCTGGTCTACATGTATCAAAATCTATGTAAAAATTATCATTTGTGACAGATAGAGAGATTGATTAGAGTGTGTTAACGTACCGGTCCAGTATTTCCAAGTTCAACAATTGTTCACTGGGCCCTTCCTCTGACTTTGTCCTAGCAACCCCACCAAAAAATGGTGCCAGTAGGATATACCCTCTTACCCGAACCGGAGCCAACCTGGTCGAACCGACACCGATCTGAACCGCTAAGTGGTGTGCAATATTGCCACCAGATGAGTCGCCCAAAACAAAAACCTGGTCATAGTCAACTTTACCACCATTGACCCATGCATCACCTTTGTCGCTCAAAACCTGAGCTTGTAGCCACTGCAAGGCACCAAGTCCATCCTCCATGGCCGCCGGTAGCCTATGTTCTGGGGCCAAACGATAGTCAGGGGCGACAACGAGTGCATTGAGCCCAGAAGCTAGTTTAAGGCAGCAGTTGTGACAGTTAGGCCACTCACGCGTGCCTACACAAAATCCACCTCCATGAAGGTAAAGTATGATGGAAAGCTTCTTTGTAGGGGATGATAGTGATATTGAAGTGGGTTTGTAGAGACGGAGGTGGAGGTTGTACGTTTTGTCAAAGAGGCAGTCTTTGAAGAGGACGGACTCGTCGTTGATGATTGGCATGGGGAACCCTATATCTTTGGACCTGTAAATGGTTCCGTCACTAAAGAGTTGGACAACACCACCGCAATCTTCTACTACATGAGGGAGAGAACCCATTTTTGCTACAAGTATTTGGTTTCCTTTCTCTATAGGGAGATGATGGTTGGCAATGGAGGTAATGGCTAAATATGGGAGGTATATATAGGCAAAAGGAAGGGGAAAAGGCAGGAGAGGAAGGGTGTGTGAATTGGAGTGGAGAAGGCAGGGATAGTTTTTTTTTCTTTTTTTCTTTTTTTTAATGTGAAGGGTGATTGTGTCATTTAGGAGGGATATTATGGAAGGTGGTGGATGATTGCATATGCATTCCTAGCCATTGGTTTATCTTTTATCTTTTTTCCTTTTTTAATATGAACCATAGAGGAGGAGGAGGAAGGAACATGCTTCTTCTGATAAGGTAATTTTTGATAATATGGTAAATAATATTTTTTAAAATATTTATTTATTTGACAATATATTAAAATAATATATTTTATATTTCTTAAAATTTATTGTTAATATCAACAAATCAAAATAATATAAAAATATGAAAACAATTAATTTAAAACAAAAATAAATTGAAAAGCATGATTGAGCCACACAAACAATGCCTAATAGTTAAGATTTGAAATTTAAAAAATAAAATAAAATTGAGGTTTGTATTACTGCAAAAGATTTATATGAAGTTTAAATATAAAGGATAATTTTCTTCTTAGCCAACATTTATGAGAATATCCAATAAATTATATTTAAAAAATTATTGTCTTTGATTTTTTAAAGAATTTTAAAATACCTAATGATAGCATTCCTTATTTTGATGAAGCTTCTTAATATAGATGGAAGCATAGTTTTGAAACCCGGCCCGGCCCGACGGGTCGACCTGGGACCCGGCCGACCCGTGGCTGAAACCGGGCCGGGTTGATGAAAAAATATGAAAAGTCATGATCCGGTGTGACCCGGCCGATCCGGAAAGACCCGGTCAAAAACTCGGTTGCAACCCGTTGATTTTTGTTTTTTTTTTACTAAAACGACACCGTTTTGAATTTTTTTAAAATATGGAATGATCCGACCGACCCGGTGACCCGGTCAAAACCCGGAACCCGGGCCTTGGACCGGACCGAGTTTAAAAACTATGGATGGAAGCAACACAAGAAAGATAACAAATATAAAAACACAAAAGTTTTTGAAAAATGGATTGTACAAAATCTCAAATCATTATTTTATTACTAAATATTTATTTTAAAATAATTTACATCACTACTAGATTTACAATTCTTTAAATAAAACCAAAAACTAACCTAAACAAACTAAGTCTGAAAATAAACAAAAAGTAATAAAAGTTCTAAACAAACTAGGAAAAAATAAATTATCAATCTTAATATTTGATTTCCTAAACTAAATAAAAAAACACCACAAAGGAAATTATTTTCCTAAACTAAATAGAAAATAATAATAACTAAAAAAAATACTTTTTTTTCTAAAAATTCTCCTCCATCAATCTTCTCGAGTCGAAGAGAACTCGTCATTAAATTCAAATTATTCTTGTCTCAATCTTATAAATGTTCAATCAAGAGTTTTTAACCTTTTACGTACCTAGCATTTCAATTAGAAATATCATATCTATCAACAACATATTCAAACTCCCTCACAACAAAACCACTCTTAGCGTAAAGAAGAGATTTAAAAATCTATTTCATAATTTTTATATAAAGTACAATGAAATCAACTTTGACCCATCAATTTCAAATTTCTTCTCAAATAAATGTAAGACGCATCCTTCGTAATATGGTTTTATCAAAAATCACATTGGAGCCACATCCTTCCTAAATAAACTAAAAAACTAACCTAACAAACTAGAAAACATGAAAATAAACCAAAAGACAATAAAAGCCAGAAATAAACTAAGAAAAGAGCACCATAAAAAATATTTTCTAAAACTAAATAAAAAATAATAATGACTAAGAAAAAAAAATTCTCTAAAAAATACTTCAGCATGACCCCCCCCCCCTCCCCCCCAAAACTTACCTCATAGCATTATACACACATTTATAACGCATCATATAATAAAAATTTCCTTCAATCTTTTTAACTTTTCAGCATAAATAATTTTAAAATGTTATTAATTACTGATTTATTTAGTGATTACTTGTGTTTCATCATGTATCATATATAGAAATTGCGATTAAAATCAATATTCGAATAGGCTGACTATTTATTTTACATTTATATTTTATATAATAGAAGAATATGTGTGTATTAATGGGAATCGTCAAACTCGCCCCGAACCTTACAGAGAAGAAAAAAATTGAGTTTTTCTTCCATCGTATACTTAAATGGATGAATATGAGATGGGGATAGAGGTTATATACTGTGCCTAAAACCCCTGTATCTCCATTCCTATCTAGTAAGTTAAGTTTCTTATCTAAAAATCTAGGAGGAAATTAAATGCCAGAAAAAAAAGAAAAAAAAAAACCAGTGACGGGATTTAAGATTTCGATAGTAGCATATTAATCATGGACTTATTTCGTTACCATGCACCTTTTCCCTTCTATCTTTCTTCCATTAATTCTTTGTTTTTTTATTTAATTTCCCCTGAAATCTATGGTGGAGCAAACTGTTGAGAAGATAGAACAGACAACAGATCACAATGATACGTTAAGAATATATATAGTAAGAAGAACTAATTAAGATAACGAATAAAAACAAAACGCATGCCGTCAAAGACAGCGCTTTTGCCTCTTTCCCAAATCCATAATTTGTCCATGCCATGTTTCTTGTCCCAAAATGTTTTCATTTACGTATACATGTTTGTCAAGGCAATAAGCATTTCTTCATTGGACTTACAGTCTCCCGATGGATGAAGAAGTCGATCCTTGTGCAAGCAAATTAATCTTTTCTTTTGAGGGATATCCATGCAGACGTTTGGGCGTTGAGGTTACTCTTTTCCAAGTAAACTGGAGTAGCGTGTTTTAAAGAGAGGGCAAGTGTCCACTAGGAATTGTTGGGTCGGCGGCGGCCATGAGAGTTTCAAATATAATACACGCCGTCTGATTTTATGTTATGGACAGGATTTGACTTCTTCTAGAGCCGATTTTTTACTGTTTTCCCCGGCGGATCATTATCTTGTTGTTTCGGAACAAGGAACACGATGATGTTGGCTGTGATTGTTTACAGGGTTGGAAAATGAGCTCAAATGCCCTACAGCTCCTAAAACTCACCTGGTTTCTTGCCACTTAACTTCCATCTTGCTAGCATTGCTTGCTCTCTCTCCCTACCCTTTCCCTGCTTGCACTCACTTTTTTTTTATTAGTGGATTATTGTTTATTCAAGCCAAAACACTGGATCTGCTGACTAGTCGTTCTACCTTTTCCCACCTTATAATCCGAGAATTCCTCTTTTGGATCCCGTGGTTTAAAAAAGAGCAATTAAATTTAAATCATTGCTGGCTATTTTTTAAACCACACAACCTGCGCTGGGATGGTGCTAGCTGGTGACTTGAATTTCTTACTTGATTATAGGACGTTCTTGTGTGTGTACATATATATATATAAAAGAAATCTATGAATATTGGAATCAGACACCCGACAGAATCATAGAACAGTAGATAAACAAGACAACGAATAAAAACAATCTCTGCCAATGCCTGCTTCCCCAAATTTGTAATGGACAAGTGTATGTCGTCCTTGCTATTGCCATGTTTCTTTTCCCAAAATGACAATTACATTTACATATTTGTTAAAGCAAGAAACAATTCTTCACCAAATTAATGGTCTCCCAGTGCATGAGAATACTTCTAATTAGCAGACAAACGGTTCCCGAATCTACCGATTTTGAGTAGAGTACTATAGGTATACTCCAAGGAGAACTATAAAAGAATGTTAGTCAGGAATCCTTGGGGTCCGCCGCCATGTGAGTTTCAGTTCTGAAGCATACCTCCTAACTGTATATTATGGATGGACTTTGACTGCGCGTGCCCCTTGGCTTGGACGGTGTATTAACCTTCTGGTTGAAGAAGCTGACCAGAAAAACGAGGGATTTTTTGGACCAGTGTGCAGTGTTGCTTTCAGCCTGCATAAATCATGCAGAACAGAGCAAATTACGGATAGGGTTTGAGTAGCCGTAGGTTCTAATCCTATCTCAACCCAATTGCTGCCAACTGGTGGTGAGAAGAGGAAGGATCCAAATCCAGGAATCATCTGTGGATCATCACAAACAATCTTGAATATCTTATCTTGACGAGGGAAATACAAAGAACTTTATGAAGCTTTACATTCGAATATTGAGTTGTAGTTTGTCCTACTCTTATATTGTCCTTTTACGGCCATTGTTGCCATGTCTCCATATTCTATGGAGATTTATCAATCAATTGGAACTTTGAAGGTGCTGGGAGGCGACTTTCATTTTATCCTTTAGCACAAGCCTCAATGTCCTTATCTTCACTTGCATCATTTTCCACAATCATTCATCTTCGAATCCATATCTTAGCGTACGATATTTGAAACTGTGGGTGATGTCAGATAATGCGTGCACATGAGATGCTTCCTAGTGATTTTGTACTAGTCCCGATTCATTTCTGCGATGACCATGTCTACGAGTCTATCTGATCATATATTTTGTGAACCAAACTGTGATGTTTTATGTGATGGATTTGACACTAAAAAAGCTTGCCTTTGGCGATGTTTGCATCTAGAAGCAGAACGTTTTAACAAAGCAAACAAGGGCAAGCTTCACCAAACAAATAAAAAACAAGAAAACTGCAGCACAAGGGCATGGTTAGAAATTTTCCCCTCCATGTTCTCTGGTACATGTTCCTGCTCGGAGAGCAACAGAGCAATATTTTAGCACCAGAAAATTTTAGCATTTTTTTAGTATGTGTCCAAGTGGTCAAAGATCTAGACAGTGGGAGTTTTATCCTTAAAGTCTGCGTCTTACACACAGATAAAAGTAGATAAACATATAGGAAGTAAAAATTGACTTTGTGAAGCATAAGCAACTAAAAAGCATCTGAAGAATTCAAGTATTCCTTTTCCAACAGAAAACAGAAATAACAGACACCGGAAAAGAGCTTATATACCTTCCATTGACAAAGCAGTATGTATCATAAAATGGTTCAATCTTTCTGCCTCTTGCCGCTGATCTTCTTGGTTCAGGTCAAAAAGAATCATTTTGTGAAAGCTACCTTCAACAATGCTGTTATTTGGGACCACAAGAAAGAAATTTCCATCACTAGGTTAATTCAATTGATCGCCCATGTAGAAAAACAGAAAAGGTAACATGCCTCTTGCATACTGTCACTAAAAGCTGTCCTTCAGAAATACATACTAAACCAATGGCGACACATCCACCTCTTGCCTGGACCTTGAGATCAATTCAGCAAGCTGTGATAGAGAACTCATACGTCCTGCATGCAATGAGTGGAGAAGGTGACATAATAAGAAAAGCCTTCCATATTTCTCTGAGTAAACAAAAATATAAAAAGGAAAGATAAAAGTCATTCATATAATAATGTATCTGTTGAAAAGAAGATATTCCCTTCATTCCTCAATTTTCATTTGATTATCCTTTCTTTCATTCTTTCTGGAAACTAAAAGGATTTCTTCGTTCAACATGGGCTGGGATTACTTTTAAAAAGTCTAGCTGAAAGCAGGAAACAAGGATTGGGACGGGACTTGGGATTGAATGATGTGGACATCAGATAAAACAACGCAAGTGCATCAGCGCAAAAAATGACAGCAAACTATGTACCGGCTAACTTAACAAAGATTAAAAATGTCATACAATAAGTGAAATAAACCATATCATTATCTCAATTAATCAAGTAACATAATCGCCTGTATATGTTTTTGATGAAATAATCAAGTACACGTAAGCTAAAACAGAAGATACATGAAATTTAGGTATAAAATTAAATTTGTTGAAGTGACTCACCGAAATCATTGCCTCTTATTGGGTTTCATTGCTAAGCAAACCCATAGAGCCTCCTTCCGTATCTGCAGCACACCAAGAACTTAAATTACTATGCATGAGGGAATCATTTGATGAAATAAATGGTTTCAAAACAAAATATTTTTTCTTGCTAGCATGAGGAATCAAGGGGATAGCAGCCCTTTTAAAGGAAAAGGCTGCAAAACATGCAAAACAAAATGAATCCAAGAACTACCCACAAATAGTATGGGAAACAACAGGAACACAACAAGTCCAAGTGACTCTACCCTCTAACTTTCTTTTTTAGCTTTAGGGTGATCTGCAAAAACAAAATATGAACCCATGTGCTCAGAAACGATCTTCTGAACAATTCATGTTTGTTCACTTGCATATGCCTCAACAATAAGCAGGAGATGAGTGGAGTGTCGATGAGTAAAGTAAGAAGATAAGGCTTAAGGAATCTTTTTGACTGAAAAAAGAGATGCAATCATTTAGATAAATATCCAAACAACCATCTAACCTTGTTGATTTTGAAGTCCCCAGAAAAATGAATTGCATTTGCTGACGAGAAGTGTGGAAATACACATTAACGATCAACAATTAACCGTGCCGCAGAGTAATGAAAGCAGCTCAGAAGATGCAAAATCATAGTTCATAAAAGATCAGGAGTAAAACGCACTGCCAAATATTTGAAGCTCAAACACCAAACGTAGCCAGATGTTTAAATTCACCAGACAGCAACAGATAGATGAACCATGTTGGAATCGATATTTTCTGCCTGTCCGTTTTTTTTTTTTTTTACTTCAGTTTTAGCTTTGTAAATCATGACCTCATGATATCATGATGCTGCCTATGCCAGTCATTAGTTAGACAATGGTTGTTGAAATATAAGCCATAATCCATCAGATTAAAAAAAAAAAAAAAACAGAACTGCACAAACAATTGATTGTAATAGATAATCCTTTGCTAACTGTGTTTTATCCAGTCAAATCTCAATCTATCAGCAGCTGTCTGTTGTGTGTTTGTAGTTTTCTAGAGGAACACCATTGATCCATTGAAATTGAAAGAGAAAGCAGTATTAAACTCAAAATGGATCAAGTAACATAGAGTTCATTTTTGCATTCCTAGCAGAACTGAATCATTCACATATCGGTTATGCATAATTCCTAAGGATACCAAGGAAATTTCAAATAACTATTAGCAATTACCATATTCCAGAGAATGGGTTCAATGGTTCAATCCCTTCCATTAAAATACTGGATTTTATCCAAGAATAAACATAAACAAGAAGCAAGTCACATGAAAAGACATACTTGCCAGTGCATATGAATTCAAAAATCAAAGTTGGGAGTTCAGTTAAATTATTCTCATTAGCAATATTGACAGCCCTCACTTGGACCTCATCCAATAGCTCCTGACACCTGATGATAAAGAATGGATAATCCATAAAGCATTGAATGCATGGACATAATTTGCATCAAGTTCTACCTGTATACCAGACAGCATAGTGTCAATAGCAACATCAGCTGCATCCTTAATTGTAAGGAAATTGTACATTGTAACCTGAAATGTTATGAAATCAATTAACAAATGCATCTATATCTGTAATAAACATATGTAGTGGAGAATTAATACAGAGAACAAGAGTTTATCAATTTCCAAGAAGAAAATAACTGCAACTTTAAAAGGTGGTTTAAAGTAAGATTATGATGCTCAATGAACAAAACTTCTCATATATTTCTGATTAATGTTTTTACATAAGAGTGTGATAATTACTTCAGCATGACAAACTTCAAGCAACCAAAAATAACAAGAACTACCAGAACTTTCACTCTCGCTTGTCCGCTGCCATCATAATTCTATGTTTGTGTTCTTGATATACAATTGTCCATCTCTAAAAAACAAACAAACAAATGAAAAAAAGGAAAGGAAAGGGAAAAAAAATTAAAAAAAAAGGGGGGGTTCTTCCAAACAAAGAAAGGATGAAGGTACCACTAAATGCAGTGGAATTTTCTGAGGCCATAGAGTGACCTCTGTTGTTACACCAAGGATCCCTTCACTTCCAATCACCAGTCAAGTCAAATCATGTGTAAAGTAATAGATCCAATAAGGTTAAGAGTTGACTTCTCTGAATATGCAATAAAATAAGAAACCCTCTAAAGCAATTGAAATAAGGATAATGGAGGGCACCCTCCACGCATGCATGATGGCCAACCATCTTGAAAGCTGGAGAAACATGAGTCCGGAATAGCAAAGCATGATTTAACAAACAAAATTTGCAGGCTGGCTCCACCAACAATTATCTGGCCTGTGATTTGCCACAACACTCTCCTTAATTTGATTGGGATCATAATCCCAAAGGTTTACCTTTTCAGGTGATGGCCATATTGCAATTAATTATATATCCCCTCCCCTCTCCCCCGTCCAAGGAAAAAAACAGAGCAACAGAGAACACGACTTAATATAGAAAAGGACAAGATAACACACCCTGCAGCACTCTTTCGAGCACGAGAAGCTGTCTTGACCACATCTCCATTGGGAAGAACCACCTGGAGCATAAATAGTATAAGAACTAGATTGTCACAAAAATGAACTTGTAGATCAGGAGGTCAGGGAGCAAACCTTGAGACTAATGACATTATCTCACATGGTTCCGTACCTGCATGCTGAAAACCAAATCATTATATCATGTAAGAAATAAGACCATTGATTCTTGAACAGGTTTCTAATTTTTTGACTTGGGCAAAGACGACTGACTTTTGAAGCGGATTATTTAGGAAAATAAGTACGAAAGACAAAAGCTTCAAAATTCAAAGCAAACAATATATATTCAATTTAATATAGGTAAACTTTTGCGAATTCTAGTCTAATCATTTGGGAGTGAAGAAAAATTGTCTATTGCAATACCATATGGATTTCCCACTGTAGCAAATGAGTTCAGGTGGTGCCATTTTCATGTGTCAGGCATCAAAGAATGGTGGTGCAAGTCATTCTAACTTTTAAGCATTAAGAATGTCTTGTTGCCAAAGCATACACATTTAGAATTCAAACATGAGCACTAACATAGGGAAAAGCACAACTCAAGTTATAAATCATGGTGGTAGGAGAAATAATTGGAACATTTTGTTGACAGGTTAGCATGATTGATATTAAATAAGGCAAATCAAAAAGGTGCATTCTCTCGATAGTCAACCCTAAATGGAGTAATACATATCATGAATAAACAGAAATCCTAGACTATTCTAACCCAATGCAAAGTAATGTTAAAGCTTTTGATGGCTCCAAGTGGCTACAGATGTTTTAACACTTCCACTGAAAGTATTGCAAGGTTAAACCTTATCATTATACTGCAGAAGATCACTTGTCAAAAAAGCTAGATCTGCACACGTTTGTATTGGGGTGTTTGTGGTGGTTATGAGCAATCCCAGTGACAAGTGCAACTGGGTGCCTACATCACTCTATAATCATGTATGCAATAGAATTGCTGGGAAAAAAAAACTATAATCATTTGGTCACATTCAAAAGAAAATGGGTTAATAAAACTGATGAATTATAGAGGGAGAAAAGGGTGTAGAAGAATGGGAGAAAATCAACCTTTATCTTGATAGTAGCCAACACAGTTCAATCAAAACTTGAGTCTTACTACTCGTTTTGACTTCTGAGCAGCTAATTTCATGAGTACTATAACCATCAAAATGAAATAAAGACAGCTGATAAAGCAGTGCAAATACCTCACAGCTATAGAACCAGAGCAACGAGTAGCACACATTCCCCCTATTGCTGCACCAGGCCCTGCCTGTCAACATGTTCAAAGAAGATGCTAATCTCAACTGCTAAATTGACCCAAAAAACAGTTGCCAAAATTGCAACACAAGTAGTGGCCAAATTCACCCATTATGCAAGACAATTATAAATGCAGTTGAAGTAGCATCATCTTAAAACACACTATAATTGGACTTCACACTTGACACATAAAGGAACCAGAAAGAAAGGCATCCCAGGAACATGTTCCCTGAATTTCCCTGGATCAAGAGGAGAGAATAGACCATGAGGCTCTAAGAATCTATTAGGTTCCATCCAACCAATTCCAGGCTCAACAACCACATCCATGTGGTCAATGTGTAATGCTTTCACACTCTAAAAATGGAACAAGCAGTTATAAACATGAAATAGAACAAATTCCAAGTGTTGATAACTAGCAATTGGCTTCAAAACATGGGTTATCTAGGAAAATCGCTCAAAGACTTGTAGCTAAAATAAGGTGCAAAAATCACTTTGAATAAGATTTTCAGTAAGAGAAACAAAATTAGTTTACCCTTTAGATATGTTATCCTACAAAACATCATGAACAAGCTTTTAATTAAACAACTCCAAAAAGAATAAAGAATGTAACTACACCTCCAACATTGCATTTCTAAAACAAACGCAGTGCTTCCTTTTTCCGCCCATTCCACTACTCCTCTAGAATAACACAATTACTCTTAAAATCAAAAAAGGAATAAACTGACGGAGGAGAATGGAGAGAAGGCGGGGATTGAAGGAGAGAGGTCGGAAGTGGAGAGTTGGAGCAGGAAAAACGGAACAGGTTTTTTTTTTTAAATAGAGAGGTGATTGATTGAGTTGGGAGATGGTGGAAGAGTGAGGTGCGGAGATTGGTTATGGTATTTGAACAGGAGGAGGAGGAGGAGGAGCGTAGGCTACAAAGCCAGTAAAGTGAAGGCCTGCCATTTGGTTCCAGTGAGAAGAAAGAGAGCACACTGGATACAGAGGAGTTGAATCATGTAAGACAGAACCAGATAGGAGGAGTGCTGTAGCCTGATAAAAGCAAACGAAAACCAACGCAGATGAACTGGTGTAGGAAAACAAAATGAAAATGAGATTGTTTATAAAAAATAATATTAAAGAGTTTACAACGTGTTTTAAAATAAATAAAAATTATATTACTCGAGTTATAGAACGTAAATAGTTACATGCCCCGCATGATGCCACGGGTCAATTATTTTTTACATTTCATAAAAAGTTAAGATCTAAAAGTATTAAGTTTTTTTGCAAAGTTATACCCAAGAGTCTTAGGTTTAGTTACAACGCCTAATTCAAGAGTAATATTTATAATATTAATAATAACATTAAACTTGCATGGCCTAAATTTAAGTGGGTT
>Ga0307515_10020483_pt1 | contig 11795 bp, 9 predicted proteins | sample 17_EM_MG_FD_194513 | JGI IMG/M metagenome (GOLD analysis project Ga0307515, IMG submission 194513) | Populus trichocarpa ectomycorrhiza microbial communities from riparian zone in the Pacific Northwest, United States - 17_EM | ecosystem: Host-associated > Plants > Roots > Unclassified | place...
TTAAATTGAAAATAAATAAAACTTTAATAAAAGAGAAAATGATATAAATCAAAACTAAAATTATGAATCCTGAAACACCAAGAACAATGAGGGGTTTTGAGGGTACAAGAGAGAAATGAAAAAAAATAGATAATTGATGATAAACCGATCATTTTCAAAACACATGTGTTACCCATCAAGGAAGATGACACGACGAAAAAAAAAAGACGGCGGAAGCATATTGCTGGAAGGCGTCGCCCATAATGTGCGGCGCCTTTCATGTGCCAGTAGTGTTTTCAATTTTTAAAAAATAATAATTAAATATTAAATTACATTATTATAATCATACATAGAAAAGCAGTGAAACTCAATTCTCAGCAATCTAATATCGAATGATAAATTATCACCATTATTATTATAATCATTGTTATTATTCTCATTATTAATATTATCATTATCATTACATTACAGCTACCATCATTACTACTATTATCAATAAGTAATATCATAATTGTTATTAATATTATTATTATGACCATTATCATTATCTTTATTATAGTTGTTATTATCATCGCTATTATTATTATTGTTTATACTATTGTTATAATTATTATCACCGCCACTATAACTAATATTACCATTATTTTTATTCTTATCATTATCATCATTATTGTTGTTGTTGTTATAACCACAATCATCATCATCATCATCATTACTATTACTAATATTTTATTATTATTAATATAATTATCACAATTATTGTTATTATTATTATCATCACCATAATTATTGATATCATAACCACTACAATAATTATAATAAATTATTATTATTATTATTATTATTATTATTATTATTATTATTAGAACCACTACAATTACCATTTTTAATATTATTACTATCATTGTTGTTGTTGTTGTTGTCGTCGTCGTTGCTGAAATAACAAAAATCATAAACTTGTTTTGAAGGATAAAATCATAAATCATAAAGATTTTGACAAAAAGGCAAATGAAACAAATAAAAAATCAAACTAAACTAAATATTATTACTATTGAAAAAAACCATAAATTTGATTTGAATGGTAAATTTAAAAACTATAAAAACTCTAACAAAAGAGACAAAGGAAAAAACTAAGAAATTAGAAGTAGAAAGACCGTATCGAAGAACCACACACACACACACACACACACATATATATATATTTTAAAAGATTAAATTAAAAATAAATAAAACTTTAATAAAAGAGAAAAATACCAAAATCAAAACTAAAATTATGGATTCTGAAACACCAACAACAATGAGGGCTAGATTTAGTTTTTTGAGGGTAGGAGAGAGAAATGAAAAAAAAGAAGATCATTGACAATAAACCGATCATTTTCAAATGACATGTGTAACCCATCAAGGAAGAGGACACGAAGAAAAAAAAGACGGCGGAAGCATATTGCTTGAAGGCGGCGCCTTTCACGTGCTAGTAGTGTTTTCAATTTAAAAAAAAAAAAGAATAATTAAATAGTAAATTACATTATCACGCTTGACCAAACCAACAATTATATAAAAAAAAAAATACACGATATGAAAAGACATGAACATCCATGTGTCAATGACTTGATTTTTTAACCCCAAGGTTAAATATATAATTTTATTGTATATCAAAAAAAAGTAAAATGTCTAAAAAGACCCTTGACTATAGTTTTTTTTTTTTTAAGGTAATTTTACTATGTAAAAGCATGATGAAAAGACAAAGATATCATTGAACAATTCTCAAATGACAAATGAATTAAAAGAAAATACTATTTTACCCCTAAAATAATAATAATCTAAGAGTTTTTTCAAGGATAAAATCATCATTTTATTATTACAATCCACAATAAATAAAAAAATATATACCATAATTATCCCATATATTTTAGCTTTTCTCTTTAATTTTACCTTATTTTTTGAAAGCCTGTTCTTTTATGAGAGAATTTTAATTCTTAAAAACAAAATTAATTTCATGATAAAAAAAGAAAAACAAAATTAACTTAAAGTAAATAGATATTACGTGCACTAAAAAGGCTTATTTTCTTACAAATTAAGAGGATTATTTTTTCTGCAGCAAAGCGTAAAAAGATCACAAGTAGTACCTCTTCCCTTTTTTTATCATCCAAACATCACAGGCATTGTGATTGAAGGAATTTTTTTAAAATATTTTTATTTAAAAATATATTAAAATATTTTTTTATTTTTAATATCAATAAATTAAAATTATTAAAAAACACTTAAAAAATCAAATAAATATTTTTTAAATTAAGCACATTTTTAAAACAAGCAGCCCTCTCTCTCTCTCCACCAACTTTATAATCTTAATTTTCCTATAAAAAAAATCCCCACCTCTCAATTCTATCCAAATCAACGTCTAAACATCCGCCACGTAATTAAATCACTTTTTAATATTCCAGTTAAAACAAAAAAAACAAAAACTCTCTCTCGGTTCACTGTCAACAGCAGCAACGGATCCCTGATTGAAAAAAGGACTCCCTAACTCCTCTTTCGTTCACTTACGCAATTCTCACTATTTCGATCAACTCTAGCAACTCACTCACGTCGTCGTTTCGATTCTTGATTGTGAAAAAAAATGCACAGTTCTTACGTTGAGAGGTAACTAGAGACCATACCAAAACGACATGTCGACCTCTGTGCTTGTACAATACAATCTTAAACCCCACAGAGAAAACCAAAAACCCCTGCACTAAGCCCCCTCATTCAAGGTGAGTAATTCTTCTTTTTGTGACAAAAAGTTATGATTTTGATTTCTGTTTTATAATTTAGTGATAAAAGCTCTCCCCCTTGCATGTCTAGTAATTCTTAATGGCTTTAGTGTTATCAGGAAGGGAATACAGAATGAAATGAAAGAAGCTCATGAAAGGCTCAAGGTAAGCAAAACATAAAGCAATGAGACTTCCTTCTTTGTCTATAGCCAAAAATCCGTGTGTGATTGTGAGGGTGCTTTTCTTGAGTGGTTTATGAATTTGTGCTTCATACTGTTAAATACCCACAAACCAAATAACCCAAAACACCAGCAAAGATTGGTACTTTAAAGCAGAAAAATTGAACTTTCTATGTTAAAATTGATCTTTGTCCTTTAAAGAGTCTTGTTAAATTGTGCTATTAGTTTCTTGTGATCTGAAGGATTTCCTTTAATGGGTCTCATTAAAGGATTTCTACAATTGATTTCTTCTGGTTCTGGATGGTTAAGCATTTGTTAATGGCCTAGTGGGTGGTGATTATTATCATTTTAATTTCTTGAAGGTCTATCTCTTAAAGGGTCTCTTTTATTGTGCTGTTAGTTTCTTGTCATCTGTTATGGTTGTGAGCAAAATTTGTTAATGATTTGGTGGGTGGTTGATCATGTGAGATTAATGAAATACTTATTTCTTGCATCTTTTGGTGTCTCAGATTGGTGCCACACTGCAAAAGAAGGCATCTTTCCAAACTTTTCTCATTGTTTCAATCCCATAGAACATTACATACGGCAACCGTCACAGATTACTTACAAGTTACATCAGATGATCTTGAAAATGAGAGGAAAAGGATTGATTTCAATGCTTTATTCAAATCCTGCACAAAGTTGCAGCAGGTTAAATGTGCTCATACACTTGTTGTGGTGTCAGGGAGATTTAAAGACAACTTCCTTTCCTCAAAGATTGTAAATTTGTATTCTCAGCATGGTGATGTTTCGTTAGCTTGGTGGACTTTTCACCACCTACCAAATAAAGATGTTTATACCTGGAATTCTATGGCATTTGCTTATGTTAGCCATGGTCGTTTCTGTGAAGCCTTGGGTTGTTTCAACCAGTTCTTTTCAACCTCTGGTCTTCGACCTGATTTTTACACTTTTCCTCCTGTGGTTAAAGCTTGTGGTGATCTGCTAGATGGGAAAAAGATACATTGCTTGGTTTTAAAGTTGGGTTTTGAATGGGATGTATTTGTAGCTGCTTCCCTGGTACATATGTATTCGCGATTTGGGCTTGTGGGGGATGCAAGAAAATTGTTTGATGATATGCCAGCTCGTGATAGAGGTTCATGGAATGCAATGATTTCTGGTTATTGTCAGAATGGGAATGCTGCAGAGGCATTGGATATCGCAGATGAGATGAGATTGGAAGGGGTAAAAATGGATGCTATTACTGTTGCCAGTGTTCTTCCTGTTTGTGCACAAGTGGGTGATATTTTAAGTGGCAAGTTAATTCATTTGTATGTTATAAAGCATGGATTGGAATTTGAACTGTTTGTGTCTAATGCTTTGATTAACATGTATGCCAAATTTGGTAGCTTGGGGCATGCGCAGAAAGTTTTTGGTCAGATGGTGGTAAGAGATATTGTATCATGGAACTCGATAATTGCTGCATATGAGCAAAACAACAATCCAGTTTCTGCTCATTTATTCTTTCATAAGATGCAAGAAGCTAGAGTTCAACCTGATTTGTTGACTCTAGTCAGTTTAGCTTCCATTGTTGCTCAACTAAATGATCATCAAAATAGCAGGTCTGTTCATGGATTTGTCATGAGGAAAGGTTGGTTCATGGAATATATTATCATTGGGAATGCGGTTGTGGATATGTATGCCAAAATTGGCAATTTAGATTCTGCGCGTGCAGTTTTTGGAGGACTCCTCATTAAAGATGTGGTTTCTTGGAATACTTTGATCACTGGTTATGCTCAAAATGGCCTTGCGAGTGAGGCAATTGAAGTATATCTTTTGATGGAAGAACACGAAGAGATAATCCCAAATCAAGGGACATGGGTAAGCATTCTACCAGCCTATTCCCATGTGGGAGCCTTGCAGCAAGGAATGAGAATTCATGGACAAGTTATTAAAAATTGTCTCTACTCAGATGTCTTTGTTGGCACATGCCTCATCGACATGTACGGTAAATGTGGAAAATTAGATGATGCAATATCATTATTCTACCAAGTACCTAGAAAAAATTCAGTACCTTGGAATGCTATGATATCATGCTATGGAGTTCACGGGGATGGTGAGAAAGCTCTTGAGCTTTTTAGAGAGATGAAAGCTGAGAGAGTGAAGCCAGATCATATAACATTTGTATCGCTATTGTCAGCTTGTAGTCATTCAGGTTTGGTCAGTGATGCTCAGTGGTGCTTTAACATGATGGAGGAAGAGTATGGAATTAAGCCTAGTTTGAAGCACTATGGTTGCATGGTAGATTTATTTGGTAGAGCTGGGGAATTGGAAATGGCATTCAATTTTATAAAAAAAATGCCAATTCAGCCTGATGCTTCTGCATGGGGTGCCCTTCTCAATGCTTGCAGAATACATGGAAATATTGAGCTGGGTAAACATGCTTCTGAACGTTTGTTTGAAGTTGATTCAGAGAACGTTGGCTACTATGTATTGCTATCAAATATTTATGCAAACGTTGGGAAATGGGAAGGAGTGGATGATGTGAGATCACTAGCTAGAGATAGGGGATTGAGGAAGAATCCTGGATGGAGCTCAATCATATTGAACAACAAGGTCGACGTCTTCTACACTGGCAACCAAACTCATCCAAAATGTGAGGAGATATACAGGGAGTTGAGGGATTTGACTTCGAAAATAAAGACCATTGGTTATGTTCCAGATTTTTGCTTTGTGTTGCAAGATGTTGAAGAGGATGAGAAGGAGCACATCCTCATGGGCCATAGTGAGAGGCTGGCTATTGCTTATGGAATTATTAGCACCTCTCCTAAAACTCCTATTCGGATCTTCAAGAACTTGAGGGTCTGTGGTGATTGCCACACTGTAACAAAATTTATATCTATAATTACTGAGAGGGAAATTATTGTGAGGGATTCCAGCCGGTTCCATCACTTCAAGGGAGGAACTTGCTCTTGTGGGGACTATTGGTAACATGAATCATGATTGAATATTTGTTAAAAGAACCTTGATGAATATATATGTTACCTGGTGCCAAGGAAAATTTCGTTAAGCTCTGCTGTACTGATGAAAATCAAATACTGTGTACAGAAGTTTTATTTAATTATGTGATCATACACCTTTTTCCTTCATTAAAGAATACCATGGTCAGTAGTTCAAACTGCCTTCAACTCCTCCATCAATTTACATGTCTTGGTAGCTTCTAGACCTTTTAAATAACATGTTGGGCTTTTGCTTGTTCTCTTCGGCTTGAACCTTTAAACTGAGTATGTGTATTTGGAACGTTGAGAGTGCATTACGTCATACCCTATTTCTCTTCTGCATCTAAGGAACCAGCTCCATTAACCATCACATCCATGTCCAGCCAAAGTGGCCAAAAAATGGTGTCCCGTGCTGAGTAGTACAATACAGTATATATATAGAATGATGCTTAGCTACTGAGCGCTGTACAGTTTTGAGTTATTTGTTGAATTGTTAGCTTAAACACAGCATGAATCAACAATATGTAATAGTTATGGATCCCCGTTCCTCCTCCGCCCCTAGTTTAGGCTTGGCTATCCTTTTCCTTTTTGATATTCAGCTTGGAGCTTTATCCTATCTTGAAAATTTCACACTTTAGTGATATCCTGCCCTTGCACTTAACTTATGAGGCGACTGATTAAATAGAGTTGTCTAGCTTGGGCTGAGTGGGGCATGCATTGGTTTGTTGATGTTCCATTGCAATGGATCAATTATATCCTCCAAGATCCCTGATGATTCTCATAAATGTTTTGGATCAAGTTTATCCCCCAAGAGTCCTAACAGTTCTCCTTTTTGCAAGCAGCTTCTGCCCTTGTACATGATCATGATGATGGAAAATTCGGGCTAATTTATCACAGGTTATTAGATTGGTTATGGGTTGATTCTAAATACAGCGATTTGTAATATTTTGCATGCAGTGAAGACAGGGGATCAATGCCAGGGTCAAATTAAGCAAGCAGGAAATGGTCCTATAATAGCTTTCTAAAGCAAGAAGCCTGTAATTTTGTTGCTGCCCTAGGTTGGATAGTTAAAACTTGCCATTGGGACTTGGGATTTATGAGTATGGCTGTCTGAATTTCTTGTTGCTTTAGTTTGTTTGAGATGTGCAAGTTTGCAAGGTTTCTGTTTATTCCAAAATCTTGGACAAGAAAAGCACAGAAGCACATGGTGGTGTCTTGAGTTTTGATCATCGAGTTGGTCCTAAATCGAATCAATTTAAAAACAAAACTGAGACTTTTTTATCCGAGTTAACGACTCACTTGGGTCCAACAAACACAAACTCAGCGATGCATGTCATAATCCAAGGTAATTCTTTAGAACCTCACTGGGTAAAAAACTTTAATAAAATGCCGAAAAACATGGCTTCAAAGCAAAGCTCCCAAAATTATCCAGAACCCCCACGAGAGGAGGCAGTGAGAAAAATATAACTAGAGTACCACAAACATTAAGAATAAAACTATCGAGAGAAACTTTAAAAGCTAATTTATGCCTCTTAATCGACTTCCTCCATCTTGCTGCCCTCTGCGTCGGCTTCAGCTTCTTCCAATGGAGGCATTTCAGCATCGGCTTCAACAGCATCCTCATCGATGCTCAAGCCCAGCTTCAGCATCCTGTGGATTCTGTTGCCAAAGGTGTTGGGTTCATCTAGACTGAAACCAGAGGTCAGAAGTGCAGTCTCAAAGAGAAGGAGAACAAGGTCCTTCACCGACTTGTCGTTCTTGTCAGCATCAGCTCTTTTCCTGAGCTCCTCCATGATGGGGTTCTCGGGGTTGATCTCCATGGTCTTCTTGCTCGACATGTACCCAGCCATGCTGTTGTCTCTCAAGGCTTGAGCCCTCATGATTCTCTCCATGTTGGCAGTCCAGCCATACTCACCGGTCACCAAACAGCAAGGAGAATCTACCACACGGTCAGAGACCACAACCTTCTCAACCTTGTCTCCCAGCACATCCTTGATAACCTTGCAGAGACCCTCAAACTTCTGCTTCAATTCTTCCTGCTTTTGCTTCTCATCTTCAGTCTCTTCTAGCTTCAAGCCCTCCTTGGTAGCAGATACAAGCTTCTTGCCCTCAAATTCCTTGAGTTGGCCCACGGCGTACTCATCAATGGCGTCAACCATGTAGAGAACTTCATAGCCCTTCTTCTTCAACTTCTCAAGGAACGGAGAGTTCTCGACAGCCTTCTTGCTCTCACCAGTGATGTAGTAAATGTCACTCTGGCCCTCCTTCATCCTTGTCACATAGTCTTTCAAGCTAGTCAGCTCGTCACCACTCTTAGTAGAGTGATATCTGAGCAACTCAGCAAGCTTTGACTTGTTCGAGGAATCCTCATGGATACCAAGCTTGAGGTTCTTAGAGAAGGACTCGTAAAACTTGTTGTAATCTTCCTTGTTTTCAGCAATCTCAAAGAAGAGCTCGAGGCATTTCTTCACCAAGTTCTTGCGGATGACTTTGAGGATCTTGTTTTGCTGCAACATTTCTCTGGAGATGTTGAGAGGAAGATCCTCCGAATCCACAATACCCTTGACAAAGCTAAGGTACTCGGGAATCAAATCCTCACAGTTGTCCATGATGAATACACGACGGACATAGAGCTTGATGTTGTTGGGCTTCTTCTTCGTGTCAAAGAGATCAAAAGGAGCCCTCTTGGGAACAAAGAGGATGGCCTTGAACTCAAGCTGTCCCTCAACTGAAAAGTGCTTGACAGCCAAGTGCTCCTCCCAGTCATTGGTAAGGCTCTTGTAGAAAGCAGCATACTCCTCCTTGGTAATCTCATCAGGCTTCCTCATCCAGATGGGTTTCTGCTTGTTCACCAAAGACCACTCGTGGGACACCTCCTTGATCTTCTTCTTTTTCTTCTCTTCCTTCTCCTTCTCTTCATCAACATCCTCTACCTTTCCTTCCTCATCCTTTTTTTCTTCTTCATCCTCGTCATCAGAAATCTCCTTCTCAGTAGTCTTCTCAATCCAGAGGGAGATTGGGTAGCTGATGAACTCAGAGTGCTTCTTGACCAAATCCTTGAGGCAGCGCTCCTCAAGATACTCAAGCTGGTCCTCCTTAAGATAGAGAACGATCTTTGTACCCCTACCAAGGGGCTCCCCAGAGGTGTCTCTGATGACAGTGAATGACCCACCAGCTTGAGACTCCCACACATACTGCTCATCATCATTGTGCTTTGAGGTCACAATCACCTTCTCTGCAACCAAATATGCTGAGTAGAAACCAACACCAAATTGTCCAATCATGCTCACATCAGCTCCAGCAGCTAATGCCTCCATGAACTCTTTGGTTCCAGATCGGGCAATGGTACCAAGATTGTTAACCAAATCTGTGAACAGCAAAATCAGCATTAGCAAAGCAAGCAATCAATAACACGAAACAAACAATTTTATTGGAAAAATCACTCACCAGCCTTGGTCATGCCGACACCACTATCAATAATGGTCAATGTGTTGCTGGTCTTGTCAGGAACAATGTGGATGAAAAGCTCAGGCTGAGCATCGAGCTTACTCTTGTCTGTCAAGCTCTCAAACCTAATTTTGTCCAATGCCTGAAATCAAATCACCATATAATCCAATCAATCAAAAACCCATTCACAGTCAACTCTGATCTACAACCAAACAAGTTTCCACAGCTCAAAACTATAAACTACTTTCATAAAACCACTATTTATCATCAACTTATTTAACCACCTCCAAAACCCCAACATGTCAAACAAGCCATCACAGACCACCAAAAAAACACATCCCACTACCACATCAATCCCTTCTTTCCAGCATCTACAATAACACACGATTATAGCCCAACAAACCACCCGAATTCACACAAACAAAATTCAAGAGTAGATAAAACACATAACATTATTAACTAATCAATCATCAACAATATGCTAGAATCTCTTAAGCCCTAAAAAAAACAGAATCATCAACAACAAACAAACAAAATCATCAACAATATATAAAATCTCTTGAACCGTAAAAAAAAATCCGCATCATCAACAACAAACAAACAAACAAAGAATCTTAATCTTGACAGAACAAAAACAGCGTAATTAACAAAGTACACAGAGAGAGGGAAGTTATAACGTACATCAGAGGCATTGCTGATAAGTTCACGGAGAAAGATCTCCTTGTTGCTGTAGAAAGTATTGATGATCAAGCTCAAGAGCTGGTTGATCTCGGCTTGGAAAGCAAACGTCTCCACATCCGCCATCGCTCTTAATAAGAACCCTAAATTATTTCAGAGAGCAAATAAGAGAGAGAGGGAATGGGGATCAGAGAGTGAGGCTGCAAACGTAGGGGTTAAGGAGTGTTTATATATTGCTAGGGTTTCTAGATCCTTCTATTGCTTGCCCCCACCACTGATCTTTTTTTTCTTATTTTTAGATATCTCCTTACTATAATAGCCAGGGGGAAATTAAAAGTGCGCTTTGGTTACTATAGTTTTATGGAAATTCGATTTGCACCCTTGATTTTCTTAGATACCTTTTCCTTACTCATTTGCATTTACATCCCTCATCTTCTTCAATTCTCACTATTGTCCAGATTATATTCCTCGATTTTAAGAGATTGGGTTATTTGTATTAGGAGCTTTTATAACGGAAGATAAGAGAAATACGAAAGAGATATTAAAAAAAAAATGTTGGATTTCACTAGCAGTTTTTTAATAGGGATTGAAGTGAAATGTACTCAAAAGTACATGGAGTGAAGTTTAAAAAATTGTCTTCTTTTTATTTCCCAGTAATAAAAAAAATTGTCTTCTTAAAATAAAGTTCAAATCTAGCGGGGTTCGTTTCAAACATCATCAAGCATATTCTTTGCTTGTTCATGGTGAGTCTCGCTTTTTATCTAGTTGTTTCTAGAAGTCTAGCCACATAAGATCTTGGCATTTTCTTTTCCAAATTTGGATGTTTTTACATGGGATTTTGATACTAATTAGGAGTCCAAATTCTCACCTTTGGTTAATTGCTTGTTGTTTTGTGTTTTAAAATTATTTTTAAAAAATTTAAATTTTTTTATTTTTTTATTTTAAATTAATATTTTTTTAGTATTTTTAGATAATTTGATGTATTGATGTCAAAAATAATATTTTAAAAATTAAAAAATTATTATTTTAATATATTTTAAATAAAAAATACTTTAAAAAACAATTAAAACCACGCTTTCACTTTAAAAACCAAAATTTCACACCAACACACCTAGATTGCGTGTAAATAAGTAAGAAAAATTCGAGCATTAATAAATAAGTTAAGAGAATTAATATTGTCCCGTAAGTCAACACACATAACTTGTGGTCTCGTTAAAGGACAGCGTGATAATTTTATCGTGTAACTAACTAATAAAAGATGAAAATGCTCCTTCTTGTAAGTGTAATAATTACTGTCTACAAGGGCATGATAGTAATTTAATCATGCAAATAACGACAAATAAGCTATTATACTCTTGCTTTGAAGGCCATCTCTGTTATGTTTAGAGGGGTAAAAATACCATTTTACTGCTCAAACACACAGTAATAATGAGTCCAAGTGTACAGTAATAAATGCACAGAAATTAGAAAGCCTTTTAGTGTGTGTATAATCTTTTGAAGTACATGAATTCTTCTTAAAACAATTAAGATCGGTAATTATACAATTTTGGAATTCAGGATGAAGCAGGGATGATAATTTCAGTTCGATTTGGTTTTTATAAAAAAAAATAATTAAATTAAAATTTTTTTTAAAAAAACTGAAACCAGTTCAAACCGACCGGTTTCGGTTCGGTTCGGTTCTTTAGTTTTAGGCTTATAAAACCGAAACAGAACCAAATCGGTCGGTTTTTTTTAAATTTTAATCAGTTTTTTTCACGGTTCGGTTTTTTTGATTATTTTTTTCCAATTTT
>Ga0307515_10020484_pt1 | contig 11795 bp, 10 predicted proteins | sample 17_EM_MG_FD_194513 | JGI IMG/M metagenome (GOLD analysis project Ga0307515, IMG submission 194513) | Populus trichocarpa ectomycorrhiza microbial communities from riparian zone in the Pacific Northwest, United States - 17_EM | ecosystem: Host-associated > Plants > Roots > Unclassified | place...
TTACCAAGTTGATAAATTCTCCTGAAATTGCAGAGTATGTGTTTGGTGCATGGGTTGTTATCCTTTATTTTTATTTCTAAATATGTGTGATACTGGTCTGATGTTTGTTTATTTTTATTTGTGGGTTCAGTTACTTTACAGTACTTGTCAATATGGACATGAGTCTACATTCAATGGAAGTCGTGAACAGGCTTACAACAGCAGTTGAACTTCCAAAGGAGTTCATTCGGATGTACATAACTAACTGTATTTCCTTGTGTGAAAATATCAAGGTACATCCAATGACCATGCATATTTATTGCATTGATAATGTCACAGTACTGGTGGAACAAAATAATGTTCTGCTTGAGGAACCAGTTGGTCACTTAATTATAGTGGGCAACATAATGAAAACATTTGATGAATTTCCACTGAGGAGATCATGGAGAAAAGGAAACTCAAGCATTCATTTGCATGTATCTATGTTAGACAAGATTGTGCTCCTTGGTTATTTGTATGTGCACACAAACACAAGAATCCAAAATGTAGTAGTTGTGGTTTTGGTACTTCTTAAACTAGCTATATGACAATTCATCATGCAATTTTTTTTCTCCAACAACTTGAAATTGCCTCATTTTTCCAGGAGAAATACATGTACAAAATCAGTTAATTTCATTTCATGAGGTTGTAATCCAACCAGATATTAACCAATGATTTTAACCTTTCCCGATTTCCAGGATAAATACATGCAGAACCGACTTGTCAGACTTGTTTGTGTTTTCCTGCAGAGTCTAATCCGAAACAGAATTATTGATGGTCAGTTTGCCGTTCTACCTGTGATTGAACTGTTATAGCAGCCAGTTGACATTAATGCATATGCAGATGATGTACTTCGTTCTTTGATACTCGTACATGAGGTTTAATGAAATGAGAAAACTTAAAGAATATAAGAAAGCAGACTACATTACTTTGTCTGAAATAAATTAAAAAAAAATATTCTGGAATTTTGTTTGGAGAAAACTAAATCAAAAGGAACAAAATTTTGTAATCAAGTCTTGTGATTGATGAGATAAGCTTACGGGTGCTGGGACTGAGAGTTGAAGATGGCATGAAACATGGAATTGGGAATTGCTGCCTGGAAAGCTGTATTCTGCACTTTTTTTAAATGTCTTAAGCTTTCAGAACAATAAACTGCCTAGAAAAAAAGAAGTATGGGCTTTTATTGCATGACATGAATTTTTTATGTCCTCTTTTGGCTCCACTTTTGGCAACAATTCTGTTGATTTTGACCTATGGTTGTGGTATTGCAGTTAAGGATCTTTTCATTGAAGTCCAAGCATTCTGCTTTGAGTTTTCACGAATTAGAGAAGCAGCTGGTTTATTTAGACTTCTCAAGACCTTGGAATGAATGGGTCCATTTCTACTCCTTGTGCTGCACACTTCTTTTTCTTTTAGTTTACAGTTAGAGTTTTTATTTTCCCTTTGTAGATAACGAATCCTATTCTTCCTTTCTATCTTAGTTAGTGCACCAAAACTTCTCTTTGCAACTAGATTATCTGTGTGGCCTCTGATTTATAACGAATGAACTGAGATTTTGTTTGGATAAAGTTACACTTATCAACAGAAAGCACAGAGGAGAAAGAGGAAGGATTTGGAGAAAGAAGTAAAGCATTTTATTTAATTTTCCTTGGTTCATTTCCTCATGAGTTTTGTGCCAAATTTCAGGCGTTTTTCATGCTGTCGACGGTTTTTGGAAGATTTGTTTGGAAGATTTGGCTGTTCCAGGGAAGGCATTTTGAAGCCCCATGGATCTTTCATATATGATAAAGTTCTATTCTTTCTTTACTGGACCTACGTGATGACAAACTGGCTAAATAGAGTGCTGGTTAACATCATCAATGTAGCTGGAGCACCGTACCTGAATGAGGTAGACCTGGTTTCCTCCAACTTTGGATAGATCATCGTGTTGAGAATTAAGTCGTGATTTATCTGTGGTGAGGAACAGGGACACTTAGTGTTAGCCATTGGATTTTTACTGATTTCCATAACAACAATAACTTTGATTCGCTGCTTGATTTTGTTGCTGGAATCATTTCTTCAAAGGGATAAAAGATGGTGATGCATTTGAAGGGGTTTAACTGCAGGTTGCAGCTACTGATTTGGATGCAGGGCACCAAGGAGATCGCTCGGTATCATTTGCAAGCCACAAAAATTCACACTTCCGTCTCAAAATATTAACTGTATGCCTGCCAACGCACCATGGCCGGTTTGGATCCAAAGAAAGCTATTGGAAACCATTTTCAAGAATATGTAATCAACACCCTTGTTCCATCAATCCACATCATCTCTCACTGTCCAAACCATGCCACATAAAAGTCAAGGGTCTAAGTTTACCAAAGCTACTGGTGAGTGCGTCTTTTTGTCTTGTAATTATTTTTTAAAGTATTTTTTAAAATTATTTTTGTTTAAAAAAATATTAAATTGGTTCTTTTATGTCTTCATGATATTAAAATTTTTAAAAAACTATTATTTTAATATATTTTTAAATTAAAAAAAGCATGCATCACACGTTTATAGCCACCCAAAAGTAAATGTCTTCCAATTTCCTCTTTCACAAGCTCTTATCTATTCTTTTCATATAAAAAAAGGACAAAAAAAAAAAAAAAAAACAGGCGGTGTTTTCTTTTTGACACGCGGTGATCTAAGCCATTAAAATGTTCTTACCACTTAGATATTATCCATTAAAATGTCCGAGTTTTTATTTTTATTTTTTTGGTCTTTTCTGATAAGAAGCCATACCCTGATATTCTCATCTGTAAAAACTTGACACACCAAAAGGGCACAACAGGGTTGCTGAGCCAAAGTAAAAAATATAGGCATCTTGTTACCATTAATTTTTATGCCAGGCGATTTTTTAATTTAGATGACCTAAAGAATGCAGACACTCTTCCTCACTATGCAGAGAGTCTTGAGAAGTGGAGGCCACATGGTATAGACACCAGCAACATCCACCCCCACCACCACCAGCCCCCATCGGCACTACCATTACCACCATTGTTCCAAATGTAAATCTTAGGCTGTCAATTTTATGTTATTTAATTTCCATGTTTTTGAAGTTATTAATAGCTTAATCCTTTTCTATTTTTTTGAATTCGTTTGTAAGTTAATTCTTTTCGTCGATTTCATATTATTTTTTAGATGAAGACTGTATTTATAATTAATTAAACTACATTAATAATAAAATGAAATAAATTAAGCTCACCATGATTTTCAAGTTTTCACACGGTACATGTTAGCTGTTGTCACTTGTTAGGGTGTTGGGCGGTTTTGCAAATTTTTGAAAAAAAACAAAATTTGTTTTAAATTAATTTTTTAATATATTATATTAAAAATATTATTTTAATATATTTAAAAATATTATTTTGATTTATATAAATTCTTGTTACATCTTATAAAATATTTTTGGCCAATTTATTTAGTTTAAATTTTGATTTAAATCAAGCTAATTACATGAAATTAACAATATAAATTTAACTAATAAAAAAATTTAGTCAATTTGATATATTCAATTTACTAGAATCTAAAAAACTTTAAATGAATTTTTTTTTAAAAAAATAGATTTATAATTTATAAAATGTTAAAAATTAAGTAGGATATAATTATACGACAAAATAGCCATCAGATTTTTCAAATTTATTAGACCAAAGTACCTTCAATTTCTTAACCTAAAATTTCCCAATTGATTTTTTCTAATATGAACCCTAGAATTCTAGGGTTTTCAATTTCCTCTCATGCAATCAAAATCAGATCAAATTGAGCTTAAATTATGGTGAAACGTAATAGCACCAATGAAGAGCCCAGCACAGCTCCGGAGCCAGATCGCTGGTATGACATAAAATTAGGTTCTTCTTTTCAAGACCACCATGACCACTCCTCTCCAAAGTTCTGTACTTTACGGTGTAAGCATGCTCTTACCATTAAATCCCACTTTAAATTTTCTGCGTTCTGTTTTGTTTCAGAGAAAATTCAGTGAAGTAGTGACAAAATCGTTCTTTTTTGTTTTTAATGACGTTGTTTTGGAATTATGATAGCTTATTTGAATTTCCAGTCTTCAGTTTGTGTTTTCCTTTTAGAATCTTACATGATTGGTTGGTGGTCCAATGGAGGGATTGGTAATAAAGTTGGTTTCTTTTCAGCTTTGCTTGCTTGAGTGTAAATAGTAATGAGGTAACAGAGGAAAAATGTAAAAGATATAGGGTACACTAACATTGGTTAAGATGATTGGAAAAAGTCTATGAAAGGATTTATCTTGGTGTTTTAAATGGGGGATCGCATAAGGCTTCCATTTATTTACTTTTAGAAAGGTTAGTTGTTTTAGTGGAGGAGAATAATTTATTTATTTATTTTATTTTTGTATTTCTTAGATGAATTTAAACCAGCTTCAATTGATAAGAGTCAACCAGGATCGCTCCATAAGAGCAGGGATAACAGGGTAAGTGTAGAATATCACAACAACCAACAGGGAAAACCCAACGTAATGTTTGAGGGTGTAAGTGAGGATTACAAGGAAAATGATGCTGTCTTGTTCTTTGATGGGGATACCTTTCACTTGGAGCAGTTGCATCATGCAGTGAAGCGGTTGAGACATGTCCGGCTCCCTGGTGAGTCTGCAGCTGCAGCTGCAGCTGCCACTGCAACAGTTGCATTGGTTGCATCAGCATTTGAAACTCGTTCTCCACCTGTTGGTAAAGCAGCAAATTCAGAGTCTCTGGACAAAGGAATGGTTCATCAAACACCAGTAAGTGTGCATTGATTTCACATTTCTTTTGTTTTTTCTTGAAACTGTTTCCAGAATAAAAATGTGTAAACAGGAATGAAAAGGAGAGAAATCTTGAATTGACACTTCTTTTTTCCATTATGTCCTCTAGATTTTCATTTGAAGTTTATACCTTTTGCAGCCAAATCTAGATAAATCTGAGAAGCTCTCTTCCCTCTGCACAATTACTAGAGATGAAAGTATTCATAATTTCTGAGTCATTTTCAAATCGTGAATGAATGAAGATATTGCTGAAGTGTGCAGTAAAACTTGTTCTTTTACTCTAAAAAATGGTGTGCTGAAATAGGTGTCATTGGATGGCATCTGCTTTAGGTATTTTTTTATTTGTTTCAAAATGAATCCAATTTCAGCAACAGAGATGGAAGCATTCTTGAACAAAAGGATTGTGATTTTACTTTCTCAATTTTTGTTCACATACTGCATTTTTTCATCAACTCTGCTTGTTTCTGAATGAACTCTGTGGTGTATTTGAATAACTAGATGTTATTTATGTTTGGTTTTGGAATTAATGTTTGTGGTAGAAGCTTTATTTAGACTTTATTTTGATGTGTATATATTTCTTCTGCTTAATATAATTGTGTGCAGGTTCAGATGGAACAGATTGGCACTGGTGTCTCAGAAAGCTTAGGTATACTTCTTTTCTATAGTAACTGTTGATGGATATACTGGTTGATAGTCGTTGTTCTTTAGACCTACAAGCTTGAGAAGATGATGGATGTTGTTTGTACCGAAGGTCTTTACTAGTAGTTTATCCCCATTTGTTACAACCTTGCCTCGTATGTTTACCACCGCTGTATTCCATCCTTCCTTGGGTTGATGGATTGGCTCAGCTTTCTCTTTGCCTGGTGCAGAACTTGAAGATGAGAAGAGCATGGAGCATCTATTATTTCCTCCTAACCTATCCACCTCATCACCAGACCCCAAGAATGAATCCGAGGAACAGGTGGACATAGTCAATGATGACGATGATGGCTGTGAAACTGCTAACAAGGGCAAAGCTTCAGAGAAGGGATTGCCACGCACTGTTCTTAACATTGATATTAACTTGCCACATCAAGTGGAAACAGATGATGAGATTGCTGATGTAGATATCAGTGATGATGACATTGACAAAGGCCCTAATGCTGCAGAAGCCCTTAAAGCCCTGAATGCAGTTGACAAAGGTCCTAATGCTGCTGAAGCCCTTAAAGCCCTGAATGCAGAAGGAATGAAGGGACAAAATTCAAGCTCAAGCGGTAGCAGTAGGAGTGACAGTAGTGGAAGTGAGAGTGGGAGCAGTAGCAGTGATAGCGAAAGCAGTGGTGGTAACTCAGTCTTCTCTATCTGATGGTTGAAGTCATGCTTGTTACTCGGAGATCGAGATCACATAATGTGGTTGTCAGGATGGCTGATTCGGTTCAGCATTCAGATCACGGCAAATGTGAAACTTGATGAGATTTTCTCCCACAGCTGATCTCGAGCCAAAATGCTGCATTTTAGAAACTTAGCTTAGGTTTCCTGTACTCTTTCTTTCCTGTAGTTTAGTTAGACCAGCACCTCTTCTGTAGTTTAGTTACATCAGCATGGTTCCTGTGAATTTGAAAAAGAATGTTGGTGTATATGGTAATGCCAATTTTCAGGTATTTGTTCATGCCAATTTGCTTGCAATCCACGTAGACAATGCTATCAATTGAAACGAGTCGTACCATCGGATCATAGCTTATAGTAGCAGAATTGCCCTGCAAACTACCAAGTGACAGCGGGCATGCGCATGCCTCAGAAAAACAGGCATCCGTAACCGTGATGGTAAAACCACTACGGTTTTCAGTGGACTAGAGATTTTCCACTAGAGTTTGCCTCATGGACAGTAGAAAAATTCTGAATATTCGTTTGAAATAGTAGCCTCAAGGATTTCGAATTGTCAGGTTTCAGGAACCCACAAGGTGAATATACTAATTCAAGGGAAACAAGTTAATTCTATGAAAATTCGTTGAATTATAACCATTAAGACAAGTCAATAACAATCCTAATCTTTCACTAGTTTTATCCTGGATTAAATGCACATTTATATTTATAAAAAACCACATTTTAAGGAAATCAACACTATTCGAAGTAAATGTACAAATAATAGAAACCATATGGCCTTTCCGTTTTTCAAAATTTATACTTAATAATCCATAATCTACTTTCACAACATTACATAGCACAGCTCCTTTGATAGGTCAACAAATCCAAACGTGTCTCAAATCTTATACTGGACTTGGTGTTTCCTTTTCCCGGTCCATGCCTCTATCCCCATCACCTCCTCCAACATATCCATTCTGTAGCATTTTATGCTCTGAAGGCAAATTATTCTTAGCTTTCTTGCTCCCTTCAATTTTCCAAAGATCCCACACCCGAGTTTTTGGTGGAGGTGAAGCATCTGTAAGCGGTGCAACTAGTCCTGGCTTACCATCATCAATAACTTCATCTACCAACCCATATTCTTTAGCTTCCCAAGCATTCATGAAATTGTCACGATCAGTGTCAACTTCAACCTGCACACAACAATGAATGAGGGAGGAAAGAAAAGAAACAGCAGGGAAGATCAAACCAAACTACAGGAACATTGGATGGTGAGTGATGAAAGAAGGAAATATCATTTGATATCTAACCTGCTCTAGAGGCTTCCCTGTTATTCTTGATAATATCTTGTTCAGCTTAATCTTGTGGTAACTCATTTCTCTAATCCGGATGCTCATTTCTGATGCCTGAAATCACATGCAACTGCTGAGAAACACATGTCAAACAGTTCTGAAAACTATCATTTTGCCAGTCAGTATTTTCTAGAGTATCATACAACTCGAGTGACCCTAAACACCTTAAAGTAATTACTGTCTTGCAGTATTTTACGAACTAAGTTACACCCTTTTTAAAACCAAATTGACCAGAAAAGATAACTAAATTCAAGTGTTGATAAAAGTTTAGATCAAATCTAAAGAAGGAAGTGTAGCTTCAACCGAAGTTATGATCAATGGAGAAATAATCTGTTCTTGATCCACTCAAAACCTATAGCTATCTGCAGCTTCAACCGAAATTATGATCTCAACATCATCCTCCTTTTCCTTTCCAGGAACAGGAAATAAAGCATAAATTAAACCTCCACTAGTCTTGAGGCTTTGTTTGTTTTTGCGGCCAACTGAGGGGTTGGCCGCAAAAACAACCGGGCTCTTAATTTAATCACATACCCACCACCCAAAGTGTAAATCTTTTAGGGAAAAAGTATCACCCAACCAAACTCCAGAATGGGCACAAAGAAGGAAGTGCAGAACCTCAGAACAATGAAGTAAAAGGTGATCCAGTGACTCTGTCACCTTGTTAGGCAATTTAATACTCTTCTATAGAACAGGTTTTTAAAGTTCTACTAATCAGATGGTCTGATGCTAAACAAATTACTTTAAGTGCTAATTATGAGAATCACTTTCTTCTAGAAGTCACCTCTTAGAGAATCTCCAGTTACATATCGAAAAGTTGTTGGATTGGAAGGTGAGCATTTGTAACATTATCCCTTACTGAATTTCAAGCTGGAAATTACATCAAACTCATAGATTTCACCCATTCAACATTCCTAGTGCAAGGATTTTTCAATATATATGCACAATAAAATAGGCAGATTATGAAAACATAAGTAAGAGGAGACTAAAGACTTACTTTGCCTCCAGCAGTTCCAAGTGGCTGATGAATCATCACCCTCCCATTGGGCATGCAAAATCTCTTGCCTTTGGAACCAGCAGAAAGAAGAAATGCTCCCATGGATGCAGCAAGCCCAAGGCAAATAGTTGAAACATCAGCCTTGCACAACTTCATCGCGTCATAAATTCCCAGTCCTTAATGAAGCAATGCGTGAAGGGAAAGATAAAAGGAATAAGAGTATAACCAGGAGCTTTTTAGACCCAAATAAAATGCACAATGTGATACCGTAAAGATTCAAACCTTTAATTCTACCCGACCATTTACAGAATGCCATAAAATTCTTTTAGTTTAGATCAAAGAATGACATTATTTAATTAAGATACAGAAAATGAACCATGACAATGGGAGACTAACTCATCCTCCCGGGGAAAAGAGATGTGACAAGAAAAATGTGACAATAGGGCTCTCAAAACCCATTGAACATCAGCTAGTAAAACAAAAAAAAAAAAAATCACCCAGAGGATGAGTTCTAGAAAGAAGCCAGATCCCAATGCAATTGCATCGATATAGGTTGATCCTTAAAGATTGTTAAATTGAGCTCCAACCAGATATTCATCCTCCCAAATCAGAAGAAGCGTAGACATAACATTTCCTTCACTATATTCAGGAGATTATCCAAGATACACCAATAATAACAAAGAGTTTCCACCACAGATTCGAAATCATTGAATTAGAATGCATAGTTACAGAATTAGTCACAAATGGTATAACAAAATCCTAAGCTAACAGGAATTGGGTATGTTCAATTGGTTGCAACTTGCATGACACATCAGACTCCATGAAAAAAAGCAGATTTCAAATACTAAAAATGTCACAGGAATCATATGGAAAAACATTCATTTCCAAGATTAATTCTATTCTTGAAATTACCCTTTAACTGGTCTGATACAGTCCAGTTTAATATCAGTAACAGATTACACAATGTTGATCCATGTAGCTCAAATTATTTTAGCAATCCTAAGGCCTTTACAAACAGCAATTTCTATGTAGGAACCATAAGCTTCAAAGTATATGGAGATATATAAAGGGAAAATGAAAATAAAAAAGGATTGATGAAAAAGGAAAGAGAGCACTGAAAAATCAAGCATATTATATAAACCTATCCACATACCAGCAGTGACAGAACCCCCAGGTGAATTAATAAACAATTTGATGTCTTTTTTGGGGTCTTCAGCATCCAGAAATAATAGCTGACTGATAATAAAATCTGCTGTCACGTCATCCACCTGCCAAATACCAGTCAGAGTAAGTAAAATTAAACCAGCCTTTTGCCATTCTGAAGCATGTTTAAAAACCAGGAAAGTTGGAAATCCTCGATATATTGCTAGCATCTCTATCACTTGCACACATAATAGCATCCAGATTTAAAACTACCACAATTCTAAAAAATGAAACCCAAAGGCCATAAATTTCACAATAAGGAACTGATATGACAATAATCAGCAAAACCCATCTCAGAGTGCCAATGGTTAAGCCAGCAGACCAGAAAACACACACACACACACACACACACACACACATATATATATAGAGAGAGAGAGTCCCACCTCAAATCTCAATTTCTATCTGAAAGAAGATTTCTAACAAAAAAGAAAGCATCAACCACAATCGAAGATTTAATTAACATCCACTACATAGAGAAAGACCCATCTAAAACCTGTGTTCCAACATCATTACCAAAACAAATATGCTGCAATCAAACAATAGTAAGAAACTCACCTAACAAGTTCAGCAATTACTCCCCAAAAACCACATCATAATACAAAGGTTCGATGAAACACTACTTGGCAACATCAGAAAACCTCACTTCCAATATCTCTAACAAAACAAATACAGTGCTACTATGTCATCCAAAACCTAACAACTACTCCCGCAAAAAAGAACTACACATACCAGGCTAAAAAATCCTACAAATATTCCAGCCTCCCCAACTTGTCAGATAAAAAGAAAAATTATATCAGCCTACAAAACTAAAGGGCCACCTCAAGATACTAAAGACCAATACTTTGATAACCAATATATATATATATATATAAAACCTCTACAAACCATACAAAACAAAAGGAGAAAAAAACCACCTACAAAATCCATCAATGAGTCCCAAAACAAAAACCCAGCAACAAACTTCGTACAGAAACAAATTCTACACAACTTTTAACATCAATTCAAAAAAGAAAAGAAAAGAAAAATACTTGAGAGCCCAAAAAAATGATTCTTTGACGGAGAAGCATGTTGGTAGTATCCAATTCCTCAAATTTTGGCAAAGTAGGAGCTGAATTAGCAAAAGATGAGAACTTTTCAACATCCCAGTTGCTAGCCAAAGTCTGTCTTGCGGTGTTAGCATCGAATGAACTCTTCGAAGCCTTAACACAGATAGGTTTTCTTCTTTTACTGCAAACACTAATAGTAGTGCTGGTGTCAATGGTGACTGGTAGCAGAAGATGATTCTTGTTAATGAAACTGTTGCGACTGGAGAAACATAGAGGGCTGCTTGTGGATTGTGAGGCTGTGAGATATGCTAAACCTACCTCCATTTTTCCTTTCTATCTGCTTTGATTTGATATTATGGTCCTGTTTTTAAACATTTTGTCTTTGGTTTATGGATATTTTGTTTGAGGAAATTAGAGAGAGTTCGGTGACCAAAGTGGACCTTCTGCATAACTTTCTAGTCTGAAGTGTAAGCAATGGTAGATTCTCCTGGCTGGGTGTTGCAGTTCGTTGAACGGTGCCGTTTGGCCCCTCCGGTTTTTTGTTTTTTAATAAAAATCAAAACAAATTATAAATTTTAATTTAAAATAAATTAAATATTAAATGATAAAATTAAAAAAAATAAAAGAATAAAAAATAAATAAATAAATTGTGTTTGGGCCTTGATTAGTTTTTTTTCTTTTTTTTTAGGTTAGAACGTCCGGTATTTTATTTTATTTTATGAAAGAAAAATACTGATATATTTGAGAGGATTGTGATTTAAGTTAAATAGGGCAGATATATGGCCAAAATCATGGATAATTTGGCCCCTGCGCTGCTGTATGGTGGATGCAACTTGTAAAGGTCTCAGCCAAAGAAACATTGGTTAACTTGCTACGATAGATAACCTTGATGTGCTTGTGTTTTCTTCTTCTTGTCATGATCTGCTCCGATTACATGATGATGATGATTGTATTTTTATAACATGAATATTTTCCATGAATGAAAAGGTTTAAAGTCTCAAAAACTCTGCTACTTCAAAAAATTTATTAAATACAAATAAAAATATCAATGAAGAAAT
>Ga0307515_10020485_pt1 | contig 11794 bp, 21 predicted proteins | sample 17_EM_MG_FD_194513 | JGI IMG/M metagenome (GOLD analysis project Ga0307515, IMG submission 194513) | Populus trichocarpa ectomycorrhiza microbial communities from riparian zone in the Pacific Northwest, United States - 17_EM | ecosystem: Host-associated > Plants > Roots > Unclassified | place...
GGGTTCATCCCATAGCCGACATTGACAATCGAAGCGGCTTTCTTTAGTATACCAAATGCCTTGATGAGCGGAGGTGGTAGGCGTTCGGCTGGCCCGCCGATGTCAAAATTTTGTAACGACCTGCAGACTTCTGGTGAACGGACAAGTACATCGGATAAGGATGTATACGAACCTCTGGGTTTGTGCGCCCCAGTACCGATCCGCCGGGACTTGGAGGTCGCCGAACGTATCCTTCTCGGTTCGGAATTTTTGCTCGGACTGGAAGCCAAGAAACATTCAACAACGGAACCAATCCCTAGAGAATCGCAGACTCACCATGAGTGAAGTGGACGCAGAAAACGACCTAGCCTTTGGAATCAAGTGCGTCCGGAGTTGGGCCTAACCAGTATGGGTGTGTTGAATCACATGGCTCCAAGACGCAATAGGGGGACACGGGTGTCGGAGGGACTCACTGTTGGGTATCGAGTGAGATAACGCGTAGTCATGGTCTGTAAAGCGCGTTCTGAGTCTATAAGAAAGTTGTTTGAGGGTCGTCAGTCTATGCGGCAAGGCGTGCGCTGTCCGAGTCCGTCCCGTCTGGCTCTGACGCGGTCTGCTCCGGTTCGGCGGTTAGAAGGATGCAATACGTCCGAATCATTCCGTGGTCAGGTCATCGTTCCTCCCACACCCAATAGCGACACGAATTTCCCCCAAGCTCGGTGCAGCGGGGAACGCGATTTCAAGGTCTTGGACTCGGAACAAGGGATCCACCTGTCCGCCCAGCCCATCCGCAAGCCAGGCCGCAATTGCCGGTGCTGATACACGTGATAAAGACCTGGGGACCTGTTTTAAGTCATGATCCAGCACAAGCTTTCTTTCCAGCAAACCGACTACAATGGCAACGGTAGCCTCACAGGTCATCTTACACCCAGTTGTGTCTCAGGGTCTCAAGATCCTTTCGACCACGGTTGGGAGAGATAAGGTAAGCGGGCAGAATCGTTGGACCGGTTCAGTAGTTCATGTGCGACTCAAGGTCTATCGAGCCATTCAAAATTTTGCGAGGTTCTACGCCTGGTTGCTCCTGTCTTCCGACAACAAAGCAGATGCTGTAAAGTGGAATTCCCTCAAATCTCACCTTGCACTGGGGCGCAAATGTGCGTTGCGTCTGTTTCCTCCAACGTACACTGACAAATTATCCACACAGTGCTGAGATTGGCCAAACCGGTCGAACACCTGCAAGCCGCATTGCGTGCCACGCAGACCACTGGACCTCTGGGCGAACAACTCACGACTGTCGCACGACAGCTCGCGTACTTCCTCTATCTCGCCTATGACGCTATCGTCTGGGCCAATGCAATCAAGTTCATCAATCTGTCCCCGGAGAAGGCGCAGAGGGCGAACAAGACGTCTAACAGGTTCTGGCTTTCCGGAATCACTCTGAGTATCATCAATGCTGCGTTCAAGACCCACCGCATCAACGCCGAGATTTCTCGTTTACAGCACGCCACGGCCGACGAGAAGGTCAGCTCTGCTGTAGATCGGGAGGTCAAGCTACGCGGCCTCGAAGCGTACGCACAGCCTAGTCCCACTTTAACGTTCAAAGCGGTTAACGACTTTATTGCAGCACTCAAGCAGCGACCAAACAACAATTCATCATCGATGCGCTTGACTTCTGGCTCCCAGCCACTGCGATCGGACTTGTGAACCTCAGCGATGGAATCGTCGGTGTATTCGGCTTCATCACGTCTGTCCTCTCCCTTCAAGCGCAGTGGTTTGCTTTGAGTGGGAAGAAATGATTAGGTCGTTTTGTGTAAGAATAAATATCATCTCTATTTCTACCATGAGTTCTGTCATAAATATATCATGAGGATGCTGTATCCTGCTTTGGTTGATCCCTCAGCCTGAGGTACTCTTCCCGAACGGTTTTCATATTTTCTGGTCCAGTGCTAGGGTACCACCAGATGTCAGCCCTAGTCACCCGTATACCAACAGAACTGAGATGCTCACAATCGAGAAATGCATTCCTGGACTTGCTTGTATTTTGACTTACACGCCCAAGAGACAGATATTGTCCTCCCAGTCACACATTCCGCGAATTCTGCACCCAGGCATTCGAGTTTAGCCACGTCTAAACCTGTGGCGAAGATGAATGCGGTTTCGCGTACCTTTGACGAGCGGGTCGCATTCTTTCAAGGCATGGGCCTTAGTGGCCTTCATAAGCGTGTCTTCCTCTCTTCTGGATAGCGCGTTCATCACTCTGTGGGCTGAGTGGAATCGGATCAAGCAGAGGATTGTTTGGTCTCAAGACCGCGTTGACAAACAACTCCGTCATCCGATCCGATTCTGACCTCGACCTCCTCAACCCCTCCCTCCTGGTCGCTGGTCGCGCTCTCTTCTAAATCCCTGGTGTGCTCTTTAGGGGTGTGGTGAGATGGCCTCGAATATTTCTTCTCCGCTTGCGCAGCTGCTGCGTCAGCGGGCCTCCAGAATTCCCGTCCGCTCATTGGCCACGGCTTCCACGGCTTCCGCTTCCGCTCCGACGAAACCCTCGTTCAGTTCGACTCTCAACGACGGTCCTTCATTGGACGACTTCATTGTGGGGAATATCCCAGAGAGAGTCGTGCTGGGTAATACGAAAACGTGCGCCCCCTCAATGACAAAATTGACCCGACCTGGTCTTGGTACTGAATCTTGCATATCACAGTCCCCGGTTGCCGTCCTATCTCAAGACCACGATACCAAGCGGGAGATCATTTGCCAAAATTAAGAACGATCTCCGTGGATTGAAACTGCACACAGTATGTGAGGAAGCGCGATGCCCCAATATTGGCGATTGCTGGGGAGGTGGTGCAAAGGATGGCGTGTCAGACGCGGAGTCTAAGCGTCTGGCCACTGCTACCATTATGGTACGTCGGGCTAGCATCCGAGTGCTCTGTTATGCCCACTATGAGTTCGTGTAGTTGATGGGCGACACTTGCACAAGAGGCTGCCGCTTCTGTTCGGTCAAGACCTCGCGCGCGCCTCCGCCCTTAGATCCGGATGAGCCAGAAAATACCGCTGAAGCTATCAGCCGATGGGGTCTTGGTTACATCGTTCTCACAAGTGTGGACCGTGACGGTAGGACTAAATTTGCCGTCCGTGCGCCTGTTTTCACATTATGCACAGACTTAATCGACGGTGGTGCGCACCACTTTGCCTCAACAATTCAAAGGATCAAGCAGAAGTAAGTTCCGTGACTACACGTCCCATGCAGTCGGCTCATCCTGTCTAGAGCCCCGCACATACTCGTAGAGGCTCTGACCGGCGACTTTGCTGGAAACATGGAACATGTCTCATTGGTTGCCAAATCCGGCCTGGACGTCTATGCGCATAATATCGAGACCGTCGAAGCTCTCACACCATTCGTCCGAGACCGGAGGGCCACGTTCAGGCAGAGTCTCAAAGTCCTCCAGCAGGCGAAGAGGGAAGGCGTCCGTGTTACCAAGACAAGTATCATGCTTGGCGTTGGAGAGAACGAAGAACAAGTGCTGGATGCACTTAAAGGTGCTTTTGTTCGTCGGTGATATTGCATTGTGCTGATAGACAACATAGAACTGCGCAAGGTCGATGTCGACGTCGTGACCTTTGGACAATACATGCGTCCAACGAAACGTCACATGAAGGTCGATCGCTACGTCGATCCTGCAGAGTTCGACCGGTGGAAGAAGGTCGCAGAGGACATGGGATTCCTTTACGTTGCGAGTGGGCCCCTGGTCCGAAGCAGTTACAAGGCTGGAGAGTACTTCATCGAAAATGTGCTGCGAGGGAAAACAAACCCAACACAAACACCCGCGCCTGCTACAACGGAGTCCTCACCGTCCCTCACACTTTGATTATACATTTACACTCAGTAGCCGCATGTAATATCTTCAGTAGACAGAATACAATCGAAGTAATTGCGAGGCGAGTGCATTGGGACCATGGTGAGACGATACAATAAAAAACATCGAGATGGAGTACTGTTTATCGTAAACGACTGCAGGCGGTTGTTAGTAGATGCGGAGAGTGAGTTCAGAAGAGGGACGCACCGAGCCTCACGCTCACTCTCCAGCAGAGCCAGGATATCGTTTTCCTTCACCGGACCCTTGACGTTCCGGATGAGTTGTCGTTGTGAGTCATCCAAGAATTCGACTCTGACTTGAGTGACACCTCCACGAGAGCCAGTCCTGCCGAGGACCTGTTACAATCCCAAGATCAACGGACATGCCGCAAAGCGTTGGTGAAGTTTAAACCTTGATAACTTTTGCGAGCTTTACTGGGGCTTTGGAAGTATCCTGACGAGGTTCTCAATACCCTGGGTTCACTTCAGGACATTGCAGTTACGCACCATTTTTTGTCGGAGGGGGGGATGATGACCGGATGTCTAGCGAGGGTGGTGTAGATTTCGTGTTTACCAGGGTGAGAATAAGGTTCAAGTCGGAGTTTGAAATATTCTCGGAGATAACCGATCTCCACCCCGCTTTCGGCGAAATATTTCCATTCTCCAAGAGCTAGGTCAACCAATTCCCCCATCTATACTCGAGATCTGAGGAAATGGAGCCGAGGAGAGCGTATGTTACGCTTCTCACGAGGAACTCGTACCTCCCTGCTGCTCTCGTGTTGAATGAAGGTCTTAAACAGGCCGGGTCCAAATACCCGCTCGTTATCATGTCAACCCTAAGTCTACCCTCGGAGACAAGGGAGGCGTTGACCAGGCAGGGGTTAGAGATCGTCACGGTCGATTCACTACGACCCGCTCCAAACACCCGCACTCTCTCTGATCTCGATCCACGGTTTGCGGACACATGGACTAAACTCAGGTATGTGAACATCCGGCGCACGCTTTCGACGGGTGACAAACCTTGTCATTTTCAGGGGATTCGGTTTGGTGGATTTCGAGGTATGGCCCATTCCGATCTCGCAGGGTTGTCAACAAACACTCTCGTAGCGAATTGTTCTCCTCGATTGCGACATGATCATCATGAAAAACATGGACGAGCTGTTCGACGTCGACCTCCCTGATGGTTGGATTGCGGCTGCTCACGCCTGTGCGTGCAATCCGATGAAGATCCCCCACTATCCAGCTGATTGGTGCGTATCATCGTCCGAGAGATCGATGTCGTAGTTGACACCGCCTCAGGATACCAGAGAATTGCGCATTTACCCCCTTAGAACACCCTACCGCCCTCACCCATCCAACACAGATCGAGCCGAGTAGTCCCCGTGCGTACGGGCTGTTAAACGGTGGGACGGTTGTCCTGAAGCCGTCTGAGGAGACCATGTCGGCCTTGGCAGAGTTTCTGTCCACCTCGCCGCTTGTCCCGTCATTCCGCTTCGCTGATCAGGACGTCTTGGCTGCTTTCTATGAGGGACGGTGGAAACCGTTGCCTTGGTGTTATAACGCACTAAAAACCCTCAGAAAGTTTCACCAGCCACTGTGGAGGGATGAAGAGGTTCGTTGCCTTCACTACATCCTCGCTGTAAAGCCGTGGCACACCAAAGTGGTTGATGAGTGGGAGAAAGAAGTGCACCAATGGTGGTGGGATAGATGTCACCTTCTAGAAGATCGGCTGAGTCAAGAAGGCGACGAAGAAACTTTGAAGCTCGTGAGAGAGAACATCGCCCAGTAGCTTAGCACGTAAGAGGGAAAGGTGCGTATATACATATGGCAGTTGAGCCTCGAGAGTCCCCTCCCCCCTTGTTATATGTATCTTTTCCTATGGTTTGTTCACGATTTCCACGAAATCGACCTCGGCCAGGTGAGCCCTGGTTGAGCAACACCGGACCGAGAAGTTGGTCGCCGTCCCTCCACACCATAAACCAGCGAAAGACACCCGCCGAAGCTGCTGCTGCCCAATGAGCAAATGTTGGGCCTCGAGTTACCCACGAGCCATCCGGAGTACATACGTACATCCATTCATACTAGTACTATGGCTTACCCCCTGACTACGGTAAAACGATACATTATTTGGACTATCCGACAGCATACAAAGGGAACCCACATGATTAATACCGTTCATCGTTCCACCCAAACTCGAAAATGACATCAAAACCGTAAGGACGTAGGCTGTATTCTCTCTCCCACCATTGTAATGACTTTTGATCACGTACCGGCACGCATGTAGTCGTAGGTCCTGATACTGATGGGGTGGTTTGTGAAGGCATTATGGTGGCCGGTGGAGTAGCGGAGGCGTGAGGTTCATTCGGGGGCGTGAAGACCAGTTTCCACCTGCTGAGGGCGATATTATACAGGCTCGCGATATCTGACATCAGCAGCACAGGTTCGAGGGGTTCTTGCGTGGTGTTCGTTGGTTGTGAAACCGTCGGGCCCGTGATCAATTTCGTCTTCTTTTCAATTTCCTTCTTTTGCTGTCGGACCGCATCCTCGACGTAGAACTTTAAACTGTCCACCTCCCACTGCGTGACGTTGAAAGGTTGAAAGAAGACCTTGTTGGTGACATCGCACCAGCACCTATCCGCGAACTGCACGACGGGAACGTCGAGAGTAGAATTTTGCGGGAGCATCGCCTTTAACGCGTGTCCGAAAGTCGTAATGTTCTCGTTCCAGGGCCTGTACAGCGGTGTGTCCAGGGTGACGGGCTGCCAGTAGCAGGAAGAGAGGAATAGTGCCGTAAGAACCACGATGCAGTTGAAACTGTGGCGATACCAGATCAGGACGACCGAAGGTCCATGACGAAACCGATAACATACCACGCCTGCGCATGCATAGCAGTCGACAAGAGGTACAGGAGTAGGACAAATGGAGGGCTCTTTGGTAATGGGAGAATCAACAGAGGTAGAAACCACCGCGTGCACCACATCGTCGCTAGTCTGGTGTTAGCATGCGAAACAGCAAAGGAACGTTGAGCAGCGACATACGCACCGTGTGTATCCTCACGAGGGAGAGGTGGCCTTGCGTCAGGCGGGTTGCCCGCAAGCGAGTTGCCGAGAGCCGTTTGTTTGTCCCGGAGGCCGTAGCCAAACAAACACCCCTCCGCCCGGATTCCACGATGCCAGGCACACTCAAAAGATCGCCGCTGAAACGACCAGGTGCGGCCCCCCGGATTACCAAAGACTACGGTGTCTGAGGGAATCCTCTAGAACGGCCGTACATTGCGCTTGGTCTGGAGGGGTCTGCCAATAAATTGGGCGCAGGGATCATCAAACATGATCCTGATGGATCCACTACCGTGTTGTCTAACGTCAGACACACGTACATCACACCCCCAGGGGAGGGCTTCCTGCCACAAGACACTGCGAGACACCACAGACAATGGATACACTCTGTCGTCAAGGATTCGTTGAAGCAAGCGGGGGTGGAGATCCAAGATCTCGACTGTATATGTTTCACGAAAGGTGCCCTACGAAATATCTAAGCCACGGATTCCAAGACTCACATAGCCTGCAGGGCCAGGAATGGGTGCACCCCTTCAATCGGTTGCTCTGATGGCCAGGACACTCGCATTGATGTTCAACAAACCGTTGGTGGGGGTGAACCACTGTGTCGGACGTACGTCTCTTTCACTCAAGCTCTGCTACCCATCACCTAACTCTCGTATACCAGACATCGAAATGGGCCGACAAATTACCGGTGCCCAGAACCCAGTTGTACTCTACGTTTCGGGAGGGAACACTCAGGTCATCGCTTACTCTCAACAACGATACCGCATCTTCGGCGAGACCCTTGACATCGCCGTCGGGAATTGTTTGGACAGGTTTGCACGAGTGATCAACTTAAGCAATGACCCAAGCCCAGGATACAACATCGAGCAAGTAGCCAAGAAGTAAGTACTTTCATAACCGCCGTCGAAACTACCACCCCTCACATCGATCAGGGGAAAGAAACTACTACCGCTTCCATATACAACAAAAGGGATGGACATCAGCCTCTCCGGCATTCTCAGCGCAACGGAATCATATACCTACGACAAAAGATTCTCCCAAACCGCAGAACCGTCCCTCGAGAACGACACGATCACACCCGCAGACCTCTGCTTCTCCTTACAGGAAACCGCCTTTGCGATGCTGGTGGAGATCACCGAACGCGCTATGGCACACATCGGGAGCAAGGAAGTGTTAATCGTAGGTGGTGTAGGATGTACGTTGATCTACATCCACTCAATCCGACCTACATGGCTAATTTCGCCCTCGATCAGGCAACGAACGTTTGCAAGACATGATGGGCATCATGGCTAGAGAACGAGGTGGAAACGTATTTGCAACGGACGAGAGGTTCTGCATCGACAACGGAATCATGATCGCACAGGCTGGACTCCTCAGCTACCGTATGGGTTCAGTCACACCATTATCGGAAACATCATGCACCCAACGGTTCAGAACAGACCAGGTCCACGTCGCTTGGAGGCCGTGAGTCACAGAAAATGCTTTACGCAGCCATAATCATTGTATGTAGCTATACTAACGTAGTGGGGGTCGTGGAGAGAACCTAAAATTTGTTTCGTGATGTGCATGTTGTATGGAGTTGGGGGTTCTGTTGCCAAGCAGTCGAGAGTCCGTGAAATAGTTCAATGGGGAGACCAAACGGTAAAACCGAAGATGCGAAGATACTTGAATGAGCATATTGATAATCGTGACCTACAACGCCCAGATCTTGACCGTTGCGTCTCGACCACCAGAGGCGAGGTAGCGATCCATATACCTGATGCGCTCTACCGGTCTGGTGTGGCCATTTGTGAGCAGCGAAGAGTGTTGCATCGTCGTGCGATTATAAATCTAGAAAATGTTTAACAGGGGAGGTTGAAAGTCACAAACAGCACCTTGCGTACCTTTATCGCATTCTCCCCTGTAGCGGCAACAATCTTCCGACTGTCAAACTGCAGCCCGGTGACAGCATGATCATACTTGAGGGTCTCAAATATTCCACCACTGCGAAGATCCCAGATCTAATGAGAGGCAACAGTCAACCGAAGGGTTAAACATCGGAGGAATAGCGGTCACCCGTAATGACTTGTCCAGACTCCCAGTGACGACGTGGGTCTCGTCAAATTGCAGGCAAGTCACCGGTGCGGTGTGCCCCAGCAGTGTTCTGTGAGGCTGACCAGTACGCACTGTATGAGAGAGGATTTAACAACTATCCGGGTTTGTCCCAAAGCGTAAGAAATACTGACTGTCCCATAATCGAACTGCGCCATCCCCGCTTCCACTGACGAGCGCATACCCCCAGAACTGTACGGCACCTACGAAGTCCTGGTACATTTCCCAAGTACCATCGGCATATGGTGGAGTAGGAACGGCGAAGCTCCCGACAGATGCTGCAGTTCCAGGAAAGTACGAACCGGAGAGTCCCGGCGAGGAAGCAGTTGGAGGATGCGAGATTGCCCAAAGAATGTCCATGGTCATGACGCACTGTCCTGTGGTGAGATCCCATTGGCGCATCGTCTTGTCGGAGGCACCAGTGACCTACACATGTTATCAGCAACGTATAACGACGAAAGAAATCAACACGTCTGCACTCACAAGGCAGTCGTCTTCGAAGTACATCGAAGTCACAGCTTTACTGTGTCCTTCCAGTGCCCTCACGAATGGGGTCTCCCTTCCCAATTCGCTACCACCATTTCGGATACCGTTCGGTCGTTCGACCATCTCCCCATCACCGCCATCTGACCCTGTCGCGTCGCTATAAGCAACGATCTCCACATCGTCATCATCTTCAACTCTACGAAGGTCCCAAAGTCGAACGGTGGAGTCATCAGAGCCGGTCAAACACACGTGGTCTTCAACCTGGAGGCACTTTACAGTTCCCGTGTGACCCCGCAAACGACCAATTTCTTGGCCAGAGAGCAGATCCCAGACTCGGGGTTGAGGATCTTCCTGGGCGGCAGAGACCAGGGTCCCATATGGCTCGGAGAAGTCCATGGCTGTGATGGGTGTGGAGTGAATACTAAGGGTCTAAGCACAAATCAGTTTCGGCGTTCGGTCTCCCCGGTCTATCTTCGCAGCTCACCATGAATGCGACGCCAGGAGGCAACTCGTGATGCTCCGAAGGCAAGAACGCGGGTCCTCTCTTCCGCCTAGTGCTTGGGGGTAGATGGTGACCCGAACTGGTTTGAGGTTTGTTCGAGGAATTCTCAAACTCCATACGCTCCCGAACTCCTTCCACTGCGAGGCAGGGTGAGAAGCCAGTCGGATCGGGAGTGCAAGTAGATGCTTACACTCGTCATCCAACTCGAGTTCTTCCTCTTGGAGTCTGAGCAAATCTTGCTCCAACTTCGCCCGGATGGCATCAAGCGCTTTGATCTTTGTGGTTATCTCCGCGATCTCGTTGTTCACCAGGGCCTGTGAATGTAAATCCATCAGACTTCCGGTTAGAAAGGAACGAAAGAGCGCACTCGTTTCACTTGAATGTTCCCCTTGTCCTTCTGGATTTCGCTCCGCTGACGCCTCAGTTCCTCCTTCCCAAGAATTTTGGCGGTACCCAGGCTTTGCCGTGGTTTCCGTTTAGCTTTCGGTGTTGTCTCGTTTACGAGTACAACGTCCTCTTCGCTTGCAACGCTCTGGCCCTCGTGTTCATCCTCAGCCAGAAGTCCTCTAGCATTTAACCCGAGTTTCTTCAAACCAAGCGCAGGCGCGTCCACGTTGCGAGTCTGCCGCCTTCTGCTCTTCCCTTTCTCGGCACTGGGGATGGTAGCGTTGAAACCACGCAGGAGCGAGACGTTTGACGCAACGCCTTCAGGTTCTGGGACCTCGGCCTCGAGTAGTTCATTAGCAGCCTCTACGATTTGTAAGTCGCGGGATGTGATGCGTCTGCTCGCTGTGAAGCGTAAAGGAGCTCTCGCAATCGTCGCAAAATCCGCAGTTGAACGGCCAGTGTTCTTGATATAGTTCGACTTGCTAGATACGGTCGCGGCGTGGTTCATGATCTTGGGCGTCATCATAGCAGGTGCAACTGGGACCCAGTATTAGATCGAACACGCATATATCAAAGGGTTGTGGGTGGACTGCGAGAAAACTTACGGTCGGAAAAGAGTTTACTGGAGTCCTTTCTATGCCTGAAAGGGTTCAGAAGAGCCTGGAAGACAGGTTCCATCCGCCCCGTGGAGGACTGAGATGATCCATCGTCCTGGGATTGAGGTCGTGCTAGTCGTTTCTTTGGCGAACTCGAACGGCTTTTGGACATTTCTACGGGAGACGGTCCACTCGGTGGCCGTCGTGGCCGACGGGCTCAGGGTCTGTGGTGTGGAAGTGAAAGAGCGGGCGCGCTGAGCGTTTTGTCGAATTTCGCGGTTTGGAGTCGAGTGTGTCCCGATTTCTGCCAAGGGGGAAGCTGAAGGTCCGCTTGGTCCGAAGACTCAGTGACCCACATCCGTCATGCTCAGACTCAACGTACACAGGGCAACACCACGCGTCCTCTCTCTTTCTCGCTCTTTTCGCAGGCACCTCCATGTCGACTACGAATCTAAATACTCCGACAAGTTACAGAAACGCGCTCAAGAGTGAGGTGACACTTCTCCACAGCAGAGCGTCCAAACGGGTGCTAATTTACTCTTCTGCAGGTTGGGCAAGTCTGTGAACGAAATACGCCAGGATATCAAGGAGGCAGAAAGGCTCCGGTTGAAGCAGTGGTCTGAAGAGCGAGAAAAGAAATTACGAGAGGAAGAGGCTGCTGCTGCTGCCGCTCAGGACACGTCCCCCGGGGCTTCGACCAACCGGCCGACTCTCGCTCCGAGGAAAATCAGCCGCAAGGACAACTCTCCAGTCAAGGTGCGAAAAACTTGTACGCGCCAGAACCGCTGCTAATCTGGTTACAGCCGTTGTCCAACATCCTTAACTTGGACCG
>Ga0307515_10020486_pt1 | contig 11794 bp, 5 predicted proteins | sample 17_EM_MG_FD_194513 | JGI IMG/M metagenome (GOLD analysis project Ga0307515, IMG submission 194513) | Populus trichocarpa ectomycorrhiza microbial communities from riparian zone in the Pacific Northwest, United States - 17_EM | ecosystem: Host-associated > Plants > Roots > Unclassified | place...
ATAAATAGATGCACCATTGTCAAGAAGTGAATATATAAAATATAAACAATAAAAAGATGTATAATCATTTGTGATACAACTGATAATAGTGCCCATGAAATCAGATTCTTCCACCTGACATGATTTTTAGGGAATGAATTTTCGGACATAAGCAAGGAGAAGCACATCGCAGCTTGACAAATGGTACATCTCCAAACATGCCCATGAGCAATCCACGACAGCCAATCCCTTCCTCTCGATCAAGCAATAATCTTCTCTGGAGACGCAGTGACTCCCAACAGGACTGCAAACAGAGAGATGATAAGAAAAATAAAGAACCGTAATGCCCAGGTTCCGCATAAGCCTAGAGAGCTCTCTGGTGAACCACAACAGTAGGTGCTCCCACAGTTTGCTTAGCTTTAGTTTTGGATGTCTAAAAGAAATGTGGTATCTATGGAATCCTTTGAATCCACCACAACCTAGTCCCCACTATTTGGGACTTGCCACACCAGGACAAGCCAAACCCATTTGCCCCAAGAGCCGTAACTGATTATTTGAGGCAGCGGCACATGCCTTGTCTCATGGATGGAAATTCTCAAGCACTGCGAGGGTAGGAGTAAAACTCAGGACCTGGCAAATCCTGAGACAACTCCTTATCACTTCAGCCATCTATACGCATTCACAATTTGATTCTTTTACATAATTATAATTCTTCCATGTATGCAGAAAAAATCAATTGCTCTAAACACTGCTAGCCCCACCAACCTCTCCGTCCTTCCAAAAACCATCATGTAGAGAAGAAGCTCCCAATTATTTAAAAGGTGCACTTGGGCTTTTTTGAAAGGCCCGGCCACTGAGACCCGCGCCTTGTCTTGTTTTTTAATTTTTTATATTGTTTTTTTTTAATTTTTTTCTTTAATATTTAATTAATTTTAAATTGGAATTTATAATTTATTTTGGTTTGATTTGTTTTCTATAAAGTTATTATGATCTCAAAAAAAATTTAGATATTAGGTTGGTGATTGTGCTCGTTTATTTTTGTTGCCATATAATTAAATAAAAATAGTTTAAAAAATAAGTATTAAATTTAGTGGAGTCAATAACTCGAATTATTAGAATGACAGGTTAAGCCACAAAACCCAGGTTAATTTAATATGTCATCGTCTCAATATTTAATAAAAAATATGCCAACTTGATTTTTTTTAAGTCATTACATGTTTTTACTGATCATCCGGGTTGCTTTTAAGCATGTTAGGTTAATTGGATTATGTTAGGAAAATTCCTCACATGATTTAATTTGAAACTTAAATTAAGTAAAGAGTCAAGTCATGTGGTTTTAAATTTAACCTATTGGACCAGAATTAATGACAATACTAAAAAATTATCTAATGTTCTTTTGTTATGTCAACTAAGAGCAGGAGAGCTATATAGTGAATTAACTAGATAAGAGACCCAAGCATGATTTAAAATTTTTTTAAAAAAATATGACTCGGGTTATATATCTGACTAAGAAAAAAAAGACTAATATATGGACCAACATAAAAAAAAAATAGACATGGGAACTTGCAACAAAAGAACGGTTAAAAAATAAAGGTGATGGAATTAAGTTTCCGGCCAATTAAATTGGAAGAATAAAATTAAAAAAAAAAAAAAGACTTGGATTAACCTGACTTAGCAAAACAAATATGCAAGCTATGTAATGAAATTGGAATAGGTAAATAGAAAGCAAAAAAAAAACAAAAAAAAAAAAACAAAGTTAAATCCCAAATAAATATAGCATCGAATGATGAAGATGAAAAAAATATTAATTTTTTTTTTAAAAAAAGAACATTCAACAAACCAAACTCTATGATCCAAATCATATGAATGAGATAACCAAAAATAATTAATTCCCAACTAATACAATGTTGAAGGACGAAATTATAAAAAAATAAACTTAAAATTTTTTTCAAATTAAATCTAACAAATAAAAAAACTAAAAACAATCTAGGTCATTTTGAAAATTCACAAAAAACAATGTATAGAAGGAAAATAAAGAAAAAATAGAGCTTAATCGCTAATAATATAAATGTTGAATGATAAAATTAAAAAAACATCAATTTAAAAAAAAATGAATCAAGTAAACCTGGACGAACCTTCTAAACCTTACCAAAGTTCTCAAAATTGCAATTCATTAAATCCTAGACCCAAGATGAATCAAGAAATTCAATTCCCAACCAATTTAATATTGATTAGCCAAGGTAAATTCAATAAAGAACAACAAATAAAAAGACCCGAGAAAACCTAGATCATTTTCAAAATCAATAAAAAAATATTGTAGAAAGCAGATAAATAAAAATAATGGAGCTCAATCTTTAATTGAATAAGTTTTTAATAACAAAACTTAAAAAACATGAGCTTAAAGAAAGACAAAAAAAAAAAACAAAGCAAACTCGGATAAACCTCCCAGATCTGGGCTAATCTTCATAACCTATAGCCTGTGAAATTCTAGATCCAAACTCAATCAAGAAGATCAATTACCAATCAATCTAATATTAGATGATGGAATCGAAGAAAAAAAATCAATTTAAAAAATTTGGTAGAGTAAAAAAAGTTATAATAAAAAGAATGAGGATCAAATTTGATAGGAAAAAAAAACTAAAGATGATGAATATATATATTATTTCAATTAAAATAAATAGCAATAAAAAAATGAGAACTAAATTCAAAAGATTAAAAAATTAAAGGGGGATGAAATAGAAAAATAATTCTAGTCTTGTAAAATGTTTTAAAAAAATCATATCAAATATTGAGTGATGAAATCAGAAAAAAAAATCAATTTAAATAATTAGCAAAAAAAAACCCAATAAAGAACGATAAATAAAAAGACATAGGATAATCAGGGGTTATTTTCAAGACAAATAAATTTTTTTACAGAAAGCAAGTAAAAAAAAACATAACTTTGTTTCTAATTGAATAAATGTTGAAGGGTGAAAACAAAGGAAAATAAAAAAAAACCAAGCAAACTTGGGCGAACGATCTAAATTTGATCGAATCTCTAAAACTCGCAACCTGTGAAACCCTGGACCCGAGTTCAATCAAGAAGCTTCATTTTCAACCAATCTAAAATATCAATTTTTAAACTTTGTCAAAGTAAAAAAAAAAAAAATAGCAATTAAAATAATGAGGATAAAAAATGACACGAAAAAAAACCAAAGGATGATGAAATTGTAAAAAAAAATAGCAAATTTAAAATTTATCCCATACAAAATAAATAGCAATCAGAAGAATGGGGTACCAAATTTGAAAGACAAAAAAAAAATGGAAGAGGGGTGAAATTAAAAAAATATATAATTTTATAAATGATTCAAAATAAAAATAATAATAAAAAAGACAACGACCAAATGTCAAGGAAAAAAAACTAAAGGGCTAGCTCGAAATTCTAGAAAGAGAAAGAGAAAAAGGTGAAAAAATGGCTTTCGGTGCCAAATTAGAGGTGCATTTGACGCACGTGCACCCCATCACGTATGGAACACCGAGACTTTTCAAGCGCTGCTGCAAAAACAACGTTTAGTGACCGAATAACCATATACGTGTTGCTTGAAGGGTGTGAGAGGTGCTCACTTGTGCATGCGCCAACAAATTTATTTTAATTTCTAACAATTATTGAAATACAAAAATACCTCTAAGTTGAAATTAACAAAAAAAAAAAACATGATGAAAAGACCAACAAAACAATGGAAGATAGTTTTGTTAATTTTTCACCAAGGGGCAATTAAGTAATTTAACTTTAACAAAAAAAAATAACATAAAAGCTATGTTACATGAGGCTTTTTTTTTGTGACGTCTAAGTAATTTAACTGTTCTCAAAACCTAAAAAAAATTAATCCACCTCCAAGCAATTTGAAAATAACATTGTATTATGATATATATATATATATATATATATATATATCTTCACCCAAGTTGTTATGACTAACTTTGAAAATAACATTATTTCAATAAATATTGCTCCGAATTTGAGGCACAGTAACTTCTTTTTCTCCATTAATTAATTAATTAATGAATCCCTCTGGTCTGAGTAGCGCCCTGTCTCTAGCCTGCCAAAAAAACAAAAACTAAACCGACACACCTGCAAGCTTCGCGACGACTTTAATAACTTTACCTGCACTGCCATATAAATTTGCACATAAATCATGTTAGCAACCTTAGCCGCATAGGGATTGGTGAGAAGAAGATTGAGAACGAGGATGGTAAGTATTTTACTTCTTGAATTTTCGTGTCCTTTACACACACATTCGTTTTTTTTTACATAGATATTCTGGTCAGCTTGTGCATATCTTGATTAATTTTACGGGCTCTAAAATTAACAATCATGTAAGCCTCTAGTGGCCCTAAGATTTGTGAGACTCGAACTAGTGATCTTTATGAAACAAACTTAGAATTTGATCAATTGAGCTACACCCTTCAAGGTTTACATAAATAGGTTTTAGTATACAAATAAAATGCTGCAATAATATTACCATGAAAGTAGTAAAAAAATATCAAGTTGAAATAAATGAAACCTGATCTGACTAAATATATAATAAACGATGTTGATCGATTTTTTTTTTTTAAAAAATAAGCGAGGTTTTTCTGAGCACAAAAATATGGGTAGGCTGTGGGAAACCCTATGAGAGCATCTCTAACGCTTTTACATTTTATTTTTGCTTTTAATCATTTCAACCGGTTAGCCATATAAATAGCTAAAATAGTTATTCTTATTTTGAAGTGTCAGTTCTATATTTCTCTGTTGAAAAGGTAAAAGTAAATGAAAATACGCTTTCTCTGTTGGCCAACGTTTTTCTAATTTGTTTTATATCCGTTGGCCAATGTCTTATTTTGTATCCGTTGGCCAACGTCTATTTTTTTCTTTAAAAGCAGAACAGAAGGAAGAAAACTTATATGCAAATTTCAAAACTTGCATTGTGCCTCACCCTTCTCTCTAATTTAGAAAAACAAGAATCAATTGTTCTTCAGTTAATTAATAACATCGGTTATATTAATTAGCTGAAATCAAAAGGTATACTTGCTTAAAGATTTTTTCTATTTTTTCTTTTGCATCTCTTGATTCTTGAGACATTTTGTTGTTAATTTGCTATTTGTAATTATTTTTTATTTCTTTGTTATTTTATATTTTTTATATGGGTTAAGGAAGATAATTTTTATTTATGTTGTTATCTTTGACAAAGAAGTAATGATGGTAGTTGATATTGATAAAAACATAGAGTGACATATCTTAAATTTATTTTTGATTATCTGTTTTAATTTGAGGTTAATTATATTTTGTCTCGTTGAAAATACAACTAAACCAGTATATCAATTATCTTCTAATTCCCAAAAATGATCAAATTATAATGGTTGCATGATTAGATTAATGTTAGAACAAGTAGGAGACAATGCTTATTATTAATTCACATGTATGGGAACTATAAAATTTCTATATTTAAAAAATTAAAATTTTAACAGTAATGTATAAAACTGAAAATTAAAAATATTCATATAAATAAATTTTAAATTTAACTTAAAATTGTATCTTTTAACTTTTACATTACTTTATTAATTTTATATTTACTTTTATAAATTACTCATATTAATTATATAATTAATAACATCATAATTATATTATATAAAAATATCTAAATTAGTTATATAATTATATTAAAATTAATTTAACATAAAATATATTAAAATATAATTGGCTCTTCTAAATAGCTTTCAAAAAAACTATATTTATATTATTTAAAAAACCATTTTATCAATTTGGCTCTTTAACATAGCATTTCTCATTGGAGATGCTCTGATTATGTTATTAAACTCGACCCAACAGATCGACCTTGAAACCTCATAACTCAACTCCTTGCATAGCTTCTACTTTAAATTAAACAATGTGGGAGTTGTCACAAAATGAACCTGTCAATTTGACGGGTCTAAATGTAATACAGACGACTAATAAAAATGTTGTTTAGCTCTAAAAAAATCTCAGGGTGACATACTTTTTTTTTTAATATTGGAATGGCGACAAATTAGATCAGTTTTAGTTAATTCAGGTTAATTGTCAAACTCACAACTCGAGTCATGTGCACAATCACAATACACTAACTTGGTTGGCTAGCTGTCTCTTTTTTTCCCTTTCCCAACTAATCTCCCCCATGTTAGGTCTTCATTCAGCTCGAGCAGGATGAAAGTCAAACTAAATTGAAGAGTTATTTAGAGAATCATGAAGAACAAAGAGGGCTTAAGTTCGGGTGGAATGAAATTTGAAACTCAATTGAAGAGTTGTTATAGAATAAAGGACTAAGCTGTATCATGGCGAGGATTTCATTCCAAAGTGGTGCGTGTCTGAGAAGGAGGTTTGGTGTGACTTTAATTATCATTTCTTCTTCTATTTCTCTTCCTCATTTCTTTCTCCCCCCTTGATTCACATGCATGGTTTCTTCTCTAAAATATAAAGGGATGTTTTTTTTTTTTTCAATTTCAATTCTAGTCCTATTATTTGCAAATATTTAGAAAACAAAAAATTCAAATTATTTTTCACCATATCAAGCATTAACTCAATCTTAACCCAATCTTTATTGACACCATGAAAACTCCATGCAAAGCTAATTAAATCAAAATATCAAAGCCCAAATCTCAATCTACCAACTATAAAAGGATCTAATTAAAAAAAAAATATGATAATGAAAAAAAGAGGGGGTAAAGCCTAAATCTGAATCCAACTAATTATGAAAGGACCTTATTGAAAAAAAAATGATAATGAGAAAAAAACAAAGAGAAAAAAAATACTAAAAGGACAAGAATAAAAGACAAGCAGTGAATGAGCAGTAAAAAAACAATAAAATACCTCGGCTAAATGGCATGTTACTTGTAATAAATTTATTCTCAATTTTTTTTGTGAGTTTCTTTTAAAATAAAAGATTCGTGTAAAAGATTTATGAGTTTCCAAGCTCTTCGTATTTGCAAAAAAGTTGTGAAATCCAAATTATTCATTTGAAATATTTGAGTTTAAAAAATATTGATTATAAAAACATTTATGAAAGCAATTGAAATCTTTGTAGACTTTCAATTTCATAAAGCAGTTGAAAGTTCGAGTAAAAGGGAATTTTATCAAAGTAAAATCGTTTTTGGATGAATGAATGGCCATGGTGATAGAAATGATATGGGAAAAGCTGCATTTTTTTAATTATATAAAAAAAAAACTGAAAAAAGAAGGGGTTTTGCTAAATCTCTCCCTGCATAACACCCTACAAAACACTCTTCACTTGGAATAATATTTGTTTTTATTTTTTATTTTAATTTCATTCTTAGTTTATTGAGGAGTTGAGTTCAAAATTGATTTTAATTTATTTTTTATAAGATTATTCTAGTTTCATGATCTAGACTACAGGTTTAACGAGTTAATTTGGTTAACTTGAGTTTTTTTTTTATCTTTTCTAATTGATTTTTTTTTAATTTTATCTTTCAACATTGGACCGATTGAGAATTACATTTTATTATTTATTTCACTTTACTTTCTATGATGTTATTTCTGTCTCATGATTCTCGACCATTGGTTTTATATGTTAACTCAGGTTTACTGGAGTCTTTTTCTATGTTTTTTTTTTAATTGAAACTTTTTCAATTTTATCTTTCAACGCTAGATTGATTAAGAATTGGGTCATAATTTATTTCAATTTGTTTTTTATTGGATTATCCCGGTCTCGTGACTCAGGTCCCATGTTTGCCAAGTTAATCCGAATCAACGCAAGTTATTTTTTTGATCTTTTTTAAAATGATTTTTTTATTTTTATCATTCAAAATTGGTTTTATTGGAAACTGAGCTTAATTTGTTTTGATTTTCTTTCTATAAAGTTATCAGTCTTATAACCCGACATGTGGATTGGTGAATTAACATGGGTTGACCCGAATCGATTCAATATATTATCATCTCATTATTTATAAAAAATCTCATCTTAAATATTTATTTTGGGTCAAACTATATTTTTACCGGTCATTTAGGTTGCTTTTGGCCTTACCAAGTTGATCAGGTTATATCAGGTTAATCTCTATATGGTTTTAAAAAAAAATTACTATAAAAAACATTAGCAACACCAAAATATTTTTTTACATGAAAAAAATATTAATTTAACCCACAATATAGTTCAAGTCAATGATCTAGCTAACATTAACAAAGTCGTGAGGGGGTTCTACTATGCAAAATGCACTTTAACTCCTCTCATATTTCATTGTGGATTCGCATAATGATTTTTATTTTTATTTTATTCATAAAACTTTTTTTTGAGCGATTTGATCCTTTTATGGGAAAATTGAAGGATAATTGCTTTCAATTTGTTAATGAAAAGCAAGATTGAAAGTTAACTTCGGTCCTTCTACTTTTCCAGATGATAGATTTTTTATCCCTATATTTTTTAAAATTTAATTTTGGTCCAAAATTTTATTTTTTTATTTTCTAGTTCCTGGTTTGATAAGAGAGAGAGAGAGAGAGTTGCAAGATTCCGATGGTATAAAAAGAAAATCTCGGTTGATACCGATTTTGACCATCAATATGGTCAATCTTGGTATCAACATTTTCATCTGAATGTTCTTTCACCTTTAAATTGTCTAGAAAAGTAGATATGATATTAGGAAGTTTTTGGGTCTCAAGATAATTTTTTTTTTTAGACTGATTCTTGAGTTATTTGAAGGCATGAAGAGGTTCACTTAGGTCTTTGGTATATTTTGGGTTAAAAAATTATCGAAAATAGATTTTCGAGTCTAAAAGACCCCTGACTTGATTTTCCGATAACCATCTAGTTGTCTGAATCTCAGTTGCAGGCAACACGTTGCCTATAATTTTTTTAAAACAAATACTAGGTGAACGACGTGTTGTCTGCCAAGTTTTCTTAAAAAAAAAAAGAATCCCAATATATACAAGATTGGACATTTTTTTGTTGAGTCCTAGATGTGTTGAGCCTTGGCTAATAGATCCAAGCACCTAGCCTACCTTTTCTTTTTATTATTTAATGTTTTTTTTGTCCTTAAACTAAAAAAATTAAACATTTCATAATTTGTTATTTAAAGGTCTATTTTTTTTATTTAACTTTAAAAACAAATCTTTCTGTTATTTAACTTTTAAAAAAATCTGCCTACTTTTGTTATTCTAGTCTCATGTGCCTTGCTATGTTTGTTTGTTTTTTTAATGTATTTTTTGTCTATTAAATGGTTTTTCAAAAATTCATCCTTTGTTATTTAAAGGTATTTTTTTTCTTATTTAACTTTTAAAAAATGAATCTTTTTGTTGTTTAACTTTAAAAAATTAAGTTTGTTTTTGTTATTTTAATCCTAAATGCCTATTCTATCTTTTTATTTTTATTTTGTTTTGATAAAAAAGGTTGTACACTAATGATTATCGTATAATTAAATGAAAAATAATTCTATTGATTAAAACTTATTAAATCCAAAGGGATGTATGGCCTAGATTACGGATATAGCATGTTAACTTGAGTTTACTTGAATATTTTTTTATTCTATTTTTAATTAAATATTTTTTAACTAATTTTGTCGTCGGTATTATAGTGACCTTAGAAAAAAAGAATAAGGTATATGGTTCTTTTGGGAAAAGATCTAAACTTGTAAAAATGATATTTATCACCTAGTATTATAATTATTAAAAATTGTAATTAGTCTTTAAAGATTTGTGGTAAGAGAAATCGTTGTTTCAAGTCTAACATTTCTAAGGTTTGGTCAATTTTATCACTCCTAATTGCTTGGTAAATTGACAAATCTAAAGTAAGCCCCTTCAAATCACAATATAAGTCATATTAGTTAATGACTCGATGAGCCCAACATAAATCATTGGAAAGTTCCATAAATAGAGCCTCAATGAGATTCACTTGTCCTATGATACGTGAATTTCCCTTGCAATATTTGTTGAATGAGGTTTTCGAACCCCAATCCTAAAATATCTAAGCAATACTCATTTTGGATTGATCTATTTGGAAGTAAGATCCAGTGATATTAATGTTAACACCCTTGATTTTTGTTATAGATGAATATTAGACTAAAAGATTTAATACTCTTAATTTTGTTATCGATGAATATTATACTAAAAAGAATATTGTTAAACAAATCAAAAGGATGCATTAATCCTTGTTAATCTTCAAAATACGAACTCAATATAAGTCTATTATATCAAATATTATAAGTGACTAATAAAATATTTTTTCTATGATTTTAAGCAAAGAATATTTTTGAAGGATTTTGAAACGAGCATTAGACTTGTGTGGATGGAGAAAAATGAGCTTTGGCCTCCTGTCTAACATGTCCTAAAAGGTGCCACTCATGTTTATTGGGTCCATGTGACGTCATGTTAACCCAACCTAGATCTTCTCACAACAAAAGAAATGGTGCGCTGCAAAAAAATTATAGGAGTACATAAATAAAGACAATAAAAAAAAAAGATCATGATATTTTTTATATTCACATATTTTTTTTATTTTTTATATGTGAAAACATTTTTACCATAAACATAAAAAATTCCACAGTTTAAAAATGTATAACACGTTAAAACTAAGATTTTAAAAACCATGTCAACACATTAAAATTCTCAATTAAAAATAACATCAACATATAAATATCACAATTCAAAAAAACTATCAATGCACATAAAATTTCACAAATTATAAATATATATTGACAAACATTAAAAATTCACACCTTTAGACAGTGCATACAACGTCATCCAATGTCTAAACACTTCTTTCTGAGGCAACATTATAAACATCTTGTTGTACTTTTTCTATTGATGTCGTCCATGTACATGGAGTGTAATTTAATTTGTTTTTTTCTTTTCAATTTGATCTTTATTCTTTTAATTTCTATTTGTTTTTTTTTTGTAATTGAATTTTATTTTTGATTTAATCTCTTAGATTTCAAATAATGTTTATATCATATTTAGTCTTCATTTTTTTTATTTTTTTTTTATCCTTTGTTGATTGTATTTTTTTTATTTCATTCCTCATCGTTTCATGATTTGGAATTTTGCTTTGTTATTTTTCAGGGCTTGCCTTCTATGGTATAAGTCATGAGCTCATGATCAGGGTTGTTGGTTTTAAAGAGTAACATAGGTAGACTTTGTTCTTTTTTGTCATTGTTTTTCAATTCTATCCTTTAATATTTGATTTATTAGGAATTAATCTTCATGTTTTTTCTCTTAATTTTCTTTCTATACGTTCATCCCAATCATGTGCCCATGATCGCAAGGTTAGCAAGTAGACTCAGATTTTTTCTTCATTGCTTCTTTAATTTTTTTTTTTTTAAATTTGCTTTTCAATATTGAGTTGTTAGATAATTTAGGTTTATGGTTTTATTCAGTATGTTTTTTATAAGGTTACCCTGATATTATAACTACCTTTCATATTTGACGTGTTAACTCAAACGGCTCAAGTTAGATTTTTTTTACTTTTTTATATTGTCATTTTTATATTATTAATTATTATTATTATTATTATATTTATTTATTTATATTATTTAAATTAATAAATTTATTAAATAAATTAGATAAATCTAAAATTGTTTTAGCTTTATTACAGAAACGCTTGCATTTTCGTAGCTTTTTTTTTTCTCGTTGAAAAAAATTTGTGCGGGCTGGGAACGTTGTAGCCTAATCCAGTAATTCACTAAACATTACACGCATGTAGGAGTTCTTTTTTTTTTAAAAAAAAAAAAAAAAAAAAAAACCGGCAGTCGCAGACAGTATAGCTCTTTCTCGTGGAGACATCAATTGGAAGAAGGCGATCATTTCACCTTCAATCCAATC
>Ga0307515_10020487_pt1 | contig 11794 bp, 2 predicted proteins | sample 17_EM_MG_FD_194513 | JGI IMG/M metagenome (GOLD analysis project Ga0307515, IMG submission 194513) | Populus trichocarpa ectomycorrhiza microbial communities from riparian zone in the Pacific Northwest, United States - 17_EM | ecosystem: Host-associated > Plants > Roots > Unclassified | place...
ATAGAGCTTTGTGTAGAGCCTTATGCAGAGCCTCTAAGTGATAAAACTATAAGATTATATGAGATTGTATAAGATTGTATGGGATTATATATAATAGTTAAATATATAGCATATAACTTTACCTTAATCACACGTTAAGAAATATACAGTTAGCTTTTAAAGTTATTAAGTAGGTTAACTGTATATTAAGTTAGTTAAATTATATATTAAGTAGGTTGACTGCGTGTTAAGTTAGTTAAATTGCATATTAAGTAGGTTAACTGCGTATTAAGTTAATTAAATTGTATATTAAGTAGGTCAACTGCGTATTAAGTTAGTTAAATTGTATGTTAAGTAGGTTAAATTGTATATTAAGTAGGTTAACTGCGTGTTAAGTTAGTCAATTGCGTGTTGAGTTAGTTAAATTGCATGTCAATTACGCGAAACGCGAAAACTAAAGTCTACTTAAATCTCATCCTGCGAATATTTTCCCGATGAAGTTAAGAGAAAACTCTAGAGGTAGATTTTATTGGAAAAATAAGCAGGGTAATAACCGCGCTAATAATCTAAAAAAAGAAAAGCCCTAGTTGCGGACCTCTTTTAGCTATAACTAGGGCAAGATACGGAAGGAGAGACTCTCCGTATTACTGTTAAGCTAGAAATAACACTCCCTATAGGTGAGGTATGATAGTTTTAAGTACTATACAATAGCGGCGCCGAAATTAATCTTATATAATATAATTTGGTAAAAGAGCATAAACTTGTCCTATTATAAAGGTAGCGGAAACCTATTATAGGCTTCCTAGATAAGTATTGGATTAAACTATATAGTGCCTATAAGCTTATAGTGTTAGTAGCCGACATATATAACCGCACTAAGGTGGTTAGCCCGTAACCCTTCTAGGCGGCTAACTTTATAGGTTATAACCTTATCCTTAAATACCCTTAGCTAGTAGAAGTAGATCCTAAGATACGCTTTAAAACTAAAGCCTTTAAATAGTGGAATAATAAAGATTTAGAAGGGCGTATATTACTAATAAGCCTAAAGGACATCCTAGAGAATATAGCCCTAGGTAAAATAGTGTACGCTCTATACCTAAAGGAGTATCGGATTTAACCCCTATTTAATAATAAAATGGGTATAGAGCCTAGTATAGGTAATAACCCCTCTATAATAGAGACCCTATAGGGAACTGCTAGATAGGCCGCGGAGACATTATAGGGAGGCGGCGATCTTAAGGATCTTATGAAATACTTTAACTGCTATAGGTTACTCTAGCTTAAGCAATATACGGAGAGTATACTACGGCACCTTAAACGCTGCGTTAAGGAGTTCCTTACCTTCTACTAGCTACTGTATAAAACGGTTTAATGTACGGTAGCAACTATATACGAGTAACCACTATAGCGTATAACGCTGCCCGTAAGCATTCTAAGGGAGCTCCGGGACCTACCTAACAATAACGCGGAGGATAAACGCGACCCTAATTTATTAAATATTCTAGTAGGCCTAAGGGACTTACTAAGGGTATTTTCGGGTAGGAGAGCTAAAGTCCTACCGTAGAACTCGGAGTACGATTATATAATTAATCTAGAAGAAGGTAAATAACCGCTAAACCTTTTTATTTATAACCTCTCGCGTAAAGAGCTTAAGATCCTACGGGAGTACCTTAATAGGTTACTGGAAAAGGGGTAGATCCGGCCTAGTAAGTCGCCGTTAGGCGCACTAATCCTCTTTATTCTAAAACTAGATAGAACTATAAGGCTATATATAGACTATTACGGTCTTAATAAGATTACAATTAAGAACCGTTATCTACTACTACTGGTTAGTAAAATGCTGGATTAACTATTTAGGGCGAAGATCTTTACAAAGCTAGATTTATAAAACGCCTATTATAGGCTCCGTATTAAAGAAGGGGATAAATAGAAAACCACTTTTAAGACCTAATACGGCTACTTTAAGTATCTAGTAATGCCTTTTGGGCTAGCTAATGCGCCTACAATATTCTAATTATATATTTATAGAGCCTTAGGGGGACTAGTCGACCGTATATATATCGTCTATTTAGATAACATCTTAATCTACTTAGAAGATAAGAATTAACATAAGTAACACGTCCGCGAAGTGCTGGAATGTTTAGATAATTAGGGCCTCTACGCTAAGGCGTTAAAGTATATCTTTAATACTAAGCAGGTTAAGTTCTTAGGTTATATTATAACGCCTATAGGTATAGTTATGGATTTAGTATAGGTGTAGATAATCTAGGAGTGGCTAGAGCTAGAGAGTTACTGGGATATTTAAGTATTCCTAGGCTTTACTAATTTCTATAGGCGCTTTATATATAACTACTCAGACGTCGCCTAATACCTATTTAACTATATTGTGGAAGCTTTCTAAGACCTAACCTAAGGAGCAAAAAGCTTAAAGGCGATAAGGAAGAAAACTAAGAAGGGACTAACTAAATAATATAAGCCATGGTTATGGCCTAGAAAGGTTTAAAAGGCCTTTTAGGAACTTCGCGTAAAGTTTATAAAAGCTCTATTACTGCGGCATTTTAACCTAGATTAGCTATTAATGATAATTACTAATGTATTAAATTTTGCCCTTACTAGTATCCTACTATAACCCAATAGGCACCCGGACGCTACCCAGCTCTATTAAAGACTAGTAGTATTTTATAGCAGAAAATTCTAGGGACCTAAAGTTAGGTATTATACCCACGACAAGGAACTGCTGGCTATAGTTAACTACTTTAAATAGTGGCGACACTACCTTAAGCACGCGAGCTATACTACTTGTATACTCTTAGATTATTATAATCTACGCTACTTTATAACTATAAAGGAGCTTATACCTTAATAAGCTAGATAGGCAGAGGAGCTCGCGCGATTTAATTTTAAGATTGAATATAAGCTAGGGGAAAACAACCCTGCTAATAAACCGTTATGATGGCTAGATTATACTAAAGGCTTTAAAACGGGAGAAGGAAAACAGATAATAGATATTTTACTCCCTATATTACAGAATAAGCTTTAGGTATAGGATACTTAAGCACCCATAGCTCTATATACCGAGTCTTAGGCGGTGTAAGCCCTATTGGTTTCCACTAACGTTCCGGCTAGTACCTGGTCCGTTGCTAATAAGGGTCCAAATATACCTAGACAGGACGTCCCTAATACATTCTTAGAACCTAGTAATACACTATCCCTAATTACTAAGCTATCCCCTTAAGCCAATAGCGAAGCTATAGAGCAATTGGAACTCGGAGCCCTATAATAACCAAAGGACTTTAACCTTGTAGCGGCCTTCCTAACGTATACGCATTGAAGAGTTATAAGATCTATAGTACCATCTAGTCTTATACTTAGAGCAGTATGGGATGAAATAGCTTTTACCTAGGAACTATCCAAAAGGTTAACGGACCTTATCCGTAAGGTGCAACAGAGGGACGCTTTCTATGCCATCCTTAATACGGAAGTAAACTAGAAACGTAACGGAAAGGAAGCTGCTAGGCGCTATTATTGGGAACTAGACCTGATAGGCCTACTATATAGAGGTAGTAAGGTTTAGGTACTATAAGAAGCAAATCTACGACAGAAGATTCTTATAAAGAATCATAATAATCCTCTAGGCGGCCACTATAGTCAAGCAAAGATAGTGGAATTACTTTAACGCAAATACTATTAGCTAAGGCTTAATTAGGAAGCAAAGGAGTATATTAGCTATTGCGAGAAGTATTAAGTATATAAGATCCGCAGGCATAAGCCATAGGGTCTACTTAAATTAGTTCCCCCCGCTAGTAAGCTATAGTAATATTACGCCATAGACTTTATTACGGATCTTCTGCCATCTAAAAATGGCCAAGGATAAATATACGATTTGGTCCTTATACTTATTAATAGGTTTTTAAAGTACGTCTAATACCTTCCCGTTAACAAAATAATTAATATACAAGAGCTTACCAACCTAATTAAGGAGAAATGCTTTCTTAAAGTAGATTAGCCGCACTCCATTATCACTAATAGGGGCAGCGTCTTTATAAGTCAGTACTGGTCGGATCTATGCTTCCATTTAAAGATAGACCACCGTTATAGTACGGCTTTCCACCCGCAGACGGATGGGCAAACGGAACGCCAGAACTAGGAACTGGAGTCTTACCTACGGATATATTTAAACTACTAGCAAGACAACTAGTACGAGCTACTTCCGTACGCGGAGTACGCTTATAATTCAAAGCAATATACATTGCATAAGTATGTACCAATCTAAATTGCCTATAGCGTCCAACTATTTAGGTTTAATAGTATACCTAACGATCACTAGCTAAGGCCGCATGATTAGTTATAGGATCCTACTAGGAAGTTTAAGGACATCTACTAAAGAGTATAAGGATACCTCTAGGAATAGGAGAAGTAATAAAAGCATATAAAGTAGAGCCTATAAGATGCCTAAGAGTAGTAGAGACTTTGGTACAACCGCAAGCACCAGGACAAGTATTTTGGAGTAGGCGATAAGGTTCTATTACGTTTAACGAATATTAAGACCCGTCGACTATTAAAGAAGCTTAATGTAAGATACCTAGGTCCCTTCTAAGTTAAGGAACGAATTAGCAAGCTAGCCTATCGTCTCTAGCTACCCCTATCTATAGCCTATATACATCTAGTGTTTTATATAAACCTACTAGAGCCATAGCATAGGCCACCGCCGGAAAAGAACTTCTGTCTAGGCCCAATTGAACACCCTAAGGTAGTGGGCGAGCGGTACGAGGTTAAAGCTATACTACGCTATAAGTCTGTTAAGAACAAGCTTTAATTTAAAGTTAAATGGCTAGGCTAGCCCGCTAAGGACTCTATATAGGAACTAGAGGATCACCTTAATTATTATAAAGATATTTTAAAAGAATATTAGGACTAAGGTCCACAATCTACAAGTTGCAGAAAGCGCTTTAATACTATAGTGTTATCGCGACCTATAAAGAAAGCTCGCGAAAAGAGTAAATAGGTTAAATTGGATATAGAATAGATAGGCTCCGGAAACTATAGGGATAGGGCTACAGCCTAAGGCAGGATGGGTCCTTAGCCTTTTTACGTATATAGCATAGAGTTAATAGGGCATTTTGCTAGAATTGCATTTCTATTTATTAATTTATACTAGGAATATTGTTCCTAGGGCTTCTAAGCCCTTTCCAAAAGCCTTATAAGGCCTTTTTAAGCACCTAATTAAGGTCCTTAATTGCTACTATATATAAGAACGAATCCTAAAGTCTAAACTACAAATGCCTAATCTAAAAAGCTACTACGCCTTATTATTATTAGGAGTAGGATTAGTATCCATTGGGCTACTAAGTAATGGCTAATAAGAATGGGATCTAGATGCCTTAGTAGACGTACGAGTAGGCATGAAAACAGGGGTAGGATGATGAGGTGTAGCTAGAGCAGAGACTCTTAAACGCTTAACACTAATATTAGGTCTAAACCAATACCAACGAAGCTCTTGTGGCGTAAGCTTATAGTTAATAAAGATACGCTTAAGCCCAGAATGAACAGAGATATTAGCTAGCTGGCATAGTCTAGAACCACTAAGACCTTACTATAGCAACTGTTAGTCACCTATCCGCTAGGTACCCGAAGGGTAACCTACCTAATACCGCATTATATTATACTCTTTTGAAACTTAACGCGTATGCGCGAACTCCTTCCTGTAGTAGATAGCGACCTTCTTCTTATTACCCCCATCCCTTACCCTATCCTTAGTATACCAACCTTACTCTTATATTAGGCGTTGCTAGCTAGCTTACTAGGAATTATGGGCGGTGTAGATAGCTATAGCATTAGCGCTTAAATAGGAGAGAGCCCGGGCGATGTAGTAGTTAAGGACATTAAAGGAACGTCGCTACTCAGGCCTAGGCTATTGAAGTCAGCAATGGAAATCTATTAAGGATAGAAAAGCTTACCTTAACGCAACTACCGCTCTTGGTACGCATGCATTGATTATAAGAACTAAAGGTATTAGATCTGACGTAGTGCGTCTTATTACAAGCCTCTAGAATCCTATTATTAGATTTCTAGTCTTTCGAAGACGTGTAGGCAAAATTATTTAGGTAGGACTAGCACCAGTTGCGGGTTAGCGGGGGTTAGGGTTCTATATGCAAAGGTAAGGCTAGGATACACTATAAAATTTACTTAGAAGAGCAGTTAGCAGGAGAACGAAGAGGTATATTAAATTAATAATAAAAAAAAAGAAAATCTTAATAATATATTAAAGATACGTCTAAATTAGACGAAGGTTAATAATAGGAAGTAAGGTGTTAAGGAAAAGGATTAAGCTCAATAAGTAAAGTGTCTTTATACTTTACCGTCTAATACCCTTCCGGTAAATAGCCGCAACCTTGCCAATATAACTCCGTTATAATAGCGCTATTTAGAAGGAAGGAAATATGCGTATAAGTTATTTAACCATCACTTTCTTATAAAAACTAACTACGCGGCCGGGGGAAGGCAATTAAGACGTTAAATTAAAGACGTATATGGGTTAAATTAGACCTAAAACGATACCATAGTATTAAAGAACAACGTTATAGACGTTCTTAACAATCGTACAATAGTTACAATTACTATCGCGAAATGTCCCTGTTTACTAGGTAGTAGAGCTACGCTAAATATACGGCATAGGACCACTAGATTTAAAACTATATATATTAAATCTTAAGAGACAAGTCTCTTTAACTAACTAATTAATACCTTAACCGCATTTAATAGCCTAAGGGCAAATACAAGAGCAATGCGTTAGTAACGCAGAGAATTATAAGAAAAGGATTATAAGAAAAAATTATAGACCACATCTTAGCAGTTAAAGATAACGGCAAGCTAAGGCTCCGTACGTTAAATCCTATACTAAAGGTTCTACGGAACTATACTAGAACACCAAATTGCCTATAACACTTATAATTAATTACAGACCGACATAAAGGCTTAAAAGTAGAGTTGTATAAAAATCCCTATATTAGCCTAGGTAGTCACCGGTATACTTCTAGTAGACTTTTAATAGGTCTCCTGGCAATTCTTACGTCTTTTCTCCAGTTATGTTTTTTCCTTATTAAGGTTTTTTAGGAGTTTAAAGTAGGGGTTAGATAGATAGATAATATACAGCGGTATACCAATACTTCTTTAATATCTCTCCGAACCTCTTCTGGGATAAGCCCTTATAATCTCCCTATTGTAAGGTAATGGCGATCGGGGGCCGACCGTAAGAAGGGGGGGGGTAATGTAAGGGATATTATTGCGGACACCTTGGGTTGCCCTTAGGACAACCCCTGGATGCCCCTTAGATGGTCGCCGGTCACGTGCCGGAGGCACGTGCCCGTAGTATATAGTCTCCACGATCCTAGAGGCCTTACCTCCTTAAGGATTTGTCTCTCTTACCAATCTATCCTATTCCAATCGTGTCCTTATAGCCCCCTGTCTACAAGATCCCCTTATAGTAGAGGAGTTAACTACCTTCCGTATAAGGTACGGATTATATAAGTACCGTGTCGTACCCTTTGGACTGTATAACGGCCCTACGTCCTTCCAGAGATTTATTAATAACGTCCTTTTTAACTACCTAGACGATTTCTATACAGCCTATATAGACAACATTTTAATCTACTTAGACGACCCGCTAGAGCATAAAGTCCATGTTAAGAAGGTCCTGTAGAAGCTTTAAGAGGCAGGCTTATAAGCGGATATTAAGAAGAGCGAGTTTAATGTTACTAAGACGAAGTTCCTAGGCTTTATTATCGGTACTAATGGGGTCGCTATGGACACCGATAAGCTATCTACGATTAAGGATTGGGAACCCCCTACCTCTGTAAAAGGGATATAATCCTTCCTAGGATTCTATAACTTCTACTAGGCCTTCTTAAAGGATTACGGCTGAGTTGTATAACCGCTTAGTAAGCTTATAAAGAAGGGAGCATAGCACCCGCTAGGGGAGAAAGAGCTTAAAGCCTTTAAGCGAGTTAAGGCCCTTATACTATCTAGCAGCGTACTTAAGCACTACTCACTATTTCAAGACACCCGTATAGAGACGGACGCGAGTGACGGAGTAGTAGCTAGGGTGCTGAACCAGCTGCAAGACGATGGGACCTAGAAGCCAGTAGCCTTCTTCTTAAAGATAATGTCTCCTGCGGAGATGTGGTACAAGATCTACGATAAAGAGATGCTAGCGGTGATAAGAGGCCTATAGGAATGGCGAGGTCACTTTGTCGGCCTCTAATGTACACCCTTTGTGGTAATTACAGATTATTAAGCCCTTGAGTACTTTATAACCAAGAGGCTGCTAAGTCTACGGTAAGCCCGCTGGGCAGACCTACTAGCTAATTTCTATATGTAGATTATATATAGGCCAGGCATAGTAAATATAGTGGCTGATACCCTATTACGAAAGCAAGAGGACCTAAAGACGCAAAAAGAGAAGGATGTAGCCGCACGCACTATGTACCTGATTAACCCCGCCCTTACGATTACTACACTAGAGTTAACCTCTAAGGACCCCCTAGTCGCAGTAAGTCATAAATAGGAACCGTATAAGCTGGTTAATTAGATTCTCTAGGCCAATTAAACTAGCGAGTTGCTAGTAGGGCTACGTTAGCTAGCCGAGCAAGACCAGAAGGGCTGGAAACTCCAAGGAGGACTACTAACCCGCTTTAGCAAGCTAATGGTCCCTAATACTAATTACCTCCGTACCTACCTTATTGCAGAGGTATACTCCTACTAGGTAACCGCTTACCTAGGTAAGACGAAGACTAGGAAACTTATGGCAGACTAATACTATTGGCTAGGACTACCCTTAGACTGCGATACCTATATAGGAAACTGCAGGACCTACAGGAGGACTTATATACCCCGCAATAAAACCCTAGGCCTGCTACACCCCCTACTAATTAGTGAACGCTGCTGGCAGCACGTCTCTTTTAATTTTAAGTCCTTCCTAACGGATAAAAAGGGCTTTGATAACGTCTTTGTAGTCGTTAATCGACTAGGTAAGAGAGCCTTTTTACTACCCTACTATAAAACTGCTACCGTAGCTGATGTAGCAAACCTGTACTACTAATATATCTAGCGCGTGTACGGCCTTCTAGAGACAGTCACATTAGATTAAGGACCCCAATTTATCTTAGCCTTTATAGATAAGCTATATAAACTAACCAGCGTTAAGTAAAAGCTTTCTATATCTGGTTACCCGCAAACTAATGGTAATACGGAAGTACTAAACCAGTACATTAACCAACGCTTGAGGCCCTTTATCAACTACTACCAGGACAATTGGCTCCTCCCCTATATAGACTTCGTATAAGTAATCTTACCCTATAAATCTACTGGCTTTGTACTATATAAGCTAAAGCTAGGATTTAAGCTAAGGCTCTACTTTAACTGGGAGGAACGTATATAAGCAGCCTTAACGCCTCATAAGAAGCTAACACGATAAGAAGCTTAAGTCTTTGTATATAGGACCTAGGACGCAGTTAAATAGGTAAGAGACAACCTAGCTAAGGCCTAAGAGCGGTAGATAAGGTAAGTAAATAGGCACCGTCGCGAACCAGACTTTAGAGTAGGCGATTAAGTATACGTTACTAAGAAGGGCTGGGCTACTAACCGACCAAGTATTAAGCTAGATAGATAGCTCGTAGGGTCCTATAAGATTCTAGGCATAAAAGGACACTTGTATATTATTAACCTACCCCCAAACATAAAGATGTTAAACGTCTTCTATGCTAATTAACTGCGAAAGGACCTAGATAACCCCCTACCGGGCTAGAATAGGGAGCTAGAGGAGCTAATTCTAATTAATAGCAAGCCGGAGTACGAGATTAATAAGATCCTTGCTAGTAGAACCTACTACAGAAGGCTATAGTATAAGGTTAACTGGGTAGGCCACGACCCGGACGACACCTAGTATAACGTAGATGGCTTTATCGGCGCCCCCTATAAGATTAAGGCGTTCTATAACGAGAGACCCTATAATGCTGGACTACCTATACGGCTGATGTAATAGCTAGAGGTGTATTACAAGGACGTAGATCTAGAGCCCTTAGAGGAAGATAATAAAGTAGAGAAGGATGGAAGGGCGAGACGGATAAGGAGAGCCTGACTATGAGGATTAAGGGCGATCCTCCTGGCTTAAAGGGGGGTAATGTGACGGTTTGTCTACATAGCTACCATTAAGGCGTCGTTGGTCACGGATCAACGTTGCCCTAACGTTACCCCGACGACTGAACATGTACATAGTCGTCTACCGCGCCCCTTTCTTCGAGCCCTTACCTTAGTCTATTTATAATATAGCCCCTTATTGTTGCTTAATCTATCGGACCGCTCCCACGGGAAGCTAGCCGTGACAGCTACTTATTTTCTTTTATTTTAAAGTGGTATCTTAAATTATATATTATGCGGTTAAAATTATATTCTTTTTCTACTAAATAATTATAATAGAAGGTACTAGCTCGGCCCTTAAGCATAATAGAATAGGCATTATAGTATTAATTAGACTTTATTTCTACCTTTTAGCAATAGTTATAGAAGATACGTAGTTTTAAATTAAGAATATTATATAATTCCCTGCTAAACTTCTTCTCTTAATCCGAATAGAGCTTTATAAGCTTTATAAGTAATTTTAAACTACCTTTAATTTAAGATTAAGATAAAGGAGGTAGGGGTTGTATTATAGGCTATAGTAGGGACGTAGGTCTAGTCAGTAGAGTCTAAAGGTTATTAAATCGCGAAGCAATGAAATCCTATACTTGCTTTCATTGGGGTATAGTATCTAATATTAAGGTTATAGGTTAAATTGGATATAGAGGAGTTAAAGGTAAAGGTAGGTTTATTTTTAAAGGTGTATTACTTAGGTTCTATTATAAGTTAAGCTTCCTTATAGTGCGTAGTTAGTGCTTAATCTCTTATAGAGTCTATTTATGCTCTTCTTTTACGTTAATTGTTGGGAATAAAGGCAAGTGGTCACTATATGAGGCATATTGCCACCATATATGGCAAGTTGCCGTTACGTGCGGCAAGTTGCCGTCACGTGCCGCCGCGGCACTAGCGTAGTGAGGAACCTTAAGTTCCTTACCCCTTTCTTCAACCATTAAAACAGAATAATAATCATTATACTATCTACGAACCGTAGCTACGTGATATCCCCTTGTGTAACCAACACTAATTAGTGGTTAACTTTACTGTTATATCACAGAACAGTAAGGTATTCCACTAAGAAGAGACGAGCCACTGTACCAGTGCTACTCGTGCTAGAGGAAGCTGTCTTTTAAGGTTAGAACTGGTCCTAAACCTTAAATAGAACTCTTCCACGAATCTAAGGATTTAAAGGCTAGAACTGGTCCTAAGCCTTTCTAAGATTACAGATTCTTACGTCCATTATGCAGAACAACACGCTTTACAAGTCTTCGCGATTTAAGGCTAGAACTAGTTTTAAGCCCTATAACCGCAAATATATGTTACGAACGCGTACCAAATAACAACCCCTATACTAAACGACAATCCCTATACTAATAACACTTCCCTTCCTCCGAAAACATAGCTACGCCTACTTTAAATAACTAGAAAGACTCCTTACCACTAGGGGTAGCTAAGCACGCGAAACTTATTGATAAAGATTAGGACGAATTCGCCTTTAATATAATAACTTGTACCGCAAAATAAGTTAACGGCTTTCTCCTACACTATATTATATTCTACTAAAATAGATACTACGCCGATTTATAACTATAGGAGTATTTTAGGGAGGATTTTATAGGATAGACTGCTGATACCTAGGCACTTG
>Ga0307515_10020488_pt1 | contig 11793 bp, 3 predicted proteins | sample 17_EM_MG_FD_194513 | JGI IMG/M metagenome (GOLD analysis project Ga0307515, IMG submission 194513) | Populus trichocarpa ectomycorrhiza microbial communities from riparian zone in the Pacific Northwest, United States - 17_EM | ecosystem: Host-associated > Plants > Roots > Unclassified | place...
ATTAATCTCATAACTTGATTCAAGACCAAGTTATTACTTAATTATGTTATTCCAGGGTGACCGAGTTAATTCAAAATAATATTATTTTAAAAATATATATTAAAAAAATCAAATATGGTTCTAATCGGATCGACTGGATTTAACTAAATTAAATTTCTAACTGGTCTAATATAAAATTCAATTGAGTTAGGTCTTGAATTATCAGATTGACTTGTCGGGTCAGACCAGTTATAATAACACTAATAACATTATCTTTTTTTCACCTATCAAAATTAAGTTTAAATTCAAACATGTTTTAAATATTTTGTAAACTTGAGAAATAAGAAAAATATGATTAAAAAAAATTTACTTCAAGTTTTATTTGGAAAATAAAATAAAATATAAGAATCAAAATAATTTTTTTTAAAATTAAGTATTAAAATATACATAATTAAAATATTTTATTATGTATTCAGTTAACACTTGTCATTATTTTAACAATATTAGTTGCAGTAACAGACAGAAACACCTAGCTATAACAAATATATTACATAGAAAGATAACATAAATACAAAAATATTACATAAACTCTTTGAACATAAAAATAAGGATACATGTTCATAGAGCAACATTAACCTTTTAAAATTTAAATATGATTATTATAAAAAAAAATATCTTCTAGAAAAAAAAAATATGATTGATTGATTGTCTTACAAAATAAATTATATAATAAAAAGAAACTACCTTCTAGAAGCCAAAAAGTAAATACAGTTATATTTAGGTTTTTTAGTAATTCAATAAATTAAAAGGAAGTTTCTCGAAGAAACGTAACGTACCTTCTCTTTCCTCTCTCTCCATTATTTCCTCTCCTCTCCTCCCCTGAAAACCCCTTAACAAAACCGAATCTTCTAGAACTCTCGTACTAATCCTCAACTCTCTGCTCCATCCCACGGCCATGTCGCCACCGCCTCTGGTGGAGCAAAACAGTACAGACACTCCAACAACCGGAGGAGGAGAAACATCAAGAACAATACCAACACCATTCTTAACAAAAACATATCAAATTGTTGACGATCATACCATAGACGATGTCGTTTCATGGAATGAAGATGGATCCTCTTTCATAGTGTGGGATCCAACCGTTTTCGCCAGAGATTTGCTGCCTAAATATTTTAAGCATAATAATTTCTCTAGCTTCGTTCGGCAATTAAACACTTATGTATGCCTTGCTTTATTTTCTTATTTTTTAATAGAATTTATCAGAGTTTTTATCTGATAAAAAATTAATAGAAGTTATTAAATTTATAGTTTCTATTAGTGTTTTTTTTGGTTGATAGAGAGTAGACAGAATTTTGCATAATTTCTATTATTATTTTAATAGAAATCAAGCTGAATTTTGTATAATTTTTAATTTTTATTTATTAATTTATGGTTATTTGTAGGGATTTAGGAAGGTAGTACCGGATCGATGGGAGTTTTCGAATGAAAGTTTTCGGAGAGGAGAAAAAAATTTGTTAGCCAATATACAAAGGAGGAAAATCCCCGCGGTGGTGACAGCACCGGCGGCGGTGGTTCCGGCCATGGTGAAAACGTCGTCGAATTCTTCTTCGGATGAGCAAGTGATTTCGAGGAGTTCTTCGCCGGGGTTGTCGGTGGATTTGATTGATGAGAATGAGAGGTTGAGGAAGGAGAATGTACAGCTAAAAGGGGAGTTGACGGAGATGAAGAGTTTGTGTGCTAATATTTTTAGTTTGGTGTCGACTTATGCAAATTCTCGAGAGGGGAAGGGTGTGAGAAAGATGTTGGATTTGTTGCCAATGAAGGAGGAAGAACGGGAGGGGGCGAGGATCTTTGGGGTGGAGGTTGGTGTGAAGAGAGGGAGGGAGGGAAGTGGAGATATGGAGGAGGGGGAGGCGGAGGGGGAGGAGGATGGGATGCAGTTGCAGTTGCGGCAACCTGGCTGTGGTGGTGGGTTGAAAATTGAGACTAATGGTTGTCAAGATGGAAATAGTAATGGTGGTGGTGATCAAGATGCACCATGGCTTGAACAATGCCATAGGTTAAATCAAAAGATGTGCGATTGATAGAATTACAGTTGTTAGGATTATTATGAGATAGAGTAGCCCTAAATACCATCCCAGGCTACCACTCTATATTGTTATAATGATTGAGTGGGAATTCAATTGTTGATTGTGGAGTTGCAATATCTTTGGACCGGCTCGGTCCTGCTACTGTAATGATTTGGTATTAGTCTGTAAACACAGATTCAACTGTTTAGCAGGAATGGACTAGATCGGTATAGATGGAGATGATCCTGAATCAAAATGTTTACTTTCCATCTATCAGCAAGAGTAAGCTTTTTTATTTTTTACTTTTTACTTTTCAGTGCCTTTCCTTGGAGATTCCATCATGGAATCTGATGCTGATGCTGATTCTGTGCTGTGATATGATTGAGTGGAAAGCAAACCTGGGAGGTGTGAGAAATGAATGAAGATCTGTGCTGATAGGCTTGTGGTACTGTCAGCTACACGCTCAGGTTGAGGCAACTGTAATTTACCTGGAATATTAATTGATTACTGTTGATGATTTATGGAATTTTAGTTAGATTTATATCCGTTTCAGGCTGATAAACACACAGGAAGTTGCAGGCAGGCATTCCAGTTCATACCAAAAAGAATGGAAAATCTGCTTAAAAAGAAGAATGAAATTAAGATTGCATGAACATAGAAGCATAGCTATCAAAGTCAATTTGGTAATCTCAGCTTAATGACTCATTTCAATGATTTGCCAGCTTGAAACTTAGATCTGTATTGGATTTTGTGCATGTTTTTGTTATGAAGGTTCGATATGGTGTAAAATGTTTTTCTAAGGTACTTTTGGATTAAAAAAGTATCAAAATACTTTTTTTTTTAATATAACATATTAAAAAATAATAAAATAATATTAATTTAAAATAATTATATTTTTAAAAAACATCCTAAAATAAAAATTACTGTATTCCTTGTAGTGAGCGCATCGTGTGCGATTTTTTATTTTTTAGTTTCCATAGCTTTACTTTCAAAAGCAGAATTATAAAGTGTTCGGTAATGCTTAAAAGCTACTAATATTACATTCTCTTCTACAACTTGCAGCTCTAGAAAAAGCCACAGCCACAGCTTTAGAAACAAAAAAAACAAAATAGTAATATATATATATATAAAGAAACATGATTCACTTTTATATGTTTCAGATGATTATCCAAGCGCAACCTTAATTTCTTGTAACATTGGAAAAAAAAAAAACTCTGAATTGAAATTATGAACTGGACTAGCTTTTGCAGCTGCAGATTCCAACAGATTTCTTTCCTAAACATGTTAAGGGGTTGTTATTAACAACAAACTTTATATGATCACAGACACAAAGATAATCTACACCTACTCATCTCTGATCCCTTTCAGGAACTTCAACACTTTAAGCATAGTAGGTCTGTTTGCTGGATTGTCAGACAGGCAAACAGCAGCAATCTGCAGCACTTGAAGCATCATTGGCTTGGAATCTGCACTAAGAACTGTTGGATCAAGAACATCAGCAGTCTGCCCCTTCTTAATCTTTTGAGACACCCAACCAACTAGGTTCCCCCCTTCAACCTCTTTGAAATCTGGTCCTGTTGGCTCTTTCCCGGTCACCAATTCAAGAAGAATTACACCAAAGCTATAAACATCTCCTCTTGAAGTGGACCTCCCGCTCTGACCATACTCTGGTGGTATGTAGCCAAATGTACCCGCTATGTCAGTGCTAACATGAGTTTCACAAGCACTGATCAATCTGGCCAGGCCAAAATCAGCAACCCTGGGCTCGAAATTCTCATTAAGTAGGATGTTGCTGGCCTTGATGTCCCTGTGAATGATGTGGGGGGTGAATCCATGGTGGAGAAAAGCTAGCCCACATGCTGCACCAGTTGCAATCTTGAAGCGCTTTGGCCAATCAAGGACATCAAGAGCCCCGCTTCGATTTCTTAGCCAGAGATCTAAGCTCCCATTTACCATGTATTCATAAACAAGGAGCTTTTCCTCCCCCAAAGAACAATATCCGAGCAATGCGACAAGATTCTGATGCTTAACCTTCCCCAACGTTTCCATTTCAGCTATAAATTCTCGGTCACCTTGTGTCTTGGCTTGGCTCAGCTTCTTGACCGCAACTGTCTTTCCATCACGTAGAGTGGCCTTGTATACAGTACCAAAACCTCCATCTCCAATGATGTTCGTCTTGCAAAAGTTGTTGGTGGCTTCAAGAATATCAACTAATGTTATTTTCAGAAGAGGCTGCTCAAACATGGCTATGTTGATACTCAGAGGTTCCTTCGATCTGCTGCTGCTCAAGAAGTACAAGTTTTTATCAATAAAACTGTTCAGTTTTCTTTCCTCAATTTCCTCAGGATCACCTTGCCCACTGTCTCTCATGATCCATTTCCGCAGAGCAAAGGCTGTACTAAGAGCGACAATCATACATCCAACCGCAATCCCAGCAAGTCCCCAAGCATTCAAAAAATACGACTTGTTAAAGCTTTTGATCCTGCAATCTAAACCCAAGATTCTCCCACAGAGATCTTTGTTGCCAGCGAGAGAAATTTTTGACAGGTTTAGACATATACCACTTCTCGGTACTGGTCCTTCTAAACTGTTTTCTGCCAAATTCAAATAAAACAGATTAACCAGGACACATATATTCTCTGGAATTTTCCCTGATAACCTATTCCCTGAAACATCAAAATATTCGAGTTGCATCAAATTCCCAAGCTCTACAGGAACGGTTCCTGTGAATTTATTTCCATGAAGATCCAAATATGTCAAGTATGAAAGGTTTCCAAATGATCGCGGCAAGTTTCCATCAAAGAAATTATTACTCAAATCCATAGTTTCAATCTTCCATGCCATGGAACTTGATAGGAGCTCATCTAAAGGCCCAGATAGCCGGTTCTGCTGAACATAAAGCCCCACAAGATTCAGCATTTGCGATACAGAAGAAGGGAGCTCACCATCAAGCTCATTATAGCTCAAATCTAAGTGAGTAAGCGCTTTCAAGTCTCCAAGACTACGAGGAACTGGACCTTGCAACTGATTACCAGTCAAATTCAGCTTCACCAAGCTGCACAGAACACCTAATCTCCCAGGGATGGTTCCAGTGAGCTGATTATTTCCCAGATACAGGCCCTGAAGCTTGGAAGAATCAACGAGTTCTGGTGGAATGGAGCCGGTTAACATATTTCCAGACAAATCCAAGGTTGTAAGATTTGTCAACCTTGAAAGTGATCCAGGCATTTCACCGGCAAGCTTGTTATTGTTAAGTAAAAGATCCACTACAAACATGAGGTTCCCCATCTCCTCAGGTATTGAACCAGACAACATATTGTGTGACAAATCAAACACGCCAAGGTGTTGAAAGAAGCTTGAATCAGGAATGCTAGCTTCACGAAAATACAAAGACGGCTTCGATGGAATGGACCCTGATAACTTATTGTGAGAAAGAACCAAGCAATGTAATTGAACCAAATCTGCAAGTTTCTCCGGTATTGATCCACAAAGTTGATTATTTCCCAGGTCCAATGTGGTGAGTGCAACAGAATGTCCTAGCTCCACAGGAATGTTCCCTTCCAACAGATTAGAGTTCAAGTTGAGCACTGAAAGAGCTGTGAGATTGCCTATCTCCTTAGGGATAGTACCCCCTAATTGATTGTTGCTAAGCACCAGCCTCTCCAACTGAACAGCATTGCCAATCTCCGCAGGCAGAGAACCCTCCAAGAAATTATTAGCAGCAGAGAATTCCATCAGGTTCAGGGAGTTCCATAAACTCAAAGGTATGGTACCCGAGAAATTGTTGGAATCAAGATCAAGCACCATTAAAGGAAGCTCTGCTAAGTACTCCGGAATTGATCCATTAATCTGATTATTCATCAAAACCAACTGACTCAAATTAGTACACTTCAAAAACACATCCTCAATATCACCAGCCAGGAAGTTCCCATCAAGATCAATCTCCATAAGTTCAACAGGATTACAAAGCTCTCTTGGTATCTCCCCACTCAGCATGTTACTACTCAAACTAATCACCCTCAACGCCGTGCAATTCCCAACTTCAGCTGGAATTTTCCCCGTAAATCTATTATTTGAAAGCAAAAGTGATTCCACTTGGTTCCACTTTCCAAGCCAAGCAGGCAATGGCCCAGAAAGTTGATTCTTATCAGCAGAAAATGTCAACATAGGCAACATAGAAAGCTCTTCTGGTAAAACCCCAGACAGAGAATTGAAAGACAACATCAAAGTTTTCAAGTTTTTGCAATTTCCAAGTTCTGCAGGTATAGAGCCATTAAGCTCAGAGTAAACAAGATACAATATTGACAAGCTTTCCATTTTACCAACAGACTTTGGTATTGAACACTTCAATGGATTGTATGAAAGGTCAAGTTTACTTAGTGACTTCAAATTGGAAATTTCTTCAGGCAAAGGACCAGTGATTGCACATGAAGGTGCAAAGAAGTTCACAAGTCTTGAAAGGTCACCAATTTGTGGTGGCAAAGGACCAGAAAACAAGTTGACACCAATGTAAAGATCAGAAAGGTTTTTAAGGTTGCCTATTTCAGGTGGGATTGGACCAGAAAAGGAATTGTTTGATATATCCAAGGATGTTAAAGATTCAAGTTTAAAGAGCGTTACAGGAGAACCTGACAGGAGGTTGTTGCCAAGGTCCAATAACTGAAGCCCAGTCAACTTACCGAGTTGATTCGGCACTGACCCGGTGAACCCATTGCTTGAGAGGTCAAGAGTATTGAGCTGGGATAACCTCCCAAGCTCCGGAGGAATTTTCCCGGCGAACGAGTTGGGACCGAGTTGTAGGGTTTGGAGCTGAGTCAGCAGACCGAGCTCGCTCGGTAACTCGCCTGATAGAAGGTTATCACCTAGAGAAAGGTGTTTCAATCGTTTAAGGTTTGAAATTTGATGAGGGACTTCACCAAAAAGAAGGTTATAGGACAAATCAAAGACGGTTAAGGAAGAAAGATCGAAAAGAGAAGGGTAGAGTGGGCCTTCAAGGCCCTGAGCAGACAGAATCAATGAAACAACTCGGCCGAGTTGGCAAGAAACGCCAACCCAGCTACAATGGTGGCTCGTTGTGTTCCATGAAGAAAGGACTTTTGGGGTTTTTAGTGCATTTTTGAAGGAAATAAGAGACTTCCTATCAGTGTTTTGATCTTCGGTGTACTTTGAAACCAAGACGAGAGACTGTGTCAACACTAGAAGGCAAAAAAACACAAGCTTGAAGAAAATTGCCATTGTTGCAGAGAAAAGGGAAAGGTTTTTTTTTTGAGGTTTTACATGGAGAAAATGAGAGGTCGGAGCTGAGAAGAAAAACCCATTTGAGAGAGAAGAAGCTGAAAGTAGCAGCCAGTAATGGAGATGGTGAGAGTGAGAAGAAGCTAAAACGCCATGGTGCTATTTGGGAGGGAGAGGGCGTGTGTCAGAGAAACTGAGAATGCATGCAGCTCACATGACATGAGTGTTAAGTCAATTATAATCTAGTCCCTATAGTGATTATAAGACTTTACGTTGGTCCTTTGTGTTTCAATGCATATTAATTTTGACCAAGTGTGGAGTATTTACTATCTCATTGGTTAAAGTTTGACTTGATCTTCTTTCAAAAAAAAAAAATACAATTTTCGAAAAGTGAATGAGATTTTAAATTAAAAATATTAAGTTAATGTTTGGTATTGTAATAATAGTTATTTTTTTAAATATTTGTAGTTTAAAAATATATCAAAATAATATTTTTTATTTTTAAAAAATTATTTTTGATATTATTATATAAAAACGATCTAAAAACACTAAAAAATAAAATAATTTGAAGAAAAAAAAACTTAAAAATTTAATATATTTTAAAATAAAAAATAATTTAAAAAATACTTTAAAAAACATAATTCAACAAAATACTAAGCACGCATGGCATTCATTTTCTCGGTTCATCATTTGTTTTCTAAATTTAGAACTTTGAGTCAGAATAAATAAATGTTGCTGATTAAAATTCAGAACTACAATGCTTTATTTTCTAGGGAGTGAACTGCAAAAGGTTAATTTTGTTGAATTGCACCTTGTCTTATTCTCTCATGATATTTATGCATGATCCGATCATAGTTAGAAATGCACAAAATTATGGTTGAGAAATACACCCCACTCAATCTAATTTTTAAACTGATATTATTTTGTTATTATTCTGTTTTTTTATTATTAAAATGATATTATTTTGAATTTTTTAAAAAAATTAGAGTCAATTAATCTATAACCTGGGTCGTATTTAAATTAAATTTCTATATAAAATTTAAAATTATAATTATAATATAGAGTTGTAAAGAAAACAAATACACAATCTAATTAATCACTATGATTTTTCAATATTTGACGGGTCAAACACGACCATGAATAAAAGGTTGTAAAGGGACATACACCATCTAATCAATCACTGCAATTTTTTCCATGCTTGCGAATTATTAAGAATCTTGAACAAGCGGACCCTACAAAACCCTATATCTTCATCTGTTGCCATATTCTCTTCAGAGAAGGGAAGTCCAAAACTCAAGATTCGTGCATGGGGAAGGAACATGTAACATTGTGAATTGACCAAACAACCCCTTGAAGGGACAGCTTCAGAATTTAGCTCTCTGTAGCATTTTAAAGGGGAAGTTCCAGCCTCTGTTGCCGTCTGCAAGTCTGATACTCTGATGTATATAAATCTGGGTAGTCGCTATGGACTTGTGGGGCTGTTTTTGTCTTTCTAAATGTCTGTACTGTGTTTGATGTTGAGATGCTCACAGAGAAAGAGACATGGATGTGCAAGATGAGACATGAGACGTGCAAAATAGGGAATGGTGAGCTGAGTATCGTGAAGGAAAGGCCCGAGGAGTGAGTTGTCTCTTCACAGGAAGCAAGCCAAGAATGGGAATTTTTGCATCTTCATTGCTTTCAATTTTTTTTTAGTTTAACGTAGCTGTTCAGGCCAGCTTGTGCGTATCTCAACTAATTTTACGGGCTCTAAAATTAATGACCATGTAAACCTTCAGTGGCCATCATATGAGCAACCACAAGGCTCGAACCTGAGACCACAAAAAGAGCAAACCTCTTGGTCTCAAACTCTTACTACTGGACCACCACCTAGAAGGTTCATTGCTTTTAATTTTGCAACTTATATCTCCTACTTCTTTTTTCTGTGTAAAAACCATGTCATATGCTTCTCTTGAGATTGAAATCTATACCATGGTTACCTGAGATTCTGCTGGGGTCTAAATTTGGTTTTTACACAGGTTACGAAACAATATAGATTTATGTTGATTTGATGACAAATAACTCAAAACTTAACTGGTTAAATTTTAAATTTGCTTTCTAATGATTATGAGTTCGAGTCTTACATAGTCATTACATAGTTCAAGACCATTGAAGGCTTACATAGTCATTAATTTTAGAACTCGTATGATTAATCGAGGTGCACACAAGCTATCTTAGACACCTACATTAATAAAAAAAAAAATAAAAATTTGTGTCCCACATCCCAATTTCAAAAACTCAAATGGTAATGCATTGATTAGACAACATGGGTAAATCCCCTAATCTAATTTAGATAAGAATAATATTCCTAAATTCTTATTTTTTCTATGAATTTTGTTTTTTTTTTACAGTTTTCTTTTTGAATTTTAATCTTGTAATACATGATATTTAGTCTCAATTGTATAAAGTTAATAATTATTCAAGTATATTCCATTCAAGTATTTTAAGTGAGATATTTTATGTTGCTTATAAAAAAAACAACTCATATTGATTTTCAAAAGAAAGATAAACACAAGGAAAAAGAAACAAGAGGAAGAAAAAAAATTCAGCCTGAGTGAAAATATTCTTATTGTTTTTTTTATGGGTATTGGATTTGATTCCCTTTCATCTTCTATTTGTCAATCTATTTATTGTGAATCATTGAAATAGCTACTTATATTTATTTTCTAAACATCATTAAATTTTCCTTTTAACTTCCCGAGGACTCATATGAATTTTTAATGATATTTTGAATATTATAATAGCTGTTATTTTTTAAAGTGTTTTTTTATTTGAAAATATATCCAAATAATATTATTTTAAAAAATTTATTTTTGATATTAACACATCAAAATGACCTGAAAACACATAAAAATTAGTTTGAAACAAATATAAAAATAAAAAAAATCCAATTGTAGAACCCACAAATCAAGGAGGAGGAAATTCAAAATTCCCGTTATATATATATATATATAGACATTATGTACTTCCAAAATCCCACTAAATTTCTCAATGTCATAAGGGCTCCCCTCACGTTTATGGGACTTCTAAACTTCACCACCTTTGTTTGTATCAATTAATCCCTAGAATGTTGATAGTGATTTCAATTTCTAATGCATTCTCATATCAGTCTAGATTTCAAGTTCATCCCAAGATCTCATCAAACAATCCAATCACAGTATCACTTGTACCAAAATGGTATGGTTTTGCATGACACAAAGCATCCAAAGGTGGGTATGTTTTGCATTGCATCCAAAGTTCGAGCCGGATTGCGGTTTAAATTATGTTTTCTTAAAATTTATTTATTTTTGTTTAAAATTTATTTTTATATATATTTTTAAATCGTTTCAAAACTAATTTTTATATAAAAAACATTTTAAATCACGAAAACTATTATATTTTTAAACATATTCTTGATAGTGAGCGTGATTGGCCAAACCATCAACAACTACACACTTTAATGAGAACATCAACTCCATAGCACGAAACCTTGCGTGCAGGACTTGAACGTCAGCTGAACCGAAGCTTTTCTTAGAAAAGCAAAGAAAGCATTAACTAAAGGGTTTTTTTTGTTTGAGTGAGAGGAAAGAGAAGAGCAATGATCCCTTTCCCAATCCCATGCATCAATGCTTAGATGCGTGCACGCTTTCAACATTATAAAAAGGGGAAAATTTACAGTTGTTTTTAATCGGTGTAAGAAAAATTTAATGGCTTTATTGCAAAGATTCTGAAACTTTAAATTACGAGCTAAAGATGGAAGATTGACAATGGCTGTGAAGTGACTTTGCATTAATGCAGTAACTCAATAATTTTCCTTCGTTTAATTATGTGAGGATCAGTCGTTTTTTTGCCTTATCAACATAATATATCAGTTTTTAAGTCTGAGTTTGTCATCATTAGAAGAAAAAATGCTGAGCTCATTGTGAAAAAATGGACTAGTCGCACACGCCCCATCGCCCATTGACAGTCATTACTTTACATCAGATCAGATATCAGAATTTAGCATAAAGTAGCCACTGCCCACTTGCTGGCTTGCTGCATGTGTCTGTGGCAGCCCAGTTGGAGATGAATTAAATTGACACACCAAGCTTTTGATTTCGATGCTAGGCTTGAATCTCCAAGAATGAAGATAGCTAAGAGGTTAAACGGCCTAGAAACAATTCATGTCTGGCACATTATCGTAAGACTAGATATCATGACCTCGCCTGCATGCACAACAGTCATAGCAGATAAACCAGGGATGCCTTCATTGATGACCCAAAAGAAGGCTAGAAATGTTGAAAATCAAACCTGTAAACAAAAGGATGAAACAAACTCTTGTAGATGAACTGCTTTTACCTGAATAAGAGAGATGGATTTAGTTTTGATATACAAAAGGCACAGAGAGAAGGGAAAATAACTAGCAATGGAAGTGACAAGGATAGAGTAGAAGAGATCGGATGCTTCAGAAAGAAAGACCTCTGTCAACAACCTTAGAAAGAAGAACACCATA
>Ga0307515_10020489_pt1 | contig 11793 bp, 8 predicted proteins | sample 17_EM_MG_FD_194513 | JGI IMG/M metagenome (GOLD analysis project Ga0307515, IMG submission 194513) | Populus trichocarpa ectomycorrhiza microbial communities from riparian zone in the Pacific Northwest, United States - 17_EM | ecosystem: Host-associated > Plants > Roots > Unclassified | place...
GCTGCTCCTAAGAGCTATATCTATCTCTTCCCTTTTAGGTTATTAATTATAACTATAGCTATACTATAGCCTACGATTTCTTCTATATACGAGCCCGTGTAGACGCGTTTTATTATAGGCTCAATATCACTAATAAACCTAGCTCTATCGTTAAAGACGTATAGGCTAGTTTTTAAGTTAAGAATTATACTATCACGAAGCTCGTAATTAGAAGTTATGTTATTAGATTCTATATAATAAACTATAAAGTTTCTGATAGGCCCTTATAAGCTCTAATTGCTGCCTTCCTTTAGCTTTTTATTAGCTTAATTATCCTTCTTATTAGCTTAATTATCCTTTTTAATTTGCTTAATATAAGCCTTAATTTCGGGCGTTGTATTAGCAATCTTCTTATCCACCTTCTTCTAAATTTTGTTACTTAGTTTAAACCATAATGGGCGAGAAATCGACTCTACGATGTACCAGCATTTGTTAAAGTAGTGACGCTTTCCGCATAGGCACTCTAGTAGCAGTTGCCTTTCCTTCTTCTACTTATCTGCTAATAATTAAGGCTTTAATTTAGGCTTTAAATTCGGTGACTTATCTTTAAAGGTAACTCTAAAGGATCCTCCTTGTGGGGTTTTGCCCTTCTAGGCGAGGTCTATACGACGGTGGTTTTAGTATATTTCGACCAGTTTAAAGAAGGTAGGAAGCGTCTTCTTCTCCCACTTACGCTTATTAAGCTCGTTCTTCTAATATTCTAACTAGCTTAGTGTAATTAATTTAACTGCGTATACGAAGTCTTTTACCGAACGATTACCATCTACCTTAGGTAGAGCTTGCTCCTTACACTCTGTGTATACCTTCTCCCACTCTTATAACTAGATCTTAAAGTTCTGGTTCCAAGGCGCCTTCTTAAGCCTTATATATTAAGTGGCTATTTAAAGCTTTTAGGCGTAGTTAGTTAGAGTAATTCTCTTCTTAAGAGATACTAAGACGTTATAGGTGGTGGTACATTTAAACGTATAGATGAGGTAGGTACGTGAGATAGAGCTTAGGATGTGGCTGCGCAACGTATTAAGAGCTAATAGCTGTTTTCTGTATAGCTTTATATTGTCCCTATAGTCGGCTTTAAGCGTACGGAGCTCCTCCTTCTCCTCCTTATCTAGGTCCGCGAGCTTTGTCTTCCCCCGGCTATTGGCATCCTTGGGTAAGGCACGAATAGGTTCTTTAAGCTGTGGCAGATCGGTCTTAGGTGTTAATAGGTCGACATACTTCTAGAGACGATTGTTATTCGCTTTTAACTTAATGACCTTAATCCATTTATCCCAATTGTTTGGGCTTGTAAGGATAACGGATGATATAATAACGGGAGGGGTTTCTTGTTGAGAAGTTATTGTGGGTAGTTGTCTACGATTAAGATGATGATTAAAATTAATGGGAATAAAGGCTTTGGAATTAAAGATGATGCAGTAAATGGCCCGGGCTCATAACTGTTGAACGGACGATTAGGAATAAGAACTCTGTTTTATTAAAGAGGGCTCTAGAAGCTCTCTTATATACATCAGGTAGGTCCCAAGTATAATGACGACGACGTTGTTATGTAGTAGGTCATAGTTAAGAGAAATAGGTAATGAGACGTTCGATGAGACATACGAGCTTAAGATACGAGACAACTGAGACATAGTTCGTATAGACGATCTAGGTCGTTAGACAGTATTACGATGGTAGTAAGGAACTTCGATTCAGGTCGACAGAATGTAAGCTGAAGGGGGGAATGCTCGAGTTGCTACGAGCGTCACTGTGCCTCAGTGCCTTACAGCGCATCTAACACCACAGAGCGTCAAATGAAACATCTTCAACCCAATGGCATCCTTAAAAACCAAAACTTCAACCTGCATTGCCGATCATCTATGTAGATTTCTACCTTGGCCCCAAAATCATGGTATTCTACTCTCGGATTCGCGTTTACGAAAAATCAATCTTCCACCCCTTCCCAACTGCGACCTTGGGATCCCTGACCACCGCCCACGCTGCCTTCTTGCCTTGCGCTGGGTGAAACGTAAGCTCAACCTTCTTCTTCCTGGCACTCTCCTTAGCGCCCTCCTCACTGACTACTACTTCTGTCTTACCCTTCCACTCGCTCGGCGCGCCTACGATGATAACTCTCTCTACCCTCACCTTGCCCATCGTCTTGTGCCAGGCGGCAGTCTTGGCGCCTGTATCGCCAATGTTGATGGATGTGAGCGCCTTGGTCGCCTTGTCGAACTGGAAGCGTCGGTGGATGTAGGCACCTTGCTCAAAATCGAACGTCTCGCCGTCATCAACATAGAGGGTGCCTTCCGCGTTGCCAGCCTTGTCGAGAACTACCACAAGGGTGAAGGGATCCCATTTCATCAAGCCACTGCTGCGGCGGGGACGATCGCGGCGGGGGATAATGTGGCCGCCTTGCATGAGCAGTGGGATCTTGTCTAGTGGCGCTTTAATGGTGTGATGTCCGGCGCCAGAGTAGGTTGTGTAGTCGAAGTAGTCATAGTATGGTTGATCGTCTGCGGTGTAGATCGAGACACTATCCGCGCCTTCCGCAACGACTGGCTTGGCCAGGAGACCAGTTGAGCCAATATACAACTGGTCATCAATTGCGAAACCCTTGTCATCCTCTGGATGCACGTAGAAGTTCGGGCGCACGATGGGTGCGCCGGTCGTGCTGGCTTCGTGGAATGCGGTATACCAGGCTGGGAGGAGTTGGTATCTGAGCCTCAGCGCTTGGGTAATGATCTCTGTATAGGGCGACCCAGGGATGTAGGGCTCGCGGCGCCTCGTGTCGATGTGGGCATGGCCACGGAAGAAGGGGTAGAAAGTACCGGCCTGGTACCAGCGAGTGAGGAGCTCTTTACTCGGATTGCCAAAGAAGCCACCAACATCTGCTCCTGCAAACGGGAAGCCTGAGATACCTTGGTTGAGGACCATAGGGATAGAAGCTGCAAGATGGGACCATTCAGCTAAGTTATCACCCGTCCACATGGCGCCGATGCGTTGACTGCCCGCGAAGAAAGAGCGAGTGAGAGCAAATGGTCGACGGATATCACCCTTCTTTCGCTCAAGGAGAGCATCGTAAGTGGCATTGTGGAAGGTCATGCCATTGATATTGTGCACATCGCGGTGTTCCCAGTTGCCATAGTGAAGATTGTCTTTGGGCATAGTGGTTTCAGGGCCGTTGAAGACCGAGGGCTCGTTCATATCGTTCCAGATGAATGTATTTGGGCCTGTACCTTTGAAGCTGTCATACTTGAACAGGGTCTTCCACCAAGCGATAGATGCAGGGTTGAAGCAGTCGACCCAGTAAGATGAACCAGGCCAACACCATCCTTCGTAATCATTACCGTCCTTGTTCTTAACGGCAAGCCCTTTACTCTTTAACTCTTCCACGACGGGGTATTTGTCGGTGTTCTTGATATGTGGATCGATGATGGCAACAAGTTTCCTTTCGCGCTTATTCAAGTGCTTGTGCATCTTCTTAGGATCGGTGAACGTCAGTGGGTCCCAGGTAAAATATTTCTTGCCATCCGTATACTCGATGTCAAGCCAAATCACATCGTATGGGATCTTGTGCTTATCAAATCTACGGTCGACATCCATAACATCCTGATCACTAACGTAGTTCCACCTGCATTGGTGATACGCAATAGCGAACTGCTGAGGAAGAGCTGTGAAGCCAGTCAACTCGCCATAGGTCTGGCTGATGTCCTTGGGAGTTGGTCCAAGTAGAACGAAGACATCCAAGATTCCGCTTTCGGAGGTCCAGTGAGTTTGGGTGTCGACGGCCGATTTAACACCGAGACTGAGTGGGTTCGTTCCGGATTTTGCCTTGGTCACATCAATCCAAGTCTCAGCCGCATTCAACCAGAAAACTCCAACAGTGGAACCCTTCCGATGAGCCTGCATAAAAGGGATAGAGCCATAAAGAGTCATCGGGCTGTCAAGCTCATACTCGAACACGTCGGCGTTGTAAAGACGGTATGGCTCGTTATAGTTCCCATCGCCTCCCCTGCGTAAATTCATAGGTCAATGGAAAATATTAGTATAAAGAAGATTTTCTTACCTTGTCTCCTTCAAAGACATTTTACTAGCATGCTCTGGAATGCCATACACATGCTCATAACCGGGGAAGGAGATATCCAAAGCCACGCTTTCCGGTCCTCGAGGCTTGGTGTCCGTATTCCCGCCGAAAGACTCATCCCACCAGGTGCTCTCGTCTTCATCAGTTGCCTCAGCCGTTTTGGGTGCTTGTTCTTCTCCTTCCTTCGGTTCTGGTTTCTCAATCTTAGGTCGCCAGTGTTCCATATTCATAAATCCTCTCTCGTTAAATTTGATGTGCGTTTCACCGTCGCGTTTAAATTGGATGCTGAATGGTGAGTGATGGATGACAGCCTCATGCTTTCCGGCGGGTCCATAGTGCACCTTTGTGGTGCCAACCTCGGTCTCCCTGCTCAAAGCAGCGCCAGAGCTAATCTTGAGGCCACCCACAATAGCCCATTTCGACGCCTCATTGTATCGCTCTTTCCTTGCCTTGCTATCGTGCCGCAGCATGATGTCGCCCTTTTGGCGCTTCTCTTCGTCAACAGTAACCCTTGCGGTTCCAGATTCTAAAAACGTTACGGTGAGCGGTAACCGGACCGTCTCACCAGCCTTTCCCACTGTTTTGAGTATTGTTCCAGACAATTGCCCATCTTCGAAGGTGATGGATTTCGCGTCGAGGTTGTAAGGAGATTTCCAGTTCGAAGAGATTTCTGTTGCGACGTCTGCATATGCCCTATTGCGTTTACAGAAGCCAGACTGGTCGCATGTCTTGAAGTTCTCATGCTTTACCATCACTGAGAAGCTGATCAGCACATACAGGAAGCTGATGAACAGGTTCAATGGCTGATGAAGGATGGTGTAGACGTACCCGCCGGCGTAAACAAGGAGCAAAATGCGGTAAAAAGAAGGAAAACGCCCGTCCACCTCAGGGACGAGGCTGTGGGGGAATACATGTTTGCCTGGCAAAGACTCCTCCCCCGATCTGATAGGACGTAGGGGGAACTTGTCAGTATTCGCAGGTGCTCGTGGGTCTAGACTGGACAGGTTGCAAGCGGTGCATTCTGAATTGTACAGAGTCTAGCGTATATCCCAGCCCTTATTACCTTAGCGGCTTCTCGTGCACGGGTGGGCCTGAGCTGCAGACCCCGAGGGGCCGTCTGCGCTCGGGCCAAGCCCGCCACTTTCCCCACCAGACAACAAACATTTTTGATGAACCCAGACAACTCGTCCACCACCCCCTCAGACCCTCTCATCTTCGGCCGTGTAGGATTCAAGGACCGAGGATACCTCCGCAAAACTCTCGAAATACAAGCAAAACAACAACAAGAAGCCAACATGACCTCCAACGAGCAGACGTATGTTTCTACTGTTATAAGAGGGACAGGCGGTGAGACTAACGCTCTAGTTCTTCAGCTTCATTGCTATCAAGCCTGATGGTGTCCAGGTACGTAACTGACCGTTATAGAGACCAATAGCCTAATACTGCTCGAGTCAATTGGGAATGAGCCTGCTAACAACTATTGCAGCGTGGCTTGATCGGCCCCATAATCACCCGCTTCGAGAACCGTGGGTACGTTGTGCTGCGACTCCAATACAGCCTCCCTATCGTTGAGAAGCTCACTAGCGCTGTGTTTCAGCTTCAAGCTTACCGCCATCAAGCTCACCACCCCAACCAAGGCTCATCTCGAGAAGCACTATGAGGATCTCTCCGACAAGCCTTTCTTTCCAGGTCTCATTGCCTGTACGTCACTCAATCCCACCATTCGGTGCCCCACTTTTCTTATGATAGGATGGAAATGACTAACGCATTCAACACAGACATGAAAAGCGGCCCAGTCTGCGCCATGGTCTGGGAAGGCCGTGACGCTGTGAAGACAGGACGTTCCATCCTTGGTGCCACCAACCCTCTCGCTTCCGCTCCAGGCACCATCCGTGGTGACTATGCCATTGTGAGACGACCCCTTCTTTGATGCCTGAATACTGTAATCGGTCATGAGGCTAACAACTGATTTCCTAGGATGTCGGCCGCAACGTCTGCCACGGTTCCGACAGCGTCGAGAACGCTAAGAAGGAGATCGCGCTCTGGTTCTCCGAGGGCGAGCTGCAGACCTGGAAGTCAGCTCAGTTCGACTGGGTCTACGAGAAGCCGTAGGCGTAGATACCTAATACAAAGGAAATATGGTGTGCATCTGTGAGGCCTTTGGATTAGATCGAGCGATGAAGGGCACGTTTTATGAGAGATGAGTGATCCTCTATAGAACAGAAATGGAAAGGGTATATTCAACGGACACTTAGTCTACTTTCAGAATACGAGTTCGTGTTCATTTGACATGTTTGTGACGAAGAGAGCTAGAAGATGGCTAGAGGATATTTGGTTCCTCAGTACAGGGATTTATTCATACATGGCTGTCAAATGGTCTTGCTAACTTAGATGCATCATATCGTGCACGAAATCATGAAATAAGCCCTCCCAGAGAGTATAGCCATACCCGATGCAATACAGTTTAGCAGATCTATCAGCCATTTCAGCCAAATTCTCCACCTACGAAAACAAGTCAAGCTTTTGCCGCCCGCAAGAACGCTAGTCAAACACTAGTCTCCGTCGCCCCACCTTCATTCCTGCCATTCACGACGCTCTCACTTTTCTTAACACCATTCCTTTCCTCCACTTCTATCTCAACCGTGCTCTCCCACCACCCTCTCAACCGTTCAACTTCCATCCGCTCCTCCCTGCCCAACTCAATCGGCGGTCCCTTAACCTCCTCCCTTGTTTCCAACTCCCCAAATTCCCCCCTCTTCATCCCCCAAACCTGCATTCCGAACCGCCACACACACCACGCGCTCTCCTCAGTGCTCAAGAGCCCCGCTCTGCCCTCCCTGCTCCTAACCCCGAATCCGCGAAGCAGGACCACGTCGCCTGCCTCTGTAATAGGGATGGCTAATTTCCACGGCCGGAAGACCTGGACCTGGATCTGCTCAGGGTAGGTCGAGAGGTCCGTGATGGAGAAGATGGTGTGGTAGTCCCGCGGCCCTGCTTTGGCACGTACAGCAGGCGTCGCATCGCGAGTTACCAGCGCCAGAACATCGAGCGTCGAGTCCGGGGACTGGGAGGGGAGGTTGAGGAAAGGCGGGATGGAGGCCAGAGGAGTGTAGAACGAGAGCGGGGTCCGGAATCCCTGAGAAGGAGGCTCTGTCACTTTTGCTGCGTGCTTAGCGTGCGTTAAACCGAGGTCGTGGCCGTGGCCGTTTGCGATTGGCAAGGCGAGGCCTTCGGTGTCTTCGCCGGAAACGACGCTTTCGCTTTCTTCTTGGCTGCTGGCGGAGATTTCAGAGTCGGAAGCTGCTGCGAGGCTGGAACGTGGGGCGAACCATGCGCTGAGCGCTTCAGGGACGTCGCTGAGGCGGGCTTGGGGGGTCTGGCGCTGCTTTTTCTTGGTGTGAGGCTTGCGCTCTGCGGAAGATATTGTGAGAGCAGCTTCGGGCGACATGGCTGATTGGAAAGATGAATTAGGCGGAAGGTCCGTAGACGTCCTTTGAGTAAGCTGAGGGGTGGGCGGGAGAGTGTTTTCGGTCTGGGCCGGCTGGTATGTCTCTTGTGACTCCAGGGCTTGCTGTTGGCTTGGGTCCGGGGTCATTGGGGGGTTGCCATGTGTGAAAGGTGTGAAAGGTTGGTAATTGATTGTGAAATCTTGTTGATTGGAGTCGAGCTGAGTGGGGGGTGAACTCGGCGCTTCAAGAGCAATTGGAAGTGGAGGGTAGGTGACTTCGCTTGGCATAGTATCCGGTTTCGTCGAATTAGTCTCGGCGAGAGCACCTGCATTGCTGAAGGTCTCTGCTGGCGGTGATGAACTCACACCTCGCGACAAATTTACGGCGTCAGCTTCTGGAGACGATTGAGATTTATAGGCGCTGAAGTCCCGCTCTGTCGATGGAGGTTGAGAAAGCTGATCAGGTATTTTGTTCCCAATAGTACCCATACTTTGTGAAGATACTTCAGGGGGCTCCTCCTCATCAGATCTCGAAGTCATTTCAATATCATCTTGACTCGTAGCAGGAAGTTGAGGGTATAGCGAGTCTGGTACGTGTATTTGGGTCATAGGTTCCTCAGATTGACTTGGATAATCATATGTTTCCATTCTAACCGTCTCGATGCCGTCAGAGTATTGAACCGTGGATATTGATGACCCAGAACGCAAACTCTCGTCCTCCGAATCTTTGATAAACGATACGTTAGCAAATTGAGAAGCTGACGTTGCTGGGGCTCCTCGAGCATCCCCACTTGGAAAATCAATCGGTTCGAAGGCAGACATATCAATTTCTACTGACGGCGTCTTCGATAAAGTTGATATCGGTGAGGGAGTAGGCCGATGAGGGGTTGTGTGTTGACCATGGCTCTCAGTTGGCGGTTTAGTCCTTTTATCCGGGGTAGGTGTCTGAGTTCTGCATCGAAGAGATCTCCCGACTTGCTTTCTTTTAGCTGTTGAAGTATGTGTTTTGGATCTCGTGTTCATGGCAGGGATAGTAGGAGAAAGACTCTTCTCTAATGGTGTCATCGGTCGCTTAATTGATTCTGGCGGTATTGCAGGAGGATTCTCTGGATCAATTATCGTAATGTTTTCGGTTGCATGTTTGTTGTTGGGGTCAGGCCTATGGGGATGCGTTTCGATATGTTTAAGGTGGTCTTCGAGGGGGTCTTCTTGCTGGCCGTCGGTAGGCTCACCAACTACGGGGGCGTGCGTTTCTTCTGCGATTGCTGGGCTATCTATTAATTTTTGTTGGTCGGCCATTACTTCGTCCTCATCGCTCTCGCCATCGCCCAGATCGATAATTTGTGTCAATCGCTGAACCGGCGATGCCATGCTTCGCTTTTCGGGCGCCGGTTCTTCTTGGATATATTCCTCGAGCGGTTTTGGAGATGAAGATTCCATTGCAGCCTGGACGTTAGGTTCCTGGACATCCCTTATTTCTTGCTCGTTACTCTCCTCCGGGGCTTCAGCAAGGCGTGAAATCCCTAGAGTTTCATTTTGCTCGGAATAACCATCAGATTCCTGGCTGGTCGTATTGGATGAATCTACTGACTCTTCGTGTTGAGAAGATGACCTGTCATACATATACCGATCTTCAGGAGGAATCCACCTGGATCTATGCAAGATGGGATTATGGTATGGACTATCTTCCTCGCTTTCTTCTGTCTCTCCCACGTCGTCTTCCGTTTCATCTTCCTCCTCGCTCTCGTCATCTTCTTTCTCATTCCCCACATGCTCAGATTCTTCATCTGAGGATAGATCAATAATGATTGGTCCTTTCTGTTGTAGAGACCGGGCCGAAGACTCTTGGTCAACGTTTATCTCTGCACATATTTCCTTAGCAGGTATTTGCTCAGCTGGCTCTAGGTGTGGTTTCTCTTCTTTTATTGCAGGCAGGTCTGAATATAGTTCAGTTTTGTTAATGACCTCAGGGTCCTGCCTATCCTCGTTCACCACGCTCTCTGCCGCAGGGATACCCATAGCCACTGTACTCTCCAGTTGAAGTTTTTCCTGTGAAAACATCGAGCCATCCAAGCCAAAGGGAAATCGTATCTCATTGAAAGCTGTACTATGCATTCCGTGCCTCGTATTCATTTTTGGTGTTCCCATTCCGTAATGCATGCTAGATTCGACGGTATGCTGCTCCACGTCATCCACCGATCCTTCCGTATTGGTGTCTGTCGCTAGTGCTTGAATTGTAGGCCGGATATTTGTAGAATGGCCGAAATATGAAGTTGCAACCGCGTCGCGCTCGCCAGGGAACGGAGAAGGGAGTGGTAGCGTTGAAGATTCCAGGGGATGAATTACAGGGGTGGATGGTGCATTACCTATCGGCGTCTGAACCTTGGGTAAGGTCGTAGAAATGAAATCCGTTTGCAGATAAGGAAGATGTGGAGGAGGCATCATAACTTCAGGAGCTTGGTCCAGAACGATAGGACCGTCTTGAGTTCCAGAACGTTCTCGATGTCGCATTTCGTAATCATCGTTTTCTTTTCCTTTGCCCCTTCCCTCGAATTTAATTGATTCATTGACGCCGTCCTCCTCGGTAGAGCTCAAGATAACCACCACTTCTGGTGGTGGAGCGCTCTCTGTATCTGACTCTTCAACCTGATTTGGCTGCTCTAATTTTTCCTCGTAAAGCCCAGATACTTCTTCCTCTGAATCTATTTCAGTAGCACTAAGTTGGTTTGCATCTCTTTCATGGATCTCGGCTTCGTCATCCTCTGTATTTGGCCGCGTATCGCCTTCGAAATGCTCTACCTCTATGCAGGGCTGATAGATTTCAGGTTCGGGGTAAAGCTCATCGTCTTCCACAATCTCTCCTGTTGCCTCTAATTGAAATTCACTCTCGGAAACTATAGGCCCCTCTGGAGGGTTGAGCACTTCTTCCGTACCTGCACCGACCGGAATCGTCTCTGTGATAGGATCAGTCATTTCGATGTCATTGGAATTTTGTATCAATTCCCGTTTGTTTGGTTCCTTTCCACGGGATTTGGCGAGTGGGAGACCTGCTTCTGAATGAATAGCTAGGTCCTTAGAGGCCGAAATGGGCGACTGCAAAGGCTCGGCGGAGGGTGAGACGGCGCGCTCATCGAGTGAAATACCGCCTTCTTTCTCTTCTTCCATCGTTCGATCACCTTCCTTTTCTAGAGAAGGCGTTATCGCCGAGTATGTCCATACTCTCCAATCTTTATATGACTTCCTTCGTCTCTTCCGTCCGTTTTCTTCAAAGGTATTATCGGAACCGTCCATGAAACTGAGAGGATCATAGCCCGATTCAAAATATGGGCCGTCTGGTATCCTTGTGCGCTTGAGGAATGCCGGAGATGACCATAGTTCAGGCGTGCTCCGAGCACTATTACGCTGTACAATAGGAGTGATGGTTTGCGGCTCAGCTCTAGAAAGACCAGTAATTGGAGGGTCTGGCTCAGGGGATGGAGTAGGGTGATCTATATCTAGTCTGACTAGTCCTTGTCCGTCTCGAAATATCTATATCTTGAGTTTTAGCCGCTTGATGCTTCGATGGTAACTCTCTAGACTACCAACCTGAGTTACAAGCCTCTGCTGGAATGATAACTCCCACTCCACACTCTTTCCTGGTGTCCAAACGTCGCCCACATCATTGATGTATTGTGCGCCTCGCAATGCTAGTATAACTTCATCTCCAATGCCAATCCCAGAGTTTCCGAGGGCTTGTCCGGCGGGACCCGAAAAGCGAACCCTGACCTGACCTCTCCGACGTCGAAGACGAAAATCTGGATCTGCTAATAGAAGCGCAAATTGGCGCGTTGAAGAAGAGTACGGCCATAGGAGGGTCACTACGGCTTTGATGACCTTAGTATTCGGAGAGGGCAGTGAAGGTGCCAGCTCGGCGATGGGTATGCGCTCCATTACTCCTCGCTCCTCTGGTGCAGTATTGGCGGTCGCGATCTCATGGTGGAAATGCCCGCATATACAACGAAAGTCTATGCAGGGTGGTTGTTGGTGGGCATTGGGGTTGTGTTAGTGAGCTCTTGTGATCGCCGCTATTGTCACAATGACCCTAGAACGAGCCTGCTCCCTGACGCTTATGCCTGAAACGTAACATGCGGAACGTTGATCCCCCAACGTAAATTTTGACCCGAGTTTATAAGTAATAAGCCAATTAATTTTAGAGCTTTATTATATAGACTTTAATTAATATATATAGAGATAAGGTTTTCCAGGG
>Ga0307515_10020490_pt1 | contig 11792 bp, 9 predicted proteins | sample 17_EM_MG_FD_194513 | JGI IMG/M metagenome (GOLD analysis project Ga0307515, IMG submission 194513) | Populus trichocarpa ectomycorrhiza microbial communities from riparian zone in the Pacific Northwest, United States - 17_EM | ecosystem: Host-associated > Plants > Roots > Unclassified | place...
CCCTCCGACGCGAAAACGAACGGCCATGGCATGAAGTCGAACACGATTTCCTTGAAAGCGAATATCGAGCCGTTCGTGATCGACAAATGCGCGAACTGGAGCTCGAAGACGATTTGTTGAACAAGGTCCCAGTTCGGTATGCGGCCAATTGCTCTTTGAAACAATCATGCTGATTTCTGGTGTATAGGAATTTGCGGGCTAAACTGTACAAGGAATCGTACGAGTTTGTCCGGCAACAGAGGATCCAGTGTTTGTTCCAGGGTGCTTGGTTCGTCAATGGTATCCCTTTGTCTTCGTCTCAGCCATCTGCTGGAGGAACACCACGCAAACCTAATCGTCCATGGCGGTATATGCGTTTGGTCAGCCTTGGTTCTTCCATTGAAACTCGTAATCTGATGTGTTGGCAGGACCGTAATATGCGTTACATTCATTACGTTGATTCAGGGACAAAGTTTCCTGTCCGGTCGGGGAACGAAGACCTGCCGGATAAGATTGAGATCTCTCAGATCGGAGAGATAGCACGCAACACCTGCGCCTTACCGCCGAATGTCTCTCTACCGATGCCTTCGCTCTCACACGACGCCCTCGCGCTCTCACCGCTCCCATTGTCATCTGCGAGCCCACTGAGCTTCTCCCTGCTTAGCGCGCGCGGAGGAGGAGAGAGCCTGGGGGACCACGTCGCGACGGACGTGAGCCGGTGGGCGGACTGGACAGACGGATTGAACATGCTCCGCAAGGACGGACTGCACGTCGCGACCGAGGAGACGGCAGGATTTGTACACGCGCTCACGGAGATTGGGCTGAAGATCAAACTGCTCGACTTGTCTGGGGAGAGGGTTGATATTCCCTCCTCGCTTGCGGCTGGTCCCCCGCCTTCAAATACGGACTTCTTCTTCTCCGATTTGTGATAGTTTAGATTTGTAACTTGTACATCTGCTCGCATTTCCATTTAAGAACAAGGGTTCAATCAAGTAGGCGTTATCATGTCGTATTGGGTCAATCGTTCGCTCCACGGAAGCCATACCGGGAGCACTATTCAAAGGCTAGTCTAATCGACGACGCGACGCTTGCCTCCATGTGGCCTGCGCGACCCCTTTTTAGTGGGGGAAGGAAGGGAAATGCGACATGCATCGTAGCGCCCGAAGGACCGTTCGTGGGACTCCAGTACAGTACGGCTCGTCGGTGGGCTTTCTTGCCCTTCGGACAGTCTGCCGCCTGACCTACCCACTAAAACCCTCCCATGCCGGTGGTCCCCATTAAATAGTCGGACACGGGTCAAAGCCGAAGTCGACAAACCGTTTGTCCGCCCATAGGGCCCAGAGTTCATGTTGGCGGATTAATTTCCCGTTGTTTTCCATGAAGCGTGTTGCGATTCAGCTATTCCCCATCAGGTCTGATATTAGGTCTTTCAATATTTCTCCTGTTTCGTTCGGTGTGACATCTTGATTGTACGTTTAGTGTGTTTTTGTTTCTTGATTTCCGTATAGCCCATATTGTCATAGAAATCAGGATGCGTAACCTTTCGGGGTCTCTGCTGTGGTCATCGTCAAACGCGAAGGCGGCTGCTCCTCTGATTAGGCCTATCGAAACGCCGGGCCAGTTTCTGGTTGTAGTCTTTTGCCAGGAGCTTTAGTCGTCTCCCAAGCTTGTTCTTCTCCGTTGCTTTCGCAATCTAACCATGTGTGTTGTTCACTTTGGTTGTGTTGGGCGCTTACGGTTGCCAGGGTCCTTCCTCGACTCTCCGCTTACACGCAGCTATCACTTCAGTCTCGTGCCTGAAGTCCTTTGTTAGGCGGGTTTTGTGGCCGTTACAGGGATTCGTAACGCGGAGTATTCTGGTGCTCAGGGAGCAGTGTAGGTCATGGAGAGCAGGGGGGGGGCATGTACGTTCTCCGAGGAGGGGTGTTCTAGCAGCGTAGTCAGGTGCTCGAAGAGCAATATGGGCATGGTAGTTCCCCCAGGGGGAACGTCGATCGCACCTGCATGGTGCAGGATTTACTGATATGCGTCTCCTACCGTCCAAAGATAGCGTGGTAGTCACCCGTTGCGCACAGGTCGAGGGAGAGCTTAGACCGGACGAGGTCGGGTCCAAGCCCCCTGCGCGACCTTGTTCTCACTGAGAATGGGTCTGTGCATAACCAACATACATATCCAGCGTAAACCCGTAATTCTTAGGTTGCTATACCGTATCTGTCCAGCCTCATCTCTGTCCGTCCTCTGTCCAGTCTCCCGGCCATACTTCCCGATTAGGCCTAGTGTTATCCAGCTATGGCCACACTTCCCGATCCGACTTATTGTCCGTATCCTTATTGTCTAGATGGACATTTGTCAGTTTGTTGTGCTGTTCGCTACGTATATAGAGCCCAACGAGCGAAGGGAGCAAGATCATATCCTCACGTCACTGTGCTTTCGCCCACTCACACCTTTCTCTCATCAATCGTCCGATAACCTTTTCACTCCAGATTGTCAACCATATAAATACTTCTCCCTCAGCAGCAGAATCCAAAACCGGCGCCCCGTTGGTCAGCCCTAGGGAAAATCACAATAATACAACGCGACGAAGCGAAGTGGGCCATGCTTTTCGAGCAGAAAATCTATGCAACTAAAGTATCTTTGAGGCTACAGACTTCTCAGGGAGAAGTGCTGAGCCTCGAACCGGTGTGATCGAAACTAGCTCGTCGTGAGCGGCGGAGGCGGTGCCCGTGGCTCCTCATTGAACCCAAGGAGGAAAAGGACATCTTCATTCTGGAATCCTAATCGGATTGCGAACCGGGCCTGTCCGAACGGCCCAAGTCGGTCAAAGGACGCAAAGATAATTATGGTAACAATAGGGCCGATGCCCTGGCTAACGGAGGGAGAGAAGACAACTCACTAGTGAGGATGGGCGAAGACGGTTGGATTGATAACCACCCGGCCCTTCAAGATGGCGCGAGACTTCAGGCCCTCGACGCAAGCCGTATGTACGACGCTCTGCTAAAATGGCACACGAAGGGAATCGCCCCGATAACGCATCAAAAAAAATTGGACGATGCGAAGAACAAAGTGGAGGAAATCACTGGTCTACGCAGAAGCCACGCTGAAGGGCGTTAGGGCCCTCGGAATACCAGCCCGCCTCAAGGGTCACATGAGATGTGTGCCCACGGGCAAAACCAAATGCGGCGCCTACTGGAATAACATCCCTGGATACGCATTCCGCTCCTTCTGCAAAAATAAAGAAGACATTGAGGTATCAGAAACGAACAGCACATGTGGCTTGAATGTGAAACCAATGTACTGGCTATAGCCTGGGAAACAACAAAAGGGGAAAAGCTGGAACGCGCCACGTTTCATGGAAGGCGGTAGGGATTGACTCGCTAACGCGAACTCCGAGCCCTCTGGGCGGATAAGCCGTTGCGGATTTCGATCATAAAACAGGTCCAACCGTCGACTTCGCTGAAAGGTATGTAGCTGGGCTCGCCGGCGTAGGAGGGTTTTAGTGGGTAACTCAGGAGGCAGATTTGTCCAACGGGTAAATAGGCCCACTCGCAAGCCGTGCTGGAGTCCCACTAAGGCGCGCGCCATGTATGGGACGAATTTCCCTCCTTTCCCCTAACCAAAAAACAAAGAACACCCACATTCGGAGATAGTTCGTTTGACAGCTGTCAATGTCAATCCGCCAAAAGCAGAACAACCAGAAGCAGGACAACCAGACCACACATTGTAACCTGCTTTCCTCCACAAGTCATCAAATGGCGACTTCACGATACAGGAAAGAGAGCCTGTGAGCACCCTCGACAAGTCGTGTGGTAGACCGCTGATCATACCCCAAGTCTCTATCTAGACCGTGCGCGGCGCTACACTTCAATTCCGGCGCAAACCACTGATTTCAGCCATCATACAGAAATTACACTTCAAGGCATCCCAAAGCTAAAGTATACGCTCAGGTTGTTAGTCGACAATGAGGAGAGTGAATTACAGAGGATAAACAACCGGACCTGGGAACCAGCGAAGCCCCTGTATGCACCCTGTTTATATGATACGTGCACCTGCTAAAGTCTGTGCATTTTTAGAGATGCATATCCGACATCCCAGATGCGCGTCGAGATCCAAGTGAAGAGACGTCATCTCTCATTTGGGAAGAAAGAACAGGGCACCACAGAGATCGACTGTCAAGCACTTTTCAAGGATTATTGGGATACCACAGCCCACGAGTTCCTAGTACGGGGTCAGTTGGAATCATCAGCCAGTCCTTTCATCGCTGACCGAGAGGACGCAGAGGACATTGTTGCTGGGAAGCATACTTGCTCACTGGAATTACAATTCTCTGCAGAAGTTACTGTTTGTCTTCTGACAATTGTCCACTGCACGCTGCTTACGTACACTGTTCGCATAGACGGATGATCTCCGCTCCTCGCTCCTCGAACTTGGAAAATTGTTAAGGAATTATTCCCCACTGATGACAGAATCGACGGAGAGGGCTTTTGAAAAGGTTATCAAAGTCGGGGCTGCATTCTCGGAGGTCAGTTACCAGCTCTCCCATATCGAAACCATCGAGACATTGACGGGTTTAGTTGAATGAGATCGCAAGGGCTGCCTTCAGTATTGCTCAAGTCACGTTTGAGGTTTGTTTCCGCTTTTGCGCTTCAGAAGCAGAGGTGACGCCTGGCTATTTTAGCTCTTGCAGGAGCAAAACAAGTACGACCAGATGCCATCAGAGCTTTTGGATCGGTTGCAGCGAATTTTGCATTTTGCGGACAAGGTCGCAGACGAGATCGTCTACGAAGAGACAGATATCTTGGAGAAGACAATCCCGCGAATGTTCAAAGTGATGGAAAAAGTCGCAAAGTGTTCGTGCGACTATGTCAAGCGTGGGTGTTTCGGTAGGTAGTCGGCTTTTCTGAATTTCGCAAATGCTGATGATCGCAGAGAGGACGTTGAGTGGGCTCGGTCACCCGGAGGGGATCGAAGAAATGGACGGAGAGTTGACCAAGGTCATTGAAGATTTCGATCGTGCAATGAATGTCGAGGTCCTCCGCCTAGCCAAGGAGACCAGTAAGCATCCGTCAGTATTGGTCTGATGGTACTGTAGTCTCAGTGGAATCTTGTAGAACTAGTCCAGCAAGACCTCTGGCTGAAGGAACGGCTTAAACCCACAAGGGCCGGCCATGACCGGAGGCTCTGCTGCATGAAGGGCACCCGGCAATCTATTCTCAATGAGGTCGTTACCTGGGTGGCCAAAGGGTCGGATCCGAGCAATATATACTGGATCTACGGCTTACCAGGAATTGGCAAGACATCGTTGGCTCATTCGATATGCAAAACACTTGATGAGCGAAATCAACTCATTGGAGCGTTTTTCTGCCAGAGCGATGACACGAATTCGAGCGAGCCAAGAAACATCCTTCCAACTCTCATCTATAAACTTGCCGAAAACTTGCCGACTTTTCGAAGGATTGTCACAGAACGCCTTCGTAATAAACCAAACCTAACCACGGAGTCGATGGAAGACATACACTTCCTCGATTTTTTCCTCTCCCTGCCTCGCCAACTCAATGAGCATTCTCGCGCCTTTGTCATTGACGCACTTGACGAGTGTGGCAACGATCAAAATCGTCAAGATGTCCTAAAGGCTCTTACCGACGCAGCCGCACTCGCTCCATGGCTCAAGATTATCATCACCAGTAGACCCGAAGCCGATATCGAACGTTTCTTTCATGGTCTCACTGGCTCGTCGTATTCATCGTATGATCTGGCTACCGATCAGAAAGCCAGTGATGATTTGCGAACCTTCGCCCGAAGCCAGTTCGACTTGGTGGCCTCGCGATGGGGTCTCTCCAAGTCTTGGCCAGAAGAATCCGACTTCAATAGAGTTATCTCTCGCGCGAACGGTCTTTTCATCTTCATCAAGACTCTTATTCTCGCACTCGAGAAATGTGAGGACGCTGAAGAGTATTTGAAGGAAGCCCTACTAGGCTCAGCCGGTACTGGGTTGGAATCGCTATACGGACTCTATTCGAGTATCCTGAAAACGCACAGCAAGATTGGTGGGTTTTGGCGGATGATTGTGGTGATTACAACTGCTCAATACCGCCCACTGTGCAAAGAGCCGATTGCAAAGCTCACGGGAGTGAAACCCAATCTAGTGGGAAAGTGGGTGGACGCCATCAGCTCTTTGCTCTATCGAGACGAAGGGGCCAATGGAGCCATTCGTGTCCGACATTTGTCAATTTCCGATTTCTTTCTCAGCGATCGCTGCGAGTACCAAGTCAACATTCGGGAGGCGCACGCACAGCAGGGTATTGCCTGCCTCGAGACGATGGTAAAAGAACTCCGTTTCAATATCTGCAAGCTCGATGATTCCCGGCTCGCCAATGCGGATGTGAAAGACCTCCAATCGAGAATCGAAGAGAACATTCCAGATTCTCTGCAGTATAGTTCTCTCTATTGGTCAAATCACCTTTGCCTTTCTCCCGACAGTATGAAGTGTGATCCGCGGGCGTTGGGAAAATTGAAAGGATTCTTTGAAGGACCGTGCGTGTTATTTTGGATTGAAGTATTGAGTATAATGGGAATGGTCCCGATGGGTGCTCCAAGCCTTCGAAGAGTGATAACCTGGCTCAGGGTGAGTACTGGCCACTCGTCTGCACGCCTAATGATTCTAATTCGCTGTAGGGCGCCGATTCGACCCTTCTTGGGAAAATACAAGACTCCTGTCGTTTTATTATCACCTTCCACACCCAGCTCTCTATCAGTGCTCCACACACATATATTTCAACGCGGCCCTTCCTACCCTCACAGTCGCACATATCAACCATCTTCGCTACAATGTTTACTAAGGGCATCGAGATGAAAGTGGGGAAATTGGTGTCATGGCCAGCGCCGCCATTGGAATGGATTGGACACACTGGTGTTGTCACTTGCGTTAGTTACTCCCCCAATGGGAGCCACATAGTAACTGGATCTTATGATCGTACTCTTAGAATCTGGGATGCCGAAACTGGTACTACAGTTGGTGAGCCTCTTAAGGGGCACACCGGCGGGGTGTGGTGCGTCACTTACTCTCCCAATGGGCGGCACATCATCTCCGGATCCTTTGACTGTACTATTCGAATCTGGGATGCCGAGACCGGTGCCGCGATTGGCAAGCCTATAGAGGCGCACGAAGAGGCTGTGTGGTCCGTTGCTTACTCTCCCAATGGGCGGCATATCATCTCCGGATCTGAAGACGGGACTATTCGAATCTGGGATGTCGAGAAAAGTGCTGCAGCCGGCGAGCCTCTAGAGGGACATACCAATGCTGTGCTCAGCATTGCTTACTCTCCTGATGGGCAGCACATCCTCTCTGGATCCGCTGACTCGTCTGTTCGGATCTGGGATCCCAGGACCGGTGATATAGTCGGAATACCTCTAGAGGGGCACACAGACTCTGTGCTGTCCGTCATTTACTCTCCCGATGGGCGGCACATTGTCTCTGGATCTGATGACAGGACCATTCGAATTTGGGATGCTGAGACTGGTGCTGCAGTCGGAAATCCTTTAAAGGGGCATAAGGGGAGTGTGAATTCCGTTGCTTACTCCCCCGATGGGAGGCACATCGTCTCTGGATCCAGAGATAATACCATTCAAATCTGGGATGCTTCCGCTGGTGTTGCAGTGGGCCGCCCTCTTAAAGGGCACTCCAGTTGGGTGTGGTCCGTAGCTTACTCTCCCAATGGTCGACACATCATTTCCGGATCTGAAGACGGGATCATTCGCATCTGGGATGGTGTCACTGGTGCTGCAGTTGGCGAGCCTCTAGAAGCGCACAGACAAGTTGTGTCGTCCGTCGCCTACTCTCCCGATGGTCGACACATTATCTCTGGATCCCGTGACACAACCACTCGAATCTGGGACGCTGATACTGGTGTTGCAGTTGGCAGTCCCTTGAAGGGGCATACTGGTGATGTGAATTCCGTTGCCTGCTCTCCTGATGGGCAGTATATCATCTCTGGATCTGATGACGGGACTATTCGAATATGGGATGCTGAGACCGGTGCCACAGTTGGCAAGCCTCTGGAGGCCCACAACGATTTCGTGCGGTCCGTCGCGTACTCTCCTGATGGCCGGTACATCATCTCTGCATCCTATGACAATACTATTCGAATCTGGGATGCCGAGACAGGTGCCCCAGTTGGCGAACCTCTGGAGGGGCATACCAGCGCTGTGATTTCCGTTGCTTACTCTCCTGATGGGCAGCACATCCTCTCTGGATCCGATGACTCGTCTATTCGGATCTGGGACTCCAAGACCGGTGGTATAGTTGGCAAGCCTTTAGAGGGGCACAGAGGCTCAGTGCGGTCCGTCATTTACTCTCCCGATGGACGGCACGTCATTTCTGGTTCCGCTGACAAGACCATTCGAATCTGGGATGCTGAGGTTGGTGCTGTATTTGGTGGTCCTTTGAAGGGGCACACAGCGTGCGTGAATTCCGTTGCTTGCTCTCCAGATGGCCAGTACATCATCTCTGGGTCCTCCGACAAAACCATTCGAATTTGGGACGCGGTGACCGGTGTTGCCGTCAGGGAGCCTCTGATTGGGCACACTAAATTGGTATCGTCCGTTGCGTATTCTCCTGATGGGCGGCACATCATTTCTGGATCTGGAGACCTCACCATTCGAATCTGGGATGCCATGACTAGTACTGCAGTTGGAAATTCTTCAGAGGGGCACACCAGGACAATGAAGTCCCTTGCCCGCTCTCTCGATAGCCAGCACATCACCCCTCCGTCTGGTGGGGAGACCACACGTGTGTCGGGCTCGATCCCACATGTTCGTATCCCATCTTACTCCTCTTCCGACCCAATCCATCCTCAGTTTTGTTTGCGGCCAGACACCAATGGCTGGGTCACCGACTCGGAAGGTGGTTTATTATATTGGGTACCCCTGGATTGCCGTGAAGGCCTCCATTCACCTGCTATACTCACGATTCCTTTGACATCTAATGTTCGATCCTTTTCTCTCGATTTTACGGATTTTGCATTTGGTGCCTCTTGGGCCCAAGTTTTGAAATGTGCACAGCCCTAGTTTCTAGTCTAGCGTATACAATGCTCCTTTTGCTTTGGCGGCCTATTCAAATACTAAGGTGGTCGGGTGGATGTTTCTCACCTTCGGGACGCCATTCTTCAGGTACTGTAATCTAAATTGGATAGAAAGAGAATGGAATGAATAGTATCTAGAGTGAGATTCAGACTGGAGAGGCCTATGCCGCCGGAGTACATGGACACTATTAATTACAAGCCAGTCGTCAGTACGCACCTTGATGCAGTCTGATCAATGAAGAACTAATAGGACACAAAATGAAATACAATCTTAGCTAAAACGTCATTCGCACCTGCATGAGGAGAATAGTGAGAAGTGCGTTGAGTTTTGGGTACGGTGTGGAAAGTATGGACGAATGGATTGGATGTTAGCGAGTTGAGTTGACTCGTAAGTGATGTTCAACAACTCGCTTTCATTATATCGAGACCTCGGCGGACGAGGAATTCGGCACTCTTGCTGTCGTCGAGCCACTGGAGAGCCAGATGAGGATGTATTATTTCGTCGGTTAATTACAAGTATGGTGGAGGTGGCTGCATGGTTTGGGATCCTCGGAAGCAGAGGCCGGGAGCCGGAAGCATTATATTGATCGGCTTTGAGACGACGAAGGCGTTTCGTGTAAGACTCCTCGGCCTCCTTCCGAACACCGAGCGAGCCAATCCCGACAGCCCACTGATCCTTTATCTCGATCTGTGTCAGAGCCATGTCCGGTCAGAGGGCGGACGTGGTGGCCAGGATACCGTACAATGCCATGGACTACCGATGACGACCAGCTGTCGTCGGGAATGGACTGAAGGAAGGAAACGAAAGGATGAGAAGAAGGACCGGTACTCAGATTGATCCTCAAACTGAGGAACTAGGAAACGAGTACATGGATATTTAAAATCAAACAATAAACCGAAGCGTGTCGGAGAGCAACAAAACCAAAAGATAAGGGCGTGATGCCCGACCGCCCGAGGCCATCGCGCATCGGCAAGCCGAGCGTCAATGCCACAATGGGAACCGATGCGCCGGACCATTTCCGTGAGCCTGGAAATGTCACGGCCGGCATGGTAGGTACGTGACAATCTGGCGCCGCATTTCGCTCTCCGCTGCTCCGTCTCTTGATGACGAATATCAAAACCGCTGTCCATTGAGCACTCAGACGACTACTAGTTATATACTAAAGCTACAAGAAATTTAAGAGCGATATCACAAGCCACAAGAAACGGAAGACAAATGAAATGCAAAGACAACGAAAATGGAATAACGGGATGGAATGGAACGCAAGCTCGATGCTCAGTTCGCAGCGTATCTATCTCCAACACTCGAGGACAGCCTCACAGCGTGGTTCGCAAACGATTTAGTCCCTTGCTGTGTCGAAGATCAAGGGTCGAAGCCTGATGTCTATTAAGCACTCGTCTCAGACTACAAGTTGTTATATACTAGGAAACAAGAAGAAATGGAAGAGACGAAATCACAAGTTACAAGAAATGGAACGGAAGACAACGAAATGGAATGGAGGACGAAACCGATGCTCGGTGCACAGCGTATCCATCTCCAACATGCTGGGCCAGCCCTTCGGCGTCTCCGTGATCAAGGTGAATACGAATTAATGAACGAGTTCCAGCCCATGACCTGCGGCAAGACCAGACCCAGCACAGGCCGTCTTCACTTCTTCCATAGCGTCTCTGCCTCTGGCCATTCTCGTCCGTCCGCAACTCCAGCCTAAATTCGACTATGTACGACGCGCCTTCGACGAAACCAAGACATATGGTAATCCGTAGGTGCTCCTCTTCCAATTCGCGATCTGAATTACCCGTGTCCCTGTCTGGCCCAATTCCGACCACTCTCCCACGTCGGCACCAGCCACCTACAACGAGCGAGTCAGTCGTGCCTTCGGTACTAGTTGGTGGACTAACCCTAGCTTCTTCCCTTCCTCACCTTGTCATATTTGACCCCTCTCCGTCCTTGCTGCATTCTCCTCCGCTATCACTATCGCCGTCACTCGTCTCCCCCGCCCTCAAACGCATGTCGCTTACGGCTTCATTCCGCCTCCAGCTTAGGAGCTAAGATACCGCACCCACTTCAGAATCCGTGTGTCCTCGACACCATTCGCGAGCTCTCTGAATCGCCTCCGACGCGCTCGCGCGCTCAGCAGATATTCGTAACGCCAACGACCTGCATCGAATATTCCACACCGTCTGTCTTGGACTCTTACCACTTATAATGGAGCGCGATTTACTCTGCTCTGGTCCAATATGCGGAGGAGGGCTCGTTGAGTGGCGGGGGTTGCTGAAGACGACACCCCCCGCGGGTCTAGAACGCTGGACGGACGCTGGACGTTGGGATGTACGAATAATACGTGTTTACGGTCCTAGTTCAAGCAACCATCCCGCCCGGCTGATGATGGTTCAAGGTCACAGCCGCGTATACGCGAGCCATTCCTCTTCTATGAGGAGAAGATACAGAGACTGTCGTACAAGTCTTCAAGCAGCTATCCGCTGGTCTTATTCAGCGCATTGAGATACCTTCTGTCCAATATCACCTGTGGGGAAGGGTACTACTAGGTCTTGGAAGTGGCGAATAGCCACCTGCAAGGCGTTGGCCAGATGGAAGACGACCGAGACGTCACCAAGCTAGGGCTGAAAGGGTCCATGAGGTAGATGTTGAGGTGACCACCAATTAACAAACGCTGAGTATCGTTCATAGTCCCCACGGTGGAATCGCATTCGAGGACAATACATGTGAGCAAGTCT
>Ga0307515_10020491_pt1 | contig 11792 bp, 9 predicted proteins | sample 17_EM_MG_FD_194513 | JGI IMG/M metagenome (GOLD analysis project Ga0307515, IMG submission 194513) | Populus trichocarpa ectomycorrhiza microbial communities from riparian zone in the Pacific Northwest, United States - 17_EM | ecosystem: Host-associated > Plants > Roots > Unclassified | place...
GCGATGCTGAGAACTGTCCGAACCGCTGCAGGAATTCGCGATCGGCCTCAGCATAGCGCGGCAAGTCCCAATATTCGGCCGCCAGTTCTCTCAGACCGGAGCTTCCGCCTGCGACCTCGGCCGTGAAAGCGACGGCTCCGTCGGACAATTGCGGAAGCGGCCGCGATCCGATCGACAGGCGGGAGCCGAGCCTAGTGTGACCGGCCTGCTCCAGGGCTCGTGCGTCGGCGTCGAATGCAGACCCGCCGAGATAGACGAAATGCCATGTGGGTTGGTCACCAGGCCCGAACAGCAGACGTGCAGCGGCTGCGAAATCCGTTTGGGCGGCCTCCGTCAGGCGATAGTAGCTGCGACGGCCCTCCCGCTCGCCGATCAGCTGACCGGCGGCAACCAATCTGGAAACGGCGGTGCGCACCAAGGTCTCGCTGATACCAACTTCCGCGCAGGTTTCGATCAGATTGCCGATCCAGATCGCGCCGCCTCTCGGCTCGACCACGTCACCGTAAATCGTAACGATGAAACTTGCAGCTCTGAGCGAAGCCTTACTCAGAAGAAGACTGAGCGACATGTCCTGGTGATCCACCTTCTTGGTGCGGGCTTCCGCGTGCCCTGGATGAATCAGGGACGAAAAGCTGCGCGGTCGCTCACCTCCATGCAATACATCGGTGGATAACGCAAATCAGACCGGTCGCGAGAACGATGGAGGCGACGACGCGAACCGGACCTTGCGATCACTAGGGGCTCGCGTCGGCGCCTCATCCATAGTGTGGAGCGATCAGCCTTGGGCGCCCTTCGAAACGTCAGCCCAGGCCTCCCAGGTCGCAAGCCGATCGGCATATTGCTTCTCTGCAATGCCGAGAGGGGCCTCGCCCAGGAAGAACCGGAGCGGCGGCGAGGATGCGTCGACGACCTGCAGAATGGCCTCGCCGGTTGCCGCGGGATTGCCGAGTTTGCGTGACGCGCTTGCTGCCTTCAGCCGGGCGCGCAGCCCGTCATATTCGGCCATCGGCGCCAGATGGGTGGAGGAATTGCCGCGCCAATCGGTGTCGTAGCCGCCGGGCTCAATCAGCGTGACCTTGATCCCGAAATCCGCGACCTCCGCAGCCAATGTTTCTCCGAGACCCTCCACGGCCCATTTCGTCGCATTATAGATTCCGGCGGTCGGGAAGGTGATGATCCCGGCGAGGCTTGATGTGATCAGGATATGCCCTCCACCTTGCGTGCGCAGGTAAGGCAGCACGGCCTGAACGACCCAGAGAGTGCCGAAGAAGTTCGTTTCGAACTGGGCGCGGGCGTTCTCCTGGTCGGTTTCTTCGATCGTGCCGAAGATCGCATAGCCGGCATTGCTGACCACCACATCGAGGCGCCCGAAGGTGGCCGCAGCAACGTGCACCGCGTCCTTGACACCCTCTTCGCTGCGCACATCGAGCTCGATCGGCAGCAAGGAAGAACCATATGTCTCCGCGAGATCCGAAAGGGTTTCCCGGTTTCTGACGCAGGCTGCGACCTTGTCGCCTCGCGCAAGTGCTGCTTCGATCCAAACGCGCCCTAATCCTCGTGAAGCTCCGGTGACGAACCAAACTTTCTCGTTCATGGCCAAATAACCTCTTATGGCTGTTGCGGCCCGGATTGGCCGTTTCCACCTAGAAGTAGTCGAGTACCATGCCCGGTCGCTCATTGGTCTCAGCCAGAAAATCCACAGATCCGGCCAAATTCACAGCGTGGGATAGGCCACCGGGACCCGCGCCGACTATTCAAATCTTGGCTTTCACGATTGTGATTTTGTGTGTCGTTGGGCGGCCGTTTCGAAATCGACGATATCAGCGTTGCGGAGGCTCTTGGCATCCGGCGAGGGGTCAAACTCGCTGCCGATCTGCAGCCGCTTGCGGCCTCCTCGTTCGGGGTCTGATATCGCTGCCTCGGAGAAGTAGCGGGCCGGTGTCGTTCCGAGCATCCGCCGGAACATCGCAATGAAAGCGCTCGTGCTTTCGTAGCCGAGGTCGAGAGCGACATTCGTGACGGATGCTCCGGAGGCAAGGCGCTGCAGCGCCAGGCCGATATGCAATTGCTGGCGCCACCGGACAAAGGACATGCCCGTCTCGCGCTGAAACAGCCGGGTCAGTGTGCGGTTGCTCGCCCCAACCCGGGCGCCCCATTCCTCGATCGTGAACCGCACAGAGGGATCATCGATCAAGGTTTCGACGAGACGCCGCAAGCGCCGATCCGTCGGCATCGGCAGATGCAGGGGTTCGAGCGGTGCTGCCTGCAACTCGTCGAGCAAGACGGAGACAAGCCGCTCTTCACGCGTATCGCCTTCCGGATAGAGCGACGGGCCGGAGATGAACCGAAGCAAAAGCTCGCGCAGCAGAGGCTGCACGAACAGGATTCCGCATTCATCACGAAGAGAGCCCGCGCGCGTCGGTTCGATGTAGAGATTGCCGACCGTGATCCGCCCGGCGGTGCGGGCAACATGGGCAACGCCGCTCGGTATCCAGATTGCGCAATGAGGCGGAACGGTCCAGATGCCGCCGGAGGCTTCGACGGTGATGACGCCGCTGATGACGTAGAGCAACTGCGCCTTTCGGTGGCGGTGAGGCTCCGTTTCATGGATGGAGGCGAGTTCTATCGTCAGTCCGGCGACGGAGCGGGGAACGTCGTCGGGATCTTCCAGATCGGGAGTGCTCGAAATCGTCATTGACCTGCCTCCTGATCGTGAAAATAGGAAATCCCGGACATTTGGAAACCGACGATCGATGTAACATGTGTCGCTTTGGCGATAAGCTTAGCGATATTGCCGAAGAGTGCTCGCGCCGACCTGCCATAAAATATCGAGAAGCCGCCATTTTTGATGCAAGCGCGCACGGTTCCTATTGAAAATCCGAACGCGGATATTTTGTGCGGTGATGAGCGATGAAAGCGCGCACCGCGGCGGAGCCTTCGCTTTTGCGATAGGCGATCGCCAGATCCGTCATATGCGCCCGGGAAAGCTCGACATAGCGGATACCAGGCAATTGCAGGCACTGCAGGGATTTCGGCACGAGGGATATGCCGAGCCCGACGGCGACCATGCTCATGATCGTCGTGAAATCGCGGCCGATGGCGCTGACTTTCGGGCTTATGCCTGTCGCCTTGCAGGCGTCGAGCGTATTCGAATGAAAGCCGACATCGGCGGGCTGCCTAGGAGTGATGAAGGTCTGGTCGGCAAGTGCTGTGAGATCGACCGCGTGGTGCGACGCCAGCGGATGCCCTTGCGGCAAGGCGACGACCAGGGGCTCGCGAAGCACCGTGCTGGTTCCAAGCCCGATCGGCACCGCGGTTGGTGGCCTGATATAGCCGAAATCAAGTTCGCCCTCGGTGATCATCGCCAGCTGCTGGCGCATTTCCATCTCGACGAGTTGCAGTTCGATGTCGGGAAACGCCTTTCTGAAGGACCCGAGCGACTCGGTGAGAACACCCGAATAGGCGGCCGAGGCGACGTAGCCGATCGATATGCGGCCGGTCTGGCCGCGGCCGACGCGCCTCAGTTCGGAAAGTGCGGAATCCGCCTGGGCGACAATTTTCCGCGCCTCATCGAAGAGCAGCTGACCGGACACGGTCAGCTGAACCAGGCGCTTCGACCGGTCGAGCAGCGGCAGGCCGACGACCGCTTCGAGGTTCAGAATCTGCTGGCTCAGGCCCGGTTGCGCGATTCCCAGCCGCGCTGCTGCGCGCTCGAAGTTCTTCTCCTCCACCAAGGCGATGAAATATCTGAGGTGGCGCAGTTCGAATGTGGTCGTGCGGGGGGATCTGGGTGCTGCCATCAGTTCAACGGATAATCAGGAGCTATGTTGCCTTCAAACTCCATAAGAAACAGTTCTGAAATTATTGCCAGCGAATTATTGGATTGCCGGCCTCTTCATGAGTAGAAAGATGATAATTTTAGTCTAGTTTGATTACCGGGATTAGCCCGGCAACGCAATGGGGCAGCGTATGCAGATATCTGGAATTCGTTTCATGCTGGCGACATCGGTCGCTTTCATCAGCGGCGGTTTACCCGCGGCGCGGGCGCAGGAAAACACAGCGACCGCGCTCGCTCCGATCGTCATCGATGGAAAACGGACCGAAGATCCGAAAGGCCCGGTGAAAGGCTATGTGGCGAAGTCGAGCTCGACGGCGTCAAAGTCAGGTGCATCCCTCATCGAGACGCCGCAGTCCGTTTCGGTGGTTACCAAGGACCAGATCGAGGCACAGGGCGCCCAGACCCTCGGCGAAGTCCTCGACTATACCCCAGGCGTCGTGAGCCAGCCCTTCGGCGCGGATCCCCGTTTCGATTCTCCTATCGTCCGTGGCTTCGATGGCCGCCAGATGCAATACCTCAATGGTCTGAGGATGATGCGAACGGCCGGCGCGCCCGCCGTTGAAATCTACGGCCTGGAGCGTGTCGACGTCCTCAGGGGACCGGCCTCGGTCATGTACGGCCAGGGCAACCCCGGCGGCATTATCAACATGATCAGCAAGCGTCCTGTTTTTGAACGGTTCGGCGAAGTCGGGGTGCAAGGCGGAAGCTTCGACACCTTTGGCGGCTTCTTCGATGTCGGCGGGCCGGTGTCGGAAGATTCCGATCTCGCCTATCGCCTGACGGGCCTGGCAAAGAATGCCGGCGCGCAAACGGATAATCTCGACAATGATCGCTATTTCATCGCACCGGCGCTGACATGGCAGCCGGACGAAGACACCAAGCTGACGATTCTGACGAGCGTGCAGCACGACAATCCCAGCACGCCCTCCGGGCTGCCGCCGCAATTGACGCTTGATGCCACCAGCTACAAGCTTCCGCGCGACTTCTATGTCGGGGATGAGAGCTTCGACAAATCGGACCGCACGCTCACCAATCTCGGTTACGAACTCGAACACCGCCTCAACGATACCTGGACCTTCCGTCAGAATTTCCGTTATTCCAATTTCGATTGGGATTACCAATCGCTCGGAATGTCCACGCTGGGCCTTGCCGCGGACGGCAGGACGTTGCGCCGCAACGCCACCTTCCAGGACGAGCTTCTGAGAACCGTCAATATCGACAACAACCTGGAAGCCGAATTTTCCACCGGCGATGTGGATCACAAGCTGCTGTTCGGTCTCGACTATCGCTACTTCGACAATAATGTCAGCACGCGCTTCTTCCAGGCGACGACGCTCAATGTTCTGGCGCCGGTTTATGGCGGCCCGATCCGGTTGATCTCGCCGACGATCAACACGAAGGTCAACAGCGACCTGTCGCAGGTTGGCATCTATGTCCAGGACGAACTCGCCTTTGGAAACTGGCGCGCAACCCTTGGCCTCAGGCAGGATTGGGCAAGCACCTCGGGGACATCGCTCAACGGCCTGACGCACGTGTCCCGCTCGCTCGACCAGGACGACCAGGAGCTCACCGGCCGCGCGGGGATCAGCTATCTCTTCGACAACGGCATTGCACCCTATGTCAGCTATGCCACGTCGTTCGAGCCGGTGGCCGGCGCCGATGCAAGCGGCAATCCGTTCCAACCGACGACGGGAGAACAGGTCGAGGCCGGGATCAAGTATCAGCCGGAAGGCTGGAACGGGTTCTTCACGGCGGCCGTCTACGATCTCAAGCAAAAGAATGTGCTCAGAACCGTCGCTGGTCTCTCCACGCAGATCGGCGAGGTCCACGTCCAGGGCCTGGAATTGGAAGGCGTGGTCAGCCTGGTTGAAGGCCTGGACTTGCGTGCCGCCTACACCTATACCAACGCCGAAATCGGCGCTGGAGCAGACGATGGAAATCGCGTCGAAAACGTGCCTGAGAACGCGGCCAGCCTTTGGTTGAACTATACCTTCAAGGAAGGAACTGCACTTGATGGCGTCGGAGTTGGCGGTGGCGTCCGGTATGTCGGACAGCGTTACGGCAACAGCACGAACACCTACGATCTCGACGCGGTGACGCTCTTCGATGCAGCGCTCACCTATCAGAAAAATGGCTATAAAGCGTCCCTCAACGTCCAAAACATCGCCGACGAGGACTACGTCGCCAGCTGCGGCTCGTTTGGTTGCTACTACGGCGACGGCCGCACGATCATGGGGAAGCTGACCTATACCTGGTAATCATCCGAAACGAGCGCTGTCTCCGACAGCTCTTCTCCGGCGCCGGCAGTTTCTGCTCGGCGCCGGATCGCTTGTCTTTGCCGGCAAGGCAAGGGCGCAAGCCCCAGTGCGGATCGCGGCAATCGACTGGGGCATGCTCGAAACGCTCGTGGCTCTCGGTGTCATGCCGATTGCCGCCACCGAACTCATCCAGTTCCGCAAGGATGCCGTCGAGCCGATGATCCCGGCAGAGGTCGTCGACCTAGGACTTCGCGGCTCGCCGAATTTCGAACTCCTGCACCTGCTCCGGCCCGATCTCATCCTGATCTCGAACTTCTACACCCGCCACGAGGCTGTCTTGCAGGAGATCGCTCCTGTTCTCTCGCTGCCATTCTACCTACGCGGCGAACCGCCCTTCGAAAAAGCGCTTTCTGCCGTGCAGGCACTCGGCGAACGGTTGGACCGACAGGAGAAGGCGGCGGCAGTGCTTACCGGCATCGCCACCGAGATCGAAAACTATCGGAAGATGCTCATACCCTTTGCCGACAGACCGACCTATCTCGTCAATGTCGGTGATGCCAGGCATGTCCGCGTCTTCGGCTTCGACGGCATGTTCGGCGATATCCTTGCCCGCCTGGGGCTTGGCAATGCCTGGATCGACAAGTCGCGCTTCACTTTCGCAGCCCCGGTGCCGATCGAAACCCTTGCCACCGACAGGGACGCCCGCATCGTCGTCATCTCGGACATCCCGGTCGAGGCCCGCAGCGGGCTTGGGAATAGTATCATCTGGAATTCGTTGCAGCCCGTTCGCGAGGGCCGGGTCGTCATGCTCGACAATATCAACCCTTATGGCGGCGTCACCGCCGGCATGCGCTTTGCCCGTCTCCTGACGGAAGGCCTGCTTGCCCAAGGACACGGTCAATGACGGCGAGAGGCGGGATTTTCTTGAGCATAGGCCTGCTCGCGAGCCTTGCCCTCTTCGGCTTCGAAGCGTCGCGACAGGTCGATTTCATACGCTGGCCGCAGCTCCTATCGGCGACCCAGCCCCTTTCGCTCGATGAACTCATCCTTATCTACAGCCTGCTTCCAAGGGCCGCCGTGGCTCTGGTGGCGGGTGCAGCCCTCGGGCTCTCCGGTGCGCTCCTCCAGCAATTGCTGCGCAATCCGATCGCCGATCCTTCGACGCTCGGCATCTCGGCCGGGGCGCAACTCGCCATCGTCGCCGCCACATTATACACCCCCGAAATCGTGGACAGCCATCGCACGGCCGTAGCGCTCGCCGGCGCCGGAGGTGCTGCGGCAATCGTCTTTGCACTGGGCTGGCGCAAGGCCTTCGAGCCGGTCACCATGGTCGTATCAGGCCTGCTCGTCGGGGTCACCGCAGCCGCCTTTTCCGCAGCGATGACGCTCACTCAGGGCGAATATCTGATGTCGCTCGTCACCTGGAATGGCGGCGCGCTCAGCCAGCAGGACTGGTCGGTTTTCAAGGCGCTTGCCGTCGAATTCGCGGCCGCGGCCGTGCTCGCGGCTTTGCTGATCCGCCCGCTGCTGGTCCTCGGACTTGGTGATACCGGTGCACGAAGCCTGGGCGTCAGTCTCGGCGGCGTCCGTTTCGTCATTGCAGTGATCGCCACCGCCCTTGCCGGTTTTGTCGCGGCCGGGGTCGGCCTGGTGAGCTTTGTCGGGCTGGCGGCGCCCGCCTTCGTGCGCGCCTGCGGCGCGCGCCGGCCCGCAGCGATCATCGCCCTGTCGCCGCTGGCCGGCGGGCTCTTTCTCTGGCTCTGCGACGGCGTCGTGCAGTTCGTTGCGCGATCGTCGAGCGAGAACTTTCCGACCGGCGCCATCACAGCGCTCGTCGGTGGGCCATTGCTTCTCTGGCTCCTGCCTAAGGTCAGGAGCATGGACGTCCCTCACGAGGCACCGATCATCCTCCGCCGCCTGTCCTTCGGCCGGGGTATCCTAGTGCTTCTGCTGCCCGTGCCCATCATCCTCGCTTTGGCGTTCTTCGTCGGCTCGTCCGGAACGGGCTGGAAGCTCCTGAGCCTGCCCGACATGACCGATCTTGCACCCTTTCGGTGGCCGAGGCTTCTGGCCGCGGCGGCAGCCGGTGGCCTGTTGTCATTAACAGGGGCCATCCTGCAGCGCATGACCGGCAATGCCATGGCAAGCCCCGAGGTCGTCGGCGTCAGCGGCGGGGCTGGGCTCGGCTTTGCCGCAGCGCTGACGCTTGCGCCTGATGGCGGCACCTTCGCCTTGTTCACCGGTGCGGGAATTGGCGCGCTCATCGCCATGATTGTGGTCCTCGCCTTCGCCAGCCGGCGCGACCTGCCGTCGGAAAAGCTGCTGCTTGCCGGTATTGCCGTCGGCTCGTTCAGTTCTTCCATCCTTTCCGTGCTGCTGGCGATAGGCGACCAGAGATCCTGGCAGATACTCGCCTGGCTGGGCGGTTCGGCATCGGCGGCGACGCCGGCGACGGCCCTTTTCCTGACTGTTCTTTCGCTGTCGATCCTCGCCGGCAGCCTGCTGTTCCGCCGCTGGCTGACGATCCTGCCGTTCGGTCCTTCCGTGGCTCAGGCGCTCGGCCTCTCCGTCCGCTCGAGCCGGCTCGGCATGCTGGTTGTCTGCGGCGCGGCGACGGGAGCGGCATCGCTGCTCGTCGGCCCCTTGAGTTTCGTCGGCCTCATCGCGCCGCACATCGCCCGCCGCGCCGGCTTTGCCACGGCGGCCCAGCACATGGGAAGCGCCTTCGTGCTCGGCGCGGCGCTCATGGCCTTTGCCGATTTTGGCGCGCGTACCGCAACATTTCCCTATGAGCTGCCGCTCGGTCTTTTCGCCGCACTCGTCGGCGCCCCCTACCTGATCTGGCTGGTGGGGCGAAAGTAATCATATCCGCCTTCCCGCCTGGCAGGGCGTTGAATGGCCGCCTCTCACTATTTGTCGGCGTATTGGAGAGATCGTGGACCCGCCACGCCCGGTAAGATTCCGGGCACATCAGTCCAGGAAGATGAACAACCATGCGTCGAAGCTATGATGTCGTTATTGTCGGTGGAGGGCCGGTCGGACTTTGGCTTTCCTGCGAGTTGAAACTGGCGGGGCTGGATGTCGCGGTCCTGGAACGACGGACCCAGCGCATACACCAATCAAGGGCGCTCACCATTCATGGTCGCACGCTCGAAGTCCTGTCGCTGCGGGGCATAGAAGATCGTTTCCTGGCCATCGGAAAGCCGATCATCGCCGGGCATTATGCCGTCCTCGATACCAAGTTGGACTTCGGTATCTTCGATAGCCGCTTTCCCTATACGCTCTTCATTCCCCAGGAAACCACGGAAGCACTGATCGAGGAGTTCGCGCTGGAGTTGGGCGTCGAGATCATCAGGGGCGCATCGGTCGATCGTCTGACGATCGATGATGATGATGTCGTTACCGTCCACGGCACCACTGAGGCCCGTTTCGATCTCACAGCGAGGTTTGCCGTCGGAGCGGATGGTGCCCGCAGCATCGTGCGGGATGCGGCCGGCATCGAATTTCCCGGCCACCCGCCGACCGGCGTCTGGTTCATGGGAGATGTGCGGCTCGCTTCCCCGCCGGGGGCGGGATTGCTCTCCGCTTTCAACGAGCATGGCTGCCTCCTCATGGCGCCGCTCGGTGACGGGGTTCACTACCGGATCGTCATCAACGAAGCTGATGGCAGAGGGATGACGCGCAATGACCCCGTCACGCTGGAAGAACTGCGCACCGCGACGGCGACAATTGCCGGACGGGACTTCGGTGCGCACCAGCCCCTGTGGCTTTCCCGCTTCGACAATGAAACAAGGCTCGCGGAACATTACCGGAAAGGCCGGGTCTTCCTTGCCGGCGATGCCGCTCATATCCATCTGCCGGCCGGTGGCCAAGGCATGAATGTCGGCATTCAGGACGCGATGAATCTCGGCTGGAAGCTTGCCGCCGTCATCAACGGCCATGCACCCGAATGCCTGCTCGATAGCTACGAAGCCGAACGGCGGCCGGTCGGAGTCTATCTCCACGATACGACCATGGCGCAAAGCCATCTGATCACCGCCTTTTCGCCGCACGGGCAAGCCTTGCGCGGCGTGTTCAGCGACATGCTTCGGGTTCCCGCGGTCAACGCCTATATCGCAAACCAGGTATCGGGCTTTGGCGTGCATTATCCGGATGCGCTCCCGGGCTTCGACGCCGCAGCATCGCCGCTGGTCGGCAGCCGCATTCGCGACATTCACCTTCAGCTCGCCGATGGCAGCAGCACGAACCTCTATGCTCTGCTTGGCAGAGGAAAATGGCTCGATCTCTCGATCGACGGCGATGTGAGGGCTGCCCGGCCGGACTGGCTGCGGCCGGAATCCACTGTCATCGCGAGCGGCGCTCCATGCGAGCACACCGATGCACTCACCGGCATAGGCGCACTTCTGCTGCGCCCGGACGGATATATCGCCCAAACCGCGCCATCCAGAGAAGTTTGAAAGAGGAGTTCCGATGAATCTCAACCCCCCGACAATGGCGCAGCCGATCATGCCTGTTTATTCGCAGATCTCGATCGCACCGCCCGGCGCGCTGGCTTTTATCGCAGGACAGGTGGCGGTGGACCGCGAGGGACAACTCGTCGGCCAGAACGACTACCGCCTGCAAGCCGTGCAATGCTTCCGCAATATCGCAGCCGCACTGGAGGCGCTCGATGCCAAGCCAAGTCAGATGGTGCGTATGACGATCAATGTCGTCCGCCACCGCGACGATCTGGCGAGCGTGATCTTCGAAGCCGGCCGTGAGGTGTTCCATGATGAATGGCCGATCTGCGCCAGCATTTTCCTCGGCGTCGAAGCACTCGGCCACTCGGATTGGCTTGTCGAGATCGATGGGATCGTTTCGCTTCAGTCATCCCGGTAGGATGACGGCATGCCTGGCGGTCAGCGCACGAAAATTGTACGCACTCCGCCACGCTGGCTAGTTTCCATCATTGTTCGTCAACGCGTTACGCAGCGCCTGAATGCGTTGATTGAGATCGATAATTTCTGCGACCGGCAGACCCGAGCGCTTCAGCAGCGTGTCTGTCAGGCACGCGGTTTGTGGCTGCAGCGCCCGCCCCTCGCCCGTCAGGAAAACATTGACCTGGCGCTCGTCCTCGGCGTTGCGGCGGCGGGCGAGAAAGCCTGCCACTTCGAGCCGTTTGACCAAAGGCGTGATCGTGCTCGACTCCAGCGCCAACCTGTCGGCAATGCCGGAGATGGTCAGGCCGTCGGTTTCCCAGAGGACGGAGAGGACGAGATATTGCGGGTAGGTAATGCCGAGACCGTCGAGCATCGGCTTGTAGGTCCGGTTGATGGCAATCGTGGTGGCATAGAGCGAGAAGCACAATTGGCTGTCGAGCGGGATCGAATGGGGATCTGACACAGGGCGGTTCCTTTCTGCCGGTTCTGTCGGTTTCGATGAGCGTACCACAAAAATGATTATCGCGATAAAAAAGATCTGGACAAGGGAGGTGGATGTGGGTATCAGTTGGTTATCGCGATAATCATTGTCGCACTAGCCAAGAAGGAGAACTCAAATGTCCATCGCAACACACCTCGTCGCTGCCGCCGCATCGCTTCTCGCCGTCACGACGACTCTGGCTGGTGCCGTCCCCGCCAGCGCCGAGCCCGCCCATGTCAAATCCGTCGTCCTCGTCCATGGCGGCTTCGTCGACGGATCGGGTTGGGACGGCGTCT
>Ga0307515_10020492_pt1 | contig 11792 bp, 15 predicted proteins | sample 17_EM_MG_FD_194513 | JGI IMG/M metagenome (GOLD analysis project Ga0307515, IMG submission 194513) | Populus trichocarpa ectomycorrhiza microbial communities from riparian zone in the Pacific Northwest, United States - 17_EM | ecosystem: Host-associated > Plants > Roots > Unclassified | place...
GGCACGTCTGTCTTCTCAACAGTCATACAGGAAGTCGCTGCAGATGCCAGCACCTACCTTCAGGAGGGTAGCGGCTACCGGCATCTGGTCGCGTTCGTCTGGGATGACGAGGCACGAACAGAGGAACACGCCGAACTCCGCAAAGGGTTGATGCAAATCAGAGGCGTCGAGGACGCTATCGTCTTGTCCCGACCCTCCAAGATGAAACGAGCGTCTTGATGACGCTGGCAACGACACATCGCGCACGCCTCCGGTTCAGGATGCTGAAGAAGCTCGGCATCAATGAGCTGGAGCACCGGCTGACCGTGGCGGGCCGGGAAGTTGTCCTGTCTTCGCCAATCCCCGACACACCCATCCGTGACAGCGAGTGGCTGGTCATGAACGCGCGCGGCTTTTCGACCGAGGGCGAAGCACGGGACTTCGGGCACAAGCTGCGCTCCGCCATCGAGCTCGCCTCCGTTTCGACGCGGCTTGGAATTGATGCGGGCCGCGACCTTGCGACCTCGGGGCTGGCGCGCGCTGTCAAGGACCAGATCGCAAAGGAGACCGGAGCGCTCGCGCGGGACAACGTTCATGGCCTCGATGTTTTCGAGGACACCCCGAACGTTTGCATTTTCACGGTCAGTGGCACGGGAACGGTTTATGCGATGCCCGATCCTTTTCTGCCCATGGTTGCCGAGCTGCACGGAGTTGCAGCGTCGGCCTCGGACCGCGCGCGGGATGTCATCCTGCTTCTCAATTACGCGCTGATGCGTCCGGAGCCGGTAGCGCAGATCGTCTTCGCGTTCTCAGCCGTCGAGATGCTCGGCCAGAGCGAATCCTGGACCGATGACCAGAAGCGCCTGCTTTCGGAAGTAGCAGAGGCGGCGGAGCAGTCCTCGACCGGCAGTGCTGGCGAACGTCAGGAAGTTGTGGACGCCATTCGCAAGTCTCTGCATCGGCTGACGCTGCGCCAAGGCGTTCTGCGTCTGCTCGACACGCTCGAACTCGCGCACCTCAGGAAGAACTGGGATGCTCTCTACGCCGAACGCAGCACACTGGTCCACGGTCTTGCTCCGAGGCCAGGCGCGGACTACGGAGATCTTGCGTTCCGCGCCGTGAGTCTTTGCGGACACATCCTGCTCAAAGCCGTTGCTGCCGATGTGCCGAGCGCCAACCAGTACGCCGACAAGTTCTACGAGCTGCCACACAAGAGCTAGTGCGCTGGCGTCAACAGAGCCTGATTCTTCATAGACGTTCCAACTACGAACACGGCATGACTAGCCGCGGCGCTGGCCGGAAGAGAAAACCACGGAGGTCAGCCATCGTCCCAATGCTACGCGCCGTTGAACTCTGGCGCGATATGCCTCAGGTGCCAGCGGTCTGCGCGCTTTGTGGCGCGTTGTATTGCAATACAGGCAGGCCGCGACGATGTTGGCGCGGGAGTTTGGTCCGCCTTCTGATAGCGGCTTCAGGTGTTCGGCTGTGCTGCGCACAAGCGCTGCTTGCTTCCGGCTGATTCGGTGCTCGGCTACGAAATTCGACGGATCGCGCTCCCAGATGGGAGATCGGCAGTAGTAGCAGCGGAACGATTGCTGAACGGTTGCGACGTGTCTGTGCACGCCAATGCGGTTGGGCATGATTGGCTCCAGTGGAAAAGGACTTTTTGGGGTCCCGCTTGCGCTATCGCTGCATTACGGGGCACTGGGGGAAGACCCGACCAGCGACCAGCGGCACAACCGACTGGAGCCGCCCCACGAGGGACGGTGAAGAGAATTTACATGCGTTGGAGACGGCGCGCAAGCCCGGCGTGAGTTTCCGACCTAACGAGTGACGTGAGTGGGCCGCTCACGCCTGTGGCGGAGAATGGCTCGATTGGAGGGCAGGCGTGTTTGCCTCCCTCATCAGCCGCCCTGCGGGCTTCGCCTCCCGAGCGTGGCAATGACCCGGGCAAGGGTGCTCACGGAATCCCAAAGTTTCAGTATCTCAAATACCTGAGGAGCCAAGTCGAAGTTGCGCGCAGGTGTGTTCAGCATCCTGACTGCGCCGGCGAGCCGTGACAGCCTATGGGCAAGATCGCGGTACAACTCGCCGATACGAACCGGCCCCCGATAGTGAAAGGGCGACTCATAGAAGTCGTCGTCAATGTAGCGGCGCTCATATCGCGGCACAGCGGCCAATTCAAACTCGGAGGGCGTCAGAGGACTGACGAGTTCACCTGCAAGACTCTCGGCGACCCTTGTATAGATTTGGGCTGCTTCGTTCAGGGACTCCGCGCAGCGCGCAATCTCGAATTCCATTGGCTGTGCTGTCTGCGAATCCGCCTCCAGCGTCCCCAGAATGCGAAAGAGACCAGAGGCGGCTTCCAGGCTCTTCGCCCCAGCATCTTTGGTTTCCGGCTCGTGTCGAGGCCAAGCTACGCCCGAGTTCGCGAACAGCGTCATTGGATTCCCCTGTTGTCCTCAACATACTTGATGAAGGCCCGGCTGTGGAGATGTTTGACTTCCTCCCACTTGTCCCGGACCTGCTTCTCCCGCATCAGCTCACGCAGGTCGGCGTCAAGAAGCTTCTGGGCCTGATCGGGGAGGGCCAGAACATTGCGCAGTTCAAAGCACGATGCATAGTAGCCGATCAATGTTCCCAGATACATCTTCTGCTTCTGGGCAATGTCGGCAGGACCGGTCCCAGGAATGAAGAGGTCCATGAACTTGTACTGCAAGTCTCGGCCCTGAACGATCATCTGATTGAAGAGGTCTGCCTGCGCATTCTTCGTGCTCAGCAGGAGAGAGTCAACCGCAGCCTTGAGCGTCTTCCACGCGAAGTAGAACCCGCCGACGATCACCAGAGTCTGAATGACGAGAATCAGATCATTCGTCGTGATGGGCTTCAGATCGAACATGAGCTACTCCCTGCAAGGGTCGGCATTTGCCGTGGGGCGCACGAGGCGCCAAATGTTGGGCCTTAAGCGAACTGCCGTGGCCAGGTCCGCTAGAAGGAATGGGCCGCGCGGCGACCGAGTACCCATCATTCTTGTGTGTTGTCGACGATCAGGCCTTGGTGCTTCTCAAGGTACGTGAGGATGCGGTCTAGACCTGCCATCACATCGAGTTGGTTTGCGCCAAACGCATAGTAGCCACTCAACAGCGTATCGTTCGCGATCGACGCCGGAATCGAGGTCTCACGTATCTTGGCTTTGCTCCCGTCGTTCGCCCTCACGGTGATCGGGTAGCGGAAACCTCTCCCATCGGATTCCCGCACGCCACCGGGCCCATAGTTCTGTATGTTGCCGTTGTAGCACTCGTTGCCGAGGATGCTCTCCATTTGAACGAGCAGGCGACGCCTGGCTTTCGAGATTGGCACTGACATGGGTCGCTCCGATGCTGGTTTGTGCGGCAACATCACACGACGTTGCCATATGCACCCGCCGCTGTCCATTCCAACTTCGGCCTCGTGGGGCAAGCGGAGTCTTCACGGTCGTTCGTTTCTCCTTCCTGTCATTGATCGGTGGCGTGCGTTGAACCCTGACACGGTCGCAACCTGCCTCAACGGGCAAGCGCTTCGCGTCGTCCTCGCTTCCGTGCTGCACGTGTGCAGCTCCGGTGCGACCCATTGAGCCGGTTGGCTTTACCCGTGTCCTGCCGGGTCACGTCGCAACGATCAACAAAGGAGAAACATCATGACGACCAAGCAGAAAACAAATCTCATTGCCTACGCAGTGAGCGGCGAAGGAGAGAAAGCGTTCTGGACGCGGATCGGCACAGCCTGGCCGCACAAGAGCGGGGAGGGGTTCAACATCGACCTGAATGCCTACCCGGTCAATGGCCGCATCGTTCTGATGCCGCCGAAGGCCAGGAACGAAGAAGAGGTCGCATCATGATCCGGGGCATCTTCGTCCAGCGAATCGACTGGAACGGCATCACCGTTGAAGTCTCTTACGAGCCCTACTGGCTGGGCGGACTGACCGAGGCCTTCGGTGAACCGCTGGCCCACCTGCAAATTAGAAGCGTGTCGCCCGAAAGGGCGGCACTGCCGGTGACCGAAACCGGATACCGTTCGGCGTTTGTCGTCGGCTCGATGATTACCGCAGAGGGCGGCCCGGTCGCCTTCGTGCGGGACTGGCTTGATGAGGCTGCTGCCGATCCGGCGTGGCAGCAAGCACAGGACGAAGCGCGTCAACTGGCGCTCTTCTAGGAAGACGCCCCCGCGGAAGCCGTGGGGGCGTCCGCTTGCGGCTGGCCGGTGCAATGGCGGGCACGATAGCGCTCTCAGCGGGGGCGCACCAGCGCAAGCATGCCAAGCATCGATCGCTCGGCCTGTCGCTTCTCCGTGTGTTCAGCGATCTTCTCCTTCCCGAAGCCCACGACGCCGACGCCGACCGCACCCAGCGCCGCGGCGGCGGGGAGTGCAACACCAAGCAGCGGCGACAGGATTGGAAGCATGGCAGCGAACCCGGCAACGGCCAGGCCCGCTCCGCCAGTAACGTAAGCAGCCATCTTCTTCGGCTCGTACTTTCGTTCGATGTCACCCATGGCCTTCTGCTGCCGCTGGACAAGCGAAGCAAGCCCGTGACTCACCTCGCGCACCATCTCGCTTGGGTCGATCTCGCCCGCGCTGGCAAGCTGGGTGGTGTACTTGTTGAGTTCCTCGCGGAGCCATCGATGTTCGTTGTTCGCGATGAGTTCGCTCAGGGCCTGAACGGAGATATTCGCGAGCCACGACAGGCTGTCGTCCTGGACGGCGCGCAGCGTCTGAAACGCTTGCTCGGAGAGAACTTTCTTGCGACGAAGTTCCTGCGCATTCGCATCCGCGCACCTCTCGAAATAGTGCCAATGCGCGGCCTGCGACAGCAAAGGCTGCGCACCGAGTTCGTTCGCGTTTTCGAGCAGGTGATATTGCGGTCGCAACCGCTCCAGAACGCCGTTCAGGATGAGAACGCCAGTCGGGAGTGCCTTCATGCTCTTGAGCATGTCTTCCGACCGGACGCCCTCCAATGCGGCGATGTAGTCGCGAACGGCGTCTGCTGGTTGCAAGATGCGGCCCGGCTCACCGCCGGGCGGAACAAATAACCGGGCCGTCAGGATGGACCGCGCGAAAGCATCGTCGTGTTTTCGGGCGTACTCGAACAGGTCCCCCAGCGAGGCCACAGCGCCGTCACAGAGCGGGGCGATCAGTCGAAGGGCCATCTGTTCCATGCCGTGCATCGTGTGTGCGTCGCCTTCTTCAAGGCTTTCCTCAAAGCTCGGGAAGACGAACACCGGTGGCACTGGAAGCCCGGCGTCAACCAGCGGACGCAGATGGAGAATGTAGAAGAGCGCGTGGGCCAGCTGTAGCTCTTTCGCGTTCAGGGAAAGATCGGCTGCAAGGAACGGGCGCACCGGGTCCGGAATGAGTTGGGTGTCCGCATACAGCCCGGTGATGCGCACCGCATTGAGGGCCGAGGGGCCGAACATCCGCTGGCCGCCGGAGACCAGGCGCATCCCGCCCAGCGTCTTCGCGTGCTGAAACATCGCAATCGCATTGGCGTTGTAGAACGCGCAGAGTTCCTCGACCGCGGCGTTGACGCTGGTCGCCATCGTGTCGGCCTCATGCTTGAAGCGCCAAAGCATCAGATCGCGGATTTCTGCTTCTCTGCCGACGAGTTCGACGGCTCTGCCGGTCAGAGCGCCGAAGAGCTGGGCGAACAGCCGAAAGAGTTCCGGCTGGGCATTCGTCATGGGAAGCGGTTCGGCAGACGGTTTCTCCCTGCGGGACTCAAAAAACCGGACCCCCATGCCTGCGGTGCGACCGAACGTAATCGCCTCCTCCGAAAGCCCGCTTGTATCGACCAGACCGGCCATCGTGAGCGGTGCGGCCATGAATTCCGCAGCCTGATCTCGGAACTGCGGAGCGACCTTCAGCGTTCCTGCCTGGAGGGCCTTCCAGGCGGTCAACAGACGCTGCGCTACGTCAGCATCAAATTTCTCATCGGCGGACATCTAGTTCTCCGGCTGTTTCGGTTGTCTTCCCCACAACTATCACAGAAAGAACGGCTGGGCGATGCCGCTCGCGCCCAGCGCCAGCAGCCCGGGCTCTATGCGCTTCGCGCACCAGGCCCTGAAGGTCCCGGCCATCCGGTAACGATCCCTATCGCGAAGACAGGCAGTCAGTGACGGCACCTGCGGTCCCCTCAAGCGCGTCGGAGAACGATTGCTAAGGGGCCAGCCCCTCGCGTCAGGCAAGGGTGAAGCCTTCGGCCATCCAGGCCGGTTTCCCCAAACTTCCTCCGCTTCGCTCCGTGCAGCCCGGGTGATCCCTCTCCGGCCTTTCTGCCCCTGCCCTTTGCTACCCCCGGCCTCGCCGACGGGCGTCGGTTGCATGCGCACCGCATAGCAACCCTGGCCCTAAAGGAGCAAAGCATGAAGACCCAGACCACGAAGACCGATGTCTATACCCGCGTTACCGACCGCATCATCGCCAGCCTCGAAACCGGCGTTCGTCCTTGGCTCAAACCTTGGCAAGCAGGCCACACAGAAGGCCGCATCACACGGCCCCTGCGTCACACCGGTCAGCCCTATAGCGGAATCAATGTCCTGCTGCTCTGGGGCGACGCGATGGAGAAGGGATTCACTGCCGGGATGTGGATGACCTACAAGCAGGCGGAGGGCTTCGGCGCGCATGTGCGCAAGGGCGAGCAGGGGTCGCTTGTCGTCTACGCCGACCGCTACAAGAAGACGGAAGAGAACGAGCGCGGCGAAGAGGTCGAGCGCGAGATCCCGTTCATGAAGGCCTACACCGTGTTCAACGTCGAGCAGATCGAAGGCCTGCCGGAGCGGTACACGCCCGCGCCCGTGCAACGTCCCGAGCCTTTGGCGCTGATCGAGGATGCGGAAACGTTCTTCACCGCGACCGGTGCTGTCTTCCGGCATGGTGGCAACCGTGCGTTCTATGCGCCGGGGCAAGATGTGATTCAACTTCCGCCCGCTGATGCCTTCCGCGATGCGCAGAGCTACGCCGCGATCAAGGCCCATGAGCTGATCCACTGGACCGGCCATGAAAGCCGCATGGCGCGTGAGTTCGGCAAGCGCTTCGGCGACAGCGCCTATGCGCGCGAAGAACTGGTTGCCGAGCTGGGGGCCGCGTTTCTGTGTGCCGACCTTGGCGTAACGCCAGAGCCGCGCGAGGATCACGCCGCCTATCTGGCGAGCTGGCTCAAAGTCTTGAGGGAAGACAAACGCGCGATCTTCTCGGCGGCAGCGCATGCGCAGCGTGCCGCGGACTTCCTGCATGGACGGCAGGGGATGAAGGCAGCAGCCTGAGCAATGAGAGGGCTGGGGCGCTTTCAGCGCCGCGCCCGCCGCCACGGCGGCGGGCGTTCTGAACGGCGTGGACGGGCCTTTTTTTGCTTGACTGGCCATGTACTAGCGTAGTACTACGATAAGACAACACGAACAAAAACGAGAAGGAGACATGCCTATGGAAAATCAGAGCAGCCCCGATGCCGGAGACCTTGATCGGGGCGGAAGAATCGGAGCAATCGTCAGCGTATTCGCCTTGGCCGCTTTTGGCGCGCTTGGATTCGCCGCGCGGGAAGTGTCTCGCGACCAAGACGCCGCAATCGGCACCGTCGGCTACTGCGAGCAGCGGGACAGCCGCAATAATGCTTCGGCTTCTGCAGCGTCACAACCCGCGAAACAATGTGGCCTGACGCCTTTCTTTCTTCACTAAGAACGTTCCTTAAGTGCTGACCACGTAACGCCGCCAACGATGAGCAGCGCGGAGAGTGCCAACACCGCAAAGCCCGGCTGGAGCACCGACAGCTTGCCGCTCGCTAGATCGAACGCCAGGCCGAGCGGGAGGATGAGCGCGTCGAGCGCGGCTACCTGAGGCCCTTTCGTCGCGCGTTTGAACGCCTCGGCGAATAGCCAGGTCCCCCCGGTAATGATGACGCACCCAAGCGTCATGATGGCCATCACAGGGCCGCCGAGCGCTGTCCGTATCGCGCTGTCGCAAAGCGAGGGGAGGGCAGCGACGCGCAGACCAGCGGTGATGAGTGGCAGCGCCAGCAGCATCAACCACAATGCGACGTATGTCGTGTAGGTTGAGAGTTCCAGGCTGCTAACTTTCCGATCACACACCGGCGCCCCCCGAAGGACCTGGCAGCGCGGCATGGTGGTGATGACGGCCCCGTACTCGTTGACCCACGCGAAGCCGGCACCCGCTACAAGGGCCGCGAGCTGCGCCGCGATGAGCGCGCTGCCGTCGGACATCGCGCCGTGCTCGATCGCAAAGACTGCCACGCCGAGAACGATCAAGGCGAGTCCCGCCGATCGACCCTTCAGATCCGGCCACTGGCCCCTGAGCGCGCGGTGCGCCAGAACCTGCCAGAGCGGGTGGAGCAGAAAGAGCGGATAGGTCAGAGCCTGAGCCCCGCTGCTCGCCAGTGCGAAAGCGAGCACGGCTTGGTACGCCAGCGTGATCACGGCCCGCTTCCAGATGAGCCGTCCCAGCAGCAGCGGGTTGAGCGACAGAGCGAGATGGCGGCGCGCCTCGCCCTTCACGAGGAACAGGGCAACACAGAAGAACATGGCGGCGGTCACAGTGATCCGATACGCCATGTAGAAGTCAATCGAGGTCACAACGTTGACCCGTGTCAGGCCGTGCTCGAACAAAGCGAACAACGCCACCGCCAACAATGCAAGGCAGAGGGCTTTGAACTGGCTTCGGTGTTGGTCATCATGGTGCATGACTCCAAGGTAAGCGCGCCAGTGCGCTGCTTTCCTCGCCGTTTCCACGCGCCGCGGCGTGCGCTCCCCTATCGTTCCGGTCCACCGGCGCGGTAGAAATCGCCGCCGATGTCGATGCCCGTCTTGCTGTTGAGCAAGTCGGGCGTGGAGTGCATGCGGTCCTGTGGGTCCGCCTCGCGATTGAGCGCAAGAACCTTGTCAATCTTGGCATCGCGCTCCAGATCGATCCCCGCAAGAGAGAAGGCATTGCGGCGATCGACGGCGCTCAGAGCAAGACGCTCGACTTCTTCATCGCTTGGCGGCTTGCGAACGGCCTCCATGGTCAGGTCTTCATACGTCTTTGTCGGATGCTCAAGCCGCTGCCGTGCGCGCTCTTCGGCGAGGTCATGCTCGCGCGTCTTCTCGTGCTCTTCGTGCAGCTTCGCCTTTTCTTCTTCGGCCTTTCGTTCAAGGTGCCCAACCCTCCTGCGGAGGATGTCCGGCAGGCGAGCCTTTTCATAAGCGCGACGCTCTGCCGCCGCGTTGAAGTCATCAAGACTGGTCTGGCTGTCGGACATGGTTCTGCCCTCGATTTCTCTGGACAGGGCGAATCCGCGCATGCGACTCTGGGCCCAGAGTGTGTTGTGAAATCAAATCAAGAGGAGGTAGCCCCATGACCAAACTCCCCGAAGCCATGCTGGAACTTCTCGGCGCAGACGCTGACGGAAAGCGTGCCGAGCAATGCTTGTTCACCGTCATTCGCGCATTGGAAGAAGCCGGTATCCGAGACCGCGCCCTCGGTCGCGCTCTCGGGCGCGTCACGCTCGGCTTTTGTTCCGAGCTTGGCCGCAAGGAGGGCAATTTCGGCTGGGCCAACGATGTGCTCTCGACTGTTGGTGAGGCGCTTGAACGGCGCGCTGCTGCCGCGCACCGCCGCTGGGTTCGCCGCTTCATGAAAGAGACCGGACGGCTCTATCGCGAAGCGAGCTGCTGCCTCGACCTCGAAATCCCGGCAGTTGACCGCGCGATCGAAGGGCGTTTGCAATCGCTCGACACGCAAGGGCAGGCATAGCGTTCATCGCCAGCCATGCGCCTGTCTGATGATCGTCACCGCCGTGTTGATCTGCTGCGCGAACGCCCGGTTTGGGAAGCCCTTGTCGGGATGCACGATGCGGATGAGTTCACCATAGCGCTGCTTCAGCAGCGCATTGGTCAGAGGCTCAACGCCGGTGAGGCCCATCAGCTCCACGGCTTCGGCATAGGCAGAAGCCGCGGAGTCCCGTTGGGCTTGCCGCCTATCGTCCGATTCACGATCATCTTCGCCCGCGTCCTCCGAGGGATCCTCGGTCCCGCGCGCGCGCGACGCATCGCGATCCCGAGAGCCATCGCGACGGCGGGCCACAAGCCGGGCCAGGCCCTTGCCGATCATCCTGATCAATCGGCGCGCGCCGGCAAGGAATGCCCTCCACGCCAGCGCCGCCACATAGGCGGTCCCTGCCTGAAGGGCCAGGGCCAGCCGCCGCGACGCCGATGCGATGAGCCAAAGCAGCGATCGGACGCCCCAGCGCGCGCCGCCGACAAGGCGCGAGACGAGCCAGCGCAGGAAGCCGAACACGCCGCCGATCACGATCAGCGCGACGACCACCTGCGCCAGCAGAACCGCCGACCACGCCAGATCACTCATGGTGCAGCCCGCCCGGCGTTCCCTGCCATTCGCGGTCCGGCCTGGCCGCGACGCCGGACCGTCCCTGGATGCCGATGGCCTCATCAAGCAACTGATGGCAGAGCTGCAACCGCGCGGCAATCGCTGCCGCTTCCTTCAGACCATAGACGGTCAGCAGATCGACGCGCTGCCCGGCATAGGACGCCACCACATGGCACGATCGCGCGAGGTAAGGTGTCGGCTGGATGACCTTGCCCTTCGACGCCGCCTGCGCCTTCTCAAACTCCTGATTGAAGCGCTCGATGTCTGCCCGGTCGTGCGGTATGACGGCGAAGCCTTGGATCAGGTGCCGGTCATACTCATGGCGATTCAGCCAGCGCCGTTCGCACAGGAGATCGGTCGTCATGATGATCTCCGTCTTCGTGCGCAGGACGGCCACGATCACGAAGCGCAGCGTAAAGTGGCCGATGCCGAACAGCACCGCCGTCTGGCAGACCTCAGCGAGCCCGAAAACGGGGAAGTTGAAAAATGCGAAGATGCAGCGGATCAGCCACAGCGCCGACAACAAGCCATGAATCAGATCCGCAAGCTTCGCGCGTCCCGGCGTCAGCACGCGCGGCGTGATGTCGAAGATTGGCTTGCCTTTGGCGTCGGTCCGGGCTTTGGTGCGGGGCGTACCCGCGAGGGGAGAGATAGTGCGCATCGGCATGGTGCAACTCCAGAAGCTGGTAGGTGCGCTCATGCTCAATGCCCCCGTGGGGGCGTTTACTCGTGAAATCCTCGTTAGCCCGGGACTTTGGTCTTCATGAGCAAAGGGTCATGCGTGAGGCGATTGGGCGATATCTAAGGGAGCGATCTCCCAAGAAAGACGCAGATCTGAAGCTCGCGGCATTCTTCGAAGATCTCAGCACGAGTGAGCACGCGGACCGAAGGCTCTTCAAGAAGAGCAATCGAGCTGCGGCCTATGAAAAACTCAGACGCTTCTGGACAGCCGTTCCGCAGACATACGATCCTCTTCTGCTGAGTTCACTATTTTCGTTTCTCGTCGCCGAAGCCGTACTGGACCTCACGAAGGTTGATGACCAACTCCGGATGGAGAGTCAATTTCTTGCTGTCCACACGTTCGCCGGTGACGACAGTCCATCCACGCGAATGCGCATTCGGGCCCTCGCTGGCGTCTACGCCACCGTAGCGGAGGGTGCTTTCGCTAGGGAGGATATCTCGCTGATTTTCCAAGTTAAGCCTGGTCACTCATATTTTGTCGTCGAGGAGAGGTTTCGTCGCACTCTTCTAGGTCACGACATATATGGACAAAACCCTCGAAACGAAGTGCGTGAGCGAACCAGAACGGGCTACGGAATGGTCGCTCGTGGCGGATTGACACTTCAGATTTATCTTCGCCTACTCGATGAATTTGTCCTTTATTACGAGGCCATGCTGACGCGTCA
>Ga0307515_10020494_pt1 | contig 11791 bp, 10 predicted proteins | sample 17_EM_MG_FD_194513 | JGI IMG/M metagenome (GOLD analysis project Ga0307515, IMG submission 194513) | Populus trichocarpa ectomycorrhiza microbial communities from riparian zone in the Pacific Northwest, United States - 17_EM | ecosystem: Host-associated > Plants > Roots > Unclassified | place...
TATAGAGTGGACGTGGCGAGGCATGGTGGTGTTTGCGGTTTCGTGGATACCAGTAACTCTAAAAGTTCTTGTTCGGGCGTTCGTAAACTTAGGTATTCGTTCTGGCGCGAGAGAGCAAACGAGGGAAGAATATTAAAAGCCGTCGCGGTCGTATCCTGTCGTGAAGGGTGAGATGAGCATACACGACGAGGGCGAAAAGAGGGATGGTGGTCGTTGGGGGAAGAGACGCAGAAAAAGGAGACATCTTCTCAGCCGAATGGTCGACTGAAGACAAATTGACGGAAGCGGAAGCAGGTATTAGGTAACTCGTGACTACCTTTTGGATTATTTCATTCGCTACGTACACATAGAGCTGAGCTCGGGCCTCGCTGGGCGGCAACACAGGCTGTACACGAGTCCACACCCATCATAAACGTGGGCGAGCATGAGAAATCCTGCTGAATCCTGTATACACTCGTATGCTCATAACCCCTTGATAGTCGATAGCCCCTTGATCGACTGAGGGGGTCAGATCAGTGAACCCTTCAAGATGATTGGCACGGAACCCACTCGGACTTAACGCAACCTTTTGTCTCACTCTCGACCTCTTCTCTATGCCTCCGCAGGTCCAGAAAGCCCCGACAAGATTTTTTCCACAATCGAGCTGAAAAGCTTCGCGGATGACGTTGTCTGGTACCGGCGCAGAAGCCTGAACCCCTCGTGCTCTATATCCCCTATTGACATGTCATCCTCCTGTTCCGTCTCGGCTGCATCGAGCAACGTGACGAGATCGGTATCAATGGGCAATGTTCCTAGGAAAGGAATTTTTTCCTTCTTTGCCATTGATTCCCCCCCTCCCGTAGAAAACACATTGCTTATCTCTCCACAGCATGGGCACGCATACCCGCTCATGTTCTCGATAACCCCCAAAAGGGGTAATGAGACTGTCCGGGTAAACGAAACGCACTTCATTGCGTCCAGGAGCGCCACGGCCTGCGGTGTAGTGACCACTATACCAGACAAGCGCGAGTGCACAGGTGACAGGTGTTCGATTAGCGAGATGTGTTCGTCAGAGGTGCCTTTCCAAAGTGGAAGAAAGCGGATATAGGAAATGCGGCCCAAGAGATAATCTTTGATTAGATTACGATAGCCCGCCAAGGTCAGGAAGGAACTCACCAGGAGGGGTATCGATGATAAGATAATCTAACTCGCCCCACCGAACATCGCTTAAAAACTGGCGAATCATCGCGTTTTTCTTTGGACCCCTCCAGACGACAGAGTCGTCCTTTTTCTTCAGCAAAAACGCAACGCTCATGCAGGCCAGCCGAGCCTCGCCCCCATCGGCATAAACGGGAACCCAGCCATCGGTACTCTGGTGTACGGGGTGACCATCCAAGCCAAGCATTCGTGGGATCGAAGGACCCGTCAAATCCACATCCAAAACTCCTACCCGGGTATTCGGGTTCGATGCGTACAGCGAAAGAGCGACCTGAACGGAGACGGATGACTTCCCTACGCCGCCTTTCCCCGAGCAGACGATTATAATGTGCTTGATTTTGGATAACCGCCGCGAGACCGGTGTCTCTTCTTGGACTGACATGGAGGTATCGAGAAAAGGTAAGTAGATGACCAAGCAACTGGAAACTAAATTAGGAAATGTTCAACGTCAACCCCGCCGGAGTTAAGATCGCCACTGGCCCACTGCCAACTGGCATCATGATCTACCGGCAGTGCCCGACCTCTCAATTGCCCTAAAATAACCTGGACTGACACGCAACCTTTTGTCCTGCGAGCGAACTGCATTCGGCATGATCAACCGGGCAGTATTGCAGCGGCTCGTGGCCCAACCAACTCCAACCAACCACTAGATGATCACTCAATCGCCCTCATTCATACCCTGACCCTGACTTAGTGAAGGCTGAAACATGATGAGCATTCACGAGGCTTCCTAAGAACAAAGGGGTCGGAAGGAGGCGAGCGCTCCGAGTTCCGAGGGCCGAAATGAGACCCAGAACCGCATCAGTACAAGATGCACGTCCGCGGAAGTGAGTATGCAAGGTATGCACCCGATAATGCCAGAGCATGTTACGAAATTGAAGTTCACACCATCAGCGGGAAGTCGGTGGCGCTATTGAATGCCAAACAGTCGAGATCGGGGTAGCATGGAGTGGGAGTCGGGCTATCAGGGGCACTCGAACAATGGGCATCGGGTGATTGCGAGAGGCTATGCCTGTTTCCTCGAGACAGCGCACAAACACCTGGAGGACATATTGCTTCGACGTAAAACTGTCTTCCGGGTCCAGACAGTGCGGAACGGGTCACTCCCCCGCAACGTAAACCGTATCGCTGCCAACGTAGAGGTTCGATCAGGTCGAAACCGTTGAGATAGGACGTGTTTATAGGGAGTTACAAGATAGATTGGTATCACAGTACCTGGAGACAGATTGTTGGAGGAAATATGGGGTGGGTTTCAGGAAGGGACGCACTGTGCATTACGCGCACCTTGATGCGATTCAGAAGGGGTCTTGTTCCTCGCTGTCCGCATTTATCCGGAGGACTTTGACCCACTCCCGATAGTTGAAGTTACCTTGCCGATCAGTGAATGGGCCTTTGAGGAGTTTGTCGATCTACAAGCAAAAGCTCAGTTCCACGAGGATGGAGAATCGAACTCGCACGAGCACCTCCGACTGGTCCATCCGTTCTCCTGACTCGCCCAGCCACTTCCTCATCTCGTCTACCTTGACGAATCCGCTATCGTTCTCATCGAAACACTCGAATGCGCCGAGCAGCTCTTGTTCTGTATCAAAATCATACAAGTGTTCGCCCATCATCGTCAGGAACATGGGAAAGGTAATTCCTCTATCCCCGGAAGAATCGAATTCGGCAGAGGGGTTCCTACTGTGCGTCCCCGGTCGATCGCTGAGAAGATCATCAATCCGTTGTTTCGAGGCACTGATCCCTACAGTTTGTGAAAGGATGGAACGTCTGAGCGTAGGCACAAGGGGTATGGAGCCGAAGAGTATCCAGCGAGGGAACAAGGAGACTCATACCGAGACTAGCGAAGATGTGCTTCAGGTCCTGCTCCGTAACAACGCCGTCGGCGTCATGGTCGACCAGCGAGAACGCCTCTCGGAAGAGCTGGACCTGATTTGGCTGAAAGAGAGAGAACACGCCCGACGGTTCTCTGCGCTGTCGGCGCTGAGACTTGGGGAGTTTGGTAGGTGTTGAGTTCGGGGTGAGGTAAGAGTCGTACTTGTTGGACATTGTGGTCGTTAGCGATCGAGATGCGGGAAGCAAGATATTATTCCAAAATAGTCACTCTCTCCCAATACTGCTACGAAACCCGCTGCAATGGTTTCCCTACAGCATTTTTATATACAAACCGCCGTCGGGGTGAGAGGGGTCAAATAACACGTCGCTACTGATCCGGTACGGGAAACCTGGAAAGACTGGCACATTGGGGTCGCGAACACCCAGGAATGTATCGATATCTCCTGGATAGTCTGAATGGCACAACCAGGTGGTTCCGGGTATCCTCGGGAACACTCAGCTCGTTTAACTTAGCTTAATGTGTTGTGCAACTTGAGACTTGAGGGGATCGGTCGCGGGGAATTTGGGGTTATGAGGGCGGCTGTACTGCCGCCGTGTTATTTGTGGCTGAATGGCCAACCGGTTATCGTAGGTGATGGTTTTCCCCCCACTTCGGGGTGTACCAAGAATAGGCTAGGGGTCGATAACCCTCTTCTCCTGGTAACGGCCCTTGGACATCCAGTAGTGGGAACTGTCTGTCGCATCGGCAGTAGATTTGAGTAGTCTGACTAACTCCGGAGGCGATGACCACTCCGTCGTAGCCATCCGGCTTGTCGGAGAATAGGAACGGGTCCCAGAGAGGCGCAGCGCATGCACCATGTAGGTACCATGGCTCCTTTTCACCAGGCATGGGCCGGTTCGATGAGCAACGGAATGGAAAGGTGGATTTCCCTGCCAGTGATGAAAGACCCTAATACCCCATAATGGCGAAACACAAAACCAAGGGAGTAAGCCCGTGCTAGGTTGACCAGTGGTCATGAGTGCACAATGAGTCCTCGCAGCACCACAGGTAGCTCTAGACCAGAATCCTCGGCTTCTCTGTACCCGGGTTTTTTCGCACTCGAAACCCCAGCAATCGTTCGGGGTCTCGGGCTTGAGCATTATACCACGACAGGGCGGAACATCATGGAGGGTGGGAGGACCGTCGAAAGCGTCGAGGCCTCTCATAAATCCCTCCGTCGTGTCTAAAGAATCCGCGACTCTGTCCAAGGCGCGAAGCCAGACTTTCACCCAATCTCCATTTTTGGGGTCTCGGAAATGAGGTATTCGGGAACGAGGGTTTGAAGGCTCGTTTGATGAAAGGTGTAGCCCTGGAGAGGCCTCGGCGTAGTACTGTTCGATGGGTGGTGAGGCTCAAGTCGGATAGCGGGCAATGTTACCACCCCATCACCTTGACGTCACACGCTCATCATCTTGAACTGGATCGACCATCCGTACTTATCGGACACGGTATAAGGTCTCGAAGGTGGTAGACGAGCCAGCGCTTGCGTACCGCACCGACGGGGGGCCCTCTTCAAGCATTCAGACGATTCGCACTATGAGAGGTCTCTCGTCAAATGGGAAAAACGCGGAGTGGGATTGCCATCTCCGTCCCCGGTTCATGGGGGCAATAGATATCCAGCTGGTCCCCAGAAACCTCCATCATTCCTTTGTCTGACCTTGTTCTTTCTTCGGAAACAAGAAATGCATGTTCCGTTTGACGTGCTTCCAAGATGGACGCGTGGTGTCGTACCACATCTGGTAACTTCACCCGTGTCGAGCCGTTCATTTGCCTTGACCGTGGACAGATACGCCGTCACTTAGTACGCCTTTACGTTCTCGTTCCCTTTCCCATTTTTCCCCCTCTTAGATCCAAGCAGGTACACCCACAATCAGATATTGTTGTATTGTCGGTGGCTGATGAAAATAATCTTTCTTGATTCCTCAGTGATGCTCAAACTGAATGGACAGAGTGTACCACGGACACAATACGGGAGACAGCTGGTTTCTGTCAATACGTGACTGATTGGAGCCCTATTGTCGGTGCGAAAACGTCAAATCATGTATCAGGTCATGTATCACCGAGCATGCCGACACGACGCCTTTCAACACATTTGGGTAACCATTCCGACATCCGTAGGTTTTTCCCACTCCGCGATGATCAGAAATGAACAGCCTAATTAACCCGGCACTAGGTAGTCTCCTCATTGGGTTCTTGGCCCCATAAGTGCAGAATGGTGGGTTCCCCCTTTAACACCCGTATCTTGAACCACACGCCCTTCAATGGACATGGTACGAGAAGCATTCCCAGCCTTAGGCAATGCACCCGGAGTTCCATCCCAGCCTTTGTCATTGGGATTTACTCTCCTTTTGGTTAAAACTTGGCGGAGGGGCCACGGTCAACGCAGGGGCCATCATTGAGTCCGTCCAGCGCTCGGTGAGCCCTCTTACCATGTCGAGAGAAAATACTTCGTATTTCAGCTTCCGCCATTGACGATCGACTTACACGGGAAAACGCTATAGGTGTGGTGCTAGTCTGTCCCACACCCCCCGGAACCTTTGGGTTGGTGTCCACAATCATTCGTCAGTTTCTCGTAAGAGTGACGCCCACATGCAGGATGGTCGGGCGACCGAGAGCGCTGGTTGGAGTTCAATGGGTATGGAGGTGGTGGTTGAATATTGCACCCCTACTCAAAGCACCCCCCCATGACTCTGGACGGAACGCAGGCGGATCTGCAATGTCCGATGTCACCGCAGGCCTTGTTTGAGGGATGACAAATGCTGTCCTCTTCAGTCGTTTGGCTTGGCGGCGATGTCCGAAGTTCGCAATATTCGAGCGTCAATCTTATCCCAACACTATCTTGGGATGCTGACCTCGTCTCCACAGGTCTTACTTTACAAAGCATCCTCCAAGAAGGGATAAGTGGGCGCTAAATGCTTGGGCCCACGATTCATTCAGATTTCATATCGTCGTGCGACCCTTTCCCCATATGCCAGGTTCTTATCGTGCATCGTCACATCGTTCATGTTTGGTATGGGTGTAAAAATCCTGAGACCCTGAAGGCTCTGGACCCTGTCGACCCTTAACCCACGATTCCATCGGCCCTTCCTGTTCCCGGCTGCAGCTTAGATCAAAGGCACTCGAGCCCGGATCTCATCTTCCCGGAAAAATCTCCGCGTTTGTAGGGGTGGTATGCTCACGCATGTGTCAGCAATTGGCTCGGACCTCCGGGTAGTCACGCATTCACGAGCCTGAGCCAGATTTATGAAAGGGGGATCATCTTCGTCAACTCCAAGATCTCACGCTGAAACCACCTCCACCGCATCATATTACATTGCACCGCCAATTGTCTCTCACATCTTCCCTTTCGCGTGCCCAGACCGTTTTACAATCATTCCTTTGGTGATTAGAACCCTGCACCGATGGGTCCCCAAACACACCTGCCTTCCTCGATGGGTAAAGATGGCAGTATGCGGTTTAAATGCCGATCAGACAGAATTTCAAATGTGGGTATTTCTTTTGTCACCGGATCGCCGGACCTCACTCGAAATGAGTACTTAGTCAGCGGTCTATCCAGTGACCAGCTTCAATCAAGGTTTGATCAGGCATTCCATCGAGCGGATGGGCCATATGCATAGGCGACGCGAACGTGACAGACTTCAACGGTTTTAGGGCGGCCGTCGCGGCTTATTGTCAAGGTGGTCCCTCCCTCTCCAGCGCACACCTGGTGTGCTGACCACCAAGGACAATAACGTAGGGTTTCGGAACCCAGAATCAAAAGAGGTTCAATCGAAGAGAGGTAAGAAAGATTGAGGCTAATGATATTTGCGAAGACAACTATTTGGGGGATAAATATTATAATGGTCGGTGGCTCTCTTATGGGAGCATTTAGCTACAATCAGATGAAGACGGAAGGAAAAAGAGAAACCTTGTGAGGAACCCACATAGAAAGGAAGAGCCCGAAAGAACTATGATACATGGGGGCCCACTAAAATGTGGAATATACTAACGCTACAGCATTGGCGATGAGACTAGAGGGAGATTGAAGGGAGTGGATGCAGGGGTTAACGCGGGTAGAGTGTGGGAAGGGGCATACGGTATAACGTCCAGAGGGGATTCTAAGGTACGGTGGTGTCGTGGATCAAATTATAACAAAGGTGGAGGGAAGAAAAAAATGAAAGAAAACAGAGGCAGCTTCAGAACAACATCTCTCAAAGAAGCTCCTCGTAGCTTTCTTCGTCAATCCGCGGGAAACCGCGTTTTCTCGCGGCGTCAGAACATTCCAAAGTACCCCAATGCCTCCGCCTCGCGTCGAGCCGAACAGGAAGAGGCTTCGCACAAACCTTACACTGCTCCTTTTGCGAACAGTTCGGGTTTGACCTGCAGGTCCTCTGATGCCTCTCGGCATCGTGATCGCGAGTAAAGGATTCGTTGCAGTAGTAACAGAAGTGCTTCTCCTTCGACTTGGTTTTCTTCTTCTTGATAGCCCCCGCCCTGGTGCGCCGGGTCTTCTTCCCAGCAGCCTTGACAGGTACTTGGAGGATCTCCTCGTTGGAGGTGGAGGAAGTAGAGTCTGATTCACTTGATTGGGAAGAGGGGGCGGCACTTGAGCAACGAGAGGAAGGGAGTGACTCGCACTCGGAGAGGGGAGAGAGGGCTACGACCGAGGCGGGGGAAGTGGGGTAGGTTGGGTGAACGATCTGCGTCACCTTTTTCGTGTGTTGTTCCTCCTGCCTCGTCACATCACGAACCACCGTGGACATCGGAGAAGCGATATGCGGCAGTTCGGAGCGGAAGTTGTCCAAGGCAGGAGTCTCAGGAAAGGGGGATGAACGGGTGGAAGAAGGGGAAGTGGAATTGGAGACATCCTCATAGGGATCTATGGTCACGGTTTCTGGATATTCGGGGAAGGGGGCAGAGCTAGGTTCTCCGAGGGTTACGGAGACGTTATGATAGAGGGTATCAAGAGCGCTGTACTCAACGGAGTACGTGCCGGATGGGAGCATATACATTGACATCGGGGGGCAGTGGGTGTGGTCGTGGAGGCAGTGGGGCTCGGGAGTGTTCGAGTCGGACTCGCGACTCGTCGGGTAAGTAAACGAGGTCCAATCATCAAACAACTACGGACCGGAAATCAACACACATCCGCACGGAATCAACGTGGGACAACATACCGGTCCGTCGTACTCGTTCACGAGATCATTAGGCTGTACCATGGGTTCGTAAGCTGCGGTATCCCGCATTTGGAACACCTCAGGATTGAGGAACTGTTCAAGTGGGTCGACTGGGACGTTTGCGAAGTGGACCATTGGCTTAGTCTGAGCGTCGAGGGCCATCAAAGTGCCCCAGGGAATGTTGTCGTTGTGGAGTTGGCAATAGGAGATAATGTCTTGAGCAGAGTCGGCAGAAATAAGGAGTGCGAGCTCTGATCGCTGCAGTACCAGCTGATCAGCGAGGGGAGATGAGTGGAGAAAAGTGGGGATCCTACACAGAACACGACTTGACATTCGCCAATTATAAAGAGGGCTTCCTGTAGCGTATCGACGATTTGATGTGCGGGACTATGGAAGCATAAGTTAATGAAAGGCGATCCTTCCATGATTGCAACCGTTCCTTACATCATGCTCGGCCACCGTATTGCCGCGTGGACTAGAACGCTTCGAATTGCAACGAAGAGCCTCGGGTAAAAGTGCGCCTTGGAGAGCGCCGATTCCGAAAGAACTGGAGTGGTGAGCGCAGACGAGGCAGCGAACCCGTTTTCGTAGATGGTGACATTGAGTTGGTCGTGAGAGGGGAAAGTCGGCACAGCCGACAAGAGGTAGGCAATGGAGGACAAGAGATCGCTATTCATCGCGACTGGGATAGGGGGGAGGAATTGAAGGGCGGGACTACAGGAGGAGCGGAAATAGGCCCGGGGAAGGTGCTTTGGAGGGACAGGCATCACGGTCAGAAGGAGATTTAAGTCAACGCTTAAAAGCGCCAGAGCGCGCGCCCACCATTCCAAAGAAAAAAAATACATACGGTATCACAGAAATTCACGAGACGAAAGTCATTAAACCAGACCCGGAGTGGAGACTCCACGGAACAATGGTTACATCACGTTCCCCCCCCTCATCTCCCATCCGACATGGAGGGGAGTGCTGGAAGGTTTGAGGCACGATGTCAGATTGATCGCAATCAATTGTCTTTCGAGACAAAGGAAAATACGATCGAGACCGTCTCGTCCGGAATGAGTGCGCGGAACAGTGACAGGAACCACGTATGTTTTTGGAAGGTTGGGCCCGGTGAAAGAGAGCGGGCTAGTCATCAACTTGACGACGGCTGGCGAGCACAATGGCGTTGGCACGGGACGATCAACCGATTGGCCCCCCTTCTGGGCAGCCATTGAAAACCCGACCTCCTTGAACTTACCATTTTCGGACACCGGCTTGACGTCCCAGAGAGTTGTAGCCGACCGCGTTGTCGTGTTTGGGGCTCAAGTTGTCTCTCCCCAAAAAGTTAAAGTGTAACGGAACAGGATCAAAGGCGCTTTAGCGCACGACGGACGTTCCAGGATTGGGGTCAGGGTCTGGGTGAATTGACGTCTCAGAGACTGAAAGTTTTCGAGCCCAAAGTTTTTGCGACAAGTAATCTGCCTTGATACGGTTGAGCATGGGTCAGGTCAAAACAAAAAGAACGGTTTGGGATGAGCGGGGATGACAATTAGGGCCAACGTTGTGGGACAGTGTGGGTGCATTGTGTTTGGCATCAATGGCCCACCTGATCCCGATCCGCCGCACATTCGATGCCCAGATGAAATCTTCGACTCTCGACCACAAAAGATGAGCGGCGAACCGAGGTTTGTCGCATACTTCACCCATTCACCGGGGCTTGTGTAAGCAGGGAACTTTAATCAACAATTATCCCGGGGACCAGTACATACATCCAAGCGGATTCTAGGCCGACCGGCTACGGGGATGCCTCCCCTCTATGATTCATTGGGCTTATTCCAAAGCTTCCACATAGCCCACCGCATCAAGGGCCGGGGCATCCACTGAGCGATAGCGGATGCTGTTGCATACCCGCCGAGCGTCATGTACTCTGGCGGATTGGTGTTGAGCACCTGGGAAACAACCTGCCGGGAGAATTCCTCTGCCGTTGTTGCATTTCCCCCTTGGCTGGCCGCAATCCGCTTGTGAATTATTTGGGTAAATTGTTTGAACAGAGAGTCGGGCGGAACATCATAGTCCGCCGCGCTGTTCGCGATATTCGACTTGATGGCCCCGGGGGCGATGAGCATTACTTTGATGTTCTTCTTGAGGAAACTGCATTCCATGGCAAGGACGTCGGTCATCAGGTGAAGTGCACCCTTCGTAGAAGAGTATGTCCCGTTCCATGGGGTCGTTCTGTAAGCAGCGTCACCAGACAGTTTATGTTGATGATGGGGGGACTCACAAGTGGGCAGCGATGGATCCGACATTCACAACAATCCCGCTCCCCTGCTCCGCCATATGTGGGACGACAAGTTGTGCAAGCCTCATTGGGGCGAAAAAGTTTGTTTCGAACGCATTCCGGGCAGTATCCAGGTCCACGTCCAAGATTGGGCCTGCTTAAAGATGAGTCTGCTGTCCCTGTCATGACCGCAAGCAGGTTTACCGGGGCATATCACACCAGCGTTGTTGACCAGTACGTCGATGCGGCCAGACTCTCTGAGCACCTTATTGACGACGCTCTTCCGACTCTCCTCGTCGGTGACATCCAAGACGATCTATTAGAAACGCAGTGAGTATCCGAGCTTCGTCGGGACCCCGATTCGAAAGAAATCACCCTTTTGATCCTTTCGTGAGAAAACCCATCCATCGCCGTGTCCCTCCGTGCTGTCGCGTAGACCTTGCACCCCGCGGCAGCAAACTCCTCGCATCTTCGAGGTTGTATCAGTCCGTCGTCTTTCACATTGGTCAGGAGGCATACAGTGCGAATCCAATTCCACCCTTCGAACAACCAGTGACCAGGACCACCTTTGACTCAGTACCAGTGGACATATTTACGCGAAGATTGGACCAGAAAAGTTCCGATCTGGGGTTCTACAGAGAAGCGAAGATGAACGTAACCGGGATGAAAGGTATAGCTCTGGTTGCGTGGGCGGCGATGGGGACTTGGGTGGTCCGGCGTTCGGGTGTGTGAGTTGAAGAAAGAGAAGCGGTGGTGCATAAGCGCCGTGGCTATCTTTCTACACGGTTTCAGCCGTGCCTGTCGCATGCCGTTGGGGCTCGGAATCCATGTGGCGGTTTTGCGTCGTTTCTTGGATGGCGAGCCCAGCGCGAGACGCGACCGTATCTGACTTTATGACCCTGCCGCCCGGGTACGCTAGTCTTGTCGCTACGTAACTGAGGCGGCAACGATCACTACTCCGCCAGGCCGCTGGCTCGTCATAAATTTGGGATCATGCTTACTTCCAGCGATCAGAAGATCTTCGCCCAGTGCAAGCACATCGTGTGATAAGCACGACGTAGTCTCTGGGGTTTCAGAAGGGCTCGTGGACTGAAACAGCCGCCATCTGCACCTTCCTGTCTACGTGTCCTCGAGACTCGAGTTCTCCCCGAATTGGAATTTCCAACTATGTAGGTCGGTTTTTTCACCTGAACCTCACGTGATTGATGGCCAACTAGCCTGGCACACGGTCCCCTGACGTCCAGGCTAGTTAGCCGCTTTGATGTCGTACCGCCAGTTTTATTTCTTTTAATCCCACTTTGGTATTCCCTT